>Ga0209591_10000916_pt1 | contig 37956 bp, 29 predicted proteins | sample MAT01_FD_187207 | JGI IMG/M metagenome (GOLD analysis project Ga0209591, IMG submission 187207) | Freshwater microbial communities from Lake Fryxell liftoff mats and glacier meltwater in Antarctica - MAT-01 (SPAdes) (version 2) | ecosystem: Environmental > Aquatic > Freshwater > Ice > Liftoff... | reverse complement strand
AGGCCATCGACGCCCTGCTCACCAAGTACTCAGTGAAGAAAACCAACGAGGTCGCCATGGTTGCGTTGATGAAAGCCCGCCTCTACCTGGAGGTTTTTGAAAACACCGATAAAGCCAAAGCGCTGCACAAGCAGATCAAAGTAGATTTCCCGGAAAGTGAGATCGCGAAAAACATCGATAAAGACATCGCCTCAATGGAGCAGCAGGCCGCCGCCGAAGCGATGCTCGCCGTGGGCCAGCCCTTCCCCGCCTTTGCCGAAAAAGATCTCATGGGTCAGCCTCTCGCGCTCGCCAACTTCAAAGGCAAAATCGTCCTCATCGACTTCTGGGCGACGTGGTGTGGACCTTGCGTCGCTGAGCTTCCGCACGTCATCGCCGCCTACGAAAAATATCACGGCAAGGGTTTTGAAATTGTCGGCATCAGCCTCGACAAAAGCCGCGACGCCCTCACCGCCTTCATCAAAGAAAAGAATATGCCTTGGGTGCAGTATTTCGACGGCCTCGGTTGGAATAATAAACTTAGCAGCCAGCTCGGCATTCATTCCATCCCCGCGACCTTCCTCCTCGACGGCGAAGGCAAAATCATCGCCAAGGATCTCCGCGGCGATGCGCTCGATCAGAAATTGGCGACACTGCTGAAGTAAGTCTGACGGTCGCGCCAACAAGTAGCCGCGTTTGAGCGTAGCGAAAGCGCGGTGCTGGCCGCGATACGAACATCATGAACGGTCTCAAGCAAACCCGCCCGGAGGTCGGGTTCCACCATCGGAGCACGGTTTCGCTGTGCTGAATCGCGCATGCCTTTGCCGAACCTCGGCTCAGTTCGACACGACCTCGCCGAGCAGATTCGCAAAGATCATCTTCCCGTTGCCGGTCGGCAAGGCTCCGATGATTTCCGCCGTCACGTGTTTGCCAATGTAGGCGCGACCGTTGTTCACCACGACAAGCGAACCGTCCGGCATATAACCGACTGCCTGCCCCTCGTCCTTGCCGGGTTTCACCAGCTCAAGTTCGATGCTCTCACCGACCACCATTTCGGGCCGGAGCGCTTTTTCCAGAGCATTGAGATTCAACCATTGGACGCCCTGAAACTGGGCCATCTTCGCGAGATTCACATCGGTGGTCAGCAGTTTGGCCTTCATGGATTGCGCCAGAAAAACCAGCTTGGCCTCGATATCCTGCCGACGAGCAACCTCGCTTTGATGAATCCGAATATCCAGCCGCTTGATCTTCCGCAGCTCGTTCAACACTTCCAAACCGCGGCGGCCGCGCGCCTGCATGATCGGCTCGGGCGAGTCAGCAATCGTCTGGAGTTCCGTCAGCACGAAAGAGGGAATGACCAGCCCGGCCCCTAAAAACTGCGTCTCACACACCCGGGCAATCCGACCGTCAATCAACGCGCTGGTATCGATGATGACCAAGGGAACATCCACCTCATGAGGCACGAAACGCATGTAAGGAATTACGAAATTAAATTCATCCTTCCCGCGCAACGCGACGACGGTGGCCAGATAGGGACAGATCACAAAAAGACCGAGGCGGACGAGATAGAGCACCTGGGGATCGCCCTGTTCCAGCAGCGGAGATGAGCCGATCAACCAAGCGAGGATAAATCCGATACCCAGACCGAAAGTCAGCGCACTCAGTCCGCGCAGTGAAAAGCCCTTGAGCATCACATCCACGAGCACAATCAGGGTGCCGATCAGTCCACCAACCAAGACGGCCATCGTGCGGTAGTGATCCCACTCGCGAATGGTATAACAGAGCAACAAGCTTACTCCCACGCATAGGGCTAAGAATCCGATCCGGAGAACGAGCAGGGTTTTATTCATGACAGAATCATTTGAAAGCGCCCCGCCGGATCAGCCAGAGCAATATAAAAGGCAAAATTGTGAAAAAAATCATGACCCCATAAAGGATCATTTGCGCCCGGTGGGCCTTTTTTCTTAACTCCGGATTCTGCTCTTCCTGCATCCCGCAAAACAGAACCATCGCCTTTCCCATGACAACGCAATATTGGTTGGTTAAACAAGAACCCGCGGATTATTCGTGGGCCGACTTCGTCCGCGACGGCCGCACCACCTGGACCGGCGTCCGCAATTACGCCGCCCGGAATAACCTCAAGGCCATGCAACCGGGAGACCCCGTCCTCTTCTATCACAGCGGCGAGTCTAAATCCGTGGTCGGCATCGCTCGCGTAGCCAAAGCCGCCTTCCCCGATCCCACCTGCGCCAAAACTCCCGAGGCCGATGTTTGGGTCGCCGTGGATCTCAACCCGGTTGAGCCGTTGCCCTCACCCGTTACCCTGGCCCAAATCAAAGCCGAGTCCTCGCTCAAAGATATCGCATTGGTCCGGCAAAGCCGCCTCTCCGTGATGCCGTTGAAAGCCGCCGAATTCACCAAGATCAAAAAACTAGGAAAAGGCTGAAGCCGGCAGGTTGACGTAGCCACAGGCCTCCGTGCCCGTGGGCTTGGGTTTCCTAAGCTTGGTTTTCGCAGACTTCGGTTCCCGTAGGTTGCGAGCTTGCCTCGTTCTGCTGGCCAGCAGAACGCCCGTGGCGCGACCAGCGCGCCACCTACACGGAATCCCGAGGCTATTCAAACAAGGGTCAGTCATCACAAAGCTACGGCGCGTTTTGCTTCACTCACTTGTAGCCGTGTTGGAGCGGTAGCGACAACGCGGTTCTCCCACACTAATCACCGCGCTTTCGGCCTTCGCTCTCAAACGCAGCTACGCCCTTCCTCCTTCCCCACCCTGCCGTCTGGCTCGACAAGGCGCGGCTAAACGTTTTCGTTTTCTGCCGTGACCGACTCCATCGCCATTCTCGCTCCCGGCCTCCTCGGCGGCTCTGTCGCCATCGCGGCCCGCCACTACGGCGCCGCCCAACGCTGCACGCTCTGGGCGCGCCGACCTGAAGTGCGGCTTAAACTCCGTGAGCAACCCTGGTGCGATGCCGTGGCCGACACTCCCGAAGCCGCCGTGCGCGACGTTTCCCTCGTGTTCATCTGCGCCCCGGTGGATCAAATCATTCCTCTCGTCCGCCAAATCGCCCCCGCGCTCAAACCCGGCGCCATCGTCACCGATGTCGGCAGCGTGAAAGGCGAAATCTGCCGCCTCAGCACTGCCGCAGTTGAAGGCCAAGGATTTTTCGTCGGCTCCCACCCGATGGCCGGCTCCGAAAAAACCGGCTGGGAACACGGTCGCGCCAACCTCTTCGCCGGTCGCACCACCTTCGTCACTCCCCTGCCCGACACCGATCCGCAGGCCGCCGAGAAAGTCGCCGCCTTCTGGACGGCGCTCGAATCCGAAGTCGCCACGGTCGCACCCGATATTCACGACGAAATCGTCGCCCACATCAGCCATCTGCCCCAAGTCCTCGCCTCCACCCTCTGCGCCAGTCTCGCGAAGCGCAACGTCGGCTGGCGCAACTTCGCCGGCGGCGGCTTGCGCGACACGACCCGTATCGCCGGCAGCGACCCCAAACTCTGGAAAACCATCCTCGAGCAAAACCGCGACGAAGTTCTCCGCGCTCTCCGCGCCTACCAGGAAGAATTACACGGCATGGAACGCGCCCTCGCCAACCGCGACTGGTTCGAGGTTCAGGCCATCATGGAACGCGCCAAAGCCTACCGCGACCCGTTCCGCCCGATTCCGTGATGGTGGGAGCGGTGCGTGGGGTAGCCACGTTGGAGCGGAGCGATAACGTGGAGTGAACTTTCGCTAAACCCACCGGCGTTTTCGCCGTTAGCTCAAACACGGCTACCAATCAGGATCATGGGTCGGTAGACCCAGGCCACAACCACGACAGGCAGAGACCAGTCTTACGGTTGCGAGCTCGTCTCGCAAAGTAGCGCTTATGTAGGTTGCGAGCTCGTCTCGTTCTGCTGGCCAGCAGAATAGCGTGACCAGCGCACTACCGACCACAGCAGGCAGAGACGCCTGCCGCCCAACGATACACCCTTCCTGTGGCCCCACGGCGAACCCAACCTTGAGATTGTTCTGGTGCGAAATCCCCAAGCCAGCAAAGTTTCAATATAGCTCGCCCCCCTTAAATCTTCGATGTCTCAACTGCCCACGCTTCTCCCGATCCAACCCTACACCCAACCGGTGCGCGGCAGCGTCACGTTGCCCGGCTCAAAAAGCATCACCAACCGCGCGCTGATTCTCGCCGCGCTTGGCACCAAGACCGTCACGCTCACCGGTGCGCTCTTCAGTCGCGACACGCTCATCATGATCGCCGCTCTGCGCGCGTTGGGCTTCAAAGTCGAACCCGACCAATCCGCGCTGACGATCCGCATCGAAGGTCGCGGTGGCGAGATTCCCGTGCGCGAAGCCAAAATCGAAGTCGGCAACGCCGGCACGGCCGCGCGCTTCCTCACGGCGTTTGTCTGCCTGCGCCCCGACGGCATTTATCATTTCGACGGCGATGAAGCCATGCGCCGACGCCCCATCGGTGCCCTGCTCGACGCACTCGAAACCCAAGGTGCCCAAGCCAGCGCGCGCGCTTTTCCCTTCACGCTCAAAACCAACGGCCTCCCCGGCGGCACCGTTGAACTCGATGCCTCCGAAAGCAGCCAGTTACTCTCCGCGTTACTGATAGTCGCACCGCAGGCACGCACGCCGCTGACCGTGAAACTAAAAGGAGAAACGGTCTCTCGCCCGTTCGTCGAGATGACCAACCGCATGGTCGCTCAATTCGCCGCCGCACCCACAGCCTACGCGATCGAAGGCGATGCGACCGCCGCCAGTTATTTCGCCACGCTCGCCGCCCTCACGCGCGGTTCGATCCGCATCGATGGCCTGAACCTCGCCACTGACGCTCTCCAAGGTGATGCCGAATTTTGCCGCCTGCTGGTTCGCCATGGCTTGCTCAAGATCGATGGCCAAACCCTCACCGGTGGATCCGCCCACCAAGGACTGAAAGTGGATTTCAACGCCTTCTCCGACACCTTTCTCTCCCTCGCCGCCATCGCGCCACTGCTCTCCAGTCCGACCAAAATCTCCGGCATTGCCCACACACGAAAACAGGAAACCGACCGCGTTGCCGGCATGGCTCGCGAGCTGAAGAAGCTCGGCCAGCACGTCATCGAGGAGGAAGACTCCTTGGAAATCCATCCGCGTCCGCTCATCGCCGGCGTAGAAATCGAGACGTACCACGATCACCGTTTCGCCATGAGCTTCGGCATCCTCGGCTGCTTCGACCTCCTGAAAAACGGCCAGCCGTGGCTCACCATCAAAGATCCCGCGTGTTGCTCGAAAACTTTTCCGCATTTTTTCGATTTGCTCGCCAGCCTGCGCGCTGGCTCTCATTAAGACTCTCCCACGAATGAATCTGAGCCAACCAAACGCCCAGAGATTTTTGGCCACAAAGAGGCACAAAAATCAGCTTGGAGTCGCAACTGACAAGGCGCCTATAGGCGCGCGAAAATTTCTCGTCCGCAGCCCCAATACTTTTTGTGCCTTTTTGTGGCCAAACTTCTGGGTGCTGTTCTCCACGTCAGTTGCCTCGGAGGGCACGCGCTAAATCCTACATGAGCACCTCCCCTCTCATCATCATAGCCATCGACGGCGGTGCCGCCTCCGGCAAATCGTCCACCTCGCGCCTGCTCGCCGAGCGCTTCAATCTGCTGCACGTCGACACCGGTTCGTTCTACCGGCAAATCACCTTCGAACTCTTACGTCGCGGCGTGGCGTACAGCGATCTGCCTGCCGTCAAAGCCGCGCTCGCCCACGTGCAACTCACGACCCGGCTCAACGGCCGCTCCGCCCAGATGCTCATCGACGGCCAACCTGCCGGCGACGAAATCCGCAGCCAACAGGTCAACGAACACGTCTCCCACTACGCGGCGATTCCCGAGGTGCGTTCTGCGCTCCTCGCCTATCAACGCGGCCAGGTGGACGTCGCAAAACAATACCACTTTCGCGGCCTCGTGATGGAAGGCCGCGACATCGGTTCGGTGATTTTTCCGCAGGCTGATTTTCGCTTTTTCCTGCACGCCGATCCCATCGAACGCGCCAAGCGCCGCGCCGCCGAAGGCCGGCAGGATTCCATCGCCGAGCGCGACCGCCTCGACACCACGCGCAAAAACGCCCCCCTCCTCGTGCCCGCTGGTGCGACTGACATCGACTCCACGTTCCTCACCCTCGAGCAAGTCGTAGAAAAACTCGCCACCCTGATCGCCGCTAAATTGCCCTGAGCCATATCAGAAAACTTAAAACATCCGCACACCGGCAGTGGGAGGGGCTTTATGCCCCAACATGGAAACTGGTCCTGATTTAAGTCGGGGTATAAAACCCCTCCCACCTCAGAACCTGAAACATTCCCCACCCACAAATACTGTCCACTTTCCCCTCTCACTTTCACTCTCGCCTCTCCTCACTCACTCCGGCCCGACAGGCCGCCCTGCGAAGCTCATCGAGCGAAGCAGGGGCACTTTCACTTTCCACTTCCGCCCCATGCCCCGCACTCCTGATCACCTGCAGATGACGCCGTTCTACGCTTTCTTTCACTACTTCGCCAAGGGCGTGTACGACGCCTGCTTTCGCGGCGAAGTGATCGGCACGGAACACATCCCGACCAGCGGTCCTTTCCTCATCGCCTCCAGCCATGCCAGCCTGCTCGATCCGCCGATTGTGGGCTGTCAAGTATCGCGGCAAATGCGTTTCTTCGCCCGCAAAACTCTCTGGAATCTTTCGCTCATGAGCTGGTGGTTGAACAAAGTGGAAACCATTCCCGTCGACCGCGACAGCGGTGATGTCGGCGCGATCCGCCGCGTGTTACAGGCGCTCGCCGAAAACCGCGCCATCGTGCTTTTCCCCGAAGGCACGCGTTCACCCGACGGCCATCTCCAGAAGCCGAAAGCCGGCGTCGGCTTGATGGCCTGCAAGACCGGCGCGCCCGTCGTGCCCTGCCGCATCTACGGATCGGACGAAGCCTTCGGCAAAGGCATGAAAATCCCCCGCTTCGGCACATCGGTGACCGTGGTGTTCGGCCCGCCGATCCCCGCCTCCGAATACGACGCCAAGGAAGCCGGCAAAGAGCGTTATCAGGTTTCTTCCGAGCGCATCATGGCCCGCATCGCCGCGTTGCCGATGCCGCGTTATCCAGTGATTTGAATTCAGTTTCACCACAGGGCTGATTTAATCTAATTCCTCGGAGACCTCCTGGGTAGGGCGTCTGTCTTGCAGACGCCGCGAGCGAGAACAGAAGCGCGCGTACCCGGCCTGTGCAAGACACAGGCCCTACAAAACACCGGTCTCTGGCGGTGCAACCGAGAATTCCCTCAGGGCGCGCCGAGAATGAATCAGCCTCCGGTTTCACCGTTTGGAGAAACTGTTTCTCCTCAAGGCGAAACCACATGAACCCCTTCGATCTGTATCCGGCCCGCGCCTACAGCAATCCCGACGCCTTCTGCCCTCGCCCAGATCTGTCCGCCCTGCTGGCCCGCGCCGCCGCCGGCCGGTTGTGGACTCTCATTGCCGGGGAACGCCGTATGGGGAAAAGCTCGGCGATCATTGCTGATTGCGTGCGTGCCCGCCGTCGGATTCTGCACGTGGACCTCGTGGGCGTGACCGCTACGGAGGACATCAACGAGCGCTTTCGCTGGGCCTGGACCGTCTTCCAGCAACAGGAAGCCTCTGGAATTTTCGGCGGACTGACCGCGGAGCTGGCCGCCTCCATCCCGGTTACGCGTGGAGATGAAGCTCACCGGCCAACACGCGGAGACCCCGCAGAATTGGGGCGATGTGATCATGGCCTTCGACAAGCGCGCCAAAAAATCCGGCGGCCTGCTTTTTTTGGATGAGTTTCAGGACCTCTCGCATCTGGCGGACAAAGGCCAGAAGGCGACCCGCAGTCTCCGCGCGGCCCTGCAAATGGCCAAGCACACCGCGCTCGTGCTCGCCGGTTCATCCCAGCATTTGCTCTCCCTCTTTTTCGCACCTCGGCCGCCGCTTTTTTCAAAGGCATCCGCCTGCAACATCAACTCGGAGCCTTGGCCAAGGATCAATTCGTTCAGTGGGCCGGCGATAATTTTAAACAGCAGCAGTTTCATCCGGCCACGGCCACTCGGCGCTCGCGGTCAGCCGCGGAGGCGAGACAAGCCCGGATGGCGTTTTCCGTCAGGTAAGGAAATCACTTACGGATCTGCTCATGCGTCATGCCCGCAGCCAGATAGTCGAGCATATCATAAACCGTAACTCGCGATCCCCGGATGCAGGGCTTCCCTCCGTGTTTGCCCGGCTCGATGGTGATGCTGGAGCGATAATCCATGGCCGAAACCTATGAAAACCGAACGCGTTGGCAAGCCTGCTGAGAGCGGAAACCGAGTCGGCGCGTTAGGGAGACGCGCGCTACCTCGATCATTTCACCGCAGGCCACATGCTTGGAGCGCGCGGGCCATCGTCTTCTCGGCGACGGCTTGGGCGCGGGCGGCGCCGTCGCGTAGAACTTTTTCGACATAGTCGGGATTGGCGACGAGCTCGGCGCGCTTGGCGCGATACGGCGCGAAATAATTCCAGTAATGCTCGAAGAGTGCTTTCTTCAGATCGCCATAGCCGAGGCCGCCGGCGCGGAGGCGGTTTTCGTAGTCGGTCGAAACATCCTTCGGCGCGACGAGGCGGAGGAGCTGGATCGCGAGATTCTTCTCGGCGTCGGGCTTGGGCTCGGCGGGTGTGCGCGAATCCATCACGATGCCCATGATTTTTTTGCGGAGCGCTTTTTCGTCGCCGAAAATCTCGATGGTGTTGCCGTAGCTCTTGGACATTTTCTGGCCGTCAAGGCCGGGAACCACGGCGACGTCTTCTTGGATTTTTTCCTCGGGCACGACGAAGGTGCCTTCGCCGTAGGTGAGGTTGAACTTGATCGCGATGTCGCGCGTCATCTCGAGGTGCTGCTTCTGGTCGCGGCCGACAGGCACGACGTTGGTGTCGTAGAGCAAGATGTCGGCGGCCATCAGCACCGGATAGGCAAAGAGGCCGAAATTGGGCGAGATGCCTTTGGCCGTCTTGTCCTTGTAGCTGTGGGCGCGCTCGAGCAGGCCCATGGGCGTGAGCGAGCCGATGAGCCACATGAGTTCGCAGACTTGGGACACATCACTCTGGCGCCAGAAAACGGCCTTGGCCGGATCTAGTCCGCAAGCCAGCCAATCGAGGGCGATTCCTTGGGTGAAACCACGGCGTTCGGCGGCGTCGGTGATGACCGTCATCGAGTGGTAGTCAGCGATGAAATAATAGGCATCGCCGCCGGCCTGAAGTTCGATGGCGGGACGCATCGCGCCAAAGTAGTTGCCGATGTGGAGGGTGCCGGAAGGCGTGATGCCAGTGAGGATGCGGGGCATGATGAAGTGAAAGGGAAAGTGACCCTGCTCCGCTCGATGAGCTTCGCAGGGCGGCCCGTCGGACCGGAGTGAGAGGAGGAGGAGGGAAAAGTGAAAGTGTGCCTGAGCCAAGCGAAATGGCAGGGCCGAGTTCCAAGCCGAGAGTAACCGCTAATTGACGCGAATGAATGCTAATTTCAAGACAGGGATAGATCGTTCTCGTTCTCTTAATCGTTCTCGTTCTCTTGGATTAGTGGGAGTGAAAAAGGAGAGAACGCGAAGGAGTACAATTTCGAGAACGAGGTTATTCAGTCCCGGCGCGGCATTGTGACGATGGCCTCGCGCACGCGGGCGATGGTCGCGGCGGGGAGATAACCGCTGAAGGCCATGCTCGGCATCACGAGGGCGCGGGGGCCGAGGAGCGTGCCGGGGTTCAACACGGAGTTGCAGCCGACTTCCGCTTGGTCGCCGAGAATGGCCCCGAATTTGCGCAGGCCGCTGCCGACGGAGCCGGAAGGTAGTTTCACGACGACCTCGCCTTGATCGAGCCGGAGATTGGAGCAGATCGCGCCGGCCCCGAGGTGGGCCTTGTTACCCAGAATAGAATCGCCCACGTAGTTGTAGTGCGGCGCCTGCACGCCATCGAGGAGCAGGCAGTTTTTGAATTCGCTGGCATTTCCCAAGACGCAGCCTTCGCCCACGATCACATTACCGCGAATGAAAGCGCCCGGGCGGATTTCGGTTTTAGCGCCGATATAGGCCGGACCGATAATGGTGGCGTAAGCCGGGAGTTTAACCGTGGGGTGAATCCAGACCCGTCCCTGAATGCTCACGCCGGGCGGGATCGTGAGTTCGTTGGGGGAAAATTCATTGGCTTCCAAGGCCGCGCCGATGGCTTTCAGCCACAGCCAAGGCGCAACCTCGGCCGGAAAAAATGCGGCAAACCGGGACAAAGAGGCAGGCAGGGCGAAGAAGTCGGAGGCTTTCACGGCGGCAGTGATAACAAAAAAACCGCTGAGGAACAGCGGTTTTTGAAAATGGAGCGGGAGAAGAGACTCGAACTCTCGACGTCCACCTTGGCAAGGTGGTGCTCTACCAACTGAGCTACTCCCGCGAGAAAGGCCGACTATTGGGCGCACGAACCCGTCGTCAACTGGAATTTTAAAACTAATCTTTGCCCAAGAAAGGCCTGCTTTCCGGCCGATTCCGGCCCGGGCGGAAGCTCGCTGAATCAGCCCAAAGTCGCATCAACGTTGGCAAATTCATTTTCCCTGACCGATGAGCCCCGTCAGGACGGGTAATTTGACTGAAGGTGCTGGCGATCATTCGTTCGTTCACGCACCGCGTTTTCGCTTCGCGCAAACACGGCTACTACGCAAACCGGCACCTTGGGGTTCGGGGAAGTTTTTCTGCCGCGGTATCGTTTAACCCGCCCAGAGGTCGGGTTCCACCTCATGACTGTATCCCTCCAGCTCGTCCTCCCACCCGAGTGAATCAGCAAGCTGCACGATTATTGAAATAATTATTGAAATACGACGCGGGCGTGACCCCGGTCCGGTTTGATCGGTCGCATCAAGCCGGAGTTCCAACTGAAGCAACGCGCATTTCCTCACCAATTTTTATCACATCCAAAACTTAAGAAGGAAATAAGATTACCGATATACATAGCATGGCCGCACAATTTTCCCCTACCCGTCAAAGCCCCGGAGTGCCTAGCCTCTCCACGCGTTTGCGTAGTGACGTCACTTGGGGCCGCTTCCTTTTCCCACCGCCGGAACTGAACAACCCGCAGGTGATTTTTGATCCCATGCCGTTTCGGTCCCATGAATTCGTCCCGGCAAGGGCGAAGAAAGCATCCGGCTCGCGTTAATTTTCAAGGCACAGGGTGGTCGCAGATATCCGCATCGGCTTACGCCATGGATGAGGATGCTTGCGACCACCTGCTTTTTATTTCGGCCGGCCGGCGCGGCGGCAGGTTGATTTCGGACGGCTGAATATCCCACCACTGACAGGCACCTACTCACTGCTGTAGGGCGTCGGCAAAACACCCCAAACCGATCCGTCATCAAGTAACCACAGGCCTCCGGGACCTGTGGGATTGGCGGGAAGCCCGTAGGTGGCGAGCTGGCCTCGCAACGTTGCGCTTGAGGATCAGAGGGGAAAACGCGTCCAGCGGCCGCGTTCCACCTTGCGAATTCGTCCTCACACCACATCGACCGACTCTGGGACGGTTTCTTTCATTTTTTCCGCGGCCCGTTGCAACGACGTGCTTAATTCCGAGAGGCGGATGGGCTTGGTGACAAAATCGTTCATGCCCGAGGCAAAGGCCCTCGTGCGATCAGCCCCCATGGCGTTAGCGGTGAGAGCAATGATCCACGGTTTCGTCGCTGAAGAGGTTTCCCGAATGCGACGCGTAGCCTCGCAGCCATCGAGCACGGGCATTTCCATATCCATCAGAATGACGTCGAAGGAACCTTCCTTAAGAGCCTCAAGGGCCTCTTGACCATTGGTGGCGACGTGGGCTTTGAAGCCGAGTTTCCCCAGCAACATGGTGGCGACGCGCTGATTGACGACGTTATCCTCCACCAAAAGTAAGCGCATCGAGGAAAGAGGAACTTGCGCGACGATCGTCTGTGACTGGGCGGCCGCCTGCGCCTGGGCCGCGGCTTCAGCGGAGAGTCCGTTGCCGATGGTCCGATCAAGCACGGTGAACAGCGGCGCTGGTTTCATCGGCTTACTCACTAAAGTGGCAAATCCCGGAGGCGTCGCATTGTTGGTCAGCGAACTGAGCAAAACAAAGGGCAGCGTGAGCCGGGCAGGAATTGCCCTGACCTGTGCCGCCAGCGTGAGTCCATCCATTCCCGGCATCTCCCGATCAAACAGCGCCACGTCGCAGGGTTCATCGCTTTGCAGGTACGCCAGCGCAGCCGCACCCGTATCAGCCGAGGTGACATGAGCACCCCAGTCGGAAATCTGCTCAGTCAACCAAGCCCGGACGGCAGCGTTATCATCAACCACCAAAACATTTTTCCCCGCGAAGATCTGGGCGGAGGTCTGCCAGCGTGGCTGCGTGGCGGTGGCTTCGGCGCGGGTTTTCAGAGTGAAGCTGAAGGTCGAACCTTTCCCGGCCTCGCTATCCACCCACATGATTCCACCCATGGCTTCCGCCAGCCGTCGGCTGATGGCCAACCCCAGACCGGAGCCGCCATATTTGCGCGTCGTGGAAGAATCCACTTGGGAGAACGGCTGGAAGAGTCGGCTCATGCGATCAGCCGGGATGCCGATTCCGGTGTCTCGTACCGCAAGGGTGATCACGTGCGCCCCATCCTCACTGGTCGCAGAATGCTCAATCGAAACCACCACTTCGCCGGTCGCGGTAAACTTCAAGGCGTTACCGACCAGATTAACGACGACTTGGCGGAGACGCGTCACATCGCCCAGAATAATACTGGGCACGCCTGGTCCCACGCGCGAAATAAGTTCGAGATTTTTTTCGGTGGCTTTGGCCGCAAAAAGGTCGAGCGCATCTTCGATGCATTGGCGCAGATCAAAGGGGGCGCTCTCCAATTCAATCCGCCCGGCCTCAATCTTGGAATAATCCAGCACATCATTAATAATCGAGAGGAGTGCATCGCCACTGGTTTCGATGGTGCGCACGAAATCCAACTGGCGTTCATCCAGCCCGGTGTCGCGCAACAAGCTGGCCATGCCGATGACGCCATTCAACGGCGTGCGAATTTCGTGACTCATGGTCGCGAGGAATGAACTCTTGGCCTGACTGGCGATATTGGCTTCGGTGGCGGATTGCTGGGCTTGGGCGATCACCATTTCCAACTGCGTGTTGAGTTGCTCCGCTTCTTCCTTGGCCGCGTTGGTTCTTTCCTCCGCCGCTTTTCGCGCGGTGATATCGCTGGCCGTCCCCATAAAACCCGTGACCACACCCGTGGCATCGCGCATCGGCTGCACCTTTAATTCGGCCCAATAAGGCACGCCGCTCTTGGAATAATTAATAATCTCCACGCTAAAGCCCAGTTGCGCGGCCAAGCGCTCGCGTATGTAGGCCGCGGTATTGAGATCCGTCATTTCTCCTTGCAGAAAACTGCCGGGCTTTCGGTTGATGACTTCTTCCGCGCCATAGCCGCTCAGGCGGAAGAATCCTTCGTTCACCCACTCGATCAAACCATTCGCGTCGGTGACAAGGATCGCGTCAGTCGTGTGTGCCGCCACGAGGGCCAGGCGTGTGTTGTAAGAGAGAGCCTGGCAAAGTTCGGTAGTGCGTCGCGCCACTTCACTTTGCAGTATGCTGGCCTGCCGTTCCACCTGACGCATAGCCAAGGTGCGCTCCATTTCAGCGCGATCCCGTTCCCGCTCGCTGTTGCGCAGGACCATTCCGACATAGAGCACGATCGCGGAAAGCAAAAGCAGTTGGATCAACGCAAACATCCCCATGTGCATGTCCACGGGCAGTCCGTAATTGAGGAGCAGTTTCTCCAGCATACTTCCGACTGGCGGCAAGAGCAGAGACATGAGCAACAGCCTTCGGCTCAGCCGCCCCGCCATCGTATTCGGTTTAATGATCAGCAGCAGACGGTTTTTATCGTTTTGGGCCCAATAGCTCACGGTGATCCAAATCAGGGCCACCCCGACAACGGTGTATAAAGTCGCAAACATCGCTCCGCCACTTACCGGCAGCAAAAGACTTTGCAGTGAGCGCGGCGAAAAGCCCAAACCAAAGCCGATCAATAACAAGCCAAACGACAGCCCTATCCCCGCCACGGCTCGCGGCAACCAACGAGGTCTATGATTATTTGACGGCATATTCCAAGAGGGAATGCATCGGATCAAATCCGAAAAAATTGAGGCCTATCGTCCATCGGCTGGAGGTTGCGAGGTAAGGATGGACTGCACAAGAGGCACCCTGAAGTGACCGATTAGTGGCGCTTGATGACCTGATATTTCGCCGGAGCAACACGCGGAGCAGATTTATATTTAGCGCTTTGAAGTGCCGCCACCGGTTTTTTCTTCGCTGCGGAATTCGTCAGCGCGACCGTCTCGCTTGCCCCACCCGTTACCATGCGCATCAGATCGCCCACGGCGCTCCTGACCTGCGCGGCCTGCGTCTGCATCTCCTGCGCGGCAGAAGCGGATTGCTCGGCGAGTGCGGCATTGGACTGGGTGATCTGATCCATTCCGGCCACGGCTTGATTGAGCTGCGTGATGCCTTCGCTCTGTTCCTTGGACGCTTGCGCGATGCCTCCCACCATTTCATCCAGTTGGCGGATGCGCTCCACGATCCCATCGAGACTGGCGGCGACCTGTCCACTGATACTGACGCCCTGTTCGCTCTTGGACGAGGCATCGGCGATTTTCGTGGCCGTCTCCCGCGCCGCTTGGGCGGAACGTTGGGCGAGACTACGGACTTCCTCGGCCACGACGGCAAATCCGGCTCCGGCCTCTCCGGCACGGGCCGCTTCGACCGCCGCGTTCAAGGCGAGAATGTTTGTTTGAAAGGCGATTTCATCGATCGTCTTGATGATCTTCGCAATTTCCAGACTGGAAACTTGGATGGCCGTCATCGCACTTTTCATCGCCGCCATGTCGCGGGCACCAGCATCCGCCGTGCTGCGGGCTTCGGCTGCGAGGGTTTTCGCGGATTGGGCGCTCTCGGTGTTACGCTGGGTCATGCTCGCCATTTCATGCAACGATGCGCTGCTCTCTTCCAGGGAGGCGGCTTGGCGGCTGGCGCCATCTGCCATCGACTGGCTGACTTCCGACACCGTCGAGGCGGCCCCGTGGGTGTTGGATGATTCCGTCACGAGAAAATCCGCGATCTTGGCAATCGGCCGGGTAATACTGCGGATAATAAGCCAAGCGGAGATGAGTCCGAGCAGCGCACAGCCCAGTGTGCTGCTGAGCACCAGAAATTCGTTGCGGCGTTGCTCGACCTGAGTCCGCTGCGCCAGTTCTCCTTGGAACGTGGTCACGGATTCACGCACGCGGCCCAGAGTCGCGGTGAATTTCGGGGCGATCTGGTTGAGTTGCTTTTCGATGAGCTCGTTGCGCCCGTGCTTGAGTTCGATGATCAACTGCAGCGCCCGGTCATAGGCGGTGGCCGCTTTGCCGATTTCCAGCAGAAGCTTGTCCTTCGCCTCATCCTTGAGCGTGGCGTCCATGATCACCAATTCGGCCTGATCCTTCTGCAGCTTCACAATGGCAGCGGAAACGGACTTCATGCCGTCGCGCGCCCCGGTGGCATATTCATCCTTGGCGGTGAGCAAAAAGGAGTTCACCAGACTGCTGCATTCAAAGTAGGCTTTTTGGCCGCTGGAAATCCCGAAGGCTCCGTTCATATCGCCGTTGTTGCGGGCATCGGTCAGCACTTTCTGCAGGCCGGCGGTGATCGCAGCACCCTGCGGAGTTAACTGCTCCTGTACGACGCGCTCGAGCTTGCTGGCGTTTTCCACCACCTGCTGGAACGCGGCATCGTATTCCGTGAGAAATTTTCCGGCTTGTTCAAGTTCCTGCCGACGGGCGGGATCACTGCCCATTTCGGCCGCCTGCGCCAGATCCTTGTTCAACTTGTCCTTCACCTGATTGTAGGCCTGTACGTGGTCAGCTTTGGTCGTCGCCAGAAATTCGTTTACCTGGAGTTTGAGCTCCAGCATGGAGGTCTCAAGTTTGGCGGCCCCGTTGGTTTCTTCCGCACTGCTGGCATAGAGCGACAACTTGCGGCCGGATGCGCCCAGCGCAAACCAGGCGATGGCGGCCACCGTGCCAAGCAGCACGAAGACCAAGGAAAATCCGAGGGCGATTCTACGACCGATGGTGAGGGATCCTTGCGACATGGAGAATACGGGTTGGGGACAGGACTGATTATTCACTAAGATTAAATTGCATCGGGATGGTAATTTTGATGGATATCACGGCCCCGCCACGTTTGGCGGGCTTGAACTTCCACTTGCTGAGGGCCTCGACTGCTGGAGTGGCAAATGCCGGATGCGAAGATTTCAGGACTTTAGCCTCGGTCACATTGCCCTTCTCATCGATGACGCAATCGATGCTCACCACCCCGGTAACGCCCTCGCGCTCGAGGTCAGCGGGATACTTCGGCGCCACTGTGCGCACGGGCACCGGTGGTTCGAGCACATCATCCGCCCCGACCGCCGGGATTCCGAGGATCAAGACCAGAGTGAAAATATAAATATGATACCTTTGCATATCTTCTTATGGGGCATATCGGCCTTTCCCGGCTGATGTTTAGCGCAAACTCGCTGCCCATGCAGTCAGTCGCATCGATTAATCCCACCTTACGCCGCGATCGCCCCTGACTGTACGCGTTTGGGCAAACCAGCTTATCCAGCCCTGGGGTGAAACCCACCTGAGTCGAAAAACCCACGTCCGTTTTCCTACAATACCTTAAAACCTCCGGCCCCGACCCTGAGATTGCCCTTCCCATCGCGACTCCGGGCTTTTAATTATTTCTTTTCTGGATGATCGCTGAGCTCAAATTACGTCGCCTCGCCACTTTAGCTGCCGGCCTTACCGGCTTGCTTGGATTGCTCTCCCTTGCGGGCTCGTGGCTGGACTGGCTGCGCTGCCTCATCCCTGACTGCAAGCAGATGAGCCCGAATACGGCTCTCGCCTTCATCCTGTCCAGCCTAGCTTTATTACTGATGCAACAGGAGGGCAACCGCCGCGCCCAATTTTTCGCCCGCATCCTAGCGGTCTTTGTTGGCCTGCATGCCGCCGGCACCCTCGCCACCGAAGTACTGGGTCGCGACCTTGGTCTGGGTTTCTTGGATTTTCCCGGCACCCAACTGATCCCGATTGCCGGCGGCAAGATTCCGATCGGCACCACGTTGCCCTTCGTCGTCGCGGCTCTGGGCATTTTTCTCGTGGGCCAAAAACGGCGCATCCGCATCTCTCTCGCGAATTGGCTGGGCCTGGTGGTGATCAGTTACGCCCTGATGGTCTTCATGGGACAACTCATCACCCCCGCGCAGCAAGGATTTGATATCACCGGGGCCAGCGTACTGGGATTCCTGCTTCTGGGCACGGGCTTGTTGTGCAGCCGGTTCGATTCCACCTTGCTCCGGGTTTTTTCCCCCAATCACCCACTCGCTTTCATCGCGTTTCGGCTGCTGCTATTCGGACTCTTCACCCCTCTCTTGATTTACGGCCTGCTGGCTTGGCTGATTCTTCCTCTCATCCCTCAGCATCATGATTTGCTGATCTTAGTCGTCTTGGTTTCAACCCTCTTCCTCCTCGGCGGTTTTATCTCTTCCTTGCAGCGCATGGAAGCGCTGAACGAAAAACGCCGCGAAGCAGAAGGCATTCGCGATTCCTTGCTCGCCCGGCTCCAGCATCAGACCGCCAATCTGGAAATGCAGGTCGCCTTGCGCACGAAGCACCAGCAGGAAGCCACCGAGCGCTTGCAACTCGCCCTGCAAGCCAGCGATTACGGCGTCTGGGATCAGGATGTCGCCAGTGGGCGCCTGATCTGGGACCAGCGCCAGTGTTCACTCTTCGGCATCGCTCCGGAAAAATTTGATCAACGATACGAATCCTTTCTCGATTTCGTGCACCCCGAAGAACGGGAAAAAGTCCGCCTATTCAAGGAACGCCATCGCGGAGAAAACGGCACCTTCGACGAAGAGTTCCGCATCGTCCGCCCCGATGGCCAAATCCGTCACCTGATCTCCCGTGGCAAAGTCTATTGTGATGCCGATAATCGCCCCGTCCGCATCGTCGGGCTTAACCGCGACATCACCCTCGAGCGCCAGCAGGAGCGGGCCGTCACCACGTTGAATCAGCGGCTGCTCTTTGTCCTCAACGCCACCGGTTACGGCGTTTGGGAACATGATTTTGCCACCGATAAACTCGATTGGGACGACCATCTGCTCGAGATGTACGGCGTGAAACGCTCGCAACTCGCCGGCACGATCGAGGAATGGGAAGCCCGCGTGCATCCGGAAGATTTGGCCCGCGTGCAAAAAGAAACCGAACAGGAACTCAAAGGTCGCGCCTCCCAGCAACAACACCAGTTCCGCATCATCCGCCCCGACGGCAGCGAACGCTATATCTCCTCCCACCGCTACCTCCTGCGCGATGCCGATGGTTCCCTGCTCTCCACCGTGGGCTTCGACAACGACATCACCGGTGAGCACGAGCTCCGGGAGGAATTGCGGATTTCCGAGGAACGCTGGCAACTCGCCCTCGCCGGCAATAACGACGGAGTCTGGGATTGGGATATCACCGCCGGAGAAGTCTACCGCAATGCCCGCATGATGGAGATTGTCGGCTACCTCCCCAGCGAATTGCCCAACGATCGCCACATCTGGCAAGCCCTCGGCCATCCCGAAGATATCCCGGCCACCAATGCCAGCATGGCCGACCACCTCGAAGGCCGAAAATCCGTTTATCAAAGCGAATATCGCCTGCGCCACAAAACCGGCCATTGGATCTGGGTGTTGGACCGGGGCAAAGTCGTCGCCCGTGATCCCAAGGGCCAACCGCTCCGCGTGGTCGGCACCCAAACCGATATCACTTCCCGCAAACAACTCGAAGAACGTCTCCGCCACGGCGAAGAAATGTCCCTGCAACTTGGCCGCCTCGCGCAAATCGGCGCGTGGGAATGGGATCTCAGCACCACTCAGCTCACGTGGTCGCCCGAGATGTATCGCATCCACGAAGTCGAACTCGGCTACGAACCCTCACTGGCCAAATCATTGGAGTTCTATCCTTCCCCTTCCAAAAATACTTTCTCCGAAGCGTTGCAACACGCCGTCCGCGCCGGCACCAGCTTCGATCTCGAACTGCCCTTCGTCACCGCCCGCCAACACAAACTCTGGGTCCGTGTCCTCGGTCGCGCCGAGATCAAAGACGGCCTCGCCATCAGCGTGTACGGCGCCTTTCAAGATATCACCGCCCGCCGCGAAGCCGAGGACATGCGCCGGCAGTTTGAAGGCCAATTGTTCCAAGCCCAAAAAATGGAAACCCTCGGCACCCTCGCCGGCGGTATCGCCCACGATTTCAACAATCTCCTCACCGGCATTCTCGGTTATCAAGACCTCGCCTTGGACAGTCTCCCCGAAGGCGACTCCGCGAAAAACTACCTTAATGCCTCGCGCGATGCCAGCCTCCGCGCCCGCGAACTGGTTGATCAAATCCTCACCTTCTCCCGCCAAGCCAGCAGCGAAAAAGTCGGCGTGGATCTGGCTCGGTTGATCGACGACGCCCGCCGTTTCCTCCGCGCCACCATCCCCGCCACCATCAGCATGGAAGTCGACATCGCGCCCGAGTGCCGGCGCGTTCTCGCCGACGCCACCCAACTCCACCAAGTCCTGCTCAATCTCGGATCCAATGCCGCCCACGCCATGCGCATCACCGGCGGCACCATGCGCATCACCCTGCAACCCGCCCTCATCGACGAAGCCGAAGCCGCCGTCATCACCCACATCCAAGCCGGCCGCTACCTCAAACTCACCTTCGCCGACAACGGCCACGGCATGGATGAAGAAACCAGCAAACGCATCTTCGATCCTTTCTTCACCACCAAGGAAGTCGGCCAAGGCACCGGACTCGGTCTCTCCGTCGTCCACGGCATTATCCAAGCCCATCGCGGCAACATCACCGTCGAAAGTTCCCCCGGCAAAGGCGCCACGTTCACGCTCTATCTCCCCGAAGCCGAAGACGAATTCTCGGAAGCCGCCGCGCCAGACACCTCGATGCCGCGCGGCAACGGCGAACTCATCGCCGTGGTCGACGATGAAGATGTCGTCCGCAGCTTCGCCCAGATGGCGCTGGAAAAGCTCGGCTATCGCGTCGCGGCCTTCGATTCACCGCACCAATGCCTCGAGGTGTTGCGCCGCCAATCCGCCGATTTTGCCATGCTGCTCACCGACCAGACAATGCCTGTCATGAAGGGAATCGAGCTCGCCGTGGAAGTTCGCAACATGACGACCACGCTCCCGATCGTAATCATGTCCGGATATTTCACCAGTGTGGCTCCGGATAAACTCGCCCAGCTCGGCCGAGTGAGCCTGCTCTCCAAGCCCTTCACCAACGAAGAGCTCTCGCGCGCGGTCAATCGCAGCATCTATCCCAAGACCAGCAGTTCCCCTTTCCCGCCCAGGATTGCACCCGGAAATAGCACGCCACCCTTCCCGCAGACGTAATCGGAAATATTTTTATTAGCCTTGGATCGAATTTTCCGGGAAAATTTGCCCCGACTGGTTCGGGTTGGAAGCACAGACAATCGCCCCGGCGCACGCCCCCAAGCTTTAGCACCACTCGTTCTCGTTCTCCTTCTCGTACTCGCCATCAAACCGCTTCGCTTCGCTTCGCAGAGAACGATTACGAGTAAGATAACGAGAATGAGAATGATTCCGCACCCCAGCCGAATAGCCCCATCTTTCCCGTAGCCGTGTTGGAGCGCAGCGAACACGCGGTTCAGTGAACACGCGGTTCAGTGACCACGCGTTCCCGCGCCCCATCTTTCCCGTAGCCGTGTTGGAGCGCAGCAACAACGCGGTCCCCGCCGCCCAGCCAAGCATGCGATCATCTTCCCTCCCCTTTTCACTCTCCCTTCTTCACTTTCCGCCCTCGATGCTGCGCCCCACCCCGCCTTAATTTCACCCGCCAGTCTGCCCATTGCCCATCCCCCGGCCTAGCCAGACAGTTTGTCAACATTCAACACGTGACCCCTTCATTGTGCGCCCTACCGAAGAAAACGCCGAATAAGGTAGGGGCGGTTGCCCTCAACCGCCATGGTGAGTGCGCCGCGCACGCACGAGTGTGATGACACTTGGGGGCAAGCGCTCCTACCCAAGAAACACAGCCTCGGCTACTCGCTGTCAGCCAGCTCGGCTGATCGGGGCGTTTGTCAACATTCAACACGTGACCCCTTCATTGTGCTCAGGTATTGCTGAATCATTGGCTCAGTAGGCCAAGGAGCCCCACAGATAGGAGACGGGGCCCAGCGTGCCGTTGGGCGTAAACTCGTCGATCGGATGCACGCGACCTGTGTCCAAGCAAAACTCGGCCTGTGGCCAAGCCCTGAACTGCGGGACGAAATACACTTCCAGGTTCTTGATCTGGTCGAGGAACGCGTGGTGCGTGTTGGCCGGATTGAAGGGACCGAAGGCAGTGAGGCCACCGGGAGGCTCCAAGCCCTGCATCTCAGTGTCATGATAAAACACGTTGCGCATCGGGTTGCGCCCGAGACCGCTGGTGTAGGTCAGGTTATTGGGATTGGCACCGACTCCCATCATTGCGGCCATCACCGCGCCTTGACGATACTGGGCCTCGCCAGTCAGACGCCAGGCATGCACCAGTTGCTCGGCACCACTGTTCTCGGAAAACAAACCCCAGATCCGGTTCTCGACTGCGGGCTGCTGGCGCACCCAGCGGAAGCCGACCTTCTGCTGTTCATCGAGGATCCATTGCGCCAGCCGGAGCAGTTCCTCCCGGCACTGTGCAAGCCGTCTCGGGTCACGTTCCCGCTCTGTTCGCAGGTAGACCCAGAAGGCTTCTTCGTTGCGCAGCAAAAAAGTTCTGACGAACAGTTCGTTCCAGCGGCCGTCACCGGTCAGCCGATAGAGGTCCGCCGCCGCCAGATTGCGCACCTTGCCCAGCACCTCGGACACCTTCCCGCGTTTCGATTCCCTGGCAAGGTACGTCTCGGGGAGGCGAGCCAGCTCGGCCTCCGCCCAGTCCATCGCCTTGAGCGCCGCCGTGCGATAAACCTCGGCCACATCGGGATGGCGCGCCTGCGCATAGTGAGCACAGCGGGCGGCCGTGGCGGCAAATTGGTAGCTGCTCCAAACATCCGGAGCGTAGGCGTAAAGCTTCCAGCTTTCCTGCCAGCTCCCCTCTCCCGCCTTGGGATGCTCCTCCGACTCGATGCCGCCGCGCACGCCTCCCTCGGACGTCATGAGACGGCGATAGAAATCCAGATTCCACAAAGCCTCGTTCAACAGGTCGGGCCGGCCATTCCCGCTCTCCGGGATGTTCAACCTGACCGCCTCGACCGGCGCGCCCACTTCGAGCAGGAGATCGAGATGCTGGCGCGTCGCTTTCAAGTGCTGGATTCGCCGGTCCCAGTCGCCCGCGTCCATGTATCCGCCCCAAGCCTCGGCACCGACGACCTGAGTCGTGGCCCCTTTCACGAGGTTGGCGAAATTGTCCACGTCGTTCCCCAATGCATTCAGGCCGTTGTTGCTATCCATGAGCGTGCAAGTGCTCTGATAGATCGTCACCCCATCGGCCGGATGCATGTTGCGCGGCCGATGGAAACCCGCGTGACGGGGCAGAAGCTCCACGCCGCTGCGCTGGGTATAAAAAGCCCTCATCGAGTGAACGAAGGCCTTGCTCCACACATCATCGGAAATCCGGATCGGATAGGAGGAGCCCACCCCCGGCACACGCACCCGATACTCCCCCGGTGTCCTGAGTCCGGAAAAATCGAGGAGGACGACATCGGTCAGGTTGAGATTGCGGGGCTGCTTGGGATCGCTCTCGTTGTCCGTGGCTCTCGTGGTGATCGTGCCAGTCCCACGAAGGACTTCATGCCCGGTCGCATCGACCACCTGGAAAGGAACCGAAGAAGGCTGCACCAGTGCCCCACCCGTGCCCAGCCAGCAGGACAAAAAGGCGACCTTCGGCTCGTCCTGCGGGCGAAAACCAATCTGGGTCACGTGGATCGCCTCGGATTCGAGTTCGTCCGATAGCACAAGCGTCAGCGGGGGCAGATCACGGGGAAACCGGATACGGTACTCGACGCCTCGCAGCCAAGGGGAATCCAAGCGCAGGTAGATCGTGTGGCGCACCGAGCACGTCCGCGTCATCTCTAGCTGGGCCACAATCCTCGGCGCGGCTTGGGGTACGCTCTTCCGGAAGACCTGAAGGGGAACGCCTCCCTGACTGAAACGGGGGTCGGCCGCAGCCTCGATTTTGTAAGACGCCGCCTGATCCAACCATTCCGTTCCTGATAGAAAACCCTCAAGCCTGTCCCCGCAACTGAGCATCTTGCGGTTGTCCACGAGCCATCCGACAAAGGCCTTGTCGCGCCAGAGCTGCGGCGTGTTCGCCGGCCTGTAATCAACATTCGGCAGCTTGATCTCATCGCCCTGTTTCGCCGTGTAGGGAATCTGGCCTTCCCGGATGAGCGTGCCGTCCTCGATCGTGATGCCGAGAATGTCGGGGGCGACGAGCCCCGCCGCGAGGACGCGCGGGGTCGGCACGGTGGCGGTCCCGGCAAGCGGCGCGGCGACGGCGGTGCCGCAGACACCAGTTAACGGGAAACCGCCCACCAGAAACGCTGCAAGGCCAATGCCGAGCGTGATCAGTGGAGAAAGGAAACGACACGAGTTGTAACGGGGCGACGGGGACTTTTTCATTGTCTCGAATAATAACCTACCTATCCCCCTCGGGCAAGGGCTTGATGGAACCGGAGGACTGAGGACGCAAAAACGGAAGCCGCCCGGTTGGTTGGACCTATCGTCATTTTGCCTCTCCGATTATTCATCGGGTTTGCCAGCGTCCAACCCTGTCAGCCTTGACCCCACGTGAATGGGTTCGGCTGCGCGGGTGATTGATTCTCCCGGGGCTCATTGGCTGAGCTTCATTTTCATTACGGGCTGTCCGTAACATTGAACCAACGACTCCCCACCTGCCCTCGCGGGCACGCAGTGACCGGTGGTTGCCAGCCTGAATGACGTAATTGGCTGGATGAAACTTGCACTCATGGTTGTTGGTTTTCATGGACGCACTCAGGCTTGGTTGTTTGTGCTTTACCCCCATTCAGGCCCCGAGCACAGCGATCAGGCGATTGCATCGGCTGTGGCTGAGACGATCAAATCGATCCGCTCAGAATAATCGGTGGCCTCGCGGTCGTTCGCCTTTGGCCGGATTGTATTCAGTCGATGAATGAACGTGCATCCAGGCTGACGATCTCCGGTGACAAAAATATTTTGTCTATTGAAGGCACCGCCGAATTACTGTTCCAACAGGCCATGACCATCTCGTTTACCCCGGTGCCAACTCGACGGCAGAGTCACTCCATCTGGCTGATGGGACTGAGCCTGATTTCATTCTCCACGTTTCTGCTCGCCGCCCCCAAAGACGACTGGCCGGCCATTTCCCCCGAGGAACTCGCCTCCACCGCTTCACCCCAAGATCCCGAGGCCCCGGCCGAGATCCTCTACCGGCGCATCGAGATCGACCTCCGCGAAGCCCCGGTCGGACGCACTGAGACAGATTACATCCGCTACAAAATTTATGCCCCTGAAAAATCCGACGCTTATACCCGGGTCTCTCGGCTTTCAGTCAACAGCGGCTCATCTTATAGTTATACCGACCTGAACATCACGGCCCGCCTGACTCTCCCTGACGGCTCAGTAAGTTTGTTTACCAAGAATGACCTCAAAGATCGACCCTACCTGCGAGGAGCCACCGATTCCAGTATCCTCTCCCGGCTTTTTGGAGGCGGTGACTATTCACTTAACGAAAAATTTCTTGCGGTCACCGGCGTCCTCCCTGGCTCCATTCTCGAATACCGAATCTCCGAAGAAAGAGGCAGCACCGCTGACTACACCATCGTTCGCGACGGCAATTTCTCAACCATCTACCCCTTGCAAAATCGCGATCTCCCCTGCCGCAAAGTCGATTTCATCGGACGTACACCGAAAGACAGCCGCTACCCCATGCAAAACTACGTGCTCAACCGCAGCATCGGCCAATCAACCCAGCAGTACGATAAAAACAAAGGGATCATTACAGTCACGGCCACCAATGTCCCGCCCAGCCATTCCGAACCACTCACCGGGCCAGTGGCGAGTTACACCCTCAGCGTCCTGCAGTGCATCAACGACACCGAAACCCAGCTTATTTCCCGCACCCATAGCACGCTCTCCAGCACGGTCACCCCCGGCACCGACGGCCCTTGGGCCCCCATCGCCAACCGCTCGTATATGCTGTACACCGATTACAGCGAAGTCACATCCAAGATTAAAAAAACCTCCGCGCAGATTACTGCGTCGGCCCAGACTCCTCTCGAGAAAGCCCGGGCCATCCACGACTACGCCCAAGACGCCTGCGAAAAATTCCGCCGCCACCCCAGACCCACCACCAGAACCGACTTTCGGTGGGTCAGTTCCATCGACGATATTCTTCAATGGATCACTGATCAAAAAACCTACTACTACATCACCCCCACGGACTTTCTCCACCTCGCCAACGCCCTCTACAAAGCCGCCGGTTTTGAAACCCGCGGCATCCGCCTTCCCGACCGTTCACGTTTCCCCTTCAGTCCGCAACTCGTCGCGGCAGATTGTCTCCCCATCTGGGCCCTCCAGGTCAAAATCGATGGCCAATGGGTCGGCTCCATGCCGCATTATTCACCGCTCATTCCCTTCGCCACCCTGCCTTCGCCGAGCGAAGGACTCCTCGGCCTCGTCGCCAAAAGCGGCAAACAAGAACTCGTCGAAATCCCGAACTCGAAAGCCGCCGTCTCCAAAATCATCAACACCGCCACGCTGATCCTCTTACCCGACGGGACCCTCGAAGGCGAAGCCACCCGCAAATACACGGGCCACCATGCAACCGCCATCCGCAGCCGCCTTCTGAAAAAGAAAAATCCCACGGCCGCTAAAAAAAAGCTCCAGGCGATCTTGCTGGCTGACCTCGCCGACAGCTCCGCTCTGTCCGGCCCTTCCGCCGATGCCGACGACGACGACGACGACACGGCCGATACAGCCAACCCCGCTGAACAAACGTCCGTTAAAATAACAAAGCTCAAAGGCGACAGTGACACCGCCAGCGCACTTGAGGTCACTTACACCTTCCGGATTCCCGGCTACGCCCTCATCTCCCCGGAACGCATCATCCTTCGTCCCTCCGTCTATCGCGCGAAAGACAAATCTCCTTTTTCGAGCGCCACGCGGACCAACGCCATCCGCTTCGATTTTGCCTGGCAAGAAATCGATAACCTCACCTTGAAACTCCCCGAAGGATTCGTCCTCGAATCCCCCGCGCTACCTGAAGCCGACGCCGGTCCCATCCTCTTTCACCGCCATCGCCTCACGTACGACCCTGCCACCCAAACCCTGAACTATCGGCGGGAGTTTTTCTGCGAAGCCACCTTTTTTCCAGCCAGCCAATATCCTGTGATCAAAGCCTGGTTCGATACGGTCAACTTCGCCGACCATCAGGAAATCATTCTGAGCAAGTCTGCTCCGGCGGCCCCCTCTCCGATCAATCAAGCAGGCACCACGCCAGCCGGCTCCAGTTGATCACCTCACCACCCCTTCCATGCGCCCTTTTTTACTTCTCTTCCTGCTCTTCGCCCCGCTGCTCCATGCCGCCAAGCTCCCGGACTGGGCCCAGCCTCACCTCACTCCCGCCGCGCTCGAATGGAAAAAGAAATCCCCGGAGGTCATTCTCTTCGACGAAACTGAAATTCACTACCAGACCCCACTCAAGCTGAACGGAGTCGAACGCTCCCTGATCGTCATCCGCGAACCCGAAGAAGGCAAAAACCAGCGTCGCATCTTCGCGTACGATACGAACTCCGATAAAATTATCACCCTCGCCGCTTGGCTCAAGCAACCCGACGGCAAAGTCACCAGCCTATCCCAAAATAAAATCATCGACCTGCCAGTCTACCCTTCCTCTCATTTTTGGAACAACAGTCGCCGGCTCGTTCTCTTCTATCCGGTAAAACTTGAACCCGGCTCCATCCTCGCATGGGAAATCACGTACGAATCAAAGACGCACCCCATCCACCCAAAAGGCTGGGGCGCGTCTTCCTCCATCCCGCTGTACTCCGGACGCTTCACCGCCACGCCACCTCCCCAGACCAAATTTATCTGGCGTTACACCGGACCAGAGCTCCCACCTCCCACCACCGATGCCGCATCCGGACAAATCTCCTGGGAAATTTCGCGGTTTGCCCCCGTTAAAGGCGGCACTCCCGACGGCTTTTATCCCACCCCCACCCGCATCGTCGTCACCTGCCCCACTCCCGACACCCCGTTATCCAACTGGCGCGACTTCGCCCATGCCGTTGATAAGTTCTATGCCCAAACCGCCGTCCCCACTCCCGAACTTATCCAGAAAGCCACCGCCCTGACCGCCGGCCAAACCACCCGCTGGCAGAAAATCCGCGCGCTCACCGACTTCATTCAGTCCGATGTCAGCTACCTCAGCATGGACGACGATGCGAACATCCTCACCGGACAAATCCCGCAACTCGCGACCGCCTGTCTGGCCAACCGCTACGGCGACTGCAAAGACAAAGCCAACCTCCTCGTCTCTCTGCTCCGCGCAATCGGGGATCAAGGGCATGTGCTCCTCCTTTACTCCGGTAACCCCACTCTGGTGCCGAGTGAAATCCCTCTTTCAAGTTTCAACCACGCCATCACCGCCATCCCCGCCGACGCTGACACTCCACTCGGCTGGCCCATCGCCACCCATCCTACCCTGGGCCGTTTCGTCATCGTCGACACCACCAGCAGCCACAACCCCCTCGGCACTCTCCCCATCCGCGACCAAGCCGGGCTCGGCCTCCTCATCCACCCCGAAGGCGACATCATCCGCCTCCCCACCGATACCCCCGGCCATCACGGCACCGAACTCCAAGCCACTATCCAGCTCTTGCCTAGAGGCAACGCCACGTTCCATCTCGTCGAAACCTCACTCGGCCAAAGCGCTGCCCAGCTTCAACACGCCCGCGCAACCCTTCGCGAAAAAAACTTCGGAATCGCCCTCGAAAAACGACTCAGCACCTGTGCACCCCGGATAGAAAAACTCCACTGGAACGAAGCCACCGCCGAAAATCAGCATACCCTCACGCTCGATTGTGAACTCGTGGGGTTCGCGCGCAACCCGAGCCCCGGTTTACTCCTCGTCACGCTCCCCACGCTATCCGCGCCAGATTCTCTGCGGTCATGGAAAACCGAGCGCCCCGGCCAATGCTGGCTCCCCCTCGAAGAACACACCTCCACTTTTCTCATCCAACTTCCCGAAGGAACCACCTTGGGAGATACCCTCGTCCCGCTCGATCTCCAAGCCGGGGAGATCCGCGCCACCTTCACCGCTAAACTCACCGGCCATGAACTCCGAATCGATACCTACTACCTCCAGCCCGCCGGTTACTTCAAAAAAAGCGACTACGAAACCCTTCGTTCCCTCACGCAAAAATACCACCAAGTCCTCCAGCGCCCCATTCTCCTGAAGCTCCCGGCGAAGTAATAATTTTCCGGCTTCCTCCAGGACCCCGCCTGAGAACACTAGGTAAGGCGAACCCTCCGGGTGAGCCGCGGCTCAGCGGGACGCTGCCGAGTATCGCTTACGCTCGGTAACGCCCGACCAGCGGAATCCTGTTTCAACAGGTTCCTGCTGTTTTCGATGGGTGGAAGCGTACAAAAGAAGCCTGAGGAACTCAGCACAACCAAGGCAGGTTTACCACTAATGAGTTTCGCCAATGGGCGAAACTTTAGTTTAGCCCTGCGACTGATCGTCTTCGTCGGGTGGTTTCGGGGGGCCTGCTAATCGCAGGCGGGTAGATTAATCCCAGTGATGATTCGCTTTTGACTGGTGCAGGGCCGGTGTCTCTAGTCGCGGTAAACGGTCAACGGATCATCGGCCTGAGTAAATCCGAATTGATCAAGCTCTGGATGAAAAAGGGCAACGCGGCTGACACCCATCAAACTCACGATCCAAGGGCCGGATGAGCAGGCCTCGGTTTTTCGCACGGTGGAATTGATACGAATCCCCCCGTCCAAAAAAACGGCCAAATAATCATCCGGGTCAACCGGGCGTGCGGCTTGCCGACCCCGGCCTCCCGCGGCTCCGAACACGCACTTGGTCCAGGACGATCCGAAAGACGATCCGCAGGGTTCAAGACGGCACGAGCAGAAAAATCCCTCAAGACTCCGCGTCCTTCCGCGCTCTCCGCGTTAAAATTTCGGTCAGCTCAACTCGCAGTATCGTCAGACGGTGGGCGCATTTCCTCCGCCGTCGCCGGCCTCTCCCCGATCAGCTCCACCTCGAAATACAAGTGCTGGCCGGCCAAGGGATGATTGGCATCGAGCAACACTTCGTCGCCCTCGATCGCGGCGACCATGACCACTGGCGCGTGGCGATCGGGTCCGGTTTGAAAACGATCGCCGACTTTCAATTCATCCACCGGCAAATGAGCCCGGGGCACTTTTTGCACCTGTTCTTGATCATGCAGCCCGTAGCCGCGCTCCGGCGGCACTACGACCTTGCGCGTCTCCCCCGGCTTCATCGAGCGCAAGACCGCTTCCAGCCCATCCACGATTTGCCCCGCGCCCTCGACACAGCCGAGTGGCTCGTTGCCCCGGGAGGTATCGAGCATCCGCCCGTCGGCATCGCGGAGAATATAATGAAAGGAGAGATGGCGTGGAGTCATGAGGCGTAAGGCTGGTTGAATTGCTCGGTCGCGCCGTTTCGTGCAACGAGAATTTCTCTCAGCGATGGCCCGACCAGCCGTAAACGGAACCGAGTTCAGTGGGTAGGGCGAATCCTCCGGATGAGCCGCTGCGTTAGCGGCCCGGCAGGGACGCCTCGCCCTACCTCAGACAAGCCAATCGAAATTTCTCAGCGGAAACCCCGCTCACGTTTCCTGCCGCAGCACTTCCAACGGCGGGTGGTCGCAGATACCTCGACTGGAGAGCAGGCCCGTGACCACCGTCACCACACTCACGGCGGCCCAACCAGTCACTAATACGACCAATGACGGATTCGTCCAAGTGAGTTTGAAAACAAAGTGGGCCAGCGCCCAGTTTGCCCCGATCGCCAGCACCGCGCCCACCGCCGCGCCCAAAGTCCCCAACGCCAGATATTCGGCGAGCATCACGCGGTTCACTTGCGCCTTCGTCGCACCCAGGGTCCGCAAGAGCACGCTCTCCCGCACCCGCTGATGCCGGCCGATCAGCACCGCCCCGGCCAGCACGATCACCCCGGTGATCACCGTGAAAAGCGCCAAAAACTCCACCACGAACGAGACCTTCACGTAGACGCTGTCGATCGTCTGCAAAATCAGCGTCAGATCGATCGCCGACACATTCGGAAAATCCTGCACGACGGCCTGCTGGATTTGCGCTGAGATTTCCGGCGAGCCCGCGCGCAACGCCATGATATGAAATTTCGGGGCCGTTTCCAACACACCGGCCGGAAACACGACGAAGAAATTCGGCTGCAAGCGCCGCCAATCTACTTGGCGCAAACTGCCGACCACCGCTTTCACCGGCACCCCCTGCACATCGAATTCCAGCGCATCCCCCACCTTCACCTGCAGGTCGCGCGCGAGCGATTCCTCCAACGAAACCGGAATCCGTTCAGTTCCCCCCGCCACGGTTCCGGCAAAATGCCCGGCGATCACTTTTTCGGTACCTGTCAATTCGGTGCGGTAGGTCGAGCGATACTCCCGGCGCAGCGTCCACGCCGGGATCGTGCTGTTTTCTTCTTTGAGCAATTCAGTCACCGGTCGACCTTTGAGTGAATTGATCCGCATCGTGACAATCGCCGCTTGTTGCGTGACCGGGGTGCCTTTCGCCGCGAGCAGCTTTTCGAGCGGCTCCGCTTGGTCATCCTGAATATCGAACAGCATGAGATTGGGCCGGCCCTCAGCATCCATCACCCGCAATTGTCCGAGCACCGTGTCGCGGGTGAGATAGAGCGTCATCATCAGAAACGTGCCGAGTCCGAGCGACACGAGCAACAGCACCGTCCGGTTGTTCGGCCGATAGAGATTCGCGAAACCCTGCCGCCACGCGAACGGCAGACGGCGCAACGGCAGCTTTCTCGTGCCCCACGAAATCGTCCGCGCCAAGCCTGCGAGCACACCGAAGCCCACCAGCAGGGCACCACCAAAACCCACGCCCCATTGCCATTTTCCAGTCTGCCAGATCGCGAAACCAAAAATCGCGCCGACGATTATCAGCCACAAGACATAGCGCCACGGATCGCACATCGGTCCGGTCGCAGCGTTAAACGCCGAGCGCAACGTCAGCAAGGGCGACACCTGCCGCACTTCCAACAACGGCCACAAAGAGAAGAGCACGGAAAGCCCCAAGCCCGCGCCAAAACCGCCCGCAATGGCCGACCACGAAAGAGAAAAGTTAAAAGCAATCGGGAGCAAATCCCGCAGCAACGACGGCAAGACCACCTGCACCATGATCCCCAACAACGTGCCCGCCCCCGCCCCGATGATACCCAAGCCCAGCCCTTGCACGAGGTAGATGGCGAAGCTCGTCCGCGCACTCGCCCCGAGACAGCGCAAAATCGCCACCGTCGGCAATTTTTGACTGATGTGCGCGTGTACCGCGCTGGCCACGCCGATCGCGCCGAGAAACAACGAGGCGAAACCCACGATCATCATGAAGGCGTTGGCACTCGCGATGGAGTCGCCCAACTGTTTCTTGCGCTCCTCCACGGTATCGTAGCCAAGCCGCAATTCCCGGAAACGTGTCTTCAAATCGCTCACGAGTTTTTCCACATCAGTGTTGGCGGGAAATTTCACGTACACGCGATACCGGGCGAGACTGCCTGCTTGCAACAAGCCGGTTTCCGTCACCGTCGCCAGCGGAATGAACACCCGGGGCGCCAGCGTGGCGAACGCCGCATTCTCCCCCGGCACGCGGAGCAAGCCACCCGCCACCGTGAAATCCGCGCTGCCCAGACGCACGCTCGCCCCGGGCGTGAGTCCAAATTGCGCGAGCAGCGTTTGCTCGAGTACCGCGTTCGTGCCAGCCGCGAGACTGGCGCGCGCCGCTGCGGGAGAGGTTGCAAATTCGCCGTAGAAAGGAAACGCCCCCTGCAAAGCGCGCACCTGCACCAGCCGCGTGGCATTTTTCACACCCGGAATGACCAGCATGGAACTGAAAGTGATTTCCCGCGATTGTTCGCCGCCGAGCGTGGCGATGAATTGCTCTGCCTCGGGCGTGAGCGCGGAGCGCGAATTGATCACGAGATCGGCCCCGAGGAGTGTCTTGGTTTGTTCGGCGATAGCGCGGGTAAGATTATCGCGCAACGAACCAATGGCGACGAGCGCGGCCACGCCGAGGACGATCGCGAGCGAGAACAACAGGAGCCGCCGCCGGCTCGCCCGCGTATCCCGCCAAGCCATTTTCAGAATGAAATTCATTGGAGTTTGCCCACGGAACACACGGAAGAATCAAAGCACAAAGCGCTCATGCTCGACTTTGGGATAGTGACCAAAATTCACCAGCAGTCCGACCCTCAGACCGGTGGCATGAAGATAATTCTGAACCTGAGCCCGATGTTCATCGGTTAAGGCCGAGACCGCTTTGAGCTCAATCAGCACTTGATCGTAGCAAATGAAGTCGGCCTCGTAGGTCTTTTTTAACTTACGTCCTTTATAGGTCAGCGAAAGCGGCACGAGAGCTTTTGCCGGGATGCCCTGCAACTCGAATTCAATCTCCAGGCTTTCCTGATAGACCGCTTCGAGAAAACCGCAGCCTTTCTCCTTATAAACCTCAAAGCAGGCTCCCAGGATCGCGTAGGTTTCTTTCTCATGGATTAGTTTGTTCATGGAATTTTTTCCGTGTGTTCTGTGTGTTCTGTGTGTTCCGTGCGTTCCGTGTGTTCTGTGTGTTCTGTGTGTTCCGTGCGTTCCGTGTGTTCCGTGGGCCCTGGATTGTTGGTTTGTTTAGGTGACCTAAAGTTTTTCGTCGGAGAGGACGGCGCCGTTGCGGAGGCGGATGATGCGCTGGGTGCGGCGGGCGAGTTCGAGATCATGCGTCACCAACACGAGCGTCGTGCCCCGCTCACGATTCAGACCGAAGATCAGCTCCACCATCGCGTGCGCCGTATCGCCATCGAGATTTCCGGTAGGTTCATCACAGAAGAGTATCCGCGGGCGGTTGATGAAGGCGCGGGCCAAGGCCACGCGCTGCTGCTCTCCACCGGATAACTGCTGCGGATAGTGGTCGAGCCGGTCGCCCAAACCGACCCGCGCGAGCAGTTCTTTCGCTTCGCGTTCATCCACCTTGACGCCGCGCAACTCCAACGGGACAAGCACGTTTTCCAAGGCCGTGAGCGTGGGGATAAGTTGGAAATTCTGAAAAACAAAACCCACGCTTTCGTTCCGCACCTGGGCGCGCTGATCTTCGGTCAGCGCGCCGAGCTCGCGGCCCGCCAGCGTCACCGTGCCACTGCGGGGTTGATCGAGTCCGGCGCACAAACCGAGCAGCGTGGTCTTGCCACTGCCGGAAGGACCGACGATGGCGCAGGTATCACCGGCCTCGACGGTGAAAGACACCTCATGCAAAACAGTCAGAACCCCAGCCGTGGTGCGATAGCTTTGGGTCAGGCGCTGGACTTTTAGGATAGATTGATCACTCATAGGTTCGTCGGCGAAAGACGCGAAATGACACGTACAGGAATCATCATCACCGGAAGCGCAACGTTGAACCCACGAACGGTCCGCGCGCGCTTTCTATGGCTGTTTTTCAGTTTTGTCGCCTGCTTGCTCCTGCCCGCGCTTTTCGCGGCGGATGAGCGAAAAGCCATGGTTTTTATCGGGGACAGCCTCACGGCCGGCTTCGGGCTAGACCCGGATGAAGCCTTCCCCGCCCTCGTGCAGAAAAAGATCGACGAGGCGAATCTGCCTTGGCGCGTGGTGAACGCCGGCCTCAGCGGCGATACCACCGCCGGCGGGTTGCGGCGGCTCGACTGGATTTTGCGGCAGCCAGTCAGCCTGTTCGTGATCGAGCTGGGCGCCAACGACGGATTGCGCGGGATCGCGCCTGCCGTCACGCAGGCGAATTTAAAACAATTGATCGAGCGCATCCGCGCGCGCGCGCCCGAGACGCAGATCGTGCTCGCCGGCATGCAACTCCCCACCAACTTCGGGCCCGAGCACACGGCGAAATTCGCCGCGATCTTTCCTGCACTGGCGAAGGAATGCCGCGTGGCGTTGATTCCCTTTTTGCTCGAAGGCGTGGGAGGCCACCCCGAGCTTAATCAAGTCGATGGGATTCATCCCACCGCTGAAGGACAGATCAAGTTGGCCGCCAATGTCTGGGCTGTCGTCGAGCCGCTGATCAAGCCGGTACCGGCAAAGTAGCCCTGAAGCGGACTGGTTGGCGGAGGTAGGGCGAATCGTCCTACCCTCAAAAAATCATTTCAACCGGTATGGTTTTCCGGCGATGCCACTTGGAGCATGGCCCGCACCTCGGCCGGGATCGGCTGGGCGACCATTACGCCATCGGCTCCGGCGGTCACGCAAACGACCACCACTTCACCCTGCGCCACGATGGCCGGCAACGCGATCCCTTCACTGGTTTTGCGAAACTGAAAAACAAAAATCACCGCCTTGTTCCGCACCTCTTTGATGAGCAGCTTCACCTGCACGACATCATTGAAACGCAAGGGCGCCTTGTATTCGCAGGAGACGGCGGCCCGCGGCCAACCAACCACATTGCCCGGCACAAAGGAAATAATCGGCAACTTCAGCGAGCGGTAGAAGGCCGCCTCACACGCTTCCATCCAATAAAAGAAATTCGCGAAATGCATGATGCCAGCCATGTCGGTCTCGGAAAACTCCACGGTGCGGATAATGCTGAACTCAGAAGGCATGAGCGAAGGTTTTCAGTCCAAGGCACCTGAGGCAATGCGTTTCGCGGCGGCAAAGAATCAGGACAGGCACGGAGGCCTGCGGTTAGGCGAAGCAAATCCCCCGGACAACCGGCCTCAGTTCATCCCGAACTCAAAGGGCATCCGGGCATACATGCCTTGCGGATCATTCAAGTGCGCGATCGCACGTAACTCATGCGCGGTTTGCCGGAGCAGCGTGTCGAGTGGACCGGAGGCACCGCTGTATTCACGACGCCCTTTGTCGAATGCCTCCGCAAACATTTCAGCGAATTGCTTCTTCCGCGGATATTCGGCGACGCGGAATTTCTCCCCCAAACCTGCCTTGTGCGCGATATACTTGGTCGCTGCGTCGAGGCCGCCGATTTCGTCCACTAAGCCGATCTTCAAGGCCTCGCTGCCCGACCACACGCGGCCTTGCGCGATCTCATGCACGACCGCCCTGTCGAGTTTGCGCGCGAGAGCCACCTTACCGATGAACTCCTCATAAACCCAATCGACGGATTTTTGGAAGAACGCCAATTCTTCCTCCGTCTTCGGTCGGACAATGGTGTTGGCATCCGCAAATTTGCCGGTCTTCACGATATCAAAAGTCAGACCGATCTTATCCTGCGCGAGTCCTTGCACATTGAGAAACATGCCAAAAACGCCAATGGAACCGGTGATCGGAATCAAAAGGAGTCAGGCCGTACATTTCACCCTATGGTAATATGTAAAGCCTGACCCCTATATGGGCTGCGGCCCCACGTTGGGCCAGGACCGCTTGTTGTCGTCGAACGTTTCGTGAAGCCCCGTCTTTGCCACGAGCCGCGCCTGCGCCAAAACCGGCGGGCCGCTGCCCAGGCAAAGGACCACCGCCAGGCAAACAGCGTGGCGCGATCTCAGATGCGTGAAACTCGACCGGCTGCGAGAGAGGAGCATGGGGCGACGCCCATCAAGGCCCCGGACCTTCCACAGGCAAACGAGAAATGGACTCTCAGGCCCGGCATCGGCTGCTCGGCTCGTCGCGCTTCCGACACCAGCCGGCTCACGGCGCTCTCAAGTTTCCCACGGCATTTTTCAACGCAGGATATCCGCGATCTGTTTCTCGCTGTACCCGCGGCGCTTCATCTCCGCCTCGGCAAACGCGCGCAACTCCGGGCTCTCGCTCTGCATAAACTTCCGGAGATTCCACTGCACCGTGGCCTGCACCACTTCAAGATCCTGATTCTTCACGTTTAAATCCTCCAGGAAAAGATAGACTTCTTTTGCCTCCATAAAATTGCCGTTAGTCAGCTCCCGATCGACCGTCGTGCGAAACAACTTCGCCCCCCTCACGGCTTCCCTCATGCGGTAGCTGCGGACGAAAAGCCCCCGCTCGTCGGCCACGTTGATCACGCCCGGCTCGCGCTGGGGCTTCACCTTAAGCAACAACTCGAATTTCATCGCGCATTTGAGTTTTCGATACTCCAGCACCTCGGGCGAATCTTCCGTCAACGTCGTCAACTCTCCCTTGGCGAGGCGTGCGAGATTCTCCGGCGTGTTGTCGATCAATCGCACCGCATACAAAGAAAAACTCTTTTGTCCCCGCTCGAAGATCGCCTCCACCCCCGGCAGCGCGATCGCCGCCGCCCTCGCCAAGTTCAAGTCGGCATAGCCCGCCGCGAGCCCTTTCTGCTCACCGAGAATCACGAACGCATCCACCACGCCTTTGTCATCCGCGCGAAAATCCCAGAGCTGCCCCACGATCTCGGCGGCCGGGCTCACCGGCATGGGCTGTTCCGCGGCCACGGCCCCCAGCCCTGCGCTCGCCAGCAACGTACCAACAAAAAAAGTGGAAACGGCCATGCAGCGGGCCCGGAGTGTTTGATTCATCAACCCACTCGGAATGCACCGTTACGATTAGTCAACCCGCGCCACGCCCGCCGAAAAAAATTGCCGGCCACCCGCGTTTTCCCTTGGCCACTGCGCCTCGCGCCCCAACCTCCCCCGATGCGTCTCCTGCTGCCCCGCTCCGCGCTCGTCGCCGCCCTCGCCGCCGCCTTCATCACCTCGACCGTGGCTTTCGCCGCCTACGTTCGCGACAGCACGTCCGCCTCCGAGCACCTGCGCCACCTCCGTAACGACACCGAAAAACTCCGCGACACCCTCCGCAGCCAGCGCAACACCCCCAGCCCGCGCAGCAGCGGCGGCAGCACCTCCGACTGGCTGAATCAGATGCAGGCGGCGGAAGCAGCCCGGACCGCCGAAATCAAACGCGCCAGCGAGCAACGCCGCTCCGACGCCAAATGGCAACGCGATCACCCCAACGAAACCCGCTACCAATACTACTCGCGCATGGAAAGTGAACGCGCGGCCGCCGACTACGCTGCCAGCGTCGCGGGCATCGCCGCCGCCCGCGTCGCTAAAGCCCGTGCCGTGCAAGCGGAATACGAGGCCATCGCCGCCCGGATGAGTAAGGAGAGCTGGGAAAACTACCGCGCGGTGAACCACAACTTCATCCCCCGCTCCCGCGCGCCGCGTTTCTCCACGCCCGACGCCGCTCTCACCTGGTACCTCGCCCACGACCGCGAATCCCCCAATCCCTGGGCCGCCGGCCACGCCGCCATTCTTCTCATCGATGGCTACGGCGTGCCCGCCGATCCCGCCGCGGCCGCCCACCTCCTTGACCCGCGTACCCGCCGCGAACCTACCGGCGAACAACCCCGCCCCGAAGTCGCCGCCCTCTTCGCCTACCTCCGCGCCGTCCACCCCGAGGTCTGCGTGCCCCTCGGTTTCCCCGCTGATCCCGCCGCCGCGCGCCGCGACCTCGAAGCCCTCGCGGTCCTCCCGCACAACGACGTCGCCCGCTGGTACCTCGCCCGGCTCCTCAGCGAATCCCCTGATTCCGCCGACCAGAAAAAAGCCCTCCAATTTCTCCCCGAGGGCTACGCATGGATGATCGAGCATCCCGCCGGACAACTCTCCACCCAGGCCGCCGGCAGCTTCAAGGTCAGTAATCCCGTGGACGCCACCGCCGAC
>Ga0209591_10000915_pt1 | contig 37975 bp, 36 predicted proteins | sample MAT01_FD_187207 | JGI IMG/M metagenome (GOLD analysis project Ga0209591, IMG submission 187207) | Freshwater microbial communities from Lake Fryxell liftoff mats and glacier meltwater in Antarctica - MAT-01 (SPAdes) (version 2) | ecosystem: Environmental > Aquatic > Freshwater > Ice > Liftoff... | reverse complement strand
GTCGCGGGAAGAACTGGCGCAACGATGGATGTGTCTGTATGCCGCGGCACCGGACGGCTACCCCATGTGAAGTTCGGCAGCGGCGGACGATTCGTGCACGGGCAGGGCAGCTTTGGTCGCATGAAGGTGTTTCCCTTTGATGCGACCGATGCATGCCTGTACCCGGCACGATTCACGCTCACCGGAATCCCTGTCCTCAGGGGTGCGGCTGTCACCGAGGAAGGTGTCCGCGCATGGTCGTGCGTGACCGCCGCGTTCCGAGCCTTCGGCCGTGGTTGGGGGCTGCCGTAATGTCTGCACCTTTCAGCTTCAGGCCGACGACGGCTCGGTCGCCGCGTGAGGTCGCGGCACGGTTGGATGCCGCTGGCTTCAGCACGTCAACGACCAGGCCGGGCGATCCCACTCTCGCCTCGCGCGGGATGCCGGATTGGCTAAATGCGGCGATAGCTGCAGCCTATGATGAGACCGAAGCATGCTTGCTGGTCACCAAGGAACGCCAAGATGCCGTGGTGCTGATCTACTCTCGAAAGGAATGGGCAACCAAGGACACCCATCTGTCACTCTTTGATGACTTTCCCCGCGCGGAGCGCTTCGTGCGCGTACTGGCGGTTCGCCCGACGTTCGGACGCGCGATTGAAGGTGTACTCGTAGACGCCTGAGGTCGCACCCGTGTTGGATCCCGTCAACGGGTCGCCTCGCCACGGTCACGATCCCTCAGGTTCGATCCCTAATGGAACTCCCGCGCGACTTTTCGCGAGGTGTCGCGATCCCTCTACTTCTTGGCCGGTTGCAACAGAGACCGGCCCGCCAGTTCAGCAAGTTGGATCATGGAGACGCCGCCGAGAGACCTCGGCGGCGTTTTCGCTTTCTACGCCGTGGTTCGCGTGGGTCGCGGCTCGCGGCCGAGTCTCTGCGGCCCGCGTGGTCATCACCAGCCGGGGAGCCCGGGAGCACCTCGGGCCGCCCGTGGGGGCCAAAGTCTCTCTGTCTCTCTGCGAGACCCCTGCGGGGGTTATGATGGGGTCGGCTCCGCTACAGCGCGACCGACCGGGGAGGTTGGGACGCGATAGCGCTCGCGACGCTGTTCGAGCAGTAGGATTGACCCAGCAGCATGGGCTGCCATGAGTCCACGCGCAGGGAGGTTCACCGATGGACAGTCTCTACAGTGCGATAACAGCGTGGGCCGCGTGCGCTGCGGTAATCTTCGCCTTGATGGCGGCGATCGCCCAGTCGTGCGTCTGGGTGAACATGACACCTTGGTCGCAGAGCACATTCGGGCTGTGGGTGATGCCGAAGACCATCGCAGGCAGCGGCTTGGTCGACATCGACTGCTGTCTCTATCCGATGAGCATCTTCGGGAGCTGCGCCAAAGCAAACGGCACTACAATTACAGTCGCGCTGCAAGGCGACAATTGCGACTGCGAATGCAGTATCGGTGTCGTGGCGAGCCCCGCGCTAACCGCCGGGGTCGTAATCAACCCGACCGCAAGTGCCAATTTGGCTGCATCTATCGCAGTCACCGTGAATGGTGGCGGTAGCGCGATTGCTTCCGGCTCGGTCGCCCTCAACGATGACGGTGGAACCTTGGTGGTGACACCACTCAGCATTCCGGTTCCCATCCCGGCCGGATCAGCGAGCAAGACGTTCGCAGCAACGGCGATGCCGCCGCTCAATGCAACCATTTCTGGCTGCGCCACATCGATTACTATTGCTACCGCAGCCAGTCTTGATCTGACGGCTGAAACCACGTTTTTCGACTGGCACGGAATGGCCACCGGGCGAATCGGCAAGGCGACGCCCGGGCTGACGATCACTCCGACGACAAGTTGCCCGAACGTCCCTCCGCTCACACCGATTCTGATCGACTATCCCGGAGATCCCAATGGCTGACGCGCGCCTCCGCCGCAGGCGGCGCCTCTGGGCCGTAATGGGAGCCGCTGCCATACTCGCTCTGGGGTCGGGAATCTACGTTCTGGTTCCTCTGGCCGTTCAGGCTGCTCGAACTGCGGTGGATCGTCAGCCCCCTACGGTCTCGCTAGCGTTTGAAGTTGACGGCGTCGTGCAGGAAGGGAGCTTCGTGAGCGTTCGTCCCGGTTCGCGGGTCGTGGTCCGCGCCACCACTCACGACGACGTTGATCCGTCACCGACATTGTCCCTTCGGCTGGTCTCGGATGTCGGGATTGCACCGGGCGGCGCCCACGGGTTGCCCGATCGTCCGATTCTTCAGGATGAAGTCCTTCCCCTGCTCGGTGAGGGCTCCTACCACGTTCTGGTCGATGCGAGCGACAGTCGTGGGAACTCATTTACAACGGTGGCTGTGGTCGAAGTGTCCACTGTCCCGGTGGTCGACGAGGGACTCGCGCTGGTGACGCAGTGGCACCAGACGATTGGGGACGACGGTGGCGTAAGCGTCGAAGGCTCCCTGATCTTCTGGGCACCGGGTCAGCCAAGCCTATTGAGTCCCAACGCGGTGTCCGTTCAGTTGCTCGACTGGTTAGGCGTTCCGTTAGTGGATCTAACATCGCGGCCTGCGATGCTCAACCCACAGCGCATCGAATCAGATCCCAGGGGCTTCGCAGTGCTTCGTTTGCAAGCCCAGTTTGAGGGTCCCTTCCGGAACCCGCCTGCGAAGCTCATGTTGCACGTCATGCCGGGTGCCCCCTTGGAGCCCGGGGTGCGATCGCGCATCATCATCGATGATCTCTCGCCATTTCCGAACGCGGAACAGGCGCTCGCGCGTGTGATCGAGCGGCGACGTTCCGGAGCGTCGCCACGAGGGCTGAACGGGTCGAGGCCATCGAAGGATTCCGATCCATAGCCACTCCCTACGCAAGAATGGCAGGCGCGGGAGCTGCGCTGCTACCTGCAAGTCCGACGCCCTCGGCCCGAGTCTCTCTTCGGACTTTCCGCCTGTTCGAGCAGGGTTGCCCCCGCACTACTTCTTGGCCGGTTGCAACAGAGACCGGCCCGCCAGTTCAGCAAGTTGGATCATGAAAACGCCGCCGAGGTCTCTCGGCGGCGTTCCCTGAAAACCAAGGGGCCGGCTGCTTTCGCAACCGGCCCGGCAATAGCGGGGACTGGATTTGAACCAGTGACCTCCGGGTTATGAGCCCGACGAGCTACCAGGCTGCTCTACCCCGCAGGCCGGAGTATAGCGGAACTCGCTCGGGCGGCAACTGTGCTTGCGCTGTACGTCGGTTCAGTCTGCCGGAACACAGCGTTCCGCGGCCCACGCTCGCAGCTCTGCGACGCGCTCTGCCATGACGACTGAGAGTGGGGGGCTCGCTTCAATCGTCCTGGCGACGTCGGCGGTGGTGGGCGGTCGCTCCTTGTCGGCGAACGCGAGATGCATCGCGCTCTCTATGGCTGACTCGATCTCCGCACCGCTGTAGCCGTCGGCGCACGCCGCGAGCGCGTCGAGGTCGAACGCTGACGCGTCGCGCTTGCGCTTTCTGAGATGGATTTCGAAGATCGTTCGCCGCGCGGCGGAGCCGGGCAAATCGACGAAGAACGTTTCGTCGAAGCGACCTTTGCGGAGCAGCTCCGGCGGCAGGGCGCTGATGTCGTTCGCTGTTGCCGCGAGGAATGTCGGCGCGGTGCGCTCCTGCATCCACGTCAGCAACGTGCCGAACATTCGTCGCGACATACCACCATCAGAGCTCTGGCTCGCTGCAGCCGCGAAGCCCTTTTCGATCTCGTCGATCCAGAGCACCGCAGGTGCCATGCGGTCGGCTTGGACTAACGAATCACGTAACTTGCGCTCGCTCTCACCAACGAACTTGTCGTAGAGCGCGCCAGCATCGAGACGAAGCAGCGGCACGCCCCACGCCGTTGCAATCGCTTTGGCAGCGAGACTCTTGCCTGCGCCCTGCACACCGAGCAGAAGCACTCCGCGCGGCGCTCGGATTCCGTAGCGCTCGGCGCCTTCGGTGCGGGCTGCGGTTCGCATCGCGAGCCACGACTTCAGTCGCGCCAGTCCACCGATTTCGTCCATCGTCACCGGTGCTTTCACGAACTCCAGTACGCCGCCAAGGTCGCCGAGCGCGTTGCGTTTAAGAATCATCATGCGCTCGACGTCGCTGTCGTCGAAGCGGTTGTCCTCCGCTGCCGCTGCGGTGACAACGCGCATCGCCTGTCGCACTGTGAGTCCACGTAGCGATCGCACCATCGCGCTCAGCGTCGCGCGGTGCAACTCGATCGTGATAGCACGCGTCTTCTTGAGTTCTTTGATTGCGTCGCGCAGCGCTGCGTCGAGTGCGTCGTCGTCGGCGAAAGGCACTTCATATCGCGTTGCGTCGGCTTCGACTGAAGTGGGTAACTGCCGGCCGCGATCGACGAGCACGATGACACCAAAGAGTCCGCGCATTCGAGCGACCGCTTCCTTGAGCGAACGAAGCGTGCGCGGATCGCTGAGGGACGAAGCAACGTCGTAGAAGACGTTGACTGAGCGGGTGAACTCAGCCTTCGTCGCAATCCAAGCGAATGCAGCGGCTGGATGTTCCGTATCAGGAATGTCTTCGCTGCCCGGTCCGCCAACGAGTCTCGCGTCACCGAGGCCACGAACCGCAGTCCAGCGCCGGTAGGTGGCCGGTTGCGGAACACTCGCGAAGAGCTGGTCACGCAATTCGTCTTCGTCGTCGGTGGCGATGACGACGAGCGCGTGCGTTCCATCGAGCTCGCGCCTGAGCGCTTCCAGTGACCCACGGAGACTTTTGGCGACCGCACCTATCGGAAGCGCAATGTACGAACAGCTCCGTCGTTCCGCGCGACTGCTCGTCGGCGCGTCATCCGATCGTGCGTAGGGCGTGACGCACTAACGCTTGTGTCTGCGGCGACGACGATTCGCGCGTCCAGCGAGCGCACGTCTGTCGCACCCAATCAGGCCGATCTTTCGACGCGTCGTTCAGCCAATTCGCAGCGGAACGAAGCACGTATTTACTCGGATCCGCGCGGACCGCTTCTAGAAGCAGCAGTCCCCGCGCCGGGTCGCGCTTGAGTTCGTCGATGTGTCGACACCACACGCCCCGCGGTCGCGTCGCCTCGATTGCGCAGCGACGGACACCATCGCTTTCATGGTGTGTCCACGGTGCCAGCGCGACGAGCGCTGTGGGAAGATCGCGAACGAGATGCGGGCGCAGCGCGTCCCACGCAACTTCGCGCACCGCCATGGAACGATCGGCAGCGAAGCGCGTCGCGAGGTTGAGCCGCAGGTCAAGTGACAACGTTTCGTCGTACGAAATCGCGTACGCGAGCCAACCGCGAATCATGTCGGACGGACTCGTCGCAAAGCTGCGAACAGCAGAGTCGGGCGCGGGCAGCGATTGGAACACGCCGCGCAGATCGTTGGCGGCGGACTTGAGTCGGTCGGTGAAGCGAAGGTCGGCGCGAATCCGCGCGGCACCAACGACAGTTGGAACGTGTGTTCCGAGTCCCGCTGCGCTCAGCGCGCTCGCGAGAAGACGAGGTTGGTCGATCGCGAGCCACTCCGCCAACGTGCGTGTCTCTTCGAGTCCGTCGTTCAAGGCTCGCAAGACCTTCGGTGCAATGTCGGCTCGCCGCGACGAACCGATCCGGGTCTCGACAATCGGAGGCATATGCCCGAGCGGCAGTTCCAGCAGCGCGTTCCAACGTGAGGTCTCCCGAGCGATCGCCATCGACGGCATAATCCTCTACCACCATGATCCACGCCACCGCAGCTACGTTTCTCGCCGAGATTGCTCCCGCCGCCGATCCGAATGCTGGCGCGAACACAGTCGAACGCGTCATCGGGACACTCGTGACTCTCGGCATCGATTGGGGCGCACGCGTCTTGGGTGTCCTCGCGGTGCTGGGGGTCGCGTGGATGCTTGCGGGCTGGGCCAGCGGCTCCGTGGTGCGACTCGTGTCAAGAGCCCGTGTCGATCAGACGCTCACGGGGTTCTTCGCGAACCTCGTGCGCTGGGCCGTGCTCACGCTCGGACTTGTCGCGTGCCTCTCGATCTTCGGCATTAACATCGCCGCGGTGACGGCCGTCATCGGTGCTGCCGGACTCGCGATTGGACTCGCAATGCAGGGCAGTCTCTCGAACATGGCGGCGGGAATCATGCTCCTGATCCTCCGGCCGTTCAATGTCGGCGACAGCATCACAGTGGGGGCGCAAAGCGGCACAGTGCACGACATCGACCTCTTTAGCACCAAGGTGGACACGGCTGACAACCGGCGCTTGATCATTCCAAATAGCACGGTGTTCGGTGCGACGATCGAGAACGCGACGCACCATGGCAAGCGCCGCGTCGATGTCAGCGTCCGCACGCCGTTCGCGGCGAACATCGACGAAGTACGTGCTGCGCTCATGCGCGCGGCGGCGAACGTGCCGCAAGCGCTGCGAGGTTCCGCATCCGAAGCCGCGCTGACGGAGATCGGGCCGACGGGGATGCTGTGGAGCGTGCGCACTTGGGTGGCAACCGGCGATGTTGGGTCGGGCCGCGATGCCCTGATCAGCGCGGTGAAGACCGAGCTCGATGCGGTGATGGTGCCAATACCGAACACGGCGTGAGTGACGTTAGCTTTCGGCGCTTGGCGCGCGCTACCGCACCGAACCTCGTGCGAGCGCGATCGTGTGCTCGATTGCTCGGCGCAGGGGTTCCGGAGTTGGACCGCCGTCGCGCGCCGCTTCGGCGACTGCGAGCGCCATCCCTGGCTTCGAGCGAGCACGAAGCGCACGCTCAATAGTTGGCGTTGGATTCTCGACGCGCGGGCGCCGATCAAACCGGCGCGGCATCGCGCCCGCGACGGCGCTGCGATACACCGTGTCGTACCCCGCGCGCCAAAGGCAGTGCTCGATGTCCCGATCGGCCAACGCGGTCACGTGCTCGGTAAAGGCTCGACCGGCGAGGAGCGAGCGTGCGAGCGCGACATACCCGCGCCCGCTCTGATCGCCGTCAGCTAACACATGCCATGCGATGCCGAGATCGTCGGCGAGTTTCACCAGTGGTTCGACGCCGCATTGCGCGAATTCAATGAGCCGCACTCCCTCGAGTCCGAAGTCGTAGCCGAGTGATTCCGCGAGTTCCGGCAGCAGCCAGAATTCAGTTTCGCCTTCGACGAGGAGCCAACACCGCGCGAAGAGCGCGCTGCCGCGATTTGCCTTCACGTGATAGCCGACGCGCCGCATCTCGTCGTGGGAGAGCGTGTCGCGGCCGAGTCGATAGGTTCGCGTTTCGTCGCCGAAACGCACGAGCCGGCGGATCGACGCAATTGGCACCATCGCCAGCATCTCGCCCGCGTTCGTCGTGAGAATCTTCTGCGCTGGAATCGCGCGAATGACAGCAGCGACCGCGGCGAGGATCGTCGGATGCAAGTAAGCCTCTGCGTCTTCGATCGCGATGACGGGATTCGCGTTCGGTCCGAATGCCGAGCCGCCGTGCGCCGCGAGAAGTCCGCCGAGCACAAGAAGTAGCGCCATGCTGCGAGCGGCACCGCTGACGCCGGTCGCGCCGAGCGATGGTCCGAGGAAGCTCGTGACACGCTGCTGTAATCGGTCGCCGCCGAAGCGCTCGACGTAGGCGCGGGCCGCTTCAATGCCGCGACGCAGCTCGTCTGCGGGGACGTCTTCATGCTGGTCGGCGAGCGAGTGGTACGCCGATGCGATTTCTTCCTCGAGCCTCGCCTCGATCGCGACGGATCGGCGCGCGCCATCGGTCATGGCGCCAGAGTTGACGTGCGGTACGCGTGAGGGCAGCGTGAAGTAGCGATCTGCCTTCATGACGACGACGGGAACGCGGGCGCGAAATAGTTCGATGACATCGAGCCCTGCTGGCGCGATGGTCTTCGGCGCGGCGTCGACGAGGTCGCAGGTGGTCTCAACGTCTTCGGTCTTCGGCGAGCGGGTCGCACGAACTCGGAATTCGACGCGGCGTTCGCCACGCGGCCCCCGGTGAATTCCCGGACGCAACGCCGCGAAGCCGGGGTCAACGTCCCACTCGTCGTCGCGCGATTCTCTGAAACCAAGCAGGATCTCGATTGGGTCGTAGTCGGAATTGGGCAGGGAATCAGCGTTGTGTCGGCGGAAATCCGCAGGAAGGAACGCGAAAAGCCCGTCGTCCGTGCCAACGCCGAGGCACACGAGCAGGGCGTCAAGCAGGTTCGACTTGCCGTAGGCGTTTTCACCGATGAGCGTGGTGGTCGAGCCAAGAGTCAGCTCAAGCCGCCGGATCCCGCGGTAATTCCGCACCGAGACGTAGGCTAGGTGCATGGGGCAAGTGTACCGGCGAACGACTCGCGCACCGGTACTATGCGACGCTCCCCGGAGCGACCTATGGCGGCGAACAACAGCAGTGACACGACCCGCGTCATCTACTCGATGCTCGGCGTGTCGAAGACCATCGACCGCAAGGTCATCATCAAGGACGTTAGCCTTTCGTATTACTACGGGGCCAAAATTGGCGTGCTTGGATTGAACGGCAGCGGCAAGTCGACGTTGCTCAAGATCATGGCCGGCGTTGATACGAATTTCGAAGGCAAGGTGTGGGCGGCGCAGGGCTACTCGATTGGCTTCCTCGAGCAGGAGCCGCTCCTCAACGAGAAGCGGACGGTCATTGAGGTCGTGCGCGAGGGCGCGAAGGAAACGTACGAACTCCTCGCTGAGTACGACAAGGTGAACGAGAAGCTCGGCGGCGACCTCGATGCCGACGAGATGGAACGAACGCTGGCGCGGAGCGGCGAACTCCAAGAGAAGTTAGAGACGCTTGGAGCGTGGGACCTCGACAGTCGCCTCGATATGGCAATGGAAGCGCTTCGGTGCCCGCCGACGGAGCAAACACTGGATAGTTGTTCGGGCGGTGAACGACGTCGCGTCGCGCTCTGCCGATTGTTGCTTCGCAAGCCCGACATCTTGCTGCTCGATGAACCGACGAACCACCTCGACGCCGAAAGCGTCGCGTGGCTTGAGCACCACCTTCAGCAGTACGAAGGCACGATCATCGCGGTCACCCACGATCGATACTTCCTCGACAACGTCGCAGGCTGGATCCTTGAGATCGATCGCGGGATAGGAATTGCCTACAAGGGCAACTACTCAGGCTGGCTCGAACAGAAGCGCAATCGGCTGGCGATCGAAGAGAAGCAAGAGAGCGTGCGGCAGAAGTTACTCACGCACGAACTCGACTGGGTGCGGCAGAATCCGAAGGGTCGGCAGGCGAAGAGCAAAGCCCGCGTCGCGGCCTACGAAAAAATGCTGTCCGAGCCGGGCGAGAAACGCGCGAAAGATCTTGAGATCTATATTCCGCCCGGACCGCGCCTCGGCAACTTGGTCATCGAAGCGAAGAACCTCACGAAGAGCTACGGCGATAAGGTCCTTCTCGACGGCGTGAGCTTCTCGATTCCGCCGAACGCGATCGTCGGCATCATCGGTCCGAACGGTGCAGGTAAGACCACGCTTTTCCGCATGATCACGGGCCAAGAGAAACCCGACTCGGGCGAGATTCGCGTTGGTGAAACGGTGAAGCTCGCGTATGTCGAGCAGGGGCGCGACACGTTGCCGGGGAATAAATCGGCGTGGGAGGCGATCTCCGACGGCGACGAGGAGATGAAGCTCGGTGACGTAAAGGTGAATACGCGTGCCTACGTGGCGCGCTTTGGTTTCTCTGGGACAGACCAGCAGAAGCTCGTTGAGTCACTGTCGGGTGGCGAGCGCAACCGCGTACATCTTGCGCGCATGCTCAAGAGCCACGCCAACGTCATCTTGCTTGACGAGCCGACGAACGACCTTGATGTCAACACGATGCGTGCGCTGGAAGCGGCGATCGAAAACTTCGCTGGCTGCGTCGTATGTATCAGCCACGATCGCTGGTTTCTTGATCGACTCGCGACGCACATCTTGGCGTTTGAAGGCGATTCCCAGGTCTTTTTCTTTAACGGTAACTTCAGCGAATATGAGGCGGATCACATGAAGCGAGTCGGCGAAGATCTCACGCCGCATCGCATTAAGTACCGCCGGCTTACGCGCGCCTGATCGCGTCGGCCCAAAACCACCCTCCAGACTCTTAGCAGCGACTCATCACATGCCTATCGCTCACATCATGGCCGGCATTCCGGCCTCTAACCGCTCGCTCTATCGACAAATTCGCTTTCTCGTTGGCGATCCGGTCGCGCTCGCCGAGGTCGACTCTGGTCCCGCGAAGGGACGGACGCTCATCCTGCGCGATATCGAGATGGAGCGAGCGAAGCGCGACGCCCGCGCTGACCGCGTTGCCTGCCCGCGCGACTTTGAGCCAGCGGGGGGCTTGTCGGGCGACCGCGAGACTGCGACAGCGCAGGCGCTTGCCGAGTATCTGCGTCGAGCCGATGTGCGTGAAGCAGTCGCCGATCGCACGTTGCCTCTGATTTACGCCGACCAGCTTCGCGAGGCTGGCATCGCGCTGCGGCTTGATCTCGACTTCGGCGTGAGCGATCGACGGAAGAAGGATGCGTCGGAAATCGCAGCCCTCCGTGCCGCGCAAGCCGCGACCGAGTCTGCCATGCGCTACGCGTGTGAACTCATCGGGAAGGCGACGGCGCTCGCTGACGGGACACTCACCTACAACGGCGCGCCTCTGACGAGCGAACTTGTGCGCGCGACGATTGATCTGCGGCTCCTCGGACTTGGCTATGAAAATCCGCCGTCCATCGTCGCGGGCGGACCGAGCGGCGCGGATTGCCATGAGCAAGGTCGGGGTGCGCTCCGCACTGGCGAGCCGGTCGTCATTGACATCTTCCCGCAGCACCGAACGAACCTCTACCACGGGGACTGCACTCGCACCGTCGTGAACGGCGCGATCCGTCCCGAGATTTCGTTGATGCACACGGCGGTCGTCGCGGCGAAGAAGGCGGCGCAAGACGCGACCCGCGCTGGCGTGACCGGTGAAAGCGTTCACCGCGCCGCGCTCGCAGTACTCACGGCGCGAGGTTACGCGTACGGGCAGCCGCCGAATGGCGCGCCTGCGACGTGGTGCGGCATGACGCACGGAACCGGACACGGTATCGGCCTCGACGTCCATGAGGCGCCGCTGCTTGATTTCAAGGGACCTGTGCTCGTCGAAGGCGACGCGATCACGATCGAGCCTGGCCTCTATTGCCGAGCGATCGGTGGCGTGCGAGTCGAGGACATGGTGATCGTTACCCTAGGCGGCTGTGAAAATCTGAACACGCTGCCCGAGGGTCTGAGCTGGCGGTGATTGGGTAGATGCCATCCGTCGGAGTGTTAAGCGAGCGGCTTGTTAGTTCGGAGCGTCATGGCATCGTGCTCGCCCGCGATCATGGCCGCGGTGGGGTCGGCGCCGTACGGATAGCGATCGGGATCGGCAGTTTCGCATCCGGAGCAGAGCCAATTGAGTACGCGCTCTGCCCGTGCCTTGCCGTCGCGCGACGCTCAACTGTTCTCCGACGACTCGTCCGCCGATTCGTCGAAGGCAACGTCGTCCTTTGGTTCAGAGACGCGCCCTTCGGCGAGATCCTTCGCTGCCTGACGGCATGCATCGGCGAGCGCTTGGTGCAGTTTCTCGTGGTCTGGACAGGAGTCGAGTCGCGCGAGCAGCGCGTCGACTTGCCGAAGTGAATCGGTCCCTCGATCGAGGGTTTCGATCGCTGCGTCACCGAGCGACTCGAGAGCGCCGACGAACCAGCTGAAGCTGGGTTTGTCCCAATTCTTCGGCGGAGCGATCCTGCTTCGAATCGTGACCTGTCCGATCGAGACGATTGGACACAACCGAGCGACGGTTAAGGGCTCGCGGCAGAGGACGGCGGCAGGGGCTTCTTGCTCAAGCGCTGCGAGTCGAAGTCGCCGCGCGTCCGCGCCTACGGTCGGTGGTTGAACGAGATAACAGCCCGGCTCGACTCGAAACTCTTCGCCTAACGATTTGTCCATGATGACAACGCGCTTGGTGTCAAGTGCGAGTTGGAGGCGTTGACGCCGCGCTTCCTGAAGTGGGAGCACGATCCGCGCCATCAGCGCGTAATCGCGAACGGAGCGTGCGATCTCGAGAGCTTTGAGCGCCAATCGTTCGGCCTCGAACCAAGCGTTGCGATGGAGCGCGGCCTGTGCCTTCTCCATGAGCTGCTGAATCTGCTGAATCTGGCTGATTGGTTGAGTTTGCTGCACGGGTCGCTCGCCTCCGCACGGCATTAGGTAGCCGGAGTCATCATCAGGGAATCCGCTCGTCGCGCCAGTTCGGCCAAGATCGCCGACCAGCGACGCGTTGTAGCGGGGAATTCGTACATGAGGCAGTCACTGAGAGCAACTGTGTCGTGGTGGTTCATCGCGTCGCGAAGTGTGGTCAATCGCTGATTGAGATCGACTGCGGCGTCGTCGAACGACCCGTCGCTGGTTGTGACACTACGCGGGTCGATGTGACCGAATTCGATACCGCGTGACGCTGTTTTCTGGATGTTCGCCCAAATCGCGAGTGCGCCGAGCAGCGTTTCCATGCCGCGCTTCGTATCGTCGGCCTGGAGGGCGCGAGCGGCTGTCGTCTGCATCTCGTCGACCTTGGCGAGCTCGTCCGCAGCGTCGAGGAAGGTTTCGCGTAGGAAGTGCGACGGCGAAACCGTCGCGCAGCGAAGTTCGCTCGCCCTGAGCGCGAGGCGAGCGTCGTCGCCGAGTTCGGACTCGCTCCACGGTTCCCCATCCACTGCTACTTCGACCACCCGTCGTCCCTGTCGCTCCGCCTCGTTAGCGGCCACGATGAGCGCTGCTGCAATGGTGGTCGCGTCGTTGGTGCATTCAAGGTCGTCAACGAGGATTCGCATTTAAGGGGCCTTTCTTTGGGGGTCCCAGCAAGAGCGGCATCAAAGTAGGCCGTGCCACCCGTCCCTTTATCGGGCCGGAGTAACGATGGATTCAGCAAATTGCCGCTCCCCGCCCCCCGAGGAAATCGCTCGGGCCAAGGGCAGCCACGGTGCTCAGCCCACCGGCATCTCGCCGATTCGCGTGGCGCCCGCCGTACGCGAGATCGCCGTGCGCTTGTCGTCCGGACGCAACCCGTCCCGCACCCGGCCCTTTTCGCAGGTCAGGATCAACCGGACGGAGTCGCAGAACTCGTGCATCTCGGAAATCTCCGCGAACTCGGCTCGGGTTGCCTCGACGCGTTCGACGACGGATTGGCCCAGCTCTTGACTCCGGCGGCTGAAGATTCGCTTGCAGCCAACTCGCAAAGCACGGATCGACTCCGGGGCGAGCCCGCGGCGCTCGAGGAGGATCTTGTTCGCGGTTCGGACCCGCGACGGTGAACCCTCAACCGTCATGAACGGGGGAACGTCGCGCTCAACCCGGCTCATCGCGGCGATGAACGCCAGTCGGCCCACGGTCACGTAGTGGTGCAGGCCGGTTCCGCCTCCAACCCCCACCCAATCGCCGAGGTGCACATGGCCTGCCAGCATCGTTTCATTAGCAATCGTCACGTGGTTCCCGATGACGCAGTCGTGGGCGACGTGGGAGCCCACCATGATCAGATTGTCGCTTCCGATCTTGGTGATGCCACCGCCGTTTCCAGTGCCGCGATGAACCGTCACGCTCTCGCGAATCTGGTTGCGATCGCCGATCTCGCACCACGTCACCTCACCCAAAAACTTGCGATCTTGCGGGGCACCGCCCAGCGTCGAGAACTGAAACACAACATTGTCGCGGCCCACACGGGAATGGCTCTCGACAATGATGTGGCTGCGAAGCTCGGTGTTTTCCCCGATCGTGACCTTGGGTCCGATGATGCAGTAAGGGCCAACAGTGACGCCGTCAGCGAGGTTCGCCGAGGGATCTACGATGGCTGTCGGGTGGATACGTACCGTCATCGACCGAGTGGTGAGCAGGGCGTTTTTACGGGGGGAATCCCCGGTCGTCACGCCTGATCCGCGTCAACCATCATAAACCGAATCTCAGCTTCGGCTGCGACCTTCTCTCCAACCAGCGCCCGACAGCGAAGATGGCCGATTCGGCTCTTCGCCCGGACGTTCTCCGCTTCGAGGACGAGTTGGTCGCCCGGTGTCACTGGATGACGCAATTTGACCCGGTCGAGAGACAGCAGAATGGCGATCTTGCCTTGGTGCTCGAGGGTTTTCGACAGGAGAAGCCCCCCGAGCTGCGCCATCGCCTCCACGATCAAGACGCCGGGCATGATCGGCGTCCCGGGATAGTGCCCTTGGAAGAACGGCTCGTTGATCGAGACGTTCTTGATCCCCACTGCGTGCTTGTCACCGTCCATCTCGATCACGCGATCGACCAGGAGCATGGGGTAGCGGTGGGGCATGAGCTTCTGGATCGCTCGAATGTCCATGACGCGACCGTCGAGCATCGTTTGCTGCATCTCGGTTGCCGAGATCTGCTCGCGGATCTTCGCGGCGAGTCGGCGGTTGAGGTGATGTCCCGATCGGATCGCGAGGATGTTGCACTGGACCGGGCACCCGACAAGTGTTAGGTCGCCAATGACGTCCAGAATCTTGTGGCGGACGCACTCGTCTTCAAATCGGAAGGCGTTGTCGATCGGTCCGTTGTCGCCGATGACGAGGACGTCCTTCGGCGTGAGGTGGCGGCACATTCCCTGTGCCCACAATCCCTCAGCTTCTTCGCGCAGGCTAAATGTGCGGGCCGGGGCGATTTCGGTCGCATAGTCGCCGTTCGTGCCCGCGAGCGCCAGCATGTACGAGAACGTTTGCGAGCGAATCCGGTGCGCGTTCCGACCATAGTCGAGGTCATAGAAGACGCGCATGCCTTCGGCGTCGCACGGCAAAGCCGAGATGCTCGCTCCGCCTTCATCTTCAACGACGACGGGCTCGCGTAGTCGGTAGATGCGCCGCGGAGCGTCCTGCGCCACCGTTCCGACTTCGAGCATCGGATCCGTGAACGGCTTCGCGCTGCCGTCGCCACAGGGCAACTCCGGCCCGCTCAGGCGAATGATCGCGTTGTCGATAGAAAGTCCGCGAATCGCGGAAAGGCAATGCTCGACCGTCTCGATCGTCACGTCGCCCATCTTGAGCGTGGTTCGGCGGGGGCGATGCACCGTGCAATCAGTGGTCGCGGGAATCCGCACGGGCGGATTCACGTCGACGCGCTCGAAGACGATGCCTTCATTCGGTGGCGCCGGGCAGATCTCGCACGTGGCGTCAGCACCGATGAGGAGCCCCATGCCGTGGACCGTGACCGACCGCGCCAGGGTGCGCTGGCGCGGCGCGGCTGAGAGATCGCTCGCACTGCGAGGGCGGGCACCGCGCGAGGCAAGCGGTCCCACGCCAGCTCCCGCGCCGAGGCCGAGGCGAGTCCCGCCAGTGCGCGCGGGGCCACTCGGATCCTTCGCGTCCGTGAGACCTGGTCGCTCGTCACTGGCCATGGCGCATGTGTTCTCGGGGTTCCACACAAACGAACAATTTTTACGCGAGGCCCTTACTTGCCGTCATCGCAGAATCGGGACCGCGCTCGAGAACGCGGGCAGCGTCGGGCCCGAGGAGATGCTTCAGATTCTTGAGGTACTCGGGGAGGTTGCGAGCAACGATCGCTTCCTGCATCGCTCTGCGGGCGTCTTTCGCGGGATATCCCGCCCACGTCTCGCCGTCGGGTACGTCGTTCATCACGCCCGAGCGAGCGGCGATCCGCACGCCCTTTCCGAGCGTCAGGTGATCGGCGATTCCAGCACCGCCGCCGATGAGCGCGCCGTCACCCACCACGGTGCTTCCCGCGATACCTGCGAGGCCCGAGATAACGCACGCTCGTCCGATTCGGCAGTTGTGCCCGATTTGCACGAGGTTGTCGAGCTTGGTGCCAGCACCGATCGATGTCGCGCCGAACTTGCCGCGATCGACGCAGGTGTTCGCACCGATTTCGACATCGTCACCTAACACAACGTTGCCCAAATGCGGAACCTTCAGGAGTCCGCGCCCGTCCGGCGCCGGGCGATAGCCGAATCCATCGGTGCCGATCTGCACGCCTCCGTGCAAGATGACGCCGCGCCCGATGACGCTTCGTTCGCGAATGGTCACGTTGGCGTGCAGGTAGCAGTGTTCGCCGACGATGACGTCGTGATAGATCTGCGTGCCGGCGCGAATGACGGTGTCGGCGCCGATCGTTGATCGAGCCCCGATAGAAACAAATGGACCGACATGGACGCCGCCAGCGATTTGGGCGGTGGGATCGATCGAAGCGCTCGGATGGACGCTCGCTGGCAGCGCGACGTCTGGCCGAACGAACAATTCGAGGACCGCGATCATCGCAACGTCGGCATCGGGGACAATGATCAGCGTCCGGCCTTCGCCCGGCGACATAGTCTTCACGAGCTTGCGCGAAATGATCGCCGCACTTGCACGGCTTGCCCCCCAAGCGAGCGCATGTTTGGCGTCACCGATAAACGTCAAGTGGCCTGCCCGCGCGTCGTGCACGGTCTCAAGACCGTCGATGACGGTATCGGACGCCCCCACAAGCTCGCCACCAGTGTGGCGAGCGAGCTCTGCGACAGTAAAACTGCTCGGTGTCTGAGTCACGGCGGAATCGTTAAGGCTGCTTTTCTGGTGCGGCACCGCTGAGGGCACTGCCTGAGCTGCCTGAAGGTGCGGTTACGCCAGGATCAAGTGGGAGTTTCGCATTGAACTCAGCTAACAGCTCCTGCGTGATGTTGAATTCGTTTGTCGCGTACAAGAGACGCCGAGCCGAAATTTGTTGCACGGTGCGGTTGCTATCGCCCCGTTTCATTTCAGGGATTGAATCGTCGACGAGTACGAGATCGATGTTTGCGGAGGTCGCGTACACCTTGGCGATCTTTTGAATCTCTTCGTAGGTTTCGCGCATCGCCTCCGAGCGCGCCGACTCCAGCTTGAGCTGAGCGAACTGGCGAAACGCGTTGTATTCACCGACCGCCTCGAACACTCGCGCTTGCAGTTGGAGTGCAGCTGGCGAGCCTGCTTGGAAGCTCTGCAACTCCGTGTCCAGTTCTTCGACGGTCGCTTTGAGTTCACCGACGCGTGTTTCGAGGTCGTTCCCGAGCTTCTCGATGTTGGCTTGTCGGTTCGCCCACATGAAGCTCCGGTTGAAAACGGCTTCGAGATCGACGATGCCGACGACCGCGGGACGCGAAGGAGCGAGGGCACGTCCGGCAAAGAGCGCCCCAGCGAGGGCAAGGGTCACCATGAGAACGAGAGGGAGGCGAGAATTGGCAGATGGCATGGAGGTGCTCACTTCGTCTTGTTCTGAATCCGCACCATCACCTTCTCGGTGATGTCGATGGTCTTTGCCGCGTACAGCACGCGGATGGACGAGATCTGCTGAATGACCTGCGTCTCGCGCGGCGCGTTGACCTTTGGATCGGCGTCGATGACGGCCTCGGTGTCGTCGAGGAGCACAAGCTGATAGCCCTCGCTCTCAGCCACGTTCTTGGACTCTTCCCGGGCCGAACGAATGAGTGATTTCCACATCAAGGATCGCTCACGATCGACTTCTACCTGCCGCAGCTTCAGCCACTCTTCACTCTGGAGTTGCTTGAGAGCGAAGGCATCGAGCCCCTGCTGACGCTGGGTCGGATCGGTCAGCTTGTCAGCCGACTCCCTCATCTCCTTGAGCGATTCCTGACGCTTATTTCCTTCAGCCTTGATGCTGTTCACGAGGTTGTTGAATTGCATCTGCCAGCTTCCGGACTGGCTCAATTCGGTCAATATCTTACCGACGTTGACGGTTGCCACGGCTGTTGGCGGAGCCGCCATTGCGGCGTTGGCTTGGACCGCTTCGCGCAGGGACACAGCTTGCAAGCCGGACCAAAGGACTGACGCGACGACGGGCACTGCGATCAAGGCTAGAACGACGGATCGAGCCATGAGTGAGTCTCCAGAGGTGGGAGATCGCCAGAGGTGGGAGATCGATAGAACTACTGCTGCGGGGGGGGCCGCTGCGGAAGTGTACGGGAAGGGGCTGTGACGCTGCTCGGCGATCGCGAGCGGCGTCTGGATCCCGGACGCGTTCCTGACGGGCTTAGAAGGGCAACTCGACGGCGAAGGAGAAGGTTTGAGTCTGGTCCATTTCGCCTTTGATCAGCGGATACGCGAAGTCGAACGCAAGCGGCGCGGGGCCGAGCTGCGGTAGATACAACCGCAAGCCCGCACCCACTGATACTCGGTACTGATCAAACGACGGATCAGGAGTGACGGTACCGCTGTCGAGAAACACCACGCCCGAGATGAATTCGGCGAAGAGCGGAACCTCGTATTGCGAACCGAGGAAGAACAGGAACTCGCCGCCGATTGCTTGGTCGTTCGGCGTGTTCGGCGCGCGGATCGTGCCCGCTGACTTCGGGCTCACCGTGCGGAACTGGAATCCGCGGAACGAACGACCGCCGAGGTAGAACCGCTCGTACACCGGCGGCTGACTTCCAAAGATGTAACCGATGTCTGTCGATATTCGGAGTGTGCTGCGGCGACCGAGATAGTCTTCGGTCACGGTGAAAATTGCTGCCGCGGTGGCGCGCACGAGCGTCCACGCATTCTCGGAGTCGAGGTCGTAGTGTTCGCTGACAGCAAGTGTGAGTTCGGTGCCGCGCGTCGGCCGCTGTGGGCGATCGACGTCAGTCCGTGAAATTGTCGCGCCGACCGCGGCGAGCGTCGCTGGTCCTTGGCTTGCAACGACCTCCAGTGGGGTGTTAGGGTTAAACCTGTCCAGCTTGGTTCGTTGAACCGTCATCGAGCCAGCGATGCCCCAAAGGTCTCCCAATCGTCTCGTGAGGCCAACCGAACCGATGATGTTCTCTTGATCGTAGTTATCGAAGACGCGCGTGCCGTACAGCGCGTTGCTGCGGAATCCAATGTCGCTTTCGAACAAGTGCGGCTCAGCAAAGTTCACCGAGAAGTTGCTGGTTTCAACGCCCGGTGCCGCGACAATGCTGAACGTCTGGCCCGCACCGCGGAATGCGCGACCGCTGATGTACTCATCGAGCGTGAGGGGCGGATCGGCAATGTCGAAGTTTCGCTGAGTCAGAGAAATTTCTCCAAACACACCCGAGTCGGTGCCGAGGCCGACGCCGAAGTTGATAGATCCGGTGTTCTTCTCTTTCACCTCGACAAGGACGTCGCGGACGACTCGATCGACGCGCCGCGCGGTCTCGGTGTCGCCAGCTTCGGCGGCGGCGCGGGCCCGGTCGTCGATCTCGCCGCCGAGCGGATCCTCGTCATTGGAGCGGGGTTTCTGCGCGGTCACTCGCACGCCGTTCCAAAGCTGCGCTCCGTCGAGGCGCCGTTTACTCTCTGCAAGTTCGCGCCCGTCGAGCGGTCGACCAGGTGGAATCCGGACGCGCCGACGGATGACCTTGTCCTGGGTGAGCAGGTTGCCCTGAATAAAGACGAGGCCAGCGTAGGTGCGCGGACCTTCTCGGATGTCGACGAACAGATCGACCAGCGCTTCATCACCGACGCGCACGTCCTTCGACTCCAAGCGCACGTCGATGTATCCCATGAGGAGATAGGCGTCGGTGATCGTCTCGATGGTCCTCTCGATCAAGCGTTTGGTGAACCAGTCGCCGCGTTGAATTACTGAGAGAGCAGCGAGCTGCTCGCGAGACATTGCCCGCGGTTCCACTTCGCCGCCTTCCGCGTCGAGGAAACGAACGTTGGCGCCGCGGACGCGGTAGCGGCGGCCTTCGTCGACGAGGAACGAGACCTTGGCCTCTCTGCCGTCGGCTGAGAGCGTGACGCGCCGATCCACGCGAACGTCGACGAATCCCATGTCCTTGTAGAACCGGTCAAGCGCGGCGACGTCGTCGAAGAGGCGCTCTTCGTCGAGTTCGCCCTTGCGGATGAGCGGTACGGAGGAGCGAGTCGTGATCTGCGACGAGAGCTTGTCCGCGTCGAAGCTTGAGTTACCGATGAATTCAATCTGCTTGATGCGGACGCGTGGCCCCTCGATGATGCGAAACACCAGAATGCCCGTATCGGTGAGTCGGCTTTCGTCGACAGTGACTTCGACGAGGTAGTTGCCCCTCGTGCGGTACAGCTCTTTGATGCGGAAGACCGACTGCTCAAGCAGGAAGTCATCGCGCGGGCCGCCAGCGAACAGGCGGGTGGCTTTGACCAGTTCCGCGTCCGAGACGATTTTGTTTCCGACGTATCCGATCTCGAGAATGATTGGCTGCTCGACGACCGTGTACACCACTTCGACCGCGCCGTCGGGCCGAACGATCGCTTCGGCCGTGACGGTGGAAAACTGTCCGAGCCGGTAGAGCGTGGCGACGTCTTCGCGGATAACGAGCGAGTCGAACGGCTGTCCCGCCGAGACCCGGAGGTTGTTGTTCACGGCTTGCCGCGTCACGCGCGACAGCCCTTTGACGTTGACAATCGCGATTGGACGATCGGCGAGCGCGGCGTCGTCGATGGAAACCGACTCGCCAGCCGCCGACGCTGGGGGCGTTGCTGCCGCGCGATTGACCGGCGGCGTTTGAGTCGGGGCGCTAGCGCGTTGGCCGAAGGCGTTCGTCGCAACCCCGCAGGCGAGCGCTGGCGCGACGAGTGAGATCAACGTTGCAGGCAGCCGTCCCGTCAACAGCCCCGGCAGGATTGCAGACAGCAACCGCTGCGGCGAGCGACGGCGTGGTCCGTTGGAGATCAGATCGCTGTCGTTGAGCATCGAAGCGCAGTTGCCGACCGAGCGGGCACGGAAGATAGCCTCGCACCGCACGCCTCACAAGCGACACGCCGGATGCGTGGCACCGCGTGCGAGCCGCCGCTACGCTCCGATCATGTCCACCGCCGTCACCGCTTCTGCCGTCCTCAAGAAGACGCCCTTCCACCAGTTCCATCTCGATCACGGCGGACAGATGGTGGAGTACGCGGGTTTTTCCATGCCGATCCGATACGGGTCGATCATTGAGGAACACAAGGCGTGTCGAACGAGCGGCGGCTTTTTCGACGTTTCGCACATGGGTCGCATCCGCTTCAGCGGCCGGCACGCGAGGCGATTCCTCGACAAGGTATGCACGCGTCAGATCTTCGGCATGACGAAGGGCATGTGCCGGTATTCGCTGGTGTGTAACGAGCGCGGCGGCTGCCGCGACGATGTTCTCGTCTACTGCTTTGAAGAAGACGAGTACTTGATGGTTTGCAACGCGTCGAACCGCGCAAAACTCTTGGTGCATTTCGCTGAGCAGACCGGTGACTTGGTTTTTCGACTCGAGGACGAGACGGAAAAGACGGCGATGGCTGCCCTCCAAGGACCGAAGGTGATGGACGTTGTCTCACAGTTGTCGCGCGAGATTCCGGCGCTCAAGCGCTACCGTTTCACCGAGAAGAACTTGATGGTGGTGAAGATGGTTGTTAGTCGCACCGGCTACACGGGCGAGGACGGCGTCGAAGTCATCCTTGGCGCGATGACAGCGAAGCTGGCGCTGAGCCTCTTCATGAAGGACAAGGGCGAGGCCGGGAGCGTCATCACGCCAATTGGGCTTGGCGCCCGCGATTCATTGCGCCTCGAGGCAGGCATGCCGCTGTATGGCCACGAGATTGACGAAGACACCGATCCCTTGAGCGCCGGGCTCGGATTCGCCGTGAAACTCGAGAAGGGTGCGGACGACGACCGCGTCGGCCGTTTCATCGGCCAAGACGCCCTGCAGAAGCTTGCCGCAGCTGGCCCCACCCAGACGCTGGTCGGATTGCAGCTGGATGGCCGTCGGAGTGCTCGTCAAGGCATGAAGGTGCTTCAAGCGACAGCCGCAACTGGCGACCGCGAAGTAGGCGTCGTGACCAGCGGATGTCTCAGTCCGACGCTCGACTACCCGATCGCGATGGCGTACGTGCCGGTGGCGCTCGGCGCGGTCGGCACCGAATTGATGATCGATCTCGGCAGTTCAAAGGCCGCCGCGAAGGTCGTCAAGATGCCGTTTTACTCGGCGTTGAGGTGAGCCGCGCAGCGGGAGCCCGAACGGGCCCCACGCTGCGGGCAACGCTTGCGCGGCTGAGGGGCACGCGGGCTGGCCCTCAGGCCGTACGTCAGCCCACGGCGCGACCGGGGGCGTCGTCAGCGGGTCGACTAGTGCGGCGGACTGATGTCACCCGACCGATGATTCGGCGCACGGGATTGACGCTGGCGTCGTCGTCCGGATCCGAGCTGAGCGGCGTCCCCCCCAGCGGCGATCCTAAGGGACCGCTGCTGTGACTTGCCCCGAGATGACTCGGGCTGTGACCCGAACCTGAACCTGAACCTGAACCTGAACCTGAGCCTGAGCCTGAGCCTGAGCCTGAGCGTGAGCCTGAGCCTGAACCCAAGGCTGCCGAGTGTCCATGTCCTAGCGGGCGGACCCGGCCAAGGCTGCCGGTCGTCGGGGTGGATCCATTTGGGCGCCCGGTTGGGCGATCGGGGCTTCGGAAAAATCGGCTTGGCTTGTCATCCTGAAGTTGCTGTTGCAGCTTGCGCAGGGCTTCGACTTCGATCTGGCGAACACGCTCGCGCGTGAGGCCGACTTCGTGGCCGATCTGCTTCAGTGTGAGCGGCTCCTGGCCCTCAAGACCGAAGCGAAGCCGAAGTACTCGGGCGTCGCGCTCATCGATCGAGTCGAGGAGCTTCAGGATGAGCTTGAACTCCTCCTTCCGCTCGACGCTCTCTTCGGGCTTGCGGTGTCGCGTGTCCTCGAAGAGATCATTGAAGTCGAGTGCTTCGCCGTCGTCGCCAGTGGGGGCGTGCGATGGAGCGTGGAACGCCTTGACCGCGCGGCGGATGATTTGAAGCTTCTTGATCGGAAGCTTCATCGACTTCGCCAACTCTTGCAGCGAGGGCTGTCGACCAAGCTCTTCCTCGAGCTTCCGGCTCGCTTCCTTCCAACGCGCAATCAATTCAACCATGTACGCCGGGATGTGGATCGGTTGCACCGCATTGATCAGCGTGCGCTTGATCGCCTGCTTGATCCACCACGACGCGTAGGTCGAGAACCGCGCGCCCTGCGCCGGATCAAATCCCTCGACGGCGCGAATGAGGCCAATGTTGCCTTCTTCGACAAGGTCGGCGAGCGGCAGCCCGCGGTGGACATAGTTCTTCGAGATCGAGATGACCAAGCGCAGATTCGCTTTGATCATCGTCTCCTTTGCGTCTTGGTCGTTGTCGTTGATGATCGACCATCCGAGGCGCTTTTCCTCCTCTGGAGTGAGGAGACGCACCTCGTTGATTTGTTTGAGGTAGAGATGAAGATCGGACTGCAGTGGCGATCGAGCCATGGACAACCTCACCCGAAACCCTGTGGATGGTCAGAGTCCTCTCCGAAAGGAGAAGCCGGGTTGCCACTAGGTTGAAAGACGCAGCACCGCGCAGCGCGACCACGATCGCGTGCCCGTCATTGGCTTTCTCCCCAGCTTCTACTACGGCCCCGCGACCGTAGTGGCGGCTCGCAGCATATTGCTGCCTCCCGCCCCAACGCAACCCTCCGTGGCTGATCCCGCAAAGAGATTAGCGCCTCCGCCCATCTCGACTGCGAGGTGTGGACCCTTTCCGCTGTCTCTCTCGTCGGCCTCGGCAGAGGCCTTCTTCACCAATCTGTTCGCACGAGATCAATGTTTGGCCGCGTGCGTACCGCTTGTTTGCATCAAGAGAAGCACGGGCTTCACGCGGGTCGTAGGGCGAGGACCAAAAGTGCGCGTGGGGCAATTTGGGGAATTTGCCTCAGTATGCGGGCTGTTGTTCGTTCGCGACCGATAGACAGCGGAGGATTTCTGCGCCGTGCCCAATCACGATCTGACAGACCTGCTTGCTGCCTGGCCCTACGAAGGAGGGCGCATCAACGTGCGCGAGGTGGGCGGGTTAGACGGGCGCGCAAAAATCCAGATACGCGTTGACCTCGGTGTGTTGCAGTTGGAGTCGACGGGTCGTCCAGACGGTGCGCAGCCGGAAGGTCCAGATGGTGCGCGGATGGAATCGTTGCTTCATGTGCACGCTGCGCGGCTCCGCCGTCATGAAGTCGACCGCGGCGCGAGTGACGGCTTTGTGCTGACCTCTGAAGAGTGCGCCAGCCTGCGCGAAGAAGCAGTGCAGTACTACCACCGCTACGTCGCGCTCTTCGCGCTCGAGCAGTTCGAAAGCGTTGTGCGCGATACGAGCCGCAATCTTGAGGTGTTCGATCTCTGCCGTCGGCATGGCGCGACGGAGCAAGATCGCGAAGTGCTCGAACAGTTCCGAGCGTATGTGCTCATGATGCGGACGCGTGCGATGGCCGCGGCGCTCGTGCGTCAAGGTGATACGCGAGGCGCCGTGAATACGATTGATGGCGGCATCGACGAGATCCGTGCCGCATTTGCTGCCCGTGGCCGCCTCGATCAATTCGGTGACTCAAACGAAGCGCAGCTCCTTCGCGGGCTGCGGGACATGCTGGTGCCCAAGCTTCCCTCGAGCCAGCGCATGGAACTTGAGGAACGACTACGCGCCGCTATCGCTTCGGAGAACTACGAACTGGCCGCAATTCTCCGCGATGAATTGCGATTGATGGAGTAGCGTTCGATCGCGCGGCAGTTCACTCGGCGGCTGCGAGTTTGACAAAAAGCGTTACTTCTTTGCCGTCGCGAATCACGACCGCTTGGATCTCAGCGCCTGGTTCGAACGCTCGCAACTGCTCGATGAGATCTTCGCGCGTGTTCATGGGCAGCTTGTTGAACTTCACCATGCGATCACCCACCACCAGTCCGGCCTTGTCGGCACTGCCGCCAGCGGTGACCTCGATGAGTTCGAGTCCTGTGTCGTCACCGAGCGGACGGCTGCGCACACCGAGCCGAACCTTGAGTGGCTGCTGCCGCATTTGTCCGCCGGTACCGCCGTCGGGTTCGAACCGAGCCGGGCGTTTCGCGGCGTCGATGGCGAGATCGTGAAAGAGCCAGACCGCTTTCATGGCGCTCTCCCGGTTGATGAGTTCACCAGTGTCACGCGGCGTGTGATAGTCGTCGTGGAAGTCCGCGATGATTCCAAACAGAATCGGAATGCCCACCGCGACAAATGACGCGTGATCGCTTCCACCCGGCATCGCCACTTTGCTAGCGATTACTTTGAGCCCGTACTTCTGTTCGGCGTCTGCAAAGATGGGCGTGACCCACTCCTCCATGCCCTTGCCGCTGCCGTATCCGGACACGCTGAGACGGTTGTCCTTCATGCGACCGATCATGTCGTAATTGAACATGAGAACGTGCTTGTCGATCGGAAAGAGCGGATGCTTGACGTAATGCTGGCTTCCATTCAGGCCGCTCTCTTCGGCGCTGAATGCGATGAACAAGATCGTCCGCAGCGGCTGATCGGCTGGCGCGTTCGTGTAATCCTTCTTCAGCAGATCGGCGAGGATCAAGATGCCAGCGACACCAGACGCGTTGTCGTCGGCGCCAGGATGGAGAGGGCCGGGTCCAGATCGCGATCCAAACTCCCCGGTGCCAAGGTGATCGAGGTGTCCGCCGATCACAATGATCTCGTCCTTGAGCGAGCCTCGCCCCGGCAGCACACCGACGGTGTTCTCAGCGAGCACGGGCTTCTCTTCGACGCGTCCGCCTAACGTTACGAGAGTCTCTGGGAAGTCAATGACTCCGAGAACATGATCGGGCGGCTGATCGGCCAGCTTGCGCAAGTCCATCAGCGTGCCCGCGTCCTTGTCCGGCTGGCCAGCGAGCTTTCCAGCGGCGCGCACGAGCTTGTCTGCCGCCTCTGCTGTCATCGAGAAGACCGGTATATCTTTGATGAGGCCTTGACCCGCGAGCTTCAGTGATTTCGTTCGCGGATCCGCCGCGCCGGGGGTGTTGACCACAATGATCGCTGCTGGTTTCTTCGCTGCGATCGCGTTGAATTTCGGCTGGAAACTCGCGGAGCGCGTCCAACCGGCGCTGTCGCCCTTCTGGAAGCGACTCTTCCCTTCGTCATCCATGGGCTCAAAGCGCAGCATGATCGCGACCTTGCCGTAGAGGTCGTCCGTTGCTTTGAATGTCGTGTAGCCGTCGGGGCCGTTGTCGATGGCGTAACCGACAAATGCGAGCGGGCCGGTAACCTCGCCCGTGCCGCCAATGCCGGTCAACTCGAAGTCGCTGCCGAGCGCGAACTCCATCGCCGCGCCGTTCGCCCGTGCCGACAGATGCTGATCATGGAACTCGCGCCGACCGCCGAGTGCGAATGGCTGGCGAAAGCTCGGCACGCTCTCCTCTGTTTTTGCCGCTGGCTCGAGCCCGATCACCCGGTACCAATGCTCGACGTAGTCCATCGCCCGCTCCATGCCCTTCGTGCCAGGCAGGCGGCCCTCCATCCACGGACTCGCGAGGATCGTGAGATGTTCGTTGTAGAGCCGCGACTCCGGAGGCAGCGCCTTGAGCACCTCGTCGATCCGAGGAAGCGTCGAAGCTTCGGCCGTTGTCGTTTGCGTCGCGGCACTCACTTCCGCTTTTGCCGCGGTTTTGGGTGAGGCCTGTGCGAACCCGATGCCAGGAATCGCGAGGCCCGCGAGCAGAAGGGCGACGCACAGACGGGCGGTGAGAGGACGAGCAGAAGCAATGGGCACGGAGGTCTCCAAGAGTGCAGGGCAGTCTGGAGCCTACCGTGCCGTACGCTCATTGGCTGCGATGCGTCGGCTCATCTTCGGGTTTCTCGCAGTGATTCTTTTGAGCGCTCGGTCAGCGACCGCTGCGTTGACGCTACTCCATCCGCAAGACGGACCGCACGTTGATCTCAAGTTCGAACTGCGATCGGATGCGTTTGTCGCCGACATCTCGATGAATCTCGTGTTCCTCGACTACATCATGGATACGGGTCGCGAGCAGCCCGACAAACTCGAAGCGTCGGAACTCGAGGGGCTTCTCGACCGACTGCAGGCGCGGATGGCGGAAGTCTGTCGGGTCACGATCGCCGGAGCGGGCGCTGCTCCGCCCGCAACTCCCGCGCCGACACTCGCGGCGCTCGCGATGAATGACCCCGATGAAAGTCTGCTTCCGCTCTTTCCGCGGTCGGGCCTTCGCGGGCTTCGGAAGATCAAGTTCACCTTGAGTTGGCCGGTTGCAGGGGGGACCGCGCCGAAATCAGTATCGATCGTTTGGCAGGCGTTCCCGCCCGACGAACTTTCAACGCTCGATCCGAAGCCACCGCTCGTCTTGGCTGCGGAGCTCACGGCCGAAGGCGTTCGTTCGCAGCTTGAGTTTCGCTCGACGGAACCCGAGTTCATCTGGCGGTCGACGCCCGGCGGAATGCGCGGCCGGTTGTTAGCTGTGCCTGAACCAGCGAAGCAGGCCGCAGGCAGCGTCTCGCTTCCAGCGCTGGCGTTTGCCGCGGTTGCGGGGATCGCGATCGCGCGAGGGCTTCGTCGGAGAGTCGGAACCGGTAGCGCTCGCCGACCGTGGATCGTTGCAATCGGCGCGTCGTCACTCGCTGTCGCGTGCGCGTGGAGCGCTCCATGGTTGCGCGTCGCGCTGCCGACATCGGGTCCCAGCACGCCGACGTCGGCCGAAGCGATCGCAATCTTCGGTCCGCTGCACGCGAATCTCTATCGCGCCTTCGACTTCAGCGACGAAGTCGCCGTGTACGACGCGCTCGCCGAAAGTGTCGACGGCCCACTGCTCGAAGATCTCTATCTCACCATCCACCGCAGTCTCGTTGCACAAGAGGAAGGCGGTGCGATGAGCCGCGTTCGCGCGGTGCGTGAGCTCGAGAATCACGTCGATTCCATAGGCCTTCTCAAGCAGCTCGATGGTGCGGGTGAGACGCCCGGATTTGTCATTACCTGTCGCTATCAGGTCGATGGTCGCGTCACGCACTGGGGGCACTCGCACGATCGCACAAACGAGTATCGCACTCGCTACACCGTGCTCGCGCGACCGAGCGGCTGGCGCATAGCCGAGACGGAAGTGCTGGAGCAGTCGCGCGTTGATGGCGTCGACGCGCCCGCTGCGCCAGCACCGACTCCAGCAGCGAAAGAAGATCCGAACGCGCCGTTTGACGCCTGAGGCTGGCCGACAACGGATCGTTGCAGCGAGCCAGCGCAGCCGCGATTAAAGGGGAAAAGCGCCGAGCCCCGTCGACGGACGCGACTTGCATCGCGATTCGTTCCGGGGCTCGGCGGCAAGGAGAGATGCTGACGTGAATGTTCTCTAACACCTACGAGTCGCGCGTGACCAAGGTTCCGTTAGAACGTGCTCGAATGTCACGAATTGCAGACCTCGATTGGGACGGGGAAAAGACCCGCGACTTCACCAGCCTCGAAGTTCTGCGGCTGCCAACAACTCGACGATAGGCAGCGCTGCGGGTTCGCCGGTCTCTCCCGGGACATCGTTCACGACCACGGCGACGATCTCTGAGCGCTGCCGCTCATGCAATCGCCTGAGGTAGGACGTGCCGTCACGCGGCACCATTGGCGTAGGCACCGATGCGTTTTCGTCGGACGCAGCCACCGTTCGGGCAGCGCCGCGGCGAGCACGTTCCGCGTCGGTGTACAGCGGCACCGCCGAGATGCCCTTCGAAGTCGTCAAGAGCGCCGGAGCTGAGCGCCGCGACTCCGTCGTAACGAACCACCACTCCGGCGCATCGAGTAATCGCCGTACGAGTCGCTCACGAAGCGGCGCTCCGCCGCGATTCACCGCTTCGCCGAACCGGCCGAACATTCGCGGGGTAAGCCGGTCAAAACGCGACTCGTATTGGCTCGCCAACTCCGCGATCGGTACGCACGACATCCACGCGGGATCGTCGGGATTGAAGAGCACTGCGGATGCGTCGGTGAGGCTACAGAGGACATCGCACGCCTGATCTCTGGCGAGATGCATGCTCGCTCGCGGCTGACCCCGAGCCGGGAGGCCGAGGCATTTGGAGCTACGGGCGGCCCGTTCCGGACTGGAATAGACGAGCGCGCACGCCGCGCCGTCGACGTTGACGATCATCATGGACGGCAAACGCCCGGCCGCGCGGGCCGACGGCGCCACGAGGACGTGCCACGGATCGGTCTGCCAAGCCAGATCCCAAAAAGCGATCCGGTACGCGGCGCGCCCGCGCGGAGACGAATCGAGGCGAGCCTCGACTAGAAGGCGATTGAAGGCGTCGTCGGGGGCGGTATCGCCATGCGAGCCGTGCAGCGAGGGTTCAACCCGACGTTTCCAGAACATCGATTGGAAAGACTACCGCACGCGCCAGCGGCAGGGCGACTCAACCCAGAGAATCTCGATTTCTCGCGAACCAGTATTTGACGAAGCGCAAGGACGGAGAACATTGGTGTTGGTCAGAGTTCAAAGCGATCCGAATCCGTTCCGGTGCCGGAGCCCACCCGCGTTCCGGGATGCGTGGGGGAAACCAGCCGCGGTTGCAAGGAGACTGCGGTTGGTTTTTCCGCGCGCCGTACACTCGTCCCTATGTCCAGCGGAGTTGCATGGCTCGACCTCCTTGAGCCTTTGGGATCGTCGTTGGCGCAGGCGGTAGACGCCACGCGCGAGTTCACTCCCAGCCGGTTCGGCGGAAGGCTCCATCCGCTGCTCGTGCACTTTCCGATCGCGCTCGTGTTCGCCGCAGCCGCCGTCGAATGCTGGCGGGCGATACGTCGCGAGCCCGGTTTTTCGCCCGCGTCGGCTCCGCTCTTGATCGCGGCTGCAGTGATGTCCGTTCTAGCGGCAGGGTCAGGTTGGCTGAACGCTGCTTGGGAACGCGACGGCGACGCCACTGATCCGCTGTTCTGGCACCGCTGGCTCGGCACTGGCTCGGCAGTGCTCCTTGTCGCGGTCGCGTGGATCGCTTGGAGAAGTCGGCGCGACGAGACCTTTGCGAGCATGCATGTCGCGCGTCGCCTTGGCGCGCTCGTCGCTGCGCTCTGCGTAGCGATCGTCGGGCATATCGGCGGAGAGTTAGTTCATGGTGAGGGCTATATCCTCGCCGGATTGCAGAGTCGCCAGCGGAGCACGATCGACGTGCCTCGCGTGCCGAGCGCCGAGGTTGCTGCCGCTCTTCGGACGCGCCCAGGGCCGTTTGACCCGCAGAAGCAAGCATATTTTCTGGCGTCGGTGCAGCCAGTGTTCGAGGCGCGGTGCGTTGAGTGCCATGGGGCGAAGAAGCAGAAGGGCGGACTGCGCCTCGCGCCAATTGCCGCCGCGTTTGTCGGGACACTCGACACCTGGCCAATTGTGCCGGGTCGACCCGATGCAAGCGAGATTCTGAAGCGCGTTCAACTCCCCGTCGAAGATCCCGACGCGATGCCGCCAAAGGGTGAGCGGCTGACGTCCGACCAAATCGCTGCGCTTCGCCGCTGGATCGCCGACGGCGCGGCGCTGCCCGATGTCGAAGAAGGAGTAACGAAGCCGAATGTGCCGCCGGCACGAACTGAGGCGAGCCGCGCCGATTCGATGCTCGCGATCGATCGCCTCCGTGAACGCGGCGCGATGGCGCAGCCGATCTTCACCGGTTCGCCGCTGTACGAACTGAACGCATCGTTCGTCACGCCCGCGTGGACGGACGCCGACATGGGACGCATCGGCGCACTCGCTTCGTCGCTTGCGGAACTCAATTTAGCTCGCAGCGCGATCACTGACGAAGTGTTTGCCAGCGTCGCGCCGTTGCCAGAACTCACACAGCTTCGACTCGATCGCACGGCGGTGGGCGATCGCGCACTTCCGCGCATCCTCGCGATGCCCAAACTTGAGGTCCTGAACCTCGTTGGGACGGGGCTAACCGATGCGGGCTTGGCCGACCTCATCGCGCACCCCGCACTCAAGCGCGTCTACGTCTGGGAGTCGAAGGTCACCGCCGATGGCGCTCGAAGCGCGCGAGCGATGCGGCCCGACATCGACGTCGTCGCCGCGCCCGGCGATGCTGTCACGACCACCTCCGTCCCTCCGCCTTCTACTCCGAACATGAATCCTTCCTGAGTGGCATGAACGACATGAATGGCATGAATCGCATCGACCGCCGCACTTTCGTCCGCACTGCCGCCGGAATCGTGGCGCTCGCACCGCTTGCTCGCGCGTTCGGCGACGATCCGCCAGCGCTCGTGACCGGTAGCGGCGAAGAGAAACGTCTCGTGCAGCACGATTGGCTAACGCCGCCGCCGGGTCTGCTCTGGGGCGACACGCACGGATTGGCGCAAGACGCTGCTGGGCGCATTTACGTTTCGCACACCGTGCATCCGGCGAGCGAGAAGAAAGACGCGATCGTCGTCTTCGATCGCGCCGGGAAGTTCATCACGAGTTGGGGCTCGCGCTTCGCTGGCGGCGGACATGGACTCGATATTCGCAAAGAAAGCGACCGCGAATATCTCTATCACTGCGACGTGAATCGCCGCCGTTTCGCCAAGACAACGCTCGATGGTGAGCTGCTCTGGGAAACCGGCGCGCCGCTGCAGGCCAGGGTTGGCGACCAAGTCGTCTACGAAAGTCAAGATGCGTGGAATCCGACGAACGTTGCGTTCCATCCGAGCGGCGATGTCTTTCTGGGCGATGGGTATGGAAAGAGCTTTGTCCACCGTTTCACGAAGAATGGCGAGTGGAAGGCGACGATCGCAACGCCCGGCGCGAATGCTGGCGAAGTGAGCTGCCCGCACGGATTATGGATTGACGACCGCGGCAGCGAGCCGACGCTTGCGGTCGCCGATCGCGGCAACCATCGCATTCAATACTTTTCGCTCGACGGCAAACACCTTCGTTTCGTCACGGGCGGCATGCGCCAGCCCTGTCACTTCAAGACGCGCGGCGACTTACTGCTGGTGCCCGACCTTTCGAGCGTCGTGACGATTCTCGACAAAGAGAACAAAGTCGTCGCGCACCTCTGTGACGGCGATCCAACCAAGCTGCGCGACGTGCCGCGCGAGCAGTTCATCCCCGGCAAATTCGTCCATCCACATACGGCGATCTGGCTCGACGACGGCTCGATCCTCGTAGCGGAATGGGTGCCGATCGGAAGAATCACGAGACTTTCAAAGTTGACGTGAGCGCGGGCGACGTCGCCGCATCCTCCCCCAAGCTTCGCTTGAGGGAGGTGGCAGTCCGAAGCGCAGCGCCGGACTGTCGGGGGGTGCGCTAGAAAGCGCGTCCTTCCAAGTACCATGCGTCCCATGCCTCACGCACTCGTCCTCGGTGCCGGGATGGTCGGCTCCGTCATCGCATCGGATCTCGCGGCGTCGGACGGATTTCGCGTCACGATCGCCGATCGCTCGGCCTCGTCGCTTGAGCGAGCCCGCTCCCGCACCGGCGGTCGCGCGAAGATCGTTGAAGCAGATCTGAGCGATGTACGCGCCACCATGAAGCTCGCCAGCAAAGCCGACATCATTGTCGGCGCGCTCCCCAGCACTCTCGGGTTCCGCACGCTTGCGGCGATCGCCGAGAAGGGCATGCGCTATTGCGACATTTCATTCATGCCCGAAGAGTTTCTCGAACTCGACGCGCTGGCGAAGAAGAAGGGTGCGGTATGCGTCGTCGATTGCGGCGTCGCGCCCGGCATGTCGAACTTGTTAGCCGCGACCGGCGTCGAACGACTGACGAAGACCGAGTGCATCGACATCATGGTCGGTGGCATTCCGCGCCTGCGGCACTGGCCCTTTGAATACAAGGCTGGATTTTCGCCGGGCGATGTGCTCGAGGAGTACGTGCGCCCTTCGCGCGTGGTCGAGAACGGCGAGGTCGTCGTGAAGGAAGCGCTGTCCGAGCCCGAGCTCATTGACTTCGAGCGCGTCGGCACGCTCGAAGTATTCAATACCGACGGATTGCGCAGCCTCGTATCGACACTGAAAGTTCCGTTCATGCGCGAGCGCACGATGCGCTATCCCGGACACATCGAACTGATGCGCGTCTTTCGGGCGACCGGACTCTTCTCACTCGAGCCCATTGACGTCGGGGGCGTGAAGGTGAAGCCGCGCGACCTGCTGGCGAAACTGCTCTTTCCCAAGTGGACCTACGACGAGGGGGAAGAAGACCTCACCATTATGCGAGTCATTGTCGAAGGTGAACTCGACAAGACTCCAATGCGGCTCACGTGGGATCTCTTCGATCAGTCTGACGCGCAGACCGGCTACTCAAGCATGTCGCGCACGACGGCGTTTCCCTGCACCAGCATCGTGCGCATGATGGCGGATGGCACGATCAAGACACCGGGTGTGCATCCGCCCGAGCGCCTTGCGTCGCTGCCATTCTCGAAGGCAGGCGTGCTCGAGAGAGTGCTCAAGGACCTGCACGCGCGCGGCGTTGAGTTTGAAGCGAACGTGGAACAGCAGGTGCCATCGCGCGTGGCGAAGCGAGCCGCACCGCGCAGCAAGTCGCCGCGCACCTCCAACAAGCGCCCGCGAACGAAGTGAACCGATGGCGGAGACGCTCGATCATCTCGCGCTCAAGCGTCTCGCGGTTGCGTGGCTCTGGCGACTCGGTTGCCGCGTTGTTGCGACCGAAGTGCAGTGTCCGATCGGGCGCTATCGCATTGATGTTGCAGGGTGGTTCGATCGGCCAGTCGATGGAGTGCTCGAGCGCGTCGCCAAAGAGAGTGCGACGCTCTGGGCCCACGGCGAAGGTCGCGCGCGTTCGACAGCACGCGGACCCGAGGCGTGGCGCACGGTGATCATCGAATGCAAGCAAGCCCGCGCCGATTTCATGCGCGACGACGGCGATCCCGAGGGTCTGCTGCGCGAGCGGGCGCGGCTAGAACGCCGACGGCGCGAGATCGAAGAGACGAAGGTGAAGCGATTCGAGCCCGAGCTGCGGCAGGAGGGGAGTTCGCTCTTCTCCGAACTCGAGTCGTGGGACTACAGCAAGAGCAAGCTCGCGAGCTATCGCACTGTGCTGCGTGAACTCTCTCGCGTTGACGACGGACTCTACGGCCAGACGAAGTTCGCGCGATTCGCTCGCTATCGACTCGCGGATCGGCTGGTGCTTTTCACGCCAGCCGGGCTGGTGCGCCCGAAGGAACTGCCGACCGACTGGGGACTCGTCGAGTGCCACCGTCGACCGCTCCGCCGCGGCAAGGCCGACCTCGCTCGAGGCGTCGATCCGCTCGCAGATTTGCCGTTGCGCGAGCAGGTCGCGCCGCCGCCGCTCGCGAGTCACCCCTCCCGCCGCGAGCGACTCTTCCGGACGATCGCGATGGCGGCGAGCAGGGAGGCGGTGCGTCGTTTGGCGCCCGAGGCACTTGTCGCCCCGTCGCCGCTTGAGTCGAGCTAATGCTCACCCACGCTTCGACGATCCGAACAGAGATCCGCGCGGCGGCGATCGCGAGCAGACGATCGCGATCTTCAAAAGCGATGTCGACATCCTCGGAGCGATCGGCGCTTTAGTGCGGTTCGAGAGCCTGTTGTCGGAGCTGCGCGCCGAAGACCTCGACTGCGACGGCGCGGTCGGTGCCGGCGACCTCGCGATCCTCGTTGGGCGCTTGGGGTCGTTGCAGCGCAGCGTCGAGTTGTGCGGCAGACCTGAGCGGCGATGGGATCGTCGATGCGACGGACGTATCGATGCTGCTCGGTCGGTGGGGATAAAAGGTGTTGCTGGCAGAGCCGCCGCAGCCGCTAGACTCCGCAGAGGAATCCCGGTAGCTCAGTTGGATAGAGCAGCCGCCTTCTAAGCGGCAGGTCGTGCGTTCGAATCGCACCCGGGGTGTTTTGAGATCGAACGATCGCAGCATGCGGATCAGTCGTGCTCGGACCGCTTCGCCTGCTCCATCCGGAACTTCATCGCATCAATCGGATGCGACGGATCGATCGGATAGTGCATTGCTTCGTACGCCTCGATCAACGTTACTAACAGATCGAGTTCATCGGCCTCCGCCGTACCCGGGGTCGTCTGCATGCGAGCCGAGGCGCGTGCGAGGGCAGCGCCGTAGTCATGCTCAGACTTGATTACTTTGAGTCCAGGCATGAGTGCTTGGGGATCGAACCGTGACGGCGTAACGGTACACAATTCGTCGACGCTCTCTGCATCCTCTCCCGATTCACGCTTCGCGAAACGGGGGGCGGGGGACCATCGCGTCTCGCGATGGTGGTGGCGGTGCGTGACGAGACGGTCGATGCAGATGGATGCGTGCGTCGGGATTGCAACGAAGCGCATGGTCAAGTATGCGGAAATCGCCCGCATGGTCCAGTTCGCGCAGCTCTTTCCCGAGGAGGCCATTGTCGTGACGCTGTCACGACAATTGAGCTGGTCCCATTTTCATGCCCTGCTGCCGATCAAGGATCCGCTGACACGTGAGTTCTACGCCGAGATATGCCGCATCGAGCGCTAGGACGTTCGTACGCTGCGGCTGAAGATCAGCGGCATGTTGTTCGAGCGCACCGCGCTATCGAAGCGAACGAAGGCCCTCGTCGCCGCCGGGATCGCCACACTGCGCGACGGGCAGATGAGTCCCGATCTGGAAGAGCCATTGTGGCCACACCCATTCGACTGCTCGAAGACGCGTGGAGAACGAAACGGGAGTGTCCGCTATGGCGTCGAGGCGCAGGACGATATCGATAGCCAGCGAGCGACGCTCATCAAGAAGATCGAATCGCAACTGAAGCAGTCACATCGGGTCGAGCCGCTGTTCACGGTGCGGTGGCGGCTGGTGTAGCAGCCGTGTGCGGCCGCTACGGCGTTGCAATCGTCCTTGCAGACGCTCTCACTTCTTGGACTTACCGAGCGAAGGATCGATCCAGATCAAATCGATTGCCGGCATCCCCTTTTTGTGATGGGGCGAAGCGGTTGAGAGATGCTCGAAATCGGTGTCTGTGGTGAGCAGCTTCGCGCCAGCGACCTTCGCGGTTGCTGCGATCCACACGTCGTTCTTGCCCATATTGCGCCCACCGATGCGGCTGGCGTGGTCGATCTCGGCATAAGCACTGAGAATCTCGGGCGAGTTGATGTCCTCCACCACAAGGTTCTCAACCAGCTTGTTCATCTCTGCCGTTCTCGCAACACCCCATCCCCATTGACGGGCGAGCGATAGCAACTCACCAACGCTGACGACGAGATCAATGGTTTGAACTTGGCCTGCCGAGGTTGATACGTTTTGTCGATGTGCTCGCCCAATGGCCCTGCGCGGATCAGGGCGAGAAGGACATTCGTATCAAGCAGATGGAGGGGATGATCGGCCATCGATGCGAGTCCGTCGGTGGTCAATCAAGGTCTCGCAGCGCCGCGAGCAACTGCTCCTCAGTCTCGTCACCAGGCCAGCGCCCGTAGACCGCTGCAAGTCCACTGTTCGCTGCTTGGGGTTGGCGCGCCGCGCGATGGTTGAACGCGGTCTTACTTGGAATTGGCACTTTCGAGAAATATGCGTCGTCGCCGCTGGCCTCCTCCATCGCTCCCGCCTCAATGCGCAGGAGCAAGCCTGACGCGCGGAAGACCGCGAGCGCGTCCGCTACAACCTGCTTGCCAAGAAGGTTGATGATCGGTCCGAGGTCCTCATCCCAGACCCCGCGCACGCGGGTGCCGTCGGCGAGCAGCAAGTCGAAGGCGCGATCGCTATCGCGCAACATGTCGAGCTTCCCCGCTATGCGCACGGGGCGCGGCGCGGGTGCCTGACGGTGCAACGATTCAGCCGCGGCCACCGTGTCACTGTCAATGGTGACGACGGGGAGCGTCGCCGTTCCGTTTCCCGACATCGCATCGCTGATTTCGCCAAGGCCGACCGAGTCAACTGCCTGTTTCCTGAAGACGTTGCCGAATCTCTCGACTCGCCGCAGCAGGTCAGTGTCGCACCACTCGCTCGCCGTGTTGCGCTGGCTGATGTGCCCTAACGTCTCTGCCAAGACGTCGATGCATGTGGCCGATTCGTCGGGAAAACTGTCGTAGAGCGATTTGTTCCGGTACAGCTCCGCCGCCGCCTCGCCCAATATCGGCGCCTCAAACACAACGATTTTTGCGCGGTTGCCTGCTTCTTGCAGGTGAATCGGGTTGAGGTCAGCAGCATCGCGCAGCCACTCAGGTCGGCGGCCCCGCGTGCGGCTGGCATGGCGATAGCGCATCGAGGTCGCATCGATGGCGGCTTCTCCAATCGCTGTCATGATCGCGCCAATGCCAGAAAACGATGGACGTCCACCACGAGCGCGCGAGCCGGAGATCCGCAGGATGTGCTGAGTGGTTTTGATGCTTCACCTTCTCTGTCAGTGAACGACATCGGCTCATATGTGGAGGGGCCACGAGTCGTGTCGGGCGCGATTGTACGGAGCGCGGATGACACTCGGTGCGGACTCTTTAGGCTCTACCAAACATCACGAGCCCCGCATGTCCGAACTCACCATCACCTGCCCCAACTGCCACACCGAGATTCCCCTCACGGAGTCGCTCGCTGCGCCGATGCTCGCTGTCGTGCGCCAGCAGTATGAGGATCGACTGACCAAACAAAACGTGGACATCGCCAAGCGCGAAGCGACGCTTCGGGAGCGACAGTCCGCGCTCGTCAAAGCTCAGGCGGGCATCGACGAACAAGTCGCGGCGAAGCTGAACACCGAGCGTGCGGCCATTGCCGCAGATGAATCGAAGAAAGCGCGGCTCGCGATCGAGTCCGAACTCTCCGGCAAGGACCGCTCGATCACGGACCTCCTCGACACCGTCAAGGCGCTCAACGCGAAGCTCACGACGGCCCAGAAAGCCGAAGCCGATCTCATCCGCAAGCAGCGTGAACTCGACGACGCGAAACGCGAGATGGACCTAACAATTGAGAAGCGTGTCACCGAGGGACTCGGCGCCGTCGAATCAAAGGCACGTCAGCGCGCCGACGACGACAACCGACTCAAGATGGCTGAAAAGGACAAGCTCATCGCCGACGCGCAGCGTCAGGTCGACGAGATGAAGCGAAAGATGGAGCAGGGGTCGCAGCAGCTGCAGGGCGAGGTGCAGGAGCTCGAACTCGAAGCGATCCTCCGCGCCAAGTTTCCCCGCGACACCATAGAGCCCGTTCCGAAAGGCGAGCACGGCGGCGACGCGCTCCAGCGTGTGACCTGCCCCCAACTTCCGGACCAGCCGCTATGGGAGTCGGTTGAATTCCATCAGTTGCATGATCCCACGCTTGCCGCTTCGCAGCGAAGGGGCGCAGCCCCGAGCGGAGAAGCGGCAAGCGTCGCCGCAAACCTCGCCGGCGGAATGTAGCCGAGCGAGC
>Ga0209591_10000912_pt1 | contig 38020 bp, 38 predicted proteins | sample MAT01_FD_187207 | JGI IMG/M metagenome (GOLD analysis project Ga0209591, IMG submission 187207) | Freshwater microbial communities from Lake Fryxell liftoff mats and glacier meltwater in Antarctica - MAT-01 (SPAdes) (version 2) | ecosystem: Environmental > Aquatic > Freshwater > Ice > Liftoff... | reverse complement strand
AACGAAGGAAGCCAAGCAGACAGAAGAAACTCAAAACTCTTTTCATCCTTCATCACTCCTCACTCCTCACCCCTCACCCCTCACCCCTCACCCCTCACCCCTCACCCCTCACCCCTCACCCCTCACTCCTTTATGGATATTGATCAAATCATTGCCATTCTCGCGACCGCGATCGCGACTGCTACGCCGCTTGTCTTTGCCTGTATTGGTGAAACGATCACCGAACGGGCAGGGGTTATTAACCTGTCGGCGGAAGGCACCATTATGCTGGCGGCAATGACGGGGTTTGCCGTGGCTAAAACGACTGAGAGCCTGGGGAACACGCCTAGTCTGCTGCTAGGTTTCGGTAGTGCAGCGCTAGTGGGAGCCGCGATCGCCCTGATTGTTGCGTTCGGTGCGCTGACCTTGAAGCAGTCTCAAGTGGCGATCGGGTTTGTGCTGGCGTTGCTATGTGCTGACCTTTCATCGTTTTTAGGCAATGCTTTTGTCCGCATTCCCGGACCCACCGTTCCTAGCCTGAACCTGCCGCTGCTGCAAGACATTCCACTCATTGGTAAACTGCTGTTTCAGAGCGATTTGCTCGTTTACGCCAGCTTTGGGCTGATTGTGCTTGCCTGGGTTTATGTGTATCGCACTCGTGCTGGGCTGCTGCTGCAAGCGATCGGCGAACAGCCAGCAGCCGCCTTTGCCAGAGGCACCAACGTGATTCTGATGCGCTATGTGTATACGGTCTTTGGTGGTGCCCTGATGGGGATCGCAGGCGCTGCGTTTGCGTTGGACTTCAAAGCCGGATGGAGCCATCGTCATACCGGAGGCTATGGCTGGATTGCGCTGGCGATCGTCATCTTCGGTGGCTGGAATCCGCTGCGAGTCGCCCTGAGTTGCTACTTCTTCGGCATTCTGCAATCAGTTGCCGGTGTTGCTCAAAGCGCCATTCCAGCCGTGCCCACACAGGTGCTGACGGTTGCGCCGTTTGTGTTGATGATTTTGTTTTTGGTGCTCACGTCTAGCGAATGGCTGGAGCGACTCTTAAAGCGATTGCCACCGACCTTAAGCCGTGCGGCTAGCCAGACAATTCACAGTACGCCACCAGCCTCTCTCGGTCGAGTGTTTGAGCAGGATTGAGGGCACCAACAGCGTTGGCAAACACGATCGTGTGCTTGTGGCGTTAGCACAGCCTTCTCAGCAGTAACTCAACGTCAGTGGGATGAATGGATACCTTCATGATTCCTCGATCAACAACCGCGCCAGACTCGGTAACGCTTCGCCATCGGTAGGGTGAATGTGAACCGACTGTTCCAGCAATTGCCACGTTGCGCCAGCTTCCATCAAGGACAAAAAGACGTGTACCAATTCAGCGGTTTCGTACCCGACTAACGTTGCGCCCAGAATTTTGTCTGTGTCGTTATCGATGACCATGCGGTAGAAGCCAAAGTCATGCCCCCACTCGATCGCCCGCGCAATTTGACTCATCGGCAAAGTGACACAGCGAGCGTTAATGCCTTTCTTCTGAGCTTGTTCGATCGTCATGCCCACTCGTCCGACCTGGGGTTCAGTGTAAACGGCATAACCGAGAACGCGATCGTGGCGGTTGCGGTTTTCACCCTTGAGAATCGCCTTGAGACGGCGGTAATCCTCCCAGGAAACATGCGTAAAGGCAGGCTGTTTGGCAGCATCACCGATCGCATAAACGCCAGAGCAGGTAGTGTTGAACTGATCGTCAATTTTGACAAAGCCTTTGTCATCGAGTTCAATGCCGCTGGCTGCTACATTCAGCGCCTCGGTATTTGGTTTGCGCCCAATGACCACCAGCAGCGCCTCTCCCTGCAACTGCTCACCGTTACTCAAGGTCAGCGTAAACGTATCGCGCTCATGCGCCACTTGCTCAACATTGACTCCAAAGTGAAGCTGTATGCCGTCCTGCTTCAAAGCATCGGCTAAAACATCGCTCACATCAGGTTCTTCCTGTCCAAGGACGCGATCGCCCCGCACAATGAGATGAGTTTCGCTACCGAGTCGTGCCAGCCCTTGCCCCAATTCCAGACCAATATACCCGGCTCCAAGTACTAACAAACGGCGCGGCAAGGTTTGCAGATCAAAGAAGTTTCGGTTCGTTAAATAAGGAGTGCCTGCAAGACCGGGAAGATCAGGAACCAACGAGGATGTGCCTGTGTTGATGACCACCAGCGGCGCTTGCACTGTGATATCACCACCTTGAACCGTGCGCTCACCCACAAAAGATGCTTCGGCACAGACGACCCGCACACCCGCACTCTCTAACCGCTTGTGAACGCCCTGATTAAAGCGATCGCGAATGCCTCGCACACGCTCCATCACGGCTGGAAAATCGACATTTACCTGCGTGTGAACGCCTAATTTTTCGGCTTGACGCGCCCGTCCCGCTGCATGGGCTGCTGCCAAAAACGCTTTGGAAGGTGTGCAGCCGTAGTTAATGCAGCTACCGCCCAGCGCGTCGCGTTCAAAGACGACAACGTTGCGCCCTTCCTTGGCATAGTCAGCCGCCAGCGGAATGCCTCCCTGACCGCTGCCAATCACAATGACATCTGCTGTTTCCATCAGTTATGGGTCTCCCTGAGAAAATGACTCTATGGAACTTGCTTTATGACAGTCTTACAGCTAAGGCAAAGGAACGCTTTAGACGAGGCTGAGCGTGAGCTTAGTTTCTGACTTCGAGCGTTTTAATATCTTTACAACCGCTCATGAGGGCACCGTCTTGAGACGGCATAGCATTCACTTCGCTCGTACTGAAACTACGATCAAACAACCGATCGCGGACTATTTCCAGCAGACAAAAAACACAAAAAACCTCGGTTCAAGATCAGACAATGCTTGAACAAAATCGTTCTTTGGGTAACACCCATTTTTCTAGCTGACTCTTCTCACCACACGCACCTTAAGGCATAGATGCTCGCGTCACGCTTAGCTAACCAGCAGGGCGCGATCGGTTTCACGATTGGGACGAGCCGCCAGTCCAGGATACGGCTCCGAGGCAAACGGTTGGTCTGGCTCACGCAGCAGGTGGCGATCGCAGGTGCCAAACAGTTCTGCCTCCGTCCGAGCATGGCGCATCTCTGTCAAAAAAGCGCCCGTAGCGTCCACGCCCTGACCGATGTAATTGAGATACATTTTCAGATGGTTAACGCGTGCGCGTTCCGGGATCGTCGGTACGTTCATCGTGAAACGTAGGCGATCGACATAGTCACGCACCGCAGCCAGCGTGACGATCGCAACAGGTTGACCGCTCAGGTATTGACGGGTTTGCTGAAAAAGCCAGGGATTGCGGATCGCCGCACGACCAATCATCACTCCGGCGGCTCCCGTTTGAGCCAGGACAGCCGCCGCCGCCGCCGCAGAGGTAACATTCCCATTGGCTAACACTGGGCACTGCACCCGCTGCACTGCATGAGCAATCAGATCGTAATGCACGGCGCTGTGATACATTTCCCTGACGGTACGACCATGCAAACTCAGTAAATCGATGTTGTGCTGGTTGATGAGGTCAAGAATGCGATCGAAGTTGCCAGTATCGTCAAACCCAAGGCGCATTTTAACGGTCAACCGTCCATCAACAGCCTGCCGCAACTCGCCAAGCATCGCGTCAATCTTTTCAGGATCGCGCAGCAACCCGCCGCCCACATTTTTACGATAAATTCTAGGGGCAGGACAACCTAGATTGAGATCGATGCCCGCAATGGGATACTGACTCAACTCACGGGCAATACGAATGAGGTCGGGAATATGCTCCCCAATTAACTGCGCAAAGACTGGGCGATTGGTGGCGTTCTCGGTAATCGATCGCAAGATGTGCTTATGCAAACCTGAGCTTGGATAGACACGAAAATATTCAGTGAAGAAATAATCAGGACTGCCATAGTGAGCAATCACACTCATAAAGCGTAGATCGGTTACATCCTGCATCGGAGCAAGCGCTGTTAAGGCAAGTCCCGGAGACAGAGGCGAAGGCAGACGAAGGGAGGATGGCATTAGTGGGTCAGTGGAAGCACCGATCGCGTTAAACGCTGAGTGGATGCTGTGCGATCGGAGCGATCCTAGCAGGAATTCAGTCGCTACAACAGAAATCGCGACCACGCCAACAACCTCTGATGCCCAGATTACTCTTACGACAACACGGTGAGCAACAGGGGAAGGCAAAGCACGATCGCGATCTGGCGATGATACTTACGAAAAGCACGATTCATCATCAAGTGCCAACGCGAGGCAATCAGTGAACGGGTTGTGAAGTATGTCAAGCCATTGCCGTAGCACTAGCCCATGACCGCACTGCACACGGTAACTTCGGGTTGACTTGCGTCACTTAGCTAACCGTACCAAGCGATACACTCCTGCACGGCTGATTTCTTGATATTGCTTAGGCTGTAGCCCAGTTTGCTGTAGGGGCTTAGCTCCAGCAATCATCAGCGCTCCAGTACGATCGCTCGGCTGCGACTGAAGGTAGCCCCTTACCTTTGCAGGTTGACTCAAATACGTCATGTGTTGGCGCGTGTAAAACACCAGACTAGGCTTTTTGAACCCCAGCATGAGCAAGTCTTCGGCGGGCTGTTTCGCTTGCACAGCCACTTGCGCAAGTTGCCGCAATGGTAACTGCCGCTCAACATCGGCAAGCAAAACCAGTGGATGGGCAATCAGGATGAGAAAGGCAAGGAAACCGAGCATGTTTGCCAGCCACAGCCAGCGACTGCGCCACAGCAACAGCCCGATCGCGACGACTGCCGTCAGACCCCAAAGCACGCCGCCGATTACGGGCAACCCTGCCTCCTGAAGCCGCAATCCCAAATTGGGCATCCCAGGATCATTGCCTAACCATTGGGGACAGTAGACGATCGCTGCCGTCACTGCCAGCAACAGCAGTACATTCAAAGCACCGCTGAGAAAGAATCCTGGCTGCCTACGAGTCTGTGCCTGCGTGATGTAATCTGTCCATAGCAGCGCCACCAGGATGGCAGCAGCAGGCATCAACGGCAACGTGTAGCTGAAATACTTGGTTGTGGCGATCGTAAAGAAGCCTAAAATTGCCAAAAACCAAAAGAGCGCAAATAAACCGAGGTGCTGAGAACGTGGCTGAGCTTGCCAATAGCGGCGTTGCAACGGCTTAATGTGGGCGATCGCGGCGGGTAGAGAGGTTGACCAGGGCAAAAAGCCCACCAAAATGACCAGCACATGAAAGTACCACGGTCCCGCATGACGATTCACCACCTGTGTGAACCGCTCGACATTGTGGTAACCAAAGAACGAGTCGATAAACGCTTCGCCGTTTGCCAGCGTGATCAGCGCATACCAAGGCAGCGCGATGACTAGCACGACCAACCCACCTCTAAGCAGCCACATTTCCCGCAGCACTGCTTTACCGTTGCCAATGTACAGCAGAAAGCAGCCAATAATCAGCCCAGGCAAAAGGATGCCGATCGGTCCCTTTGTCAGCACTGCCAGCGCCATCAGCACGTAGAACGCAAAATACCAACGTTTCTGACTCAGAGGGCGATCGGGCTGAGCATACCCCAGAAAAAACGCCAGCAGCGAACCACCGATACACGCCGTTAGCAGCATATCCGAGTAGCCTGTGCGTCCCCAAAAGAAGGTGTTGGGATTGAGCAGCAGCATGGTTGCGCCGAGCCAAGCGGTGAGGGGTGAGGAGTGAGGGGAGAGGGGAGAGGGGGGAGTTGTTAGTGGTTGGTTGGTTGTTGTTAGCAAGAAAGCTGGGGCTGGCTCTGCATCCGCTTCATCACTACTAGAGTGATGCGTGAGTTGGCTCTCATCGTCTGCCCTCTGCCCTCTGCCTTCTGCCCCATAGCGATGTAGCGTGTAGAAGCAGAAAAGGACGATCGCTAAAGCTGCAAGCACTGATGGCAAGCGAGCCGCGAACTCGTTGATGCCAAAGCTCTGGAACGCGATGACCATCAGCCAATAGATGAGGGGAGGTTTGTCAAACCGGGGTTCGCCATCGAAGTAGGGGGTAACCCAGTCGCCCGTCAGCGACATCTGGCGCGAGGCTTCGACAAAAAGGGGTTCGGTTTCGTCGATGAGACCAATGCTGCCCAGGTGCCAGATCAAGGTGATGGCGGCGATCGCCAATAGCCAGAGCAAGGGCAACGCCCACGCAAGGGCTGGATACGTCTTCCAATAGTGCTGTAGCGGCTGCATGACACGAGTAAATTTCACACCCATGCAATTTTCAGTTCAGTCTATCGCTTGGTTCAGACCTTACTTTAGCGGTAAAGCGGTACAGGTGTTTTTTCTGTTGCTTACGCTCTTTGGCGTGTCAGCAAAACCCAATCTTTGGCAGTACCTAATAGCTGCACAGCCGGCAGGGCAAAGTGCGTTAGCGTTGCTTGTTCTACAAGTAGGTAGGGTTGAGAGTCTTGCCGCCAATAGTCTTTAAGCGCTGCTTCGGAAGCCGTTTGCACAATGCGCCGATCGCTATAAAAATTGAGCGAGGGACGACCATATGGATAGAGTGTCCAAACAGTGGCATCAGGCGGCGTATGCTGGCGCACCAGAGCCGCAACAGGTTTGACTGGGTAGGACTCATCCAGCTCCCAGATCCAATAGGGCGATGCCACAAATAGCACCAGCGAGACATACATCCCCCAAAGCAGCACCAGCATAAACTGTGAATCGCGCTGCAAAAGCAGCCCGATCGCCACGGTTAGCGTGAGCGAAACGGCTCCCAGGATCACGGGTAAGCCAGCTTGAGGATTAAACCCAATGGGACTAAAATACAAGCTGCCGCTCCAGCCTGCGATCGCCACCAGACTCAGCAGCACAATCCAGGCGGTCGGGTAGCGCTGGCGATCAAGTAGACGAAGCCCCGACAGATCAGACGGTTGCCAAATTTCAGCAAAAGAGGCTCCGACTGCAAGCGCCAGAGCAGGGTAAACTGGCAGCACGTACCAGGGTAATTTTGTACTCATGAGTGAAATGACGAGCAGATAGCCCGCCGCCCATACCAGCACTAGCTTTGCCCAGCTTAGATTCCGATTTCCCCATGCCAAGCGGATGCCCTGAGGGAAAAACAGCAGCCAGGGAAGGCTGTATTTCACAATTTCGAGCAGGTAGAACCAGGGCGCGCCCCGATTGCCTTCGACGGTCACCACTACCCGATCGAGCGATTGACCCAGCACGCTCGTACTCAAAAACTGCTGCCCGTAGTGCAGCCATTGTGCCCAGTACCAAGCAACTACTGGCGCACTGCCCAGTAGTAACCCGCTCCAGACATAGCCAGACAGCAACAACCGAGGGGTATCCCAGGCAATGAAGGCGATCGCGATCGCGCCCAGCAGCAGCGCCACAATGCCTTTAGTCAGACAAAGTAGCCCAAACGCAATGCCTACGCCTAAGCCCCAGCGCAGATCCCGTCGCGATCGCAGCAGGCAAAAGACGAGCAACAGAAAAAAGCACAGTACGGCTCCATCCAGCATTGCCAGCCGTCCATGTCGCACTACTGGCAGCAACGTCAGGTAGACCAGTGATGCAAAAATGGCTGGAGTGCGCTGCGAAAACAAGGCTCGCCCAATGGCATAGAGCAGAGGCACCGAGACGGCAGTTAAGGCTGCTCCAGGCAGTCGTGCCATCCACTCATTGACACCGCCCAAGCGAAACGCCAGCGCTATCAACCAATGCATCAACGGTGGCTTGTTTAAATAGGGTTCGCCCCCGATCGTCGGATGCAGCCAAACCCACGACCCAGGCGGCGATCGCCAGATATCCCGCGCCACCTGCGCCACCGTCCCTTCATCCCAGTCGCGTAGCGGCACGCCCAGGTTTACGCCAAACAACAGACCTGCTGCCAGCAAAAGCCCCAGTAACCAGAGGCGATCGAGCCATAGCTCGGCGATCAAGGGTTGGCTTGAGTTGTTCCAGGGAAGAGGCTTGCGGAGCATCAGGAGTGCTTAAGAGACAAGGGGCAGCGTTGAGAAGGCAGAGGGCAGGGAGCAGAAGGCAAGGGACAAGCGGGTGGCTGATCGCTCAATCAACTCAAAACACAAAACTGCTTTTCCCGTTACTTTTCCTCATCACGGGTCACAGGCACAAATTTCTCGACCCATTTTGCTCCACTCAAAATGAACAAAGCGAATAGCGTGCCAATCACGCTGGCTTGCCACAAACCAGCGCTAGCAATCATGCCCAATGCTGCTGTAACCCAAATGGCGGCGGCTGACGTTAAGCCTTTTACGCCTGGTTTACCTGGCTTGACACGCGACTGATGCACAATCTCGCCAGCACCTAAAAAGCCTACGCCTGTGGCAACGCCTTGAATCGCACGGCTGACGGCATCTGGATGCGCGGTGGTCTCGATCGCGGCAGGGATCACCACAAACAGCGCGGCTCCCAAACTTACAAGCATGTGCGTTCTCAAACCGCCTGCTTTACCCGCCATCTGTCGATTGACGCCGATCGCCCCACCTATGAGTGAAGCTAACAGTAATCGACCGGTCAACCCCCATAAGTCACCAGTGCTCACATCAAGAGTTTCTACAGGTATTGCCAATCAGTCCACCTCATCCGCAGAAAAGTAGAAGACCTATTATACGGTGAGGGGAGCAGAGGCGTAAGGGAGTGAGGAGACGAGGGGAACTGAGGCGCTAGCTTAACACTCTCATCTTTCATCCCTCGTTTCAGTAGGCGATCGGCAGCGGTCGCGTTATGGGATTAAGCTCCGGCTGATCCGGTGGTGACGGGATGGATACCTCTGTGCTGGAGGTGGGTGCGCTGTCAGCTTTGGGGAGGACGAGCGACGCTATCGTTGGCTGCACAGCGTTTCGAGCCAGGGCGAACTTGGTTTTAGCTTGCTCTGGCTGCTGAGAGCCTGCTTTCTGGAGCGTGATGGTTGAGCGCTCTTGTTGCTGGTACTGGGTCTTCAGCGAAAGGTTGCCGCCACGCAAAGCGGTTTCGATCGCCTCCAGGGCGATAGGCTTGCTGGCATTACCGGGTAAATCAACCACGACTAGATAGCCTGTGAAGTTTTTGCCGCCCACTGCTTGCAGCGCGCTCAAAAGTTTGGGCATGTCTGCCTGAAGTAGCTGCCCCTGTTCGTTGTAAAGTTCCAGCGCCGACAGACAACCGATTGTGGGATTCCAATTATACGTATCAGGGTTTTGATCCTTGCCGCTGAAAAAATCGGGTGATTCGCCCGTACCGTGAATACGAAAGAGCGATCGCCCCGCTTTGCCTGCCCAGAAACTTTCCTGAATGCCCCAATGGTTGCGCCAGGATGAGGGTAGCAAGCGCTTGTAATCTGCCAGACTGCCTCTAAAGGGTCCCGGTTTTCCCGGCAAAAATTGCTTCGCACCGGGTTCAAACGGCACAAACAGGTTTACCAACGAAAACTGACCATACGCCCTGAAGAATTCATCATCGGGCTGTGGCACTTGCCCTTCGACGCGAAAAATACCTTGAGGCGTTTCGCCACGAACGAAATTCCAGCTTAAGCCGTGGATCGATCGCAGCAACAGCGGCATCGACCAGAGTTGTCCATCCGCTTGCCGTACAAATTCACCTTTGCGGTTTTTCAGCACTGTCTGACAGAGTACCGCGCGATTTTGCTGACAAAGGACGTATATTTGCGCTTGCTTGGGCGCGATCGTCCAGTCGAGCAAATCCCCTAGAGGGGGTGTGGCGCTTGGCGAAATTAAGGCAGCCATTTCACGCAGAGTCGTCTGCAACGACACAGTTGTAGCCCAGTTGGGAAACCGAGCTTTCACCCGTCCAACCAGCGGTTGGATTTGCTCAGGCGACAGTCCACCTTTGGCAAGCCCAGCAAGCGACATGGCTACCCATTCAGGATCGGGACTGCGATCGATCGTTTGCCGAAATTGCTCACCAATACTGGCATAACGGCCGGGATCGCTCAAATAAAGTTGCGTACCGACCCGCACCGCTGCATCAAGCGTGCGTTTTTGCGCGTCTGACAAGCCGGGACGCACAGCCATTGCCAGCATTTGCTCGATCGTACTGGCGACAAAACCAGCTTGGGGTTGCACAACTGCGGTTGTCCAAAGCAGATTACGCCAGTGTTTTTCGTTCTTATTGGTGACAGGATAGCGATCAAGGTCAAAATTCTCAGGCAAAATCTGACGCTGTTGTTCTTGCCGCTGCTTGAGTCTAAACGTGGCTTTTGCCTGACTTTTTTCGCGATCGTCGCCCGCCAAAACCTGAGGAACGTCAGCATTCGACCTCAGGGCAGGTTTGAGCATTAGCCCACCGCCGAGCAGCAGCATACCTACAACGCCAACCGTGCCATGGTGTCGGAGCGAGTGACGGTTAAATTGAGGTGAGAAGCGTTTCATCAGAGCCTACAAGTGTCTAAGCAAACAGAGAGATGATAATACTAAAAGAGTTCCCTACTTTCTAGCATTCATCAGCCGATAATCCAGAGATATGCAAAATCTTAAAAAGCATTAGGGACAAAATAGTGCTTCGCTGATTCATGACAAAAGCGTTGCTCTGAGGGGAACTTTGTCAGCACTTTGAAATTCTTCACAAACAGAGATGCCATGTTACCATCTTGGTGGCTAACGTCGCTCTACAGCATCAGTTAGTTAGGTTCTCGGTGGTGGAGGAGAGGAATAGAAATGCAAAATGGCATTTCGTCAGGTTATGCAGATACCCAGTCAGCAGGCGTTCAGCTTGCGAGCGCTCAGTTACAGCGAAGTCAACCTGAACCAATTCGGGTAGGCGTGATTGGGGTTGGTAATATGGGGCAGCATCATACTCGCGTCCTAAGTATGTTAAAAGACGTTGAACTGGTGGGTGTTGCCGATGTCAATGTCGAACGCGGCATTGATACCGCTAGCAAATATCGAGTCCGTTTTTTTGAAGATTACCGCGATTTGTTGCTACATGTCGATGCTGTTTGCGTTGCTGTACCGACAAGACTACATCACACAGTTGGTATGGCTTGCCTTCAGGCAGGCATTCACGTGTTGATTGAAAAGCCGATCGCTGCCAGCATTGCTGAAGCCGAATCTCTGGTGAATGCAGCGGCAGAATCTCAATGTATCTTACAAGTGGGGCACATTGAGCGGTTTAACCCTGCCTTCCAAGAGCTTAACAAAATTCTCAAAGCTGAAGAACTACTGGCATTAGAAGCCCATCGGATGAGTCCCTACGCCGATCGTGCTAATGATGTCTCTGTCGTTCTGGATCTCATGATCCACGATATTGATCTATTGCTGGAATTAGCAGCCTCGCCCGTCGTCAAGCTTACCGCTAGCGGCAGTCGTGCGTCTGATTCTGGCTTTCTTGACTATGTGACTGCGACGTTGGGCTTTGCTAACGGCATCGTGGCAACGCTAACGTCCAGTAAGGTAACGCATCGCAAAATTCGGCGTATCGCCGCCCACTGTAAGAATTCTTTGACCGAAGCAGATTTTCTTAACAACGAAATCCTGATTCATCGGCGGACGACGGCAAACTGCATGACCGATCACGGTCAGGTGCTTTATCGGCAGGATGGGCTGATTGAAAAGGTTTACACCAGCAATATTGAACCGCTCAACGCTGAGCTGGAACATTTTGTGGGGTGCGTTCGGGGCGGCAATCAGCCATCAGTCGGCGGTGAACAGGCACTCAAAGCCCTACGGCTTGCCAGCTTGATTGAGCAGATGGCGCTCGACGGTCAGGCATGGCAGCAGAAAGACGTACGGCTGAATGGGTTTCCTGAAGCGGTTGCGGTTTAGGGTCTTGCTAGAGACCTCTGTTAGGCAGGAAACTGCCTATGGCTCTGGTGTTTTCCCTTAAAGCTGTAGTCTTCGTTTGTAAGCGGGTTCAATTCGACCCATTGAACTCGCTTTTTTATGCCCCTGACTTATGCCTCTGACTTATGACAGTGGCGGCGACTGTCCCGGACGGATCGGCAACAGCACTGTAAACGTAGAGCCTTCACCCGGTCTACTTTTAACGGAGATTGAACCGCCGCAGTGCAACAGCAACTGCCGAACGATCGTCAGCCCTAAGCCAGCACCACTGGCGCTTTCCAGGGAGGACTGCCGCACTCGGTAAAAGCGGTCAAAGATTTTGGGGAGTTCGCCAGGAGCCATACCAACGCCTGTATCGCGCACTTCCAGGTTGATGTAGCTGCTCTGCTGCTTGGCACGCACCCAGACTTGTCCACCGCTGGGCGTGAATTTGATGCCGTTGTGCACCAGATTGATCACAATCTGTTTGAGCCAATTGCCCATACAGGCGATCGCAGGCAAATCTTCGGGCACTGTATACATCAGCCTCACGCCTTTTTCTTCAGCAAGCGGCTGGTAGGTACTGACAACCCCTGGCACGATGTCAGAGACGCGAATCAACTGGAGGGCGGCATAGTTTACCGCCTGGTCAAGCTGCACCAGATCCAGCAGACTGGTGATGAGCGAACTTTGGCGATCGCATTCCTTGGCGATGAGATCCATATAGCGCTGACGCTGGGGCTGCTTCAAGCCAGGCGAATTTAGCAAGGTGAGGGCGGTCTTGATGGTGGTGAGCGGTGTTCGCAGTTCTTGCCCTACCGTGTTGATAAAGTCTGCTTTTGATTGCAGCGCGCTGATCAGCTCCTCCTTCTGTAGCTGGAGTACATCCACCAGTTCAGCCTGTCGTCGATAGATGGCATTGCGCTGCCAAACCTCTTCTTGCCGCTGGATCTGCTTCATAAAAAGCTGTCCCCAGTTGGCTGGAGCGAGCGCTGTTTCAGGCATCGCCTGGATCAAGCTCTGCCATTGCGCCACAGCGTTAGGCAATGCCACTGCTGATGGTACGCCAGCGTCAATGGCGATTTCGCCCGGGATCGCTGCGATCGTCGGCTGCCCCGTAGTAGTCGTTAGTGCCTGCTGTAAGCCGCTTAAAACACGGTTAACTAAGCTCCCGTCAAACGATGACAGGATTAGCAAGTGCTGCCGCCGCTCTTGACTATCATCAACCGCGCCAGCTAACGACACGTCTGCCAGCCCTATACTCGCGTCTAAACCATGGGCTTCAGGTGGTTTCATCAACTGTGCCGATCGCGGTCGATGCGCGAGAATACACCCCTGAAATTGCGCCGTCCAGACAAGCAAAAAGTACTCTCGCCAAAGGCAACTCTCCGGCGCAAGCAAAATTTCTTGCCATGCAGGAGTAGCAACGTCAACGCCGTTTGCCACCAGTGGGTCGGCTTCGATCGAGGTCTCTGCAATGGCGCTACTAGCAAGACTGGTCTCGTCAGCACCTTCTCGATGATTTTTGAAGACATAAACCGCTCTTGGAATGCCCTCTAGAGCACTGTATCGTGCCAGTTCAGTTTGCCAAACCGCGCCTCTGGGTAGCTTTGCCCAAATGAGCGCAGGCAACTCACGATCAGAGAGCAGGTCAAGCAGCGCGCTAAACACAGATTTGAGCGTTGCAGGACTGACCTGAAGAATGGGGAGCGCAGGGTCAGTTTCGAGCGCTAGCTCATAGAGCGATACATCTGAGGCGGGAGTTGCTGTCATGAGTGGTAGGGAGAAACGATTGAGAACGGCTCTATCTCAATGACTGGTGAAATGATTGAACGGCTGACGTTGCGATCGACGCGTCTCCTCCCGAAGCAATTCTATCAAGCTCAGCGTCGATTAGAATGATTGGCATCATCATCTGGCGGATTCACTTGCCTACATGGGCGATCGCTTCAAAGAAGCCGATCGGGCGCAACAGGCATCAAAATAAGCAGCTCTCCGTGTAATGTACTGGTTATATCAATTTTCTGGCTCAAGCCCAGCCGCTCGGAGTTGAGCCGCTAGACGATCGGCTCTTGCTTGTAGCTGTGCCGCTTTCTCAAACCCCCAAAGCAGCAGATTGCCTGCATCATCCCACCAGCGCAACCAGATGCCCGTGCGATTTTCGCGTGTGCCCTGCCATACACCCAAAAACAGGTTCATCTGAGCGATCCAGTAGCGGTTGTTGGTGTCAGGTGGATTCAACTGATACCGTCCAGCCTCATTAAGGTGATAGACCTCCAGCGCACCTGTATCCAGTGCAAAAATGACGTAGATGGGCACTGCCAGAATTTGCTCGTAAAACAACCATTTGCCTGGTGGATACGTTGGTTTGACGGAGTACTCGCCGCCATCGGTCGCTGATAGAAACTCCATCACTACGGCTGGGCTGTCACCCTGGAGTTGGGGCGTATAGCTGCGATCGACACTCGCGCGTGGCACTCGAATGGCAGGGATGTATGCCCAGTCGGGTGCTTTCACGACAATCCTCTGGTTCACTGTGGCGCAAATGCCATAGTTAGTCGTGGTCAGGGCATTGGCTGGCAGTTTGCCGCTGAGCTGCAAGCTTTCGCTCAACGCGGCTGCCAGCAACGGCTGATTGATGTTGTCCACAGGGTCATTCGGTAGCACAAAGTCGTCGGGCAGTGGTTCCCAGGTAATGGCAAAACGGGTAGGAGTCGTTACCATGAGCGTGCCTTTGGCGCGGTGAGTGGGGATGTGATCGATCGGTTAGTCTGCGCCCTCGATCGGTGCAAAGCCCTGGCGCTGAATGTTTTCGGTGACAACGCGGGGTTCCAGGAATTGCAGCAGGTAGTCGGGACCGCCTGCTTTGGAGCCAACGCCGGAGAGTTTGAAGCCACCGAACGGCTGACGTGCGACGATCGCTCCTGTAATGCCCCGATTGATGTACAGATTGCCCACTTCAAAAGCAGTGCGTGCCTGCTCAATGTGCGACGGAGTACGGGAGTACAGTCCACCCGTGAGGGCGTAATGGGTGCCATTGGCGAGATCCAGCGCGTCAGTAAAGGTTTGCGCGCGCATCACTGCCAGCACGGGACCAAAGATTTCTTCGCGGGCGATTGTTGCAGTCGGTGGCACATCGTGAAAGATAACGGGACCCACGAAATAGCCACCGTCCGGGGCGGGCATTTCGAGTGCGAGTTCGCATTCCTGCCGCCCTTTTTCGATGTAATCCAGGATGCGATCGCGAGCGGCAGCATCAATGACGGGACCGACGCGAGTACTGGGAAGTTCTGCTTGACCGAGGTTGAGCGATCGGGTTGCTTCGACTAAACGCTGTAAGAACAGGTCGTAGATTGGCTCCAGCACGATGACCCGTGAACAGGCAGAGCATTTCTGACCGCTGTAGCCAAAGGCAGACTGCACTACGCCCTGCACTGCCTGGTCGAGATCGGCGCTCTCATCGACGATAATCGCATTCTTCCCGCCCATTTCTGCCACGACGCGCTTCAGGTGCTTTTGCCCCGGTTGCAGAACGGCAGCATCGGCATAAATGCGACAGCCCACGTCCTGAGACCCAGTAAACGTAATCATGTTCGTCTGTGGGTGCTTGACTAGATGCGCTCCTACTGTCGAACCCTTGCCGGGAACGTACTGGAACACGCCACGCGGAATGCCTGCTTCGACCAAAATTTCGGTCAGCTTGGCGATGATAATGCTTGAGGTTTCGGCAGGCTTCAGCAGCACACAGTTGCCTGCCACGAGCGCTGCAACCGCCATGCCTGTAGGAATAGCCAGCGGAAAATTCCAGGGCGAAATGACGACGACAATGCCCAAAGGCTGATAGTGATAGCGGTTGGTTTCGCCAGGAAAATCGTAGGCAACCCCGGCATCTAAGCGTTCCATTTCATCGGCATAGTAGCGGCAGAAGTCGATCGCTTCCGATACTTCACCATTCGCCTCATTCAACGGCTTCCCTGTCTCAAAGACCATCCAGGCGGCAAGTTCATCACGTCGCTCGGTCATTAAGTCAGCCGCAGTACGGAGAATGCCCGCTCGTTCGATCGCAGGGGTTTTCTGCCAGCCTGGGAACGCTGCTTTCGCAGATTCGATCGCGCGATCGGCTTGCTCAAGGCTGATTAGCCCGACCTGTCCTACTGTTTCGCTGAAGTTTGACGGGTTCAGGGAATCGACGTGCGCTTCAGTCGCGACATATTCGCCGTTGATCAGGGGCTGATAGGTCTTGCCGAGTCGCTGACGAACGGATTGGATGGCTTGCAGAGCACGATCGCGCTGGACGACATCGGCATAGTCGGAGTCGGGAGCGTTGTGGAAGTGGGGAGTGGGGAGTGGGGAGTGGGGAGTGGGGAGTGGGGTAGGAGGGGCGAGGAGTTCTTCGATCGGGCGTTCTTCCAGGTTTTGGCGCAAGAAAGAGCTGTTGGCGGTGTTTTCCAGGAGGCGACGGATCAGGTAAGACATGCCGGGAATGAGTTCGCCGTAGGGACAGTAGACCCGCACACGGTAGCCTTTGGCAACGATCGCCTTCGCCAACTTATCCGCCATGCCGTAGAGTACCTGAAGCTCAAAGCGACGGGGTGGGATCTGAAGCGTTTCGGCGATCGCCATCGCGTATGCCTGAGAGCGAACGTTGTGACTGCCGATCGCGCCGTAGAGATGTTCGTGGTTCTCTAGCAGCAGGCGCGTCATGGTTTCAAAGTTTGCATCGGTGGAGGCTTTGTCGTTAAAGACAGGCTGCTGCCAATCTTTTTGCGCGGCTTTGATGGTTTCCTGATCCCAATAAGCACCTTTCACTAAACGCACTGTGAGCGGTGTACCGCGCTGTTTTGCCCAGGCGATGAGTGCTGTCAGGTCGCGTTCGCTGTCGCGCAGGTATGCCTGGAGCGTGACACCTACGTCGGTACGGGTACGAAACTCGTCTTCCAGCAACAGAGTTTTCAGAATCGCCAGCGTTGAGTCTTTGTAAGCGTATTGCTCCATGTCGAAATGAACGGCGGCACCGAGTTCTTTCGCACGGCGCAGCAGCAGGCGAATGGAGTGGCTGACCCGATCGCGACTGCCATCCACGTCTAGCGGGTCAAACTGAGAGTAAAAGGCTGTGAGCTTGACAGAGACTTGGGCGACAGGAAGGGCTTCACCATCTGCCTGATCGATCTGTGGCACCGTTGACCAGGATTTTGCCGCGCTGGTAAGCTGCGCCATCAGTTCCAGGTAGCGATCGAAATACGACTGCGCTTCAGCTTCCGTAATCACGGCTTCGCCCAATAGATCGACAGTGAAGGTCATCTTGTCCTTGCGCAGACGCTCGATCGTCTTCAGCACTTGCTGGATGGTTTCGCCTGCAATGTACTTGTGTGCCAGCGTTTCAACGGCAGTGGAAATGGTCGTCGCGGCAAGCTGTCCCGGCACAGAGTCGGGATTGGCAAAATTGAGCATTCCCTTCAGGGCAGCGGGTAGCTCTACCGTCACGTCGCCCAGATATTCCTGGAGGTGGCGGGCAATTTCAGCTTTGCTACGAAGTGAAGGCAGACAGTCAATGAAGCGAAACAACTGCACCCGCAAGCCAGGGTTGCTCATCGTCCAGGCAAGCAGCTTGTCATCCCAACGCATCTGGTCACGCACCTGGGCGAAAAAGGAGCGATTTTCGCGGGTGGCGCTGAGCAACTGGCGGGCGATCGCCTGGGTTTGGGCTTCGTAGCGATCGGTAGAGACGTGTGCGACCACAGCAATTGGCTCCTGTCAATGACATTTCATGCTCTCAGGGAAACAATCCAAGCGACCAGACGTGTCCTGAAAGCGGTCGGTCTAGCAAAGGATTCAACCTGTAGAGATTATCCATTGTAACGCTCAGCCTTTAGCTTTTAGCCTTTAGCTTTTAGCCTTTAGCTTTCTTCTGTTGGACTTACGTATTTTGCCAAAACCTCGGAGGTTTAAGCCCCAAGATTGTCCATGAGTCCAATTTTTGGTCAAAACCTCCGAGGTTTGCGTCAGTCCAGTTCTAAAATGATTGATTCTCACGTCGCTGTGGCATCTAATTGCTCTACCTTCTTCTAAAACGACTGATTCTTATTGCACTTGTGGAATCAATCGCTTTACCTCCTGCCTCCTGCCTCCGTTCGGCTGAGCGCTCACGTCGAAGCCTGCCTTCTGCCCACCTCCTTTATCCTTCTGTTGCCTGTAGTACTCCTAGAAATGGACATCGTACTGTACGATGTCTAGGCAAAACATGATGCTGGCAACCCGTACTGTCCTTCCCTCTTTTCAACCCACTCGCAAGGAGTCGTTAGTATGTACATCGAAGAAATCATTGCAAGCGAAGTGCTGGACTCACGCGGCAATCCAACCGTTGAAGCGCGAGTGGTGCTGGAAGATGGCACAGAAGGATCGGCGATCGTGCCCTCTGGTGCATCCACAGGTGAAAAAGAAGCGGTCGAACTACGTGACGGCGACCCCAAGCGCTACGGCGGGAAAGGCGTACTGCAAGCCGTTGAGAACGCGAATGCTAAGCTGGCTCCTGAATTAGTTGGCATGATTGTCACCGATCAACGCGCGATCGACTTTGCCATGATTGAGCTAGACGGCACACCGAACAAAGCAACCATGGGTGCCAATGCCATTCTTGCTATCTCTCTAGCCGTTGCCAGAGCCGCTGCAAACTACCAGCAGTTGCCACTCTATCGCTACCTGGGCGGCATCAATGCTTCGCTGCTGCCAGTCCCCTGTATGAACGTCATCAACGGGGGTGGACATGCCGATAACACGGTGGATTTCCAGGAATTCATGATTGCGCCCCACAATGCACCGTCCTTTACTGAAGCCATTCGGATGGGAATGGAAACCTTCCATGCGCTCAAATCGATTCTGAACAAAAAAGGCTTGAGCACAGGCGTAGGTGATGAAGGTGGCTTTGCACCAAACTTGAAATCCAACGTTGAAGCGGTTGAAGTCATTTTGGAAGCCATTGTAAAAGCAGGCTACAAACCCGGTGACGATATTTCCATCTGTCTTGACCCTGCTACCAGCGAAATGTGGGAAGACGGCAAATATGTCTTCTTCAAATCAGACAAATCCACCAAAACCTCGGAAGAGATGGTTGACCTCTGGGCATCCTGGGCACGGCAATACCCGATCGTCTCGCTGGAAGATGGCATGGGCGAAAACGACTGGCAGGGTTGGAAATTACTAACCGAGACGATCGGCGACACTGTCGAACTTGTGGGTGATGACCTCTTCTGCACCAACACCAAAATTCTCGCGGAAGGTATCGAAGCAGGCGTAGCAAACTCTGTGTTGATTAAAGTGAACCAGATTGGGACGCTGACTGAAACTTTGGACACGATCGAGCTGGCAAGCAAAAACAACTACAAATACTTCGTCTCCCATCGCTCTGGTGAATCAGAAGATACGACGATCGCCGATCTCGCTGTTGCGACCAGTGCTGGACAAATCAAAACGGGTTCTGGCTGTCGGGGTGAACGCGTCGCCAAGTTCAACCAACTGTTGAGAATCGAACGACAACTGGGCAAATCAGCACGCTTCGCTGGGAAATCGGCGTTTAAGTAACGTTCCTCGATCGCCCACCAGATCATACCTGCGCTGTTACTGATCAACGCTCGGCGGTCAATATACATGGACGTTTTCAGGCTGCGACTCAGCAATCACTTGGCGCTACTTCAGGGCTTCAATTGTGACAGCTCCACCCTCAACTGCCTCAATCTGAACCTTAAACCCATACAGTAAACTCATTCCAACTAGCGGATCGGCATCAGAAGCTGCTACATCAACAACTTGACTCTGACCGTCCCAGATTACAGCCGCCTTGTAGATCTCAAAAATGACTTCGCTCCCGTCGCCTAATGTACCAACGTCGCGGTAGTGCCAGGGCAAGCCAAGATCTGTGACGATAGAAAGTGGCAAAGACAAAAAGCTGGTGAATCCCGTATCAATGACCGCATCAACGGTTATTTTGGGTGCGCCGACACGTCCCACTGCAACTTTGATGATTGCTTCGCAATTATGATTGACTACACCGAGTATCATACGGGCTTCTTCAGACTGCGGCTGCCAAACCGGAAGACTGCTCGATGTCCAATCCGAATCACCCAGGGTTGAGCATTGGGTTCACGTTCATACAGTCGATCAACTGCCACCATCGATGTATCAGCTAATTCAAAGGCTCCAGTTTCGATGTCGATCGCCACGATCTTCCCATGATTACCGTCCTCAACTTGAGGACGTATTTGAGATTCATAAAGCTCATCGCCGCGTCGAGCAAATTCCTCTTTGCTGTAACGGGGTTGTCGAACTGTCATAGACTTGACCTCGTTTCAACACTTGCCCTTTCATTTTAATCTGGGCGTTTCACAAAGCGTTTCGCAAATGACGTTACACGCATCCTACAAAATTGGCGATCGCACGGCCATCACTCGAGTACTTAACCACTGCTGAAACGATTTTTGGCTCTCTCCTGATGGTTGCCCAAGAATGAGATTCTTGATGCTAATATCTTCGTCAAGCTGATTCCAATGGATGCCGTTACCGCTACCAATCAAGCGCCAATCGTTGCGTTCTTCGATCGAGCCTTGCAGCAGGCGAGGATACCACGCTAATGGAACAGCGATCGTGCGTCCATCAGATAAATCCGCAGAAAGGGTGTCATCTGTCACTATCACTTGCTGAATTGTCGGTATTTCAGATAGTTCAATCGTTAAAGAAGTCATGCCAGCCTGTTAGCAACTGCTCTTGGTGTTCTTCAACAAGTTTCTGAATGCGGTTGATCTCTGTGCGACTGAAGCCTCGATTGCTTTGAATGCGGATTGGATCGAGCCAAAATTTAGCTTCGTTCTTGTCACGCTCGATGTGTGCATGGGGTGGTTCATCTCGATCGCCTGCGTAGCAGAAGAATCGATATGGTCCAACAGTTAAAAGCGTGGGCATTCAGACTGAACGAATGAGCATAGTAGAAACGCTCTTGACTTTCCCCATTCTAATCAATCGTTGTCATGCCACCAACACAGGATGATCAAGCTTGCGGGAGGCGTATAGCAGGGCTGCTTTCAGGTCATCTGCCTCCAAATCGGGCATTTCTTCCAAAATGGCTTCAGCACTCAGTCCAGCCGCAAACAAATCGAGAACATCTGACACTCGAATTCTCATACCGCGAATACAGGGACGACCACCACATTGCTTGGGATTAATGGTAATTCTTTCGAGCAGTTCTGACATTCTGTTGCGCTCCCAGATGAGTCTATACCCCAGTGTAACAATTGCTCACTCTAACCACTCTTCCGCCTTTGTAACTAGGATTGACGTAAGAGCGATCGGCTTTGCCGTCTCGCAGAGAATCGCTTGGCTTTGGCATGATTTTAAAAGCGGCGATCGCACTGGCTGCTACTTTGCCTGATGCGCTAGAACAGTTTCGGCAAGGAGAAACGATTGTAGAGATTAGCAACACACCTTGAATCAGCGATCGACAAATGCAAAGCATTGTCCTACAGATAACATTCCAGCAACTTGATTCCGAGTCGAGAACTCAAGCCAGCTAACGGCTAAGTTGAGCGGCGGCTAGCATCCTCAGCATCCACACCAAGATCTCTCACCCGTCCACTCCAACGTGTTGTTAGACCGCGCTTTCGCGGCAAGCTAACAAACTCTCGACCGCTTTCGGCTTGCTGCTTTTGTAAATCAGCAAAGATGGCTTTCAAGTCATGATTGAATGAACGTGAATACTCTTCACGAATTCTGTGGATCTCTTCGACAATTTCATCCTGAAACATTATCAATCTCCGAGAAGTTCATAGGGTGTACAAAGAATCGGCAGCTCGTATCCAAAGTCAAGGCTAATCTCTGCCAATTTTCTCTGAATTTGAGCATTGGCGATGTGCTTGCAATTCCATGTGAGCAGATAATCCATGCCGTAAACAGTTGCGGCTGCGATATGAATAGCATCAACATCTGCTTTTGCGGGAAGGCTACTGCGTCCCAAGAATTGCTCTCCTAAAGCAAGTACAGATTGGTTCAAGTCGAGTAACGCAAGATTGCGGATGATTTCTAGTCGTTGAGATGAGATCGCAGCATCGCCTTGCGAGGTTTCTTTCACGACTGCTTGGGAGGAGTAGAGTTGGAAATCATTGCGGCGCGTATCCCACCACTCCCTAATTATCTCAATATTGGCAGCCACAACAAGATCTCTGCTGGGTCGAGCAGTGAGATAGCCTAAAATACTCGTTTCAATGTAGACAGTTTCACTCATGCAGAAAATGGGCGGCAACTTGTTCTATCTTAGTTCACATTGCTGCTCGTCCGTCTCAGAGGCTGTATTGACCTGCTTTGAGGAACCTAAAGTAGCCACGCTGCAATAACTGAAATGAACCAAAATGCTGAGACTGACACAGGTATTAAATTTCTTAGAGATTTAATTGATAAATTTGTCCCTTGTGGATATAAGTTGTCAAAACTTTCAAATCCAGCTTTCTGGCGGGATAAAATCACTAATTCAATTTCGTGATAAATCAGTTTATCGTGATCCGCGAAGGCTCGAAGTCTCAGCGCTATGAAATACCAAAGCCATATTAAGCCCACACTTGCAATACTTACTAGAGTTACAGTCCACTCTCGGTCTTTAACATCGTAAACGGCTATACCTGCAAGACTCACAGGTAAAAAGACCGAAGCTGTTGCCCATGTAAGAGAATAGCTCAAGCGCAGTTTCTCAGCATACTCTTGTAACATCGCTGCAAGAGTTTCATCAGAGATATTGAATAGTCTAGATGCCATATCACAGGGAATAAACAGCCAGATTTTTCTGCGGAAACTTACTTATATTTTTTAGGTAACTACCTCACCGGAGGGCTAGCGGCATAACTATGTATTCAACATTACTATTGCCAGATAAGCACCCGTCTTTCCCTAAATTATCTGTCAGATTTGCGTGATAACACCCTCTTTTTAAAGATTAAACAGAAACTTTGCAGGTTAAGTCCGAGGTTTGGGGTGTTATCCGTCATCTTTGATAGTCAATTCTGGAGATGAAGGTGCTTATCCGTCATTTCAGCGGGATAACGTCCTAATTACCGGAGTTATCGATCGATGATCGATACCCAACCTCCAGCTACCTCGCTTACTTGGTCAAGTTGAACAGGCGAACACAATTCAACGGTCAATCTCAGTGTTTGCAGCTAAGCCAGTTGGTTGCACAGGCGATCGCTCACCCGCCATGAGTAACCCAATAGTTTCTACAGTTGCAGCCTGAGCGTCGAGAACTGCGAGAAACTGACCTTCGTAGAGCACGGCGATACGATCGCTCATTGCCATCACTTCTTCCAATTCTGTGGAGATGTAGAGCATAGCGGCTCCGCGCGATCGTTCAGCCAGTAAAGCCTTTTGCACATACTCGGTTGCGCCAACGTCTAACCCGCGCGTGGGCTGCATGGCGATAATTAACTCTGGTTCGCCTGCTAGTTCGCGTGCCAGCACGACTTTTTGCTGGTTGCCGCCCGATAATTGGTTGACTCGCAGGTTGCCGCTGGTCGCCCGGATATCGAAAGTCTGAATGGCATGGTTGGCGTTGGCATCGATCGCCGATCGCTGGAGCAACCAGTGGCGACAAAACGGCAGCAGTTGAAATGCTTTAAGAATCAGGTTTCGGGCAATGCTAAAACGCATGACCAGTCCCATTTTTTGGCGGTCTTCGGGAATATAGCCCAGCTTAAGCTGCTTGACCCGCTGTTGAGGTGTCCATTGCGTAATGTCGGTGCCATTCAGCGTAATGCTGCCTTGGGTTGCAGGTCGCAGTCCGGCGATCGCGTCTGCCAGTTCTCGCTGACCGTTCCCATCCACACCAGCAACGCCCAAAATCTCTCCCGCCCGTAGCTGCAATGAAACGCCCTTCAAGGCTGCCAGGTGGCGATCGTCACTCACATGGAGGTTTTGGATGTCTAGCACCACGCGATCGGGGACAGTTTTGTCAGAAGTTGTTGCGGCTTCTGTGCCCTTGTCTAACTGGAACAACACCTCCCGACCCACCATAAGCCGTGCCAACTCCTGACGGGTCGAGCCTTTGGTTGTAGTCGTTCCCACAACCTGCCCACGTCGCAGTACCGTGACGGCATCACACAAGCTCAACACTTCTTCTAGCTTGTGGCTGATAAAAATGATGGTGTGATTCTTTGCCGCGAGTTGACGCAGGATAGTAAAAAATGTGCTGACTTCGGGTGGCGTTAACACCGCCGTTGGCTCATCCAAAATCAGCAGCTTTGCCTGACGGTACAGCGCTTTCAAAATTTCGACGCGCTGCTGTGCTCCAACGGGCAAGTCACCCACGATCGCAAACGGGTCGATCGTCAAACCATAGGCTGCTGACATCGCCGCAATTTCCTGGGCTTTTTGTCGCAGGTTCAGGTGCAGTGCTGTTCCGGTACCCAAAATAATGTTTTCAGCCACCGATAGCTGCGGCACCAACATAAAATGCTGGTGGATCATGCCAATACCCTGCTGAATCGCCACATTCGGTGACGTAATTTCCACAGGCTGCCCATTGAGATAGATCTGCCCCGCATCAGGACGGTACAGCCCACTCAGAATATTCATCAGGGTTGTTTTGCCCGCACCGTTCTCACCCAGCAAGGCATGAATGCCACCCGTCTGAATCTCTAAATCAATCTGGTCATTAGCAGTGAAGGTGCCAAAGCGCTTAGTGATGCCTTCTAGCCGGAGGTAAGGGGTTGCAGGTAAGGAGTGAGGAGTGAGGGGTGAGGAGTCAGATTGCATGGGAAGCAATGGGAGGTGAGGAGTAAGGGACGAGGAGTGAGTTAAGGGTTTTGAGTTAATTTTGACAACCAACTATACTTTTGCCTATTACCTTCTTCCTTTCATCTTCTAGCTTCCTACTCCTCTCTCCTCTCTCCTCTCCTCCTACGCCCCTTTAACGCACCGAGTTTCTTTGCCCCCTTCTGAGCAGCTTTCAAACGTGATTTTCTTTGCCAGAATTGCGTCTTCAGTGGTTTTCACTTTATCTTGCAGTGCTTTGGGCACGGCGCTGCCATACTTGCCTAGATACAAAATCTCAGGTTCTTCTAACCCTAGCGAGTAAAGCTGTCCTTTCAGTGTGTTTTTGGATGACAAATCGGCGAGTTTGCCGATCGCCAGATCAATCCGCTTCACAGCACTGGTCAGAATCGATTTTGGTGTGATGTCGTACTGATCGACCGTATTGCCGATCGTGTAAGCTCCTTTTTCTTCAGCCGTTTGTAGTGCAGTAGGTGCGGCATTATCGAGCCAGGGATAGACTACATCAGCACCTGCTGAGACGAGAGCATCGACAGCTTCTTTGGCTTTTGCAGCATCGTTCCAATCGCCTGTAAAGGTATGTTTGACTTCAATGGCAGGTTTTACTGATTTGGCACCGAGAGTAAAGCCGCGCAGCTCTTCCTGCGTCGCCAAAAATTCTTGTCCAGCAATGTATGCCAGCTTTCCCGTCTTGGTCACCGATGCTGCAAGAATGCCGCACAGATAGCTCACTTGCAGATTATCCAGGCGCAGTGATGCCACATTGGGCGCAGTGGCAGAGCCATTCACCACTACAAAGAAGGTTTTGGGAAACTGGGCGGCAACCTGCTTGGCAGCCGCATCGAACTGTCCACCGTGAGCGTAAACCAGGTTAAAACCACGCCGAGCAAAGTCAGACAGTGCTTCTGCCTGGTCAGCCTGACCGACTTTCTCAACATAGGCAGTTTCGGCTCCCAGCTTGGACTTGATGCCCTCTAACCCGGTATAGCCTGCCTGATTCCAGGCTTTGTCGGTAATAATGCCCGGAAGCACCATTGCCGCCTTGAAGCCAGCCGCACTGGGGGAGGCTGATGGGGACGCAGCCGAGGATGTAGGGCTGCTGCTAGTGGTTGGGCTGTTGGCACAGGCGTTGAACAAGAGGCTGCTGCCTAGAGCGGCTGAACCAGACACAAGAAACTGACGACGATCGAATCCGGGCATGCTTTCTCTATTCCTGTAAACGGACTGTGGAGTAAATGGACTGTGAAATACGGACGTTGGAGAAGGGACTAACGCAGAGCGATCTCCAAGCAGAGTCTTGAAAGTCGCTAATTGCCTATAGTCCACCGCGCACGATCGCGCTCTAAGCAGTCATTAAACGGCTTCTACACCAGCAAGTTGTATCTTCTGGCACATTTGTTGTTTCTCGACCCAAAAGCGCTGCTTAAGAGCAGTTTTATCACTAAAGCATCAGAATTGCTGCACAACGCAAAAAAGGGGTTGGCGATCGCCAACCCCTCCGTCGAATTTCGACTAAGGAACAAGAATTTAATCACCTCGGCGTTTTCCGTAGGGGCGCACAGCCGTGCGCCCCTACCTACGAACAATTTGTCGGTTTTATTTAATCCACGATCCCAACCAAGTTAGCAGAGTTACGCTCCGGCGGTACCTTTCTCTAGTGCCTTCTGAACAAGGTCATCGCTAACGTTGCCCGCCCCTGACGATGCTGAATTCAAGTCCCCTGCCAATTGCCTGTAGTCATCAGGATTGCCCGTTGCGTCGGCTGTAAGGGTCGGTTCCTCTATTGCCGGAACGTCGAATTTAGGGGCGGTTGCGGCTTCGGCTGCTTCTGCCCCCTCTTCTGTACGATCGATGGGGCTAACGCTAAACTGTTTTGATGCTTCATAATCGGCATCTACGTTGACATCAGGGGCTTTACGATCGCCCGTCTCAATTTCTTCAACTACTTGCTGAGCGTCATAATTATCAGCCGTATCGGTATTGTTAGCGACTTCAGACATAAAGGCTCCTCTTAGAACTATCCAACCAATAGCGTCACCCTAGCAAAGCGATCCCCGTCTCTCTCATACACTTTGGATAGATCCTTACACTCACTCCAGCGAAAGACTTTAGTCATCAAATAATCAATTGAAGCTCCATCTTTAGAGAGGTGAGGCAGACTGTAAACTTCGATACATCTTTAGGTGGTGTCTTCTTTCACATCTCTATTTGGAGTGCTGTTATGTCTCAATCTGCTAGTCAAAATGTGTCGTCAAGTGAATATCTACCTGAGAAGACTCAAACTGTGCTTGATGCTTTTAAGCAATTGGGCGCTGATGCCAAGTTAGCGCTGCTGTACCTGGTGTATCAAAAAATGGGCGATTCGGTAACACCAGCAGCACCTTCGGCAACTGACCCCGAACTAGCGCCACTTTTAATGGCTAACTTCTACACGTTGTCTCACGAAAAGCAGCTTGATGTCATGCGAGACATCGTGAACGGTGCCGACACGGAGTACTCCCACGCCTATGGAGCGTTGAAAGAAAACAACCAACTGATGGTTTGGTTTGCTTGGGCGCAAGCAATGGGTCAAAGTGTCGTTGGTATGCCAGCAGGCTATCAAGCAGCACAGCCTGTAACGGAAGCACTCGGACAGATCGAAGGATTGGCGTTTGAGGGGCAAATTTCGCTGCTGCGTGAGATTGTCAGCGGGATGGGCTACAGCAACGTCAAGCCGATTCCGTCGCAGACAGAAACAGGTAAAACTGCCAGTCTTTAAGTAGCCGTAATGATTTGTGTACGGCAACACGGATGGAAAGAGGGGATCAGGAGTCAGAATCAATTGTGGTACATACATTCTGGCTCCTGCCTTCTGCACGTTGATTTCTGGCTCCCAGTAAAGTCGCCGTATCTCATCTCCTTAAGTGGTTTTGGCACCCTTGAGGCACCAGCTTGCTTTGCCACTAACGGTGCAATCTTCAAAAGCAATTTTCTGAGCGGCAAGCGCGTCTTTAGCCTTTAGGGGCTTGCAAGAAAATAAGCCCCCAGTCAAGTGGGCCCAATCGTGATATCCCACTTGGGCAATGTTTCAGAACGCGGCCAGAAGGGGTGGTATTGTTCTAGCTCTTCTGACAGCACTTTGACGCCTTTTTCATAGGTTGCTTCTACCCGCTGGACGATGGGTGTCACACCCTTCCAAGTCGTGTTAGCAGCCCACTGTACAGCCGTTTCCACCGAATCTAAAATTGCCCCGTTCCAGTAGTGTTCAAGTGCCGCCCAGCAACGTTCAATCGGATTGTCTTTGCTGTGATAAGGGGGATAGTAAAGCAAGCGGATGCTCAAATGGATTGACCGAGACAGTGCGATCATGCGCTTGATAAATTGGGTGCGGTCACTGCGGGTAGCGCTACCACCATCAAGGTCAATGACCCATTCGTCTAGGTGCGGATAAGCGTGTTGATGGTCACGCCACCAAGCCGTTAAACAATCGACCATAAAATCGCTGGTCTCTGCCGACTGACCCAAGTAAATCGAGAGCTGATCACTCTGTGTGTTAAGCATGCCAAAGGGGACTAAAACACTCTGCCACTCGGTATCATGGTCATCTGCTTGGTTGGCTTGCAGTGTGCGCGCTTTCCCACCGCGGGAGCGGTTCCCAATTTTGACCTTTGCCTTGGTGTCGATGGACAGGCGTAACGATTGAGGCTTGTCATCCGCTGCCTGATTTGCGCGGCACACATGCTCGAAAATGGCATCGGTTTGCGGCAGCTTTTTCAAGGGTTTGGTCTTTTGTGTTTTTTTAGGCGATACCCTAGACGATTGAGGATCGCACCGATGGTCTGTCGCGTCGGTAAGTCGCTCGCGCACTAAGGCGGGCATAGAGAAAAGTGGATTGAAATTTCGGGTCTGCCTGCGCTTGGGTGTCCACTAAGGAACGCAGGTCTGCTTCTAAATGGGGCAACCTCTCTTCACTTTTGTGCCGTCCCCGTGCCCGATAGTTAGCCACACAAATGAGTCCGGTGCGCCGTTCATGCAAACCAAGCTGGACGCTATGGCGACACCAGCCTAAAATAGTTTCGGCTTTGCGAGCTGAACCATCGAAGTCATCTTCGGTGACTTTTGCTATAAAGTCTCGCTTGCGTTTGCCAGACAGCTTCTGAGCCGCATCTTTGAAGCTAGCTTTGATGGTATCAGTGAGCATTATCCCTACGTGTCCATGCTAGAGCATAGGAAGCGGGCTTGACCCGCTTCCTATGCTCTAGCATCGCTGGGAGTTTATTTACCCGCAAGCCCCTTAGCTCTATTTAAATCATCTGGTTCACGGTGATGGGTGATGGTTTGGAGGGCGGTCAAAGCTGTTTACTGGTTGCGATCGCTGCCGACCCGTTAAGACTATGAGCTTGAAGCAAAATGAGTAACTATCTGGCGATCGCGACGGTGACGGCGACGTTACAGCGCATGTTGCAAGCAGCAGTGCAGTTGGATGTTCCAGGTGCCAGCGTTACAACCACTCGACCCGATGCCTCCAGCGGCAACATGCCAGAGGTTGGCGTTAATGTTTACTTTTACCATGCTGCGCCGAATCCAGCGTGGCGGAATGCCGACCTCCGCACTCGTCGTCCCAAAGGGGATTTGATCAAGCAGGCGCAAGCAGGACTCGATTTGCATTACTTGCTGACGTTTTACGGTAACGACGTTGATTTAGAACCACAGCGGTTGTTGGGCAGTGCCGTTCGGACGCTGGCGGATCAACCGACGCTGACCGCAGAGATGATTAACGAAACCATTAATCACCCAGGCTTGAGTTTTTTGCAGACTTCGACGCTGGCGGATCAAATCGAGCGGGTGGCGATCGTCCCCAGCTTCTTATCTACCGATGACCTATCGAAAATCTGGTCGGTTTTCTTTCAAACGCCCGATGTACTCTCGTTTGCCTGTCAGGGAAGCGCGGTGCTGATTGAGGGCGACAAACCCAGTGGTCGGGGCTTGCCTATTCGTAGCCTTCAGTTTTACGCCACGCCAACGCAGCCTGTCATCCAGCGTGTCTTTGTAGACGCGATCGGCAACCAGCCGCTTATTGCTGAAAGCCGTCTGGTCATTCGTGGGCAGCAGCTAGAAGCAGAGGTGAGCGTGGAACAGCTCCAGGCAGAAGCCCAACGACTGGAACATCAGCGATCGACGCAATCGCTTCCCGATCTGGCAGCGAGTAACGTTCTGCGACGCAGTACACCGACTGTGCAACTGGGTAATGCCAGAGTGACACCCCACACGATCACGGCAACTGAGATCCGGTTACAGCTTGCCCAATTGCCGGAAGCGGAAAAGCAACAGCTACGGGCATGCGTACAGAGTCTACAACTGCTTTATCCGCTGGTGCGATCGCTGGCTGACCTTACAGACGGTGCCAACGCTGGGTTAGTGAGAACCGTCCGCTCCAATACCGTCCCCATTGTGCTGTGCCCCACGATCGCCGATAGCGATATTCGAGTGACCGCGATCGAGCGTGATGGCGACCAGATTGTGACGGCTGAACTGACGATCGACAGCAATTTCATTGTTGGAGTCGGGCAGCGTGTCTTCTTGTTGTTAAACCAGAGAGTGTCTGAAAAACCCTCCTCCTATATTTTTACCGCCCAAAAGCGCAGCACCGAAACCCGCACTTTGACCTTTACCATCCGCGACATTAAAGCAGGCGACTACCTGGTACGTCTGGAAGTCGATGGTGCCGAAAGCCCACTGGTGGTGGAAGGCGATCGCTATGTCAGCCCGCGAGTAGACATCCAATGACAGCAACCTGGCAGGAGATGAATTGGCAGTATCTGCTGGCGGAGATCGATCGTGTGAGAGGGGCGATCGAGCAAACAGCAGCAGTCGGGAGTCAGCGGTCAGCGGTCAGTAGTCCTCCCCCCTCTGCCTCCTCTGCCCCCCTTGCCCCCTCTGCTTCCCCTGCCTCCTTTACACCCCTCACCCCTCACCCCTCACTGTTCGGCTGAGCGCTCACGCCGAAGCCCCCCTCCCCCCGCCCTCACCCAACTCTGCACCCTCTTCAACCTTTCCCCCTTCGAGCGGGATATCCTGATGCTGTGTGCGGGAGTGGAACTTGATCCCGATCTCAGACGGCTATGCGCCCAGGTTCAGGCAGATTTCGGTTTAACGCATGGCTCACCGACGTTTGACCTGGCAAAAACTATCGCCAGCGATTCTCACTGGAGCGCGTTTACGCCCGCTTCACCACTGCGGCAGTGGCAGTTGCTTGAAGTTGGCGCAAGCATGACGGTTATGACGGCACCGCTGCGGATTGACGAACAAATTTTGCATTATCTTGCGGGTCTGCCTCATGTGGATGAGCGGCTGATACGACGGGTGCAGGTGGTGGAAGCGGCTGACTTCCTGGTGCCATCCCATGAGGCAGTGGTCGATCGCCTGGTGGCAACCTGGCAGCCATCAGAGCAACGGGCACGACCGATCGTGCAGCTATGCGGGAGCGAACCCATCAGCCAACAGGCGATCGCGGCTGAGGCGTGTCAGCGTTTGGGGTTGAATCTCTATCTGCTGTCGAGTCGGGCGATCGACCCTAGTCCTGAAGCGTTGCAGGAACTGGTTCGCGTGCTGGAGCGGGAAATGCGCTTGAGTCAGGCGGTGCTGCTGGTGTGGAGTACGCAGGACGAGGCACTACGAGAGAGCATCGCGTATCTAGTCGAAACCATTACCAGTCCGTTGATGGTGATGAGTCGAACGCGGCGATCGCTGGAGTCTCGGCTGTCCATCACTTTTGAGGTGCAAAAGCCCACATCGGAGGAGCAGTTTGCCCTCTGGCAGCAGGCGTTGGGCGATCGCGTCACGCAGTTGCATGGGTTTATCCCTAAGCTGGTGTCGCAGTTTAACCTGGAGACGGCAGACATTCAGGCGGCTAGCGTGCAGTTGAGCGAGCAGAAGACGGAGCAGGACGCACGCGCTGACCTGTGGGCAATCTGTCGATCGCAGGCACGTCCGCAACTAGATGAACTCGCACAGCGCATTGATCCCGGCGAGAGTTGGGACGATCTGGTGTTGCCAGAAGCGCAGCGACAGATTCTGCAAGACATGGTTGCCCATGTGCGCCAACGATAGACAGTGTACGATCGCTGGGGTTTTGGCAGCAAAGGTGGTCGCGGCTTGGGGATCAGTGCGCTGTTTGCGGGGGCAAGCGGGACGGGTAAAACAATGGCAGCAGGCGTTTTGGCGCAGACACTCCAGCTCGATTTGTACCGCATCGACTTGAGTTCGGTGGTGAGTAAGTACATTGGCGAGACTGAGAAGAACCTGCGACGGGTGTTTGATGCAGCAGAAACGGGCGGTGTGGTGATGCTGTTTGATGAAGCCGATGCGCTGTTTGGCAAGCGCAGTGAGGTGAAAGCTAGCCACGATCGCTACGCCAATATGGAGGTGAGCTATCTGCTGCAACGGATGGAGGCATACCAGGGACTCGCCATTTTGACCACGAACTTAAAAGATGCGATCGATCCCGCCTTTATGCGTCGTCTCCGCTTTATCGTGCGCTTTCCCTTCCCGGAATACAGCCAGCGGGTGGAAATCTGGCAGCGGATTTTTCCCCGCGACACGCCCACTGAAGGACTCAACTACAAGAACTGGCAAAGCTCAACATCGCAGGCGGCAACATTCGCAATATCGCCCTGAATGCTGCCTTCTTTGCCGCCGATGCGGGGCAACCGGTGGGCATGGCACATTTGCTGCGAGCCACGCAGAGTGAGTATCTGAAGCTGGAGCGATCGCTCACGGAGGCTGAGATCAGCGGTTGGGTTTGATGCGAGGCGGCTGAATCCAGATGTGAGGCGCAAATGCTCACCCTAACCCTTTCCCTATACGAGCGTTGCGGTGTATGTACAACTCCTGAGTGCCTGCTACTGGGTTGATAGGCTTAATCAAGTCTAGCGATCGAGGTGCGGATTACTAGTAGTCTGCGAAGAAGTACCCAAACGTCGTGTTGAGGATCTCAAATGTCGTGTCGAGGAACCTAAATGTTGTGTCGAGGAACCCAAACATCGTGTCGGAGTTCCCGTATGTCGTGTTGAGGAACCCGAATGTCGTTTTCGAGATCTCCGACATTGCGTTGGACATCTCAGCAGTTGTTTTTAAGGTCTCGGGCGCTGTTTGAGGAGACTGTAAGAAGATTGTCAGAGTCGCTTGACATCAAAACATTTCCGCCTTGATTTTGCTCTGCCTGAATGGAACTGTGCCACACTAAAAGCAAATTCAAAAACGGCATAACGGCACAAGGAGTTTGGCAACTATGAGAACCAGACTGACCGCGCAACAACCGTCCGATCGCAGCTTCTCTAAAGCGAAGGTGCAGCGTAGCTCCCTGAAAACCCGTCCGTTTCCCACCTTTGAAGAGAGCCACAAGGCGGATGCAGCCCAAGCCAACCTCAACCTGCAAGCGCAAGCAAACCCGGTCTGGCACCAGCCGTTTACCCCCATCCCGATGTTTGACCCTACAGGCACGGTGCGTCCACCTGTCCAGTTCAAGCTCACCGTCGGCGCACCGAATGATGTGTATGAGCAGGAAGCCGATCGCGTTGCCGATCAGGTGATGAGTATGCCAGAGTCAGCCCAGCCTGTGCAGCGCGAAGCTATGCCCGAAGAGGAAGACAAGTTACAACCCAAACCTCTAGCAGCTTCAATTACGCCACTGGTGCAACGAGAGGAAATGCCCGAAGACGATCAGGCAGTTCACGCTAAAGCGATCGCTCCTATTCAGCGAGAAGCAAAGTTAGGTGAGGAAGAGATTCGACCCAAATCGTTAGATCCAATTGTTCAACGGGAAGAAGTCCCAGATGATGAAGAGCAATCCTTACAGATGAAGGCGATCGCTAATTCTGATATTCAGCGTGAGGCAATGTCTGAAGACCGAGATGAGATGCGGATGAAACCTCTCAGTCACAGCACCTTACAGCGATCGAGCGATGGCAGTTTAGAGGCGGGGGGTGCGATCGAGAGTCGATTGAATAGCAGTAAGGGTGGGGGAGAGCCTTTGTCGGATGAGGTGCGATCGTTCATGGAACCTCGCTTTGATGCTGATTTTAGTCAAGTACGTGTGCATACAGGCAGCGAAGCGGTGCAGATGAACCGAGATTTGAATGCTCAGGCATTTACCCATAAGCAAGATGTTTATTTTGGTGCTGGGAAAACCCCTGCTAAAGATGGGTTGACTGCCCATGAATGAACTCATGTCGTACAGCAAGGTAATAATGTACAAAACCAAGTAATACAACCTAAATGTGAAGATTGTGGTGAGGAGAGAAAGTACTTTCAGCAACAAGTATCACTTGATGATAGAAAAGCCACACTTGTGCGGGAACCAGCGTCTAAACCCAAAGAGAAGTATATCTATGCAAGAAATATAACAGACAAGTCATACTCACCCTGTGGTGAATTTGATTGGCAGATTGCTTGGAAAACAAATGGACGCAATGGTTATGTAGTTCAGGAAGTGAAGAATACTTATGAGGCTCAAAGGTGTGATGGAACTCCAAGCAGAACGATTCGCCAAACTCCGCAGTACTGGGAAGCCTGGTATTTTGATAAAAAAGGTATATCCCAGCAGAGAGACGGTGCAATTAATGATACGTGGGGTAGATTTCGGAACCCAGAAACTACAGGGAGCTGGTCAATGAATGGGAACGTGTATTGGGTTGATAAGTTAGATGCATCTGACGGCTGGGGAACAGGAAATGTACCAGATGCGCGTGATTTGGTCTCGACTACAACTCAACCTAAGAACCTCGGTTCATCGCTTTTAGAGCGTAGAGCTGTTGGGGTATGGGATTGCTGCGACGGCAACAATAGACATGATGCCTACTAATAAAGAGTGCGTTCGCCCATAGGTTGGGTTGAAGCATGAAACCCAAAGTCTACATGGGTTACACTACTGCTTATCCGTTCTACAAAACGATTGCTGATTTTGAAGTGCGATTGATTGGGTTTAGGTGAGATTCTACTCTGAAGACGGTGCGCGATCGTGGGTCTGGGTGAGAGGGGCGATCTCTTTTTAGGAGGGCGATCGGGCGATTTGTTGTTGGAGGGCGATCGCGGGAAGCGGCGTAGTGCGATCGCCTCTCTTGTAGGGTGGGCATTATTATAGCGTTTTCGCTGCCAAACGCCTGATCGCAATGCCCACCTTACTCTCCCATCAACCCAGTCATCGCCTCAAAATCGGGGAGCACAGGTTGTTTCCCTGCACAAACGCAGCCCCAATCTTTTGCATACTTGCCCTGCTCAACCCATTTGTGAAAACTCGACCATGCCCACAAATGCGGACAAGAGACCAAGCCATGCTTCACCAGATTGAAATGAATGTAATCCAAATGCCGTTGTAAATCCCGCTCATCCCGAATCGTATGTTCCCAAAACCGCCGTTGCCAAACATCACTTTCTCGGTGCTTCCGACGAGACACTGAAACCGTTTCAGGCAAAGCTCGTCGACCGCGTAGCGATCGCGTAAACAGTACCTTCAAGCGAGAAACACGCTGAGAATAGCCTGAATCATCGGTTGGCAGTTGCCACAGAAAGTGCATACGCTCAGGTAGGATGGCAGCCGCCATAAGCTCAAACGGTTGTTCAGCAATCGTCTTGGCAACCGCAACCCGTAACCGGGCAACATTTTCAGATTCAGAAAACAAAGGAGGGCGACGATAGGTGATCAGCGTTAGAAAAATCGTTCCTCCTGGCGCAAAGACACGACGATACTCAGGCATGGCATTGGGATGGCAAAGAGTAGGTGGGCATTGGTTCTAGCTCTCTTAAAATGCCCAAATGATGTGAAATGCCCACCCTACGCTCTCTTTCAATCATGCTTCATCTCAAAGCACATCTCTTGATGAGAACGCACCATTTCAACCGCGGTCGCTGCTTTGGTCGTGCGATCGCGGTGGTTTTGTTTGGCAACGGGTGATCGGATGATGGCTGCTGAGGGCGATTCTACCTTGCAGATGTTTCGCGATCGTGGGTCTGAGTGAAAGGGGCGATCGCCTATAAATCCGCTACTATCGGGTCAGATGTGGCACGGAAAGAGTTGAACGATGACCGCTGAACCAATCCTCGAAACAGAATTCCCTTTCCTTCTTCCGAAAGGTCTGGTTGATGCAGACGGCACACTTCATCGTCAGGGCATCATGCGACTGGCGACCGCAAGCGATGAATTTTGTGTGCAGAAATACAGTCGAGTCCAGGCTGATCCTGCCTATGCGGGGCTGGTGATGCTTGCACGTGTGATTACACGGCTAGGTCAGGTGTCTGCTGTCACTCCAGAGCTACTTGAACGGCTATTCACACGCGATTTGGCTTACCTGCGGGAGTTTTATAACCGGGTTAACCAGCAGGGAAACGCGTTAATCCCAGTGCAATGCCCCAACTGCCGTAGTGACTTTAACGTGGAGCTAGACCTCGCGGGGGAGTCGTAGGCTATCCCTCAGACCAACTGCATGAGGAGGTAGCCTGTATTGCGTTCCATTTCCACTGGTCACTCAGCGAAATTATCCAACTTGATCATGCCAGTCGTCGTCGCTGGGTCACGGAGATTGGCAAATTGAGGTCGATCGCTCAATAGCGGCTTTCAGCCATCCTTAACAGGTTTTGACTGCCACCAGTCTTACCGTTGTGATTGCTTGAGCGGCTGCGGTAGATTCAATTGGGTTTTAAACACGGCTGCTTGCCCGTCTAGAGCTGGTTTGTAGTTAGGGTTGATTGCTAGAGCCGCCCTAAACGCTGCGATCGCCTCTTTCGCCCGACGCAGCTTTGCCAGAGCCATTCCTTTACCTGTCAGGACATACAGATTATTTGGCGTAAGCTGATCGGCTTGCCGGAAGGCATCCAGTGCTTCCTCTGGCTTAATGGCGATCGCCATTAAGCCGTGGTTCAAGTGTGCTTCAAACGACCGTGGATTTGCATCAGCCGCTTGTTTAGCGATCGCTAAAGCGGCTTCATGTTGGTTGTGCTGCCAGAGTGCAGACGCTAAGTTTGTCAAAATGTCTGCAAACAAGATGGGGTTATCAGGTTTGAGTTCCTGGAGCAACCCATTTTTGTAAGCGGTAAGCGCCCGGTTGTAGGCTGCAATGGCTGGCTCATAGCGCTTTTGAGTGGCAAGGATGAGGGCAAGATTAAATAAACCCTGCACATACTGAGGACGGAGCGTCACGGCTGTTTGCGCCGCTGCTTCTGCCGCTGCATATTGGTTGAGATGCCACAGTCCAACTGCCTTGTAATTCCAGGCTTCGGGATCGCTGGGAGTGAGCGCGATCGCTCGTTCGGCTGAGGCAACGGCATCCTCATATTGCTTCACACCCAAGAGGGCATTACTGCGTTGGCTCTAGGCATAGGCAGAACTGCTGTTTTCCCACAAACCATTTCCTTTCAATGCACTATCACACGCCGTTAACGCTGCCTGAAAGCGCTTCAACCGATTCAGCACCGCACATTGGTTCACTAAGGCTAAAGACTCTGTTGGACGAAGTTGCACCGCTTTTTCATAGGCAGTCAGAGCGCGTGCATCCTGGTAAAGCTGCTCTAGCGCCATGCCTTGATTGGTCCAGACCAGTGGATCGTTGGGGTTTGCAGCAAGGTCACGCTCGTACGTCGAAACTGCCGCTTTGAAGGACGTTTGGGCATCTAAAAAGCGTTTCTGACTTTTGAAAACTAAGCCCCGTTTATAGAGTGCCTGTGCAGGAACAGGCGCAGCATCCTGCTTCTTGTCTATGGTTTCTAACGCCTGAGCGCAGGTCTTTTCTTCCTCTTCGGTGCGAACCAGTGCGTCTTGTAAGTCTTTAAGCTGGTCTTTAAGGATGGGGGTGTCAGCGGAGGCACTGTTCTTGCTGATAAACTGCGCTAAAGCGTCTGCCTGCACGGGCTTGAGGGCGACGATCGTATCGCACCGTTCAGCCACCAGCGACACGTTTTCTGGATTGGCAACAAGCGCCTGATCGTAGGACGCGATCGCCGCCTCTAGCTTTCCTGCTTTCCGCAACGTGGCACCACGAATCGATGCGGCAACGGCTGGACTGCTATCACCCCAATCACCATCAAGGCGCAATGCTTGATCACAAGACGCGATCGCGGCATCATACTTTCCTAAATGAGCAAGAGCATCACAGCGGTTGGTTAGCCCTAGCGAGTAGGCAGGTTGAATGCCCAGTACGTAATCATAAGAGCCGATCGCCTCCTGATAGCGCCCCAGGTTAAATAAGGCAGCACTACGAAGTTTCCAGAGTTCCAGCGTTTGCTGCTGCTGTTTTTTGGGATCTTTTTCGGGATTGAGCGTAATTGCCTTTTCGCACGACTCTAGCAGCTTGTCGGGGAAATACCTCTATGTTCCAAAATGAGGTAGGAAAGCAAGTATAGCCGCGAGGCCTCGAACATTTAAGACCGTTGATGATGAAGCCACTCTTGATCAGAAAGTTAGCCTGCGAGAGTGCCTGCCACCAGAGCACCTGGCACGTTTTATCGCCAAGGTGATCGCCGAACTTGACCTGAGC
>Ga0209591_10000911_pt1 | contig 38052 bp, 35 predicted proteins | sample MAT01_FD_187207 | JGI IMG/M metagenome (GOLD analysis project Ga0209591, IMG submission 187207) | Freshwater microbial communities from Lake Fryxell liftoff mats and glacier meltwater in Antarctica - MAT-01 (SPAdes) (version 2) | ecosystem: Environmental > Aquatic > Freshwater > Ice > Liftoff... | reverse complement strand
CCAGTGATTTTGATGTATACTATAACTATCTTTTCCACATTTTGGACAGATGCAAGATTTGGAGTCAGATTGTATTTCTATGATTAACCCCAAGCCTTGAATATCCTGACAACTTAATACTTTTATCCCTGGTAAATTAAGAATTTGTTCTACAGAAAACTTCATAGCATTCGCCAAAAATTTAATTTATAATAAGGTTAGTTATATTTTCTCACATATTCAACAACTTTTAAAAGTCATAAACCTTTACCAGCCTTAAGTTGTAGTACTATATTCTTATTTTTTCTTAGCTCTTTTTTTTCGGTTAAAATACTTTTTTTCATAAGGGGATCGGTAGAACCACATAAGCTTTTGGTTTCTAATCTTTGCTATGTATCCCACTTCGTTACCATTTCGCCTCGAAATAAATTCCGAAGCTAATAACTAAAATTCTCTTCAGACGACTAAATAAATGATTTCAGTCCACTTGAGTAGACTTGGGTTATGAGCCAGGAACTTAAGTTCCTGGCGGGATATCGGTAAACGCAACAATTTGACTATTACAGAAACCTGGACAATGACAAGCCCTTTTACGATAAAGGTATCAAGAGATTATTGCAACGTATTTTATATATTTAAAACCAAGCAGAGAAATCTTTGGAAAAGTGAGACAGTGATAACAGATGAATTCGCGGATCATTTTGGGCAGCTTCACGTTCTGCTTGGGTATTATAACCCCAGTCTGCGAGGAAGAGTTTCACATCTTCAAGGTCTGCTTGCTGTTGGACTAACTGCAAAGTCTTGAGTCTATCTTCTACAAACCAGAGACTAACTGCCTTATTTTCTGCTCCCTGCTTTAAATTTCGCAGAATTTCATATTTAGGACGCTTGACTTCTTTGCCAATAATTGATTCTACTGGTAAATTCACTCCTTCTTGTTGTAACAATTGTTGGACAAAACGCCCTTCTTTAGTTGTTACAATGTATAGATTAACTCTACTGTCAAGAGTTAATTTGATTTTTTCTATTACACCTGGATAAAATCTATGCAGACTTAGCCAACCATCTAAATCTGTGGTAATCCATTCATCTCGTTGCTTATCTAGTTTCGCGCCAATTTCTCTTGCTTGCAGCTTGTCATCTAACAAAAGTTTTGGGGCGATGCTTGCCCATTCATGAAGAATTTTCTCATCAAGAATTCCATCTACCAAGGCTTTGATTAAAACGGGCATTTCCCAACCTGTTTCAATTACAGGTCGTAGGCGATAGAATCTTAAAGCTAAATCATCTGGTGGTGTGTCGTTAGCAAAAGACCAAATCTCACAGTAGGTACGCCATGCTACCTCAAAATATTCAATTAGTCCGTCGCATATGACTCCATCAAAGTCTAGGGCTAAAATAGTGGGACTACTTGCTGTCATTGTTTTGAGGATGAAACTGCTGTTGCCAGCTTAACTGAACTAGCAATGATTTGTTGTATCACAACTGTAGGCAAGAAAAATAGTCTGAATTATTGCAGGCGATCGCTTTAGCATTCCTAACCGAGTAACTCTTCATCGTATTCATGACTCCAAACCGCCTCGATTTTTTGCTTCCCAATAGTACCCACAGGGGTACTGTGGCTTTAATAATCCGAAATGTCATGCAAGGGAAATCAATGAAAGAGAAAACCTAATCAGTGATGATTAGAATCCCTGCACCTAAAGGTTAGGGAGAACGTCAACAGACTAATGCCAGTTTTTTAACGCAACCCCTTACAGGGACAGGGTGTAGGGAAGCCCAGCAAAGAATTTAATTGCTCAAGATTAAATCTTCTTTGTCTAGTTATTCCTCTACACCTGCTTTGTTGGCGCAGCCTCTCGTAGAGAAGAGACTTGGTTAAGGACTTCCAAATAAAAAATATTCAATTATTTATTGTGGGGTGGGCATCGTGCCCGCCATATAAACTAGGCGGGCAAAATGCCCACCCCACAAGATTGGATAATTTATTTCTTGGAGTTCCCTTATCAAAAGACACAACTAAATAGTGATAAAAGTGGAAGGTTGAGCCAAAAGTATACTTGCAGTGACATTATCCAACTTCGCCAACACTTGATTGTCAGAACTATCCATAATGAAGGTTTGACTTCCTTGTTGCTGTATCAACAATTGACCGAACTTGAGACCTCCTGACAAGGCAATTCTATCCTTACCTATTTCAAAGTCAGTAATGGAGTCCGTGCCGTCACCAGAAGCAAACACAAAGGTGTCAGCGCCATAACCCCCTGTAAGTACATCTTTGCCATTGCCCCCATAAAGCCAGTCATTGCCTGTGCCCCCTAATAGTTGGTCATCGCCGATACCACCAAATAGCGTATCGTTACCGTTATCGCCCGAAAGCTTGTCATTACCGCTATCGCCATAGAGCAAGTCATCACCATCACCTCCCCAGAAAATATCGTTTCCGTCGCCTCCAAAAAGTTGGTCATTTCCTAGATTACCTGTAATGGTGTCTGCACCCCCAAACCCATAAATCTTGTTGGCTGGGGCATTGCCTTTTAAGTACTCAGAATTTTCAGTGCCATTGAGAAGATAAATTTCGCTAGCAAGAGGGGGTTTAACTGTGCCACTGATAGCAAAGTCAAAGGGGCTTTCATCACTATCGTTGGTGGTCAAACTGAAGCTGCCACCATAGGTTCTAGGTGTAGGTGTGTTCGTATTGAGTGCCACCGTTATACTTTTTGAATCCTTGGCAGCTATGGTATATGGAAAATCTCCTACCAAACTAAAGCCGTTTGGGAGTTTGAGATTACTCAGGTTGAGCGTAGCTGTACCGATGTTCTTGATGGTGAAAGTTTTGGTTACGGTACTGCCGAAAGCGACGTTGCCAAAGTTAATGGGAGTGGTGCTGCCATCTGCAATGTCAACTGTGCCATTAAGAACTTGAATTTCGGGGGTAGGAGCGGGCTTTACTTTACCGCTAATGGCAAAGTCAAAGGGGCTTTCGTTAGGATCGTTGTTGATCAAATTGAATCTACCAGAATATGTTCCGGGTGTTTTCGTATCGAGTGCCACCCTTATATTCGTCCAATTATTGATAGCCAAGCTAGCTGGAAGAGTTCCTACTAAACTAAAGCCGTTGGGGAGTTCGAGATTACTCAGATTGAGTGCAGCTTTACCCGTATTTTTAATGGTGAAAGTTTTAGTTACGTAGCTGCCGAAGGCGGCTTCGCCAAAGTCAATAGCATTAGTACTGCCATCTACAATGTCAACTGTGCCATTGAAAACTTGAATTTCGGGAGCGTTAACTTTACCACTAATAGCAAAGTCAAAGGGGCTTTCGTTACTATCGTTGTTGGTTAAACTGAAGTTGCCAGTGTAGGTTGCGCCAATAGTCGTATTTAGTGCCACTGTTATATTTGCCGAAGTCTTAGCAGCCACAGTAGCTGGAAGAGTTCCTACCAAACTAAAGCCGTCGGGGAGTTTAAGATTACTCAGAGTGAGTGCAGCTATACCTGTGTTCTTAATGGTAAAAGTTTTAGTTACGGTGCTACCAACAACGACCTCACCAAAGTTAATCGCAGTAGTGCTGTTATCTGCTATGTCAACTGTGCCATCGAGAACTTCAATTTCGGGGGTAGGAGTCTTAATAGTGCGGGCTTCGTATGCGCCAATATCAGTCAATACACTGCCGTTGCCATCGCCATCTAGGGGAACAATCTTAGTGACGCTATTGAAGGTACTAGAACCAGCATCGATCGCAGGACTTCCAGCTTTGAGCCTAAAGTCATGATTCGCAGCATTAACAAATAACGGGTCTTTGTTTAAAACATTTCCTGTTCCTATGCCTTTAAAAAGTCCGTTATAAGCAAGGTTATTGTCAAAGGAAACATTACTAGAATTAACAATAGAACTAGTAGAATCTCCGTCGTTTGCATACATAATATTGTTAGAGACCCGAACATTTTTAGCATTGTTAAGGAAAATTTCTCCAACTGAAATTTCTTGTGAGTTTTTATAAGTTGTATTATTCACAATGTCTACAGGGTTTTCTCCTTTAAAAATCTGAATCCCTGCGCCACCATTGTTGTAAGCTAAGTTATTACTGATTAATGTTTTGCCCTGGTATGCAACATTTCCAATATAAGAAGTGTCAAGCATTATTCCATGTCCCTCTGTTACCTTTCCTACATTAACCCAAGGAACTAATTGTTTATTATCAAAAGATGTGTTACCTCGAATAATTACTTTGTAATCTGTGACATTGTTATCAGAGTTCCACAAACTAAGCAAACCAATTCCTTGAACGCCGTGCGGAGAGTACCAACCATTTCCAGAAACGATATTGTTTTCTATTGTAATGTAATCTGCTTGAGTTGCTCCAATCCCGCCTCCTGGAAACTTAGAAACGTTGTTATTGCGAATTGTGATGTGATGCGAATGCTGATCTTCGTCGCCATCTATATGTGTAACGCTAATACCATTTCCAGATGTTGCTGGGTTACGCACATTATCTTTATGCTCGAGTGCATATTCTAATGTAGTTTCATTTCGTGCTCCCACCAGCGTCAGTCCATCAATTACCACATAAGTAGAGCCTGTAATTGAGATAGCATTCCAATTGTTTTTGTGTGCTTCTATAACAGGTGTGTGTCCAGGATAAGCAGTAAATGTGATCGGCGCATTAGCGGTACCGTGCTTATCTGAAATACTCAGGATATTAGGGTAAATATTCGTGTAAGTACCATTCATGACGTAGACGGTATCACCTGCTTGTACCAAGTCCCCAGCTTTTTGGAGAGTGCGAAATGCGGCTCCTTCCTTTAAGCCATCATTTTTATCATTACCTGTTCCAGAAACGTAGTATGTTTTGCCAGCCATGAGATTAACTCCGAATTTTTATAAGGGGGATTGGTAGTACGCTCTCAGCAATAAACTATGTTGCTAAGTAGTTATTTGAATGAGTCATTTGTCTGGACTTTTCAGCACAGTCGCAGTTGTGCGACGGCGTACCCGCCCGCCGTAGGCGATCGCAACTTTAAATTGCGTCGTTTTTAGAAAACTGTTGTCAAATTGAAAACTTTTCTTCTATCAACCATTGATGGTTAAAGCAGAGATGCCGATACCGTCGATCGTCAGTGTTTTATTGAGGCTGATCGGACGATTTTTACGCAGACAAGGCAGCACAAAGCTAAGGATGTTTCCTGCCTTATCTGCGTTTATTGTTAGACATTCTGTGATTGCCAGAACTAGAGTTAAATACTCATATATTCATTTGTAGCAGCTGCGTAGGCGTAGCCCGTCGTAGACATCGCTACTATGAGCAAACCAGCTTTACTATCTGCTATATTTCGATACGATGATCATAAATTGGCATAGTAATTCCTCTGAACTTTGTCCATTGTCTTAGGTCAGGAGGCTGCCAAATCGGCATGGTAAAATGCACCTCTCCCTGATAACTGGAGACCTAAAGTTATAGTGGTCAAAGTTAAATTGCTTGAAACTTTAGTAGGTTGATCCTTTAAGTTAAGGGAACCAATGTAAGAACTTAGTCGAACCTGTTGTAAGCTGTTTAACTGAGCTTGGTGAACTCATGTATTAAAACTAACCTTTACAAAGGAAAGATTCATCAGTAAATACTCTGAATCTAGTTCTTTTTATTACAACAAGAACAAAAAATATGGAGATATTGTGATGGAGTCCTACTAATTTCCAGAGTGATACGGGGATAGAGAGCGCTTTTTGAAAGGATTTGATGAAGTTTGTCTAAAAATTTTTAAAGAAGTGATGCCTTCTGGTGCGTCTGCTATGCGTAGCTTGAGATGGCATTCCGTAGGGAAGGGTACGGCGGGCTACGCCTACGCCAAGCAACGAGCATCTCGCCGGTAAGTAGGTTATCGTAACTTTGTTGTTGTAATTAAGCACCAGGGAAGAGGGTTTTAGCCTAGTTCATCAATCTTTGAGATATTTTGGTTTGATTGTGCCAACTTACTTAATCTTCATAATTATGAACACTGAAATAAACTCTAGAATACCCGTTGCTTTAACCATTGCTGGTTCAGATAGCGGTGGCGGTGCAGGAATTCAAGCTGATTTACGTACCTTTGCTTTTCACTGTGTCCACGGTACTAGCGCTATAACCTGCGTCACGGCACAAAACACTTTAGGAGTGATGAGGGTTGATGCTATGCCAACAGAGGCTGTTGTGGCGCAAATTCAGGCAGTAGTTGAGGATATTGGCGTACAAGCTGCCAAAACGGGAATGTTGCTTAATCAGGAAATTATCTTTGCTGTTGCCCAGCAGGTGGAAGCTTTACAAATCGACAATTTAGTAGTTGATCCAGTAATGGTGTCACGTACAGGGGCACAATTGATTGATGATGATGCTGTGAAGACTCTATGCTATGTCCTGATTCCCAAGGCGGTTGTAATCACGCCAAATCGCTATGAAGCCCAAATTTTAAGCGGTTTACAAATTAGTTCCTTGGAGGATATGCAAGCCGCGGCTGAAATTATTCACAAGACTTTACGGACGAAGGCTGTTTTAGTCAAGGGCGGAGGTATGCAGGGAGATTTACGTGGTGTTGATATCTGGTTTGATGGGGACAAGTTGGAAGTTTTGACTTGCCAACAAGTGGAGACAAAAAATACCCACGGTACTGGTTGTACACTATCGGCTGCGATCGCTGCTAATCTGGCCAAGGGAAAAGACTTGTGGCAGGCAGTACAAGAGGCAAAGGAGTATGTGACTACTGCACTCACTTACGCCCTAGATATTGGCGAAGGGCAAGGACCTGTAGGACATTTCTTCCCATTGTTACGAAATTAACCTTGTGAGGAAGAGGGGGAAGGGTGCAGAGGAGAGGAATTTCCCCCTGCTCCCGCCTCCCCTGCCTCTTCCCAATTCCCAATGCCCAATGCCCCAATAATAAATCTTTGCCCTTTCGGCATTTTTCTATTATTCTTGGGCATAGTTTCAGGGCTGACTATCTCTGTTAGCATCTCTGTACGACCTACTTACTTTGATTTTTAATACCAAGCTCCCGATGCGAACAACCATAGGTTCTGTTCACAGGAATTCGCCAACACCGACTACTCAAGCCTACCCTCCCTCTGTACCACTATCTGTATACAGGGAATTGTCAACAGAGTTGCAAGCAGCACAGGCGAAGCTACATACACTTACCACCAAAAATCAGCAATTAGCACAAGAAAATCAACTACTACGCCAAGAAATTACCAAAGTCGTTGAGTCTTTTTCTCACTTGCAAAATTTTGTGGATTCCCATACTACGCCTAGTTATCACGAAGTCCCGCAAGCTTCTGGTGACGTTAAAAATGCCGCTATGCCAGTAACACAAGCGCGTCCACGCCAGCAGGTTTCCCGCCCACCTGTTGTGCCCAAAGCACCATCCGAAAAAAGCCGCCGCCAAGACTTTTCTACACCTGTAATGGAAATGAATTTCCCGATACCAGAACCAGTTTTTATAGAAGAGCAACAAGTAAGTTATTATTCCACTACTGAGTTAGATGCCAAGGGACTCAATGGCTGGTGGTTAATTATGACCATATTTTTAATCATGCTTACTGCGTTTAGTGCTGGATATTTCGTTGTGCGTCCCTTGTTTGAACATCAGAAACGTTAGTTGACACTCCCACAATCAGCAGCACCAGTTTTCGAGCTACCGAGTAATTTCTCTGCAATCACTGTCTAAAATATCTGAGTATATCTGCTAAATGACGGAATTTATTTATTTTTAGGTTATAAAAGCTACTTGACATGCTCCCCACTCTACTACGTAGAGGGTGGGGATTCCAAAGATCGCTCTTTGGGTTTCCTCTTTCCGCGAGTTGATTTGCTTGAAGGAGTTGCCTCACTCAAGTATTGATCAGTCTCTCCAGAGGCGTTAGTTCCGGTGTGACCCACCGTACTCAGACCTTTTTCTAATATGTTACGTGCTGCGTTCCAATCGCGGTCTTGGATATGCCCACAATGAGGGCATACATGGGTTCTAGTGCTAAGAGTTTTCTTAACAGTTTGACCACAGTTAGAGCAATTTTGGCTGGTATAGTGAGGAGGCACAGCAACAGTTGCCACGCCAAACACCTTACCAAAATACTCAACCCATTCACGGAACAGCGACCAAGAAGCATCATGTATAGATTTAGCAATCGCGTGATTCTTGACCATATTCCGCACCATCAAATCTTCATACGCCACAAGGTCGTTAGACCTCACCACGCACCTTGCTGTCTTTACAGCAAAGTCTTTACGCTGGCGACTTACTTTGAGGTGCTTACGCGCAAGTTTATTTCTAAACTTAACTCTGTTTTGAGAACCCTTTTTAGTCTTGGACAAACGATGTTGCAGCCGTTTGAAAGACTTTTCACTCTTGCGAAGATGTCTAGGATTGCCGACCGTTTCACCGTTACTATCGGTGTAAAAGTGGTTCAAACCAACATCAATACCAATGGTTTTCCCTGTTGGTTCATGCCTTTCTACTCGTTCTTGGTCAATGCAAAACTGGGCATAATACCCGTCTGCACGACGCACAACCCGTACTCTTTTAAACTGCTTGAGTTGGTAGAAATGCAGGTCACGGGTTCCCCAAAGTTTAAAGGTTCCTGCCTCAAATCCATCAGTGAAAGTGATGTATCTGCGGTCATCGTCAAGTCGCCACCCACAGGTTTTGTACTCAACAGAACCGTGCGTTTGCTCTTTCTTAAACTTTGGGAATCCCTTTTTCCCTGGTGAAGATTTCTTGCAGTTATCAAAAAATCGAGCAATGCCTGACCAAGCCTTTTCAGCACTGGCTTGTCTTGCCATCGAGTTGAGTTTCGATACCCAAGGAAACTCAATATTAGCAGCAAGCACAGCGCAGAATTTATTCAGGTCATAACGTCCAATGCCCTTGCTATCCATCCAGTATCTCAGGCAACTATTACGCACAAAACGAGCAGTTCTAATCGCTTCATCAAGCGCTTGATACTGCTCGTTCTGTCCTTCAAGTTTCGCCTCAAATACGATCATTTATGTCTACCTCTGGTACATAAATAGTATATTATGATTGTTAAAAACTTAGCTACTATGCAGATTCTATTTCGCTAACGCTCAATATTAATCTGCATAGTGCTGCGTTTTTAACCGCTTTACATCCCCCGCCTCAACGAAACGTTAGGGCGGGGGATGTAAAGCGATTCGATAAATCCTTGTCGCTTTTCATGTCCCAAACCCTCGGCAAAGCATCTACACTTTAAAAAAGTGGTAATTATTACATATCTTTTAGGAAAAGCACTGCTAGTTACAGCTTCAGACGACGGATCTGGTTAGATATATAAACGAAGCTAGTAGAAGTCAGGAGTCAAAAAGATGAAAAAAGTAGAAGCTATTATCCGCCCATTTAAGCTAGATGAGGTAAAAATTGCCTTGGTTAATGCTGGTATTGTCGGCATGACTGTTTCTGAAGTCCGGGGGTTCGGACGGCAGAAAGGCCAAACTGAACGGTATCGCGGTTCTGAGTACACGGTTGAGTTTCTGCAAAAACTCAAAGTGGAAATCGTCGTTGATGACAATCAAGTTGATATGGTGGTGGACAAAATTATTGCTGCTGCCCGCACTGGTGAAATCGGCGATGGTAAAATTTTCATCTCGCCTGTTGAGCAAGTGATTCGGATTCGTACCGGCGAAAAGAACACAGAAGCAGTTTAAAAAAGTTATGAGTTAAGAGTTAAAAGTTATGAGTTATGAGTCAGGACTAATGAATGAAGATTTAGCAGAATTCATAAATCCTAACTCCTAACTCCTAATTCCTAACTCCTAATTCTCTCTAGCTGCGGAAGTAAAGCTGTAAAAGCCTTGCCTCGATGGCTAATTGACCCCTTCAATTCCCGTGTCATCTCAGCAAAGGTCAATTGCAACTCTTGCACATAAAAAATTGGATCGTAGCCGAAACCACCATCACCACGCGGTGCATGGAGAATTTCGCCGCAACAAATACCTTCAGATTGTAATGCGATCGCACCATCAGGACGAGCGATCGCTACTGCACAAACAAATTGAGCTTGGCGATTGACTTGGTTATCTAATTCCCTCAATAGCCTAGCAATGCGTTCTGAGTCGGTTTTAGCGTAACGTGCAGAATACACGCCTGGTGCGCCATTTAGGGCATCTACTTGCAAGCCCGAATCATCAGCAATTGCCCAGTTTCCTGTAGCTTTAGCAATTTGTGACGCTTTTAGACAAGCGTTAGCAGCAAAGGTTTCGCCTGTCTCTTCAATTTCCAATTCTTCAGGTTTGAGGGTTAATTCCCAACCAGAATTTTCCAGATAAGCTTGCATTTCCCGCAACTTACCTGGATTTCCTGTAGCTACTACAAGTAATGTCATGAATTACAAATTATTAGTTAGGAGTTAGGAGTGATGAGTTATGAGTTAATTAATTCCTAACTCCTAACTCTCAACTCCTCACTAATTTTACTCTGCCCAGTGTTTCGCCCAAGCAAGAGTTTGATGCACTTGCTCAATTGTTGGGGCTTCGCAGTAGAGGCGTAAAACTGGCTCAGTACCACTAAATCGAATCATTAACCAGCTTTTATCAGCGAGGCGATACTTGTAGCCATCGATTGTTTGGCAATCAATCACCGCTAACCCGGCAATTTGTGTTAAAGGTTGGGTTTGCAGTTGTTGCAAAAGACGCGATCGCACTTCCATACTTGCTAAGGGTAAATCAATGCGATCATAAGCTGAGGTAAACCCTGTTTGTTTCTGCAAGTAGCGGTAATACTCACCTAAATCCAAACCAGATTCTACAATCGCCTCTAAAACGTATAATGCTGACAGCAGGGCATCGCGTTCGGGAATATGGCTACCATAGCCAATTCCTCCCGACTCTTCACCGCCCAGCAAAACTTTTGCTGCTAACATTCTGTCAGCAATGTATTTATAACCAACTGCTGTCTCAAATACTGACAGGTTATGTAGTGCTGCCACCAGGGGCATTAAGTCGGAACCACTAACAGTTTTGACTATTTCACCACTAAAGCCGCGCCGTAGGGTTAAATGGTCGATTAATATCGGGATTAAGACTTGAGAACTCAAGAAGTTGGCTTCCCCGTCTACAGCCGCAATGCGATCGCAGTCTCCATCAAATACCAACCCCACCGTTAAACCTGATTTATCTGTTTCTCGGTGAGTTTTAATGATTTCAAATAACTTTGAAAGGTATTTAGGCAAGGGTTCCGGCGCACCACCACCAAATAGGGGATCGCGTTCTGAGTTGATTTCTTTGACCTGATTGCCTAGTAGTCTCGCCAATCCGCCAGCCGCCGCGCCATGCATAACATCGGCAAATAATGTCAATTTGCCAGATGCGATCGCTTCTCGAATTTTGGCAATATCAACTTTATCTTCTAACGCTTGGGTATAACTGGGCCAAGGATCAAATTTCTCTTGCTTCCCTGGAGTAGCTGCTAATGGTACTCCAACCGACAACTGCGCTTCGATCTCTTTTGTGACTTCTGGCGGCACCGAACCACCAAAACAACCCTTAACTTTTAACCCCAAATATTTACCAGGATTATGGCTAGCTGTAATGACTAGCGCCCCTAAAGCATTGAGTTGTTTTGCTGCCCAACTATAAGCTGGGGTTGGGGCAAAGTTTTCGCTCAGTAGCACATCAAATCCGACAGAGGTGACAGTATCAGCAACAGCACGAGCAAAATCTTCGGCCATGAATCGGCGATCGTAACCGACAATTATTGTCCGGCTACCCACCGTAGAAAAATATGTATTATATAATACTTTTGCGGCAACTGGCGCGACCAGGGCTAGGCTTTCAAAGGTGAACTCGTCACCAATAATGCCCCGCCAGCCGTCTGTACCAAACTTGATTGAGTTAGCTACAACTGGCATCTAAGTATCCTAACTGTATACTTGAGAATTCTAGCATTTATACAGTGGACAAAGTAACGCTGTATGTGCCTCAATGATTTCTACTAATTTCTTGTAGTGAAGCTTTGCCTTTTCCTTTGCAGGTGTGATGATAGTTTTGAAGCCTAATATTTGTTTCCTGGGATTTTTCGCAGAATTATGCTTTCCTGCCTTATGTTGGCAGATGTTGAATCCTAAGAACTCAAATCCAGCTATGCCTTCTACTTTTTCAAGTGTATGGGCTATCCGGGTTTTACTTGGCTTCAATTCTAAGCCCATATCTTTAAGCCACTCTTCGGTGATTCGTTTGCATTCTTGGATAACGGATAAGTCCCGGTGGAGAATTAGAAAGTCATCGGCATATCTAATTACCTCCGGTTTCCAGGTTCCATTGGTGTATCTGGTTCCGTTTACTTTGATGAATTCGGGGTAATTTCGTCCATCCATAGCCGAATACAGCTATTACGAATGAACTTTGCAGTACGAATTGCATCATCTATTGCTGATAATTGCGCTGACTTTCCGTAGGCTTTGAACTCAAATACAAGCATTCTTCTTAACTCCTATCTTATACTACCATAGTTGGCGTAAAAACTAACGGTTTGTTAGATTGAATGCGGTTAAAACCGCACGAGAGGTCACTGAGCTTGCCGAAGTGTCGCTTGTATCTCAGCACTAAAGTGACTGAGCTTTACGCTTACCGGATAACTTGTAATTAACTAATCAAGAGTTAGCCAAAATTTGTTTGTAAATTAGATTTTGGCGTCAAATCACAATAATACCAGAACAGATCAACTAGGATTGCTTTGATACTTCGCAATTTAATTTTTCCTTGACTACTTCGCTATGCACGACCAGTATTTCCGGTAAAATCAAGTTCTGAGGACTGTGGATTTGGGAGAAATTTAGGGTGCTTACACTTGGCGTTAACATTGACCACATCGCCACCATCCGGCAAGCACGGCGGACAGTGGAACCAGACCCCGTGGCGGCGGCGGTGCTGGCAGAATTAGGGGGTGCAGATGGGATTACAGTGCATCTGCGGGAAGATCGGCGGCATATCCAAGACAGGGATGTGCGTATATTGCGGCAAACAGTGCGATCGCATCTTAATTTAGAAATGGCCGCTACAGATGAAATGCTAGCGATCGCTCTCGATATCAAACCAGATTATGTAACTTTAGTCCCCGAAAAGCGCGAGGAAGTCACAACAGAAGGTGGATTAGATATTATCGGGCAAATTGCTAGAATAGGTGAGATAGTCGATAAATTGCAAAGCGCTAACATTCCAGTTAGTTTATTTATCGATGCAGAGGTAGCACAAATAGAAGCATCTGTCAAGGTGCAAGCGCGATTTATTGAATTGCACACCGGACAATATGCTGAGGCTAAGGATGAAACAAATCGCCAGCGAGAATTAGCCATATTAGCTAAGGGGTGTGAACAAGCGATTCAAGCTGGATTGCGAGTCAACGCTGGTCATGGACTCACCTACTGGAACGTCTATCCGGTGGCTGCGCTTCCAGGTATGGAAGAACTGAACATTGGTCATACTATCATCAGTCGAGCAGCATTAGTAGGTATGGAAAGGGCAGTCCGCGAGATGAAACAAGCTATAAGAGGGAGTAGGGAGTAGGGAATGGCGCAATTCAATTTTAGATTTTGGATTTTAGATTTTAGATTGAAATTTAATCCAAAATTTAAAATCTAAAATTCTTACTCTCCACTCCTATGTCTTAAAAGAGGGGTTGTCTACTGCGAAATCTAGAAATTGAGAGCAAACCTTCAGCAAAACTTCTATGAGCGCAACACAGTCTAACAACCTGCCGCTTTGGGTACAGGATCGGGATAAGGTGATAGCAGAAAGCACTGATGTCGAATGGCGCTATCAGACACCGCCTGATTATTCCCGTTCAAAAGAGAATCTCGCTCAAGAAAGTACTTATAATCACCTTGAAGGTACACTGGAAGCGATCGTGGAAAATTTGGTGCGAACCTTCGAGATGGAGGTATCCTTCAAAGCTAACCCGCAAGAGTGGTTATCTATTGTGAATGACAAGTTTCGTGTAAGTACCAATGGCGGAGTCGAGTACACAGCAGCAGATGTATCAGCCCAAGGTACTTATAATTTATTTATGGCTGATTCAGAACACTACAAGGCTTCAGAAGAAAGCTTTGAATCATCCGCAAAAGTCTTCCACACAACATTTCCCCAAGGATTTCCTTGGGAAGTGCTGGAAGTTTTCTCAGGGCCACCAAATGTCACATTCAAATGGCGGCATTGGGGACATTTTAAAGGAGAATACAAAGGCCATGCACCTACTGGAGAGACAGTAGAAATTATCGGCATGAGCATTGCAAAAGTTACCGATGACTTGAAGGTTATTTCCTTGGAACACTACTTCGACAATAATTTGTTCTTGGAAAAGCTAACATCTGATGGCAAACAAATAAATGCCGAAAAGCGGGGAAGTGCTTGTCCGTTCAGTTCTTGGTTCAAGAAATTGCACAAGAGTTAGTTTTTAGGGGTACAGAGTGCAGCACTGTGCCCTTAAATTATTCACATAGCAACCATAAGGATGAAAATGCAAACATATTATTACGTTTTAGCCAGTCAAAAATTTCTTCTCGAAGAAGAACCGACACACGAAGTTCTCAAAGAACGCACCCGCCACTACCACGAACAAGAAAAACAAATAGATTTTTGGTTGGTTCCGCAACCAGCTTTCTTGGAAACACCGCAGTTTACAGAGCTAAAGGCGAAGTGTCCCCAACCAGCAGTAGCAATTATTTCTACTAATCCCCAATTTATTACTTGGTTAAAACTACGTTTAGAATACGTCAGTACTGGTGAATTCCAGGCTCCTTCTGAGACGATTCCAGATGCATTGGCATCGTTGGCTGCCGTCTCTTAGGAATGGGGCATGGGGCATGGGGCATTGGGCATTGGGCATTGGGCATGGGGCATTGGATTTATTATTCTCCTCTACTCCCCTGCTCCCCCTGCCTCTTCCCCACTCCCTAATTTTATTTTTGAGTAAAAATATATATTTTTTGACACTCATTTTATGCGCATACTGAAGTAACTGGGTTTTAAGCTTTTTTCTTATAAAATCTTCTAAGACACCTTGATTTACATAATCTAACTTTTGTGCATAGATTTCAGATTTTACCAAGTGTTTTAGGATTAGCTATGTCTACGATGAGCTTCGCTTACGTAGGGTTTGTTGGTAGCATGAGTTCTGTCTTTGCCCAACAAACCATTCCTCCTTGTCAACCACCAACTGCGGGTGAGTATCTTTTATTAGTAGTCAGTCCCACAGCAGATAATCAAAAGCAGTTACGTAGTGCTTTACCGCCGGAACTGAAGACGATTAACTGCAAATATCTCAACGAAACTGTGACGCGGATAGGGGGCTTTAATAAAATTGATGATGCCAATCGATGGGCAAGGTATGTCAGCAATATTGTTGGCTTATCTGCCATCATCACCACTCGACCAACAACGCCAGATGTGCAGCCACCGCAACAGCCACCGCAACAGGCACAGCTACAGCAGCCTCAGCAGACAGTTTATAATCCTCAAGCATTAGGAGAAGGTTATGCAGTGCTGGTAGATTATTACAACCGTCCAGAACTAGTAAATAGTGTGCAGCAAGTAGTGGGAGGTAACGTAGGTTTTGTTTCTTATGGACAACGCCCTTACTTGTTGGCAGTTTATACGACTAACCAAACTGAAGCATACAACACATTGCAGAAGCTGAACAATGGCGGTTTTATTGCCAGCATAGTAGATAGTCGTAAGGTAATTCTGCTGCGCTCAACTGTACGATTGTAGTCATTAGTCATTAGTCATTAGTCATTCGTTAATAAACTGTAGACTATAGACTATTGACTAATAAGCAGACCTAGCTAACCAATAGATGGTTATGCCCAAAGCCGACCCAGCTATTACCTGAACTGGTGTATGTCCGAGTAATTCTTTCAGACGGTCTTGGCTAAAGTCTGGTTTTTCATGAAATAATTCATCAATCATTTGATTGAGGATACGAGCTTGCTTACCAGCCGCTTGGCGAACTCCGGCTGCATCATACATAACGATGATGGCAAAAATCATTGCAACGGCAAAATCAGGAGATGCCCAACCGAGTGTTTGCCCTACACCTGCGGCTAGAGCTGTAACTAAAGCTGAATGGGCGCTGGGCATACCTCCGGTTGTCACCAAAACACGCACATTCAGTTTGCGATTTTTGACGATCTCGACTACGAGCTTTAGGGCTTGAGCAATTAAACAAGCTATCAGAGCAACCAGCAGCACCCGGTTGTCTAAAATGTTGCCTATGTCCTGCATGGTATTTTGGTTAGGTTAGTAAATATTAGCAGCAGTTGTTGGTTGAGGAAACATCTATATTCAACCCAAAATCCAAAATTAACCTAGTACATCACGGTGGAAACAGACTAACTATTCAAATTCACCCAAAAGCTTGCTTAAAAGCTTTTTGGATTTTGATATGAGCGAATTTTGAATTTCGCTAGACGGTGTAGTATAGCATGGTGTCAATCAACCACCCACTCCAAATCAATAAAACGCTTACGAATTACGAATTATCCAAAGCGTTACTAATTATTGCGGCTGATTATAAAATGAGCGATCGCTTGGAGTGATTTGGCTCTCTCTCCAAATGGTTCTAATTCCGCACAAGCTGCTTTAACTAGCTCTTGGGCTTTTGAGCGAGATTCCTCAAGTCCCCAAAGGCTAGGATAGGTCACTTTCTGAGCCTTTTGGTCTTTACCCGCAGTTTTGCCTAATTGCTCTTGAGTAGCAGTGATATCCAAAATATCATCGATGATTTGGAATGCTAGCCCAATATTTTCAGCATAACGGGTCAGTCGCTGCACATCTTCAGGTGATGCCCCAGCTATGATCCCGCCACAAACTACGCAAGCTTCCAAAAGAGCGGCTGTTTTGTGTTGATGGATGAAATTTAGCGTTTCTAGGGAAATATCTGATTTACCTTCCGACTCTAAATCGACAACTTGACCGCCGACCAAACCAGCTGCCCCCAGCGCCCGACCAAGACGGGCAATAACCTGCAAGACTAGCTCTCTGTTAACGGTTTGAGGGGTTTCAATGGCAACAAACTCAAAAGCGAGAGCCAACAAGCCATCCCCAGCCAAAATCGCCACATCTTCGCCATAGACTTTATGATTCGTCAGCTTCCCGCGACGGTAATCGTCATTATCCATCGCCGGTAGGTCGTCATGAATCAAAGACATTGTGTGGATCATCTCCACAGCACAAGCCGTTGGCATGGCCATTTCGATGGTTCCACCGATCATTTCACAGGTAGCAAGGCAAAGAATGGGACGTACACGCTTGCCTCCAGCTAATAACGAGTAGCGCATCGCCTCATAAATCTTTTCTGGATAAATGATGGGGATAGCCTGATCCAAAGCAGTATCACAAAGCTTTTGGCGCTCTTTCAGATAAGCTGCTAAATTAAACGTGGCTTCCTCTGGTGGTGTCTTTTGAACGTTATCAGTTGCTACCATTCTTAAATTCCTGACATTTTGAGATTTTTGTCTTATACGTCACAATTTTAAGGTGCTGTGGCGCTGAAAAAATGAAGAATTAGGACTAGAGACGCGATTAATCGCGTCTGTACAGGAGTTAGGATTAATAACTCTTAACTTTTAACTCATCACTCCTCACTGTTTTTCTTTTCTTGCCGCCTTGGAATAGCTGGCAAATGTATTTTGCAACAATATAGCGACAGTCATAGGGCCAACACCACCAGGAACGGGGGTGATAAATTCTGCTACAGCAGCTGTTGATTCAAAGTGGACATCGCCAATTAAACGGCTTTTGCCACTAGCATCGGTGACGCGATTCATTCCCACATCTACCACAACAGCGCCCGGTTTTACCATGTCAGCAGTGATCAGTCCGGGACGACCTACTGCTGCAATTAGAATATCAGCATTTTGGGTGATAGTTTTGAGGTCATGCGATCGCGAGTGAGCGATCGTGACTGTAGCATCAGCTTCTAGTAGCATCAATGCCATTGGTTTACCCACCAAAATACTGCGTCCCACCACTACTGCCTGTTTTCCCTGCAAAGGAATCTCATATTCTTCTAAAAGCCGCATCACACCAGCCGGGGTGCAGCTGCGTAAACCAGTTTCTCCCCGGACTAGTCGCCCCAAGTTAACTGGGTGCAGTCCATCAGCATCTTTATCGGGATCAATTTGATGTAGCAGAGCCACAGCATCCAAGTGGTTAGGTAAGGGCAGCTGTACGAGAATACCATCCACCCGTTCATCGTGGTTTAGTGCAGCTATGACTTCTTCTAACTCCTCAAAGGTCGTTTGGGCGGGAAAATGCTTACCAAAAGAGGCCATCCCAACTTTAGCGCAAGCTTTTTCTTTATTACGAACATAAGCAGCTGAGGCTGGATTATCGCCAACCATCAGCACTGCTAAACCTGGCGATCGCCCAATTTTGGGTTGTAATTGTGTAATGGCAACTGAAAGTTCTTGCTGAATTTTTGCAGCTATTGCTTTACCATCAAGGAGTTTGGCAGTTTTTGTTTCCATGAGAATTCCCAGCTATATTCGCCTTTTGTCAAAACACTTGCAACAAGTCTTTCCCCCTGCGCCCTAATTGGTGTCGTAGCGTTTTTCTCACAGTAAATCCATAATCTTTATTTTCTCAGATCAATGGCCTTATCTGAAGAATAAAGAAGAATTCAGAAGTCAGAATTCAGGAGTCAGAATCAAGACGCGACGCTCGAATACTCGCTAACGCTGCGCTATCGCGGACTCGCTAACGCTACGCTATCCGCCAGTCGTACAGAATTCATTCTGAATTCTGACTCCTGACTCCTGAATTCTGTTCGATAAAGAAATAAGGATGAAATTCAGAACATTTTTTGCTCAGTTAAGAGTGTGTTTCTGAAAGTGCAGAGAATAGTATAGATGGGAACAGACCTGATGAAACTGGCGACAAAGCAAGCAGTGAAGCAAAAATTTGCTCAATCGGTGGCTTTCATGCAACAAACGAGAATGTCCCTTTCCTTCTTGTACGGACACAATATTGTTCCCTACCGCCTGGGGTTGATTTTTTTATTGGTGGTGGGACTTTGTAGTTGTAGTAGTTTAACCTCGTCTGGCTTGAAGGGGACTAATTTTAAAATTGGTACCAATGTCACCCCAATTCGAGAAATTAAACCACAAAAAGACAATAAGGCTACAGTTTACATCCAAGGTAAGGTGGAAAAGAAAGCTCCTTTGATGAAGCAGTGGGCTTATAAAATTAGTGACTCAACTGGCCAAATTTGGGTTGTCACCAATCAAAAGAATCTGGACGAGGGGGCACAAGTGGTGATTAAGGGTAAAATTCGCTACCGAAGTATCCCCTTGGCTGGGAAAGAATTGGGGGAAGTTTATCTAGAAGAAGAGTAATTAGCAATTAAAAATAACACATGAACAATCAACCTATACATGTAGCGATCGCAATTCTCTACCAAAAAAACAAGTTTCTCATGCAACTGCGAGATAACATCCCCGGTATTCTCTACCCTGGTTACTGGGCGCTATTTGGCGGTCATATTGAACTTGGTGAAACGCCAGAAGTAGCAGTGAAGCGAGAAATTTTAGAAGAAATCGGCTATAATTTACCATCCTTTGTTGAATTTGGCTGTTATCCCGACGAAAGAGTTGTTCGTCATGTCTTTCATGCACCACTCTCGGTGGAATTAAATCAACTGGTTTTGAATGAAGGCTGGGATATGGGGTTATTGACCCCAGAAAATATTCATCAAGGTAGCTGTTATTCACAAAATGCGGGCGAAATCCGACCTTTGGGCAATGTACATCAAAAAATTATGTTGGATTTTATTGAGACAAACCAACAAACCTAGTACCGCAAGGCGGAAGTCAAAAATCAAAAGTCAAAAGTATTATGGAATAAGGGACTTCCAAATAAAAAAATATCCCAAAACTGACGCAAAAATCTTCTCTATTTCTCCTATCTCTGTGTTCTCTGCGTCTCTGTGGTTCGTTCATTTGGATAATTTATTTCTTGGAAGTCCCTAAGCTCTTTAGGGATTTTAAATGGTTGCTCTATTTCCGCCGTGGCGTACTAGTTGATCTCTGCTTGTGTATATTGCAATTGCAGTATGATTTCCTAAATAATTATATGCTTTTTCATGAATCAAAATCAAAGCCAAAATAAAGTTAGAACTCTTGTGGAGTCATCACTAATGCAATCAGCAAATAAACTACCGCGATGGTTAACTATAGGATTGGCATTTCCCGTTATTATTCTTAACGGCTGGCTATTGCTCCAGGTTATACAGTATTTTCAACCCTTGATCAGCGTTATCGCCGCCGCCATCCTGCTAGCTTTTGTCTTGAACTATCCAATCCAGTTTCTCCAAGAACAAGGGGTAAAAAGCAACGTAGCGATCGCAGGGGTGTTGCTTTTGACTCTAGTGGTTTTAGTGGCTTTAGGTATTACCTTGGTTCCCCTGATTATCCAACAGCTCGTTGAGCTAGCTAATATATTGCCTAGTTGGATTGATTCTGGTACTCAACAGCTGCAAACTTTTCAAGATTGGGCGTTAAGTCAACAACAACTTCCGATTAATTTAAGTGGTTTATTTACCCAAATTCTTGAGCGATTATCTAACCAGCTTCAGTCCTTCACTGGTAGAATTCTTGGTTTTGCTGTCGATACCATTGGGATTGTCCTCAACGTGCTGCTGGCGGTAGTGCTGACTATCTACCTAATATTGAACGGTAAACGTCTTTGGGACGGAATTTTTCAGTGGTTTCCCCATAACATTGGGTCAAGAATGCGGGAATTACTGCGAGAGGATTTCCACAATTACTTCATCGGTCAAGCAACATTAGGATCTGTGTTAGGAGTGACAATTACACTGGCGTTTTTGGCGCTGCAAGTTCCCTTGGCTCTACTTTTTGGCATCGGTATTGGTTTATTTTCTCTCTTCCCCTTTGGTACAGGAGTAGGTATCGCTATAGTAAGTTTGTTGGTGGCGCTGCAAAACTTTTGGTTAGGAGTTGAAGTCTTGGGTGTAGCTGTTGCGATCGACCAAGTTAATTCTAATTTTATAGCACCTAGAATTCTCGGCAATTTGACGGGCTTAAATCCCGTGTGGGTGGTAATTTCTTTGCTGTTAGGGGCAAAGTTGGGAGGAGTTCTGGGTTTGTTAATTGCGATTCCTATTGCCAGCTTTATCAAGGATATAACAGATAGCTGGCGGGCTGGAGAGTTTAATAAAATAGATGATATCGAGTCAGAACCTGTTACGATCGCTAGTGAGCCAGCACGAACTTATAGTTAAAGTTCAATATGTAAGTGAACAAAAACTAATAATGTTGACTATTTATTTTTGAATTTTGAATTGTTATTGCTTGGTTTTTCTGAACTTGTTAAAAATTAAGGGGGACTGGAATTCTAATCATAAACTCAGTCCCTTCGCCAACAGCCGATATACATTGCAGTTGACCACCGTGTTTTTCCACAACAATTTGATGGCTAATAGATAGACCTAATCCAGTTCCTTTGCCAACGGGTTTAGTGGTGAAAAATGGATCAAACATCTGCTTTTGGAAACTCTCTGGAATTCCTGGGCCATTATCGGAAATCCGAATAATTACTTGCTTATCATCAGTGAGTTCAGTATGAATGCAAATTTTTCCTTTATCCTCTGCTTCGCCTTCCCGCAGGGTATGGCGAATGACTAATGACTCTTCTATAGCATCAATAGCATTCACCAAAATATTCATAAATACCTGATTGAGTAACCCAGCGTAGCACTCAATTTTGGGAAGATCACCGTATTCCTTAATTATGTTGATGCTTTCACCGATTTTGTGATTTTTGAGACGACTTTGTAAAATTATCAGGGTACTATCAATACCTTCATGGATATCAACTGATTTTTTCTCAGATTCATCGAGACGAGAAAAATTTCGTAAGGAAAGAATGATTTGCTCGATTCGCTTGCTACCAACCTGCATAGAGGTGAGAAGAAGGGGGAGATCAGTAGTTAAAAAATCTAGTTCAATTTCTGCGATCGCAGTTTGAATTTCCGCTTTTGGTTCAGGATAACATTGTTGATATAATCTAATCAGATCGAGTAAATTTTGACTGTATTTGATGGCGTGGACAAGGTTGCCAGCAATAAAGTTGACAGGGTTATTGATTTCGTGGGCAATACCAGCAACGAGTTGTCCTAATGCAGCCATTTTTTCATTCTGAACTAATCGCGTATAGTTATGTTGAAGATCAGTAAAGCCTGCTTTAGCGACTCTAGATTGTTCCTCTACCTGCTGTAGATCAATAAGTGTTAAAACATGAATTTTGGAGTAGGCTAAGAGTAATTGATGAAAATCAACCAGCTTATATTTTCCAGACATAGTTTTAACTAAAATTGGCTCATAAGCAACTTCAGGCGATCGTTCCAAAATTGCCTGAGTCGCATTGGCAATGAGCGTATCCTCAGAAAATACTAATATGTTTGGCTCGAAAAACTTGTAAAGAATTCTAATCGGTCTTTTAGAAAATACTGCCAAACTATAAGGGTGGGTCATCTGCTCAAAAAATTTCCGCCGCGAAATTATCCCCACATACTGTTGATTATTATTTAGGATAATTCCCGGTAGTAAAGGCTCTTGGTTAAAGAGTATAGCTAAATCATTGCTCGGACACTCTACTTCGATGTCAACCTGCCAAAATGGTAATTCTTGCAAAGTTGACTTTAATCGCAGGTTGGATTCATTACCATTTGTCATGCCATCCATAGTCAGCATACTCTCAAGCCTTGGGTGCTGAGATAATATTTCTGGTAACATCTTGGATATCCGTCCCTATAATTTCAAAGTTTATCAATCCTTACAAACTTATCTTTCCCAGATTGCTAGCCAAAATTCACAGTGTAGATTTGACACTCCCCGCCCTAAAGGGTTAGGGGATTCTTAATCAAACAATTGCAATTGCAACTGCTCAAATAATATCCGCTTTTCAGGTATTACCTTAGATATACGGTTCTTGCCCTGATCTCGTTCGCCATTACTGGCAGAATCATAACTGACAAGCGTGACTTTCCGAGAGTCCCCCGGTAGGTTTTTACGTCTTATACTGACGAATTTTAAATTAGCTCTACGCAAAATTGTACGAGAAGCTTGAGTATCAGCATGGTCAATATGTCCACACTCAACACAGATAAACTTTTCATCATTACGGTTATATGAGGTGATGTGACCACAGGCTGAACATTCTTGACTTGTATACTTTGGATTAATCGCTAGTACTGGTTTCCCAGATTTAACTGCTAACCAAGCAATCTTAGAAAACAATTCACCCCAACTAGCATCACTAATCGAACGATTCAATCCGCGTTTAGCCGATTGACCGTTAGGCATGAAACGTCCCTTTATCCGTTTGGGCTTACATCGCGCCTTCATGCCTTGAATATTAAGGGATTCATGAATTACAGCATCGGCAGTTCTGACTACAATGTTTGCGGCTTTCCACTGGTAATCATCTTTTTGTTGAAGTTCATCCTACAGATGCGATTAATCAAGTTGTGAAGGCTTTTAAAGGCAGGTCTGCTTACTTGCTACGTTCTGAATTTCCCGAATTAAAAAAGCTGCCGTCTCTATGGACAAACAGCTATTTTTTTACAACTGCTGGAAATGTTGCTGCTGATACTATAGAAAGGTATATCAACGATCCTCATCATGGTTGAGAATATCTGTAGGCGGTTAAAACCGCTCGTGTGCGTTTTCCCCTACGGGCTGTTCGCGCTTGCGTCTCCCCTTGGGAGAAGCCGCGTAGCTCCCAACGCTACCGTGTTTCTCTGGTGGGAATATAGAGTAATTCAGCGAATCTAATATTTTAATATTTTATTAACCATTAGATAACTTACTCTTTACTTATTTTTCTAACAGAATGTGCTAAACACTTATCCTGTAACACTTCTTAAGTTTGCCATTATTTAGTATGGAATCTAATCACTCATTGAAGCTAAACCGCCGCCAGTTTTTGATGCGTTCAACGCTCACAGCAGGTGGAATTATTGCCACAAATCTTGTATCCAAATCACAAGTTTTTGCTCAAGCACCTGGAATTATCACCTCTGCTAAAATGCGTCCTGCCATACCTTATGGTGTAGCTAGCGGAGATATCTGCAATGATAGCATTGTCATTTGGAGTCGGAGCGATCGCGCCGCCAAAATGATCGTGGAATATTCTACCAGCGAATCTTTTCGCAATGTGCAGCGAGTTGTAGGCCCCAATGCTTTAAAAAATAGCGACTTTACAGCCCGACTTTATCTAAGGAACCTGCCACCAAACCAACAATTATTTTATCGGGTAATCTTCCAGGATTTAGATTACAAAGGTACTTACAGCGCTCCAGTAAATGGCACTTTCCGAACTCCCCCCAAATCTGGGCGAGATATATTCTTTGTTTGGGGTGGCGACACAGCTGGTCAGGGATGGGGTATTAATCCTGATTTCGGTGGGATGAAAATTTACGAAACGATGCGTCAACTTAATCCCGACTTTTTCATCCATTCTGGCGATAATATTTATGCTGATGGCATCATTCAACCGCAAGTAACGCTAGATGACGGGACTATTTGGAAAAACATTACTACACCAGAAAAATCCAAAGTAGCAGAAACGCTAACAGAATATCGTGGCAACTATATATACAATTTGCTGGATGAAAACATCAAGCGTTTCAACGCTGAAGTTCCGATGTTGTCACAGTGGGACGACCACGAAGTTACAAACAACTGGTATCCTGGGGAATTTCTTTTAAGCGATGACCGCTACACAGTCAAAGATGTTAACTTGCTAGCCGAAAGGGGAAGGCAAGCATTTTTGGAATATATGCCTATTGGGTATACAACCAATGAGCCAGACAAAGCGAGAATTTATCGCTCCTTCAAGCATGGCCCATTACTAGACATTTTCATGCTGGATGAGCGCACCTATCGGGGGCCAAACACTCCCAATCGTCAGCCAGTGCCAAGTAAAGAAACGGAATTTTTGGGCACAACACAAATACAATGGTTGAAAAGGCAATTGCTGTCATCAAAAGCAACATGGAAAGTGATTGCTAGTGATATGCCTTTGGGGCTGATAGTTCGAGATGGTACCACAGACTTTGAAGCTTGGGCTAATGGAGACGGCCCGGCTTTAGGGAGAGAACTAGAACTTGCAGATTTACTACGATTTATCAAAAACAAAAACATCCAGAATGTTGTTTGGTTAACTGCTGATGTACATTATGCAGCAGCCCACTATTATGACCCCAGCAAAGCGCAGTTTAAAGACTTCAAGCCTTTTTGGGAGTTTGTCGCCGGGCCTCTTAACTCTGGCACATTTGGGCCAAACGAATTAGAAAATACCTTTGGCCCACAATTAATATTTCAAAGCCTTCCTCCAGGTACAAAAGCAAATCGTCCCCCAAGTGAAGGTTTGCAATTCTTTGGAGGAGTCAAGATTGATGAAAATACAAAAGTGATGACAGTAACACTGCGTAACTTGGCTGGGAAAACTGTTTACAGTGTAGATTTACCGCCAGAAGCATAAATCTCTAAAAGCACAGGGAAATTGAGCCAGTTAGATAGGGTAATTACGCAATTTTTTACTCTATCTACTGGCTTTGCTGTTTCTTTACTGAGATATTGAAGGATGAAAAACTTGGCGTTGCCTGGGTTGGGCTTTGCCTACGCCACTGATAGGAGCTAAATTTAGATAGGTACTGGATTGTTTAATTGTGATGCTAGCAAGCTACATTGACCAAGCAATGGAACTGGCGGTTTATGAGATCATTGAAGATGATCAAACTTACTGGGGTGAAATTCCGAGTTTACAAGGAGTCTGGGCAAATCATAAAATGCTAGAAGGATGTAGGCAGGAATTAAGAGAAGCTTTAAGTGATTGGCTAGCACTACGGTTACATTTGGGGTTAATGATTCCCGTAATTGCTGGTATCAACCTCAATGAACTGACCAAACCTGTATAAAAATGTCTAGATTAACCCCTGTTTCTTGGCGTGATTTAGTAAGACGTCTGCAAGAGTTGGGTTTTGAAGGCCCGTATGCAGGAGGAAAGCACCCACAAATGCGGCGAGGTGATGTTACTGTAATTATTACCAATCCTCATGAGGGTGATATTAGTGTGGGTCTATTATCGCGGCTATTGCGACAAGCTGGAGTTTCTCGTGAAGAATGGTTAGGTGAGTGAAATTTTAAAGGTGTATTAAACTCTGCGATTTGCACCCTAAATTGTTATCAAGAGTATTAGGAAAAATAGAATTTTAGCATTTTTGGAGTTGATCATGCTTAAGAAACTCATCCTAAAAAATTGGAAAAGTTTCCGTGATGCAGAGCTTCCACTTGACCCGTTAACTGTTCTCATTGGTACAAATGCGAGTGGTAAGTCTAATGTGGTTGAAGCGCTGGAGTTTTTACAAAGAATAGCTAAAGGTGAGAATATTGAAGCAGCTTTAGCAGGAGATAAAACGCTTACTTCTATTCGCGGTGGTGTAGAATGGGCTGCAAAAAATGGTGAGAATGAGTTTACATTAAAGGTGCTAGTTGCAGATCGGAATAATAAAACAGATTATCTTTACACAATCACATTACAAACAAGACCAACTATTCATAGTTTAACAGAAAAAATAACGATTTATCAAGATGATCATGAATATTTCCCCATAGAATTTGGATTATCAGGTGATAAATTTTCTGCAAGAAGTTCCTTGCTTAATCGTAGTGATTTCTCTGGATTACCCTTACATTTTATTGAATCTAATTTTCTTTCTGAACCATCAAAAAAAGAATCATATCAGTTAAATTATTTCAAAAAAAATAGCATCAACATAATTAATAATATAATTTTACCAACAATTGAAAACATTTTAGTTCTAAATCTAGTGCCTTATAAAATGCGGGATTATTCACGTCTATCTGAGATTTTAGAAAGTGATGGTTCAAATATTGCTGGTGTACTGGCAGCATTGGATGGTGAACAAAAAGCCGAAGTTGAATCGACTCTATCAGCTTACATCAAAGATTTACCAGAAGGTGATATTAAAAGAGTATTTGCAGAGCCAGTTGGTAGACTAAAAACTGATGCAATGCTCTACTGTGAAGAAGAATGGAAACCTGGAGAGATGACATTAATAGATGCTAAAACTATGTCAGATGGAACTTTACGCTTTATAGCAATTCTTACAGCACTACTCACAAGACCAGAAGGTAGTCAACTGGTAATTGAAGAAATAGATAATGGTCTTCATCCCTCGCGTGCAGAATTGCTGGTAAGAATACTCCGAGAGATTGGCAGCAAGAGAAAAATCGATATTTTACTTACTACCCATAACCCAGCTTTATTAGATGCTTTAGGCCCAGAGATAGTTCCTTTTGTGGTTGTTGCACACCGCGATTCTGAAACTGGAGAAAGCAAGCTTACACTTTTAGAAGATATTGATAATTTTTCTAAGCTATTTGCATCATATTCTTTGGGCGATATGACAACTAAGGGTGCAATTGAAAGAAGCCTTTCTTGTAATGAATAGTTACTAATATGAGAAAGGTACTACTCATCGATACATCGCTTTTATGCGTTTGGTTACAAGTTCCAGGGAAAGAAACTGCTGGTAAGAATGAATGGGATTTTGAGCGTGTAAATCAAAAAATTCAGGCAGAAATTGCCAAATCAACAACGCTGGTACTTCCTTTAGCTGCTGTTATTGAAACAGGTAATCACATTGCACAGGCTAAAACAGCAAATTCAGAAAGTAAACGTATAGCAGCTCAAAAATTTGCCGAAATCATAACTTATGCAGCTGATGAAACAACACCTTGGGCTAAGTTCCGTGAGCAAATTGTTCTTTGGGAGGAAGAAGAATTGAAAAATTTAGCGGCTAAATTCCCCAATCAAGCTGTCGAAAAAACTTCTATGGGTGATGCCAGTATTGTAATCTTGGGTTGGCACTATCACCAAAAGGGTTTCTATGTAGAGTTTCTGACTGATGATGACAAGCTAAAATCCCAAGAACCACCTGCACCACAACCACCTACACGCCGCAGCGATCGCACCAAAAAAAAAGGGTAAAATATCCTTGAGCGTAGGTGTAGCCCGCCGCAGGCATCGCAATTTCTACATAACATCACGTTACCATCAAATAGCTAATATAACGAAGGGTAAAATATCCTTGAGCGATCGCCATTCAACTTTCACATCACGTTATCATCGGATATTGGGGAATTTCCGTGCGTAACTCGATAGCATCTATGACCGCCTCTCACTCTGAAACTCCATCTACCAAGCCGGATGCAAGTACTTTTATTTCTGACCATCAACAGGTGGATCGCAGTAAGCTAAGTCAAATGTACTTGCACTATGTCGAGACGAAGGATAAATATCCGCACGCGGTATTGCTGTATCGGGTAGGAGATTTTTTTGAATGCTATTTCCAAGATGCTGTAAAATTAGCGCAAGAATTGGAATTAGTCCTCACTAGCAAGCAAGCTGGGGAACAGGGACGAGTGGCGATGTCTGGTGTTCCGCACCATGCTTGGGAACGCTACGCGACGCTGCTGGTAGAAAAAGGCTATGCAGTTGTAATTTGCGACCAAGTAGAAGATGCTTCAGAAGCTGCTGGTAGATTGGTGCGACGCGAGGTAACGCGCATCCTCACCCCAGGCACTTTGCTGGAAGAGGGAATGCTGAAATCAAGTCGGAATAATTACCTAGCAGCAGTGGTAATTGCCGCAAATCATTGGGGTTTAGCTTATGCAGACATCTCCACTGGAGAATTCCTTACCACCCAAGGTAGTGATTTAGAACATCTGACACAAGAGTTAATGCGTTTGCAACCTTCAGAGGTGCTGGTTCCGACAAATGCGCCCGATTTAGGTAGTTTGCTGCGTCCAGGAGAAACTTCAACCCATCTACCGGAGTGTTTGCCACCATCATTTTGCTATAGTTTGCGATCGCAAGTTCCCTTTTCTCAAGGCGAAGCTAGACCTAGATTATTGCAGAAATTTAAGGTGCGATCGCTCGAAGGACTCGGTTGCGATCATCTTCCCCTGGCCGTTCGTGCATCTGGCGGTCTTCTGGAATACTTGGAAGATACTCAAAAAGAAAACCCTATCACCCTTCAAAGACTCCGCAGCTACACTGTCAGCGACTACCTAATTGTTGACAATCAAACCCGCCGTAACCTAGAAATTACCCAAACTGTTCGGGATGGCACTTTTCACGGTTCCCTACTTTGGGCATTAGATAAAACTAGTACAGCGATGGGCGGGCGGGCTTTGCGGCGATGGTTGTTGCAACCGCTACTCGATATTAAAGGCATTCGGGCACGTCTTGATACCATCCAAGAATTGATGGAAAATACCCCCCTACGTCAAGATTTGCGGCAGTTGTTACGCCAAATTTATGACCTAGAACGCCTGACGGGAAGGGCAGGTTCTGGTACAGCTAATGCTAGAGATTTAGTAGCTTTGGCAGATTCCCTCTCACGCTTACCAGAATTATCTCACTTAGTAACTGAAGCGCGTTCTCCATTTCTCAAAGCTTTGCAGAAAGTCCCAACTGTATTGGAAGAATTAGCACAAAAGTTACACGCGCATCTTGTGGAGTCGCCACCCATACTAATCAAAGAAGGCGGATTGATTCGCCCTAGTGTAAATCCCCTGTTGGATGAGAGAAAGGCAACTGTAGAAGCGGATCAGCAATGGATTGCCAATTTAGAAGTTGATGAGAGAGCTAAAACGGGTATTTCTACTCTGAAGGTAGGATTTAACAAAACCTTTGGTTATTATATCAGTATTTCCCGCACGAAAGCTGACCAAGTACCCGCTAATTATATCCGTAAGCAAACCCTGACGAATGAGGAACGTTACATCACCCCAGATTTGAAGGAACGAGAAGCCCGAATTCTCACAGCGCGGGATGATTTAAATCAGTTAGAATATGAGATTTTTACGGCGTTGCGGGAAGAGGTAGCACAAGAGGCGGAAGTAATTCGCAATCTGTCTCGTGCGGTGGCTGCGGCGGATGTGTTGTGTGGTTTGGCTGAGTTAGCGGTACATCAGGGTTATTGTCGTCCAGAAATGTTGCCAGGAAGGGAGATCAATATTGTTGATGGCCGTCATCCGGTGGTGGAACAGTCTTTGCCTGCGGGTTTCTTTGTGCCGAATTCGACTCAATTGGGAAGAGACGAAACGAACCACAGAGGCACAGAGGACGCAGAGAACAACGAAAAGAATTCACCCATTCCCGATTTGATTATCCTCACCGGGCCAAACGCCAGTGGCAAAAGTTGTTATTTGCGTCAGGTGGGATTGATTCAGTTAATGGCGCAGATTGGTAGTTTTGTACCAGCTAGGTTTGCCAAATTGGGAATATGCGATCGCATTTTCACCCGTGTAGGTGCAGTAGATGATCTTGCAACTGGTCAATCTACGTTCATGGTAGAAATGAATGAAACGGCGAATATTCTCAATCATGCCACATCTAGGTCGCTGGTGTTATTAGATGAAATTGGTCGGGGAACGGCGACATTTGATGGTCTTTCTATAGCTTGGGCGGTGGCGGAATATATCGCAGTGGATATTCGGGCGCGAACGATTTTTGCTACTCATTACCATGAATTGAATGAACTGGCTAGTATTTTGCCGAATGTGGCTAACTATCAGGTGACAGTGAAAGAATTACCCGACCAAATTATCTTTTTGCATCAAGTTCAACCGGGAGGCGCTGATAAGTCTTACGGTATTGAGGCGGGAAGATTGGCGGGTTTACCAGCCGTAGTTATTCAACGAGCAAAACAAGTGATGGGGCAAATTGAGAAGCATAGTAAGATTGCGATGGGGCTGCAAAATCTGGATTGATGTTGTCGATTGACTAATTATCGAGCTTTATTTAGCATCTACTAAAAGCTAAAGTTAACCCTTTGCAGGACTCCCATAAGCAATGCTGACTGAAATTTTGCCTTTTTCCTTTGAGTTAAACACGATCGCGATCGCCGGAGCGAGTTTGTGGTCATTGGCGCTATATCTAGGTTTTTCCCCAGTCAATAAATGGGTAATCGAGCAACTCAATCGCTGGTTTAACTTTGCCGAGCGATCGCTTTATACCAGCCAAACAGAGTTTGAAAAGACTCGTAAGGGCAGAGAATCTCAAAACGCTTTCTACGCCTCATTATTTAGCATCGTGCCTTTTTTGGTAGTTGGTGCTTTATGTAACTGGGGTCTGGAAATTAGTTTAGGTGAGAGTTGGGGAATTAGTACAGGTATATTAGCCTGTATGGGTTCTGGCATTTATGAACTTGGGCGCAGGGATGGAGAATCTTCAGATTAATTGCAAAATTATATTTGACCAATAGAAGGTGCAAGGGCTTCATGCACCTTCAACAATCAGTATTTCTTCATCAGTTAATCCATAGAGTTCATACACTAATTGATTTATTTGTCTATCTGTAGCTTTAATTTGTTGTTGAATTCTTTTTTTAGCTGGGGGTGATTGTCCTTTCTTTAGTTGTTGATGGAGGTAAAGCATTTGTTCAACAAGCTGAATTATTTGATTATAAATGTTTTTTTCCTGAGAATTGGAAAAATCAATCAATCGAATTGGTAATTGTCCAATAAACTGAGTAAAATAACGAAAAAAGCCTCCTCGTATTGTGGTACTAATATTCTTAAGATAAAAATCCAAAACTTTACTGTTGAGTAATCCTAAAATATATTTAATTGATTCTTGAACATTATTTTTAAGTATAATTCCATAACCACTGGTAAATGCATAATCTCCTTTTTCATCCCAAGCAAAAGAAGCTCGATTTGCAATATCAGGAACTAATATTTTTGATTTTTTCATCAATTGTATATTTTTAGGGTAAATATAGGCATACCAATCTAAACCAAGCATTTTTCCTTTTTCTCTATTTTCTAAAAATTGTTTATTTTGCATTAGATAATCAAAAGTTAGGGGATAGTTATTACGAAATTTATCTTCATTGATAAGATGAACATTTCCGTTTGTTAGTTCATAAGGAATAATTAATAACTTACTGGAATATAAAATTTGATACGGCTTTATTTCCTTACCCTGTAAAAAGAGAGAAGTTAAATTAGATTCAATTGTAACTATTTTATTTAAAGCTTTAGAATACACCTGTAGCAAATTATTTTCTTGAGAAATAAAATCTACAACATATATTTCATTAGCACTTGTTCTAATACCTTGAGAGATATTAGTTTTTAGATGACTTAAACTGATAAATTTATCGTTATTGAATTTATCGAATAAAACAGAATTTCTACTTTTACCAAAATCCCAACTTTCACTTGTAAGAGATTTATTAATTACCAGCATTTCTTCGGCATTACCATTAATAACCCATTTTAACAAATCTTTAACTTGAATAAAACTTACCTCTGATTGTTTTGTTTTAGACAAGAAGCACAAACAAGTATAAGTTGAAACCTTTGGAAAAACTTGTTGATCTCCAAAATGAACAATCTTTTCAAGAAATTTACCTTCATAAATTAACCTTCTTAAAGACTCTCCATATTGAGCATTAAAAAACTTATGGGGTAAAATAAAACCTAAATGACCATCTTTTTTTAATAAATTCAAACCCTTTTCTACAAAAACAACATAAATATCATAATTTCCCTGACTAGCAGAAATATATTGTTTTTTATAAAACTCAACTTCCAGAGAAGCCCATTCTTTTAAAGCTTGAATTCTAATATAAGGAGGATTACCAATAACCACATCAAATCCACCTCGCTTCATGATATTTGAAAAAGCTGATTTTCAATCAAATATATTAACTCGATAAGCCGTATCTTCATCTAGCAAATTAAGTTTATTATTTTGATAAAATTCTCCATCTATTAAAGAATTACCACACTGAATATTATTATCTAAATCGGGTAAAGCTCTTTCCTTAAATAATGTTAACTGTTTCGTGATTGTTTCCCCTGACTCACCCTCTAAAACCTTTAACAACAAAGACAACTTAGATGTTTCTACCGCTTGCTGATCAATATCCACCCCATAAATATGAGTTAATAAAATGCGCTTTCTTTCGGTTGAAGTTAAACGCCAATTACTAGCTGTGATTTGATATATTTTACTTTTGTATTTTTTGAAATTTTGAAGATATTGCTGTAAATACCAATCTAATAAAAATTGATAAGCAACAATTAAAAAAGAACCTGAACCACAAGCCGGATCAAGAATTGTAATTTCTTGTATTTTTTCTGGTTTTTTACCCTCTAAAACTTTACCAATAGTTTCTTTAACAATATAGTCAACAATATAACTAGGAGTGTAATAAACACCTCCTGCTTTTCTCACTTCTGGTTTATCTTCAATAACTGCTTGGCGACTTGCTGATAAAGTAATTACTTTACCTAAAAACTGCTCATAAACCTGGCCTAAAATTTCCACAGGAATAACGGAAAACTCATAAGGACTTTCAGGAAGATAGAGTTTTCTGATAATTGGTTTTAAAGTGGTATCATCAATTTTGAGATTGAGGGTAAAATCATCTGGCTCATCCCGTCCTTTCTCAGTTTGAAAATGAAATAAACCAGAATTATAACGATAATCTGCATTAATAAATAAACGCCCTAATTCTTGATAAATATTTTTTAATCTTAATAAATTAAATAACTGTTCATAAATTTCAATTCCTCTATCTTCGCAGATGCGTAAAAATACAATTCTGTTAATTGTCATTTGCACTGCAAAGTTTAACTCCCGTTGTTGAATTTGCAGGTTGCGCCAAGCGATATTAGCAGCTAAATTTTCCCGCCAATTTTCAATTTCCTGTAAAAAAGCTTTATCAACAGTAATACCTGCTTTAACTTTAGTTTCAGCAAATTTTTCTAAAGAACCGTTTAACACCGCTTCTTTAGAAAAAAGATTATAAATTTCTTCCCATTTGTCTACATATTCTGTATATTGAAAATGTTTTATTCTCGCTTGAGAAGCTGGATCATTTTTATTGGGCATGATCCGGCAATCATAAACTGAAAATTCTTCAAAGTCAGTTAAAATACTCAAAGATAATTTTGCTGACCATCCATAACGTCTAACTTGAAAAGCAGCACTAATATTTTTACCAACATTCACAGATGGTTTTTTAGCTTCGACAAAAAACTTTCTAACTCCACCTACGCGAAAACTATAATCAGGGGCTTTGGCTTTTCTGGCATCACTAATTTTTAAACTATCTTCGTGAACAACATCTTTATAAATATCAGAAGCTTGTTGTTCATTTCTAACATCCCATCCTAACGCTGCAAAAAATGGATCGATAAATTCAATTCTAGTTTTTGTTTCATTTAAACTACCAGCCCGATATAAATTTATTGAAGAGTGAAAATTATCAATTAGTTGAATAATGTTAGGTGGTGCAGTCATAATTAGTCCTTAAAATGGTTTAATTAAGCGATGAATCGCTCACTAAAAACCAATTTTATTTTACCTTAATTCTAATCTTCAAAATTATCAATTTCTTCCTTCACCAAAGTAGCTATTTTTTGCGCTGCACCGCTTTCACCACGAATTTTACGGAGTTTAGCGCGAATATCGTCCAATTTTTCTGGATGGGCTAATAAGTCTAAAAGCATTTCCGCAATTTCTTGCGGTTGAAGTTTACCCATAAGTTCTGGCACTATCTCTTCCTGTGCCCAGATATTTGGCCATGCTAATAAACCTTTGCGTCTTACAAATGTCAGGAATAACCAATTAATCACGTTGGCAAAGGGTGTACCTACTCCTGGCAGATTTGCTAACAACCCAGGTAAACCATCCCAAGCACGCATAGCATCAAGTTGCTGTGTTGGCAGCAAAACAATCATTGGCACTCCTAAAGCACCGAGTTCGGCAGTGTTTGCCCCCACTGTTGTCAAGCAGATGCAGCACTGAGATAATAAGTGATATGCAGGGCTTTCTTGCCACAGTTCCACAGTTAAGCCCGTTTTTGTTTTGAGGAATGCCTTGGCTGTAGCGTCCTCTGGGACAACTAAAGAAGCGCCGCCAAAGCCAAATATTTCAGCAATAGGGTTCTTTTGTGAATCGGCAAAACTAGCTAAAGTTTGTAAATCTAAAGTTGGGGCTACAGGAATCACAAATTTAGTTTGGGGTCTTTTTGCATGAACGTATTCAGCAATGCCTAGACTTAATGGTACTCCTTGGGCTAATTTTGCGGCTTTTGAACCAGGGAGTAAACCAATCAATTCAGTTTTCAGTGATGGAGTGATAGATAGAGGGGAATTTAAATCTAGGCTTTCCCCTGCTTCTACCATCAAATCACCGACAACGGCGAATTTGTGAGCATATTTCTGGGGGACACCCGCAGCAACTTCAGGTTTCATCACGCCAAAGCGATCAATCCAATTATGCCACCGCGCTTCCCATTCGGCGTAAACCACTGTACGATATCCGAGCTTTTTGCCTATAACTACGGGGAAAATTTGATCGCCACCGAGGAAAACGACTACACCGAGACTTCTCCAATCCCAATTATCAAAGGTTTTACCCCAGAGCAAAAATTGCCAAAAATGCTCTGCTCCCTGAACTCTGTCTACTTCTGGGTAAGAAAGAGCGATCGCTGCTTCTTTACCACTGGCATTTGAGCAAGGCGATAATACCACAGAAATCCTGACTATAGAACGGTCATTCCCCAGTTCTTGCCGCAGCGCCTTAACTACTGGACGCACCCAGGTTGTTACCTCACCTGGGCCATTGGAGAGAATTAGAATATCTACTTGAGTCATTAGTTAATGGTCGGGAGTTAGAGGTCATTAGTCAAGAGGCAAATATGTCATGGTTGGCACAATTACGATCATTACAGTGTGTTCCAACTATAATTCCAGTGGTTTTGTGTTTGCACAGAGCGATCGCTCTCTGGTCTGTTATTAAACTGATATAATCTGCTCTATGTTCGATAATGTCTGCAAGTTTCTCGCCGAGTCCTTTTCCAGCGACTTTGCAACTTGGCTACTTGGTGAACCAATAACTCTCACTCAACTGAGTCCTTCGGAATTATCCCTAGAACCCATCCGCGCTGATGCACTAATTTTGTTGCAGTCTGATGAAGTTATCCTCCATCTCGAATTCCAAACCGTACCTAAAGCCGATATTCCTTTTCGGATGAATGATTATCGCTTACGGGCATATCGAAAATTTCCCCATAAGCAAATGCGTCAGGTGGTAATTTATCTAAAACCAACTGATTCTGAGTTAGTTTATCAAACAGAATTTGTTCTAGAAAACAGCCTGCACAGATTTGAAGTCATCCGACTTTGGGAACAACCAACCGAAGCATTTTTCAATTCACCGGGTTTGCTGCCGTTTGCAGCTTTAAGTCAAACCAACGATCAAACACGAACTTTAGAAGAAGTCGCCCAAATTATTGAGGCAATAAACGACACCCGAATCCGCAGTAATGTTGCTGCATCAACAGCAGTGTTAGCTGGGTTAGTATTAAATAAAGACGTGATTAAAAGAATTTTGCGGAGTGATATGATGCGCGAATCTGTAATTTATCAAGATATTCTACAAGAAGGGCTAGAACAAGGCTTAGAACAAGGCTTAGAACAAGGTTTAGAACAAAAAGCTCAGGAGATTGCAACAAATATGCTCAATGAAGGAGTTGCGATCGCATTAATTGTCCGTGTCACTGGTTTGACTGTCGAGCAAGTTCAACAATTAGAGGCTCAAAGGAACCACAATCAAGCTGAGTGACGTAAAGGGCGCAGAACCCCACCTCTACAAGGCATCTGTCGCATTCTTTTTTAAAATTGGTATAATACATCTCCAAACTATATTATGTAAAAATCGAATACTCTAGGGAACGTGGATTATCGATTCTTTTGGAAGCGTCTAATATTTCTAGCCCGATAATATTTCCGTCTTCATCGTAATCTAAAATTACCCCTGGCTTTTCTTCGTCACTATCTTCTATGAGTACATTAATCAATATAATCCTTAATATATCTACTTCTGGATCATAGGTAATTTTCATATTTCTCTCCAGTATTTTAGTATTTTAGGCAGAATATAAATACTAATTACTTTTATATTTATCTAAATTATTTAATTCATTTTCCAAAGAATCTGAATTTTGCGAAGTAGGAATGCAAACTTTAATAGCTATAGTAATCCTATTTGATTTGTGAAAATTCGCGGTGTTCAGATCCCCGACTTCTCAAAGAAGTCGGGGATCTTGCTAATCCGAAATAAATCCCGTTTTTCTAGCCAATAGTTTGTGCTGAAGGACAAGCTACGCGGAGCGTCCCGTAGGGAAGGATTACGCCAAAATGCCCTTACCTAAAAGATTAGGGCTAGACTCACAAAACCTGCATACACACTGTAAAAAGTACTTAATCAACCCGCTTGTGCGGGTTTTATTTTTTAATACATTATTTATTAATAGCTATTTAGTTATTAATAAATATTACGAAAAATTTACAAATAAGTGAGCAATTACTTTTATACACAGTAAACAATTACAAAGAAATATTTCGTTTTTTATATCGATTTGTGTCATATAAGCGATAAAATGCCTACTGGGCAAGCATTTTCTGATAAAAAACAGATATTGCCTAAAAGTTCACAAGTTACTTGTGGCTGATGATGCCGCTAGGAACTTCCAGTAGAGAACACGCATCAAAGGAGCCGAAGAAGCATGTTCACACACGTCAAGTCCACCATTAGACACATTGCGCCAGATAACTTACGCGGACGTAATTTAATCAAGGTGGTCTATGTCGTGCTAGAGTCCCAGTACCAGAGTGCTTTGTCGCAAGCGGTTCGCACGATTAACGCGAACAATCCCGACTTGGCGATTGAAATCAGTGGGTACTTGATTGAGGAACTCCGCGACCCAGAGAATTACGAGGAGTTCAAACGAGAAATTGAGGGTGCGAATATCTTCATCGCTTCCCTCATTTTCATCGAAGACTTAGCACAGAAAGTAGTAGCAGCAGTAGAACCACACCGCGATCGCTTGGATGTTTCCGTTGTCTTTCCCTCGATGCCAGAAGTAATGCGCCTCAGTAAAATGGGCAGCTTTTCTCTGG
>Ga0209591_10000910_pt1 | contig 38058 bp, 28 predicted proteins | sample MAT01_FD_187207 | JGI IMG/M metagenome (GOLD analysis project Ga0209591, IMG submission 187207) | Freshwater microbial communities from Lake Fryxell liftoff mats and glacier meltwater in Antarctica - MAT-01 (SPAdes) (version 2) | ecosystem: Environmental > Aquatic > Freshwater > Ice > Liftoff... | reverse complement strand
CATTAGAAGAAATTGCGGTGATAAATTCATCACCAGGACCAGCGGTGGCAATATTTATTGGAATAATTGATGGAGTTCCACCAAGTAAACCAATTCCAGCCGTATCTAATCCTAACAAGAAACCGTCGAAACCACCAATTGGAAGCGGACCGGCTGAAGGATTAACAATAGCAGCGTTCGCATTAACAGCTACCATAACTCTTGCGGGAGAAACAGTACCATCGAATACGATACCAACTGCAAGAGCTTGGTTAACAATTCCGGCATCAATTCCACGAACCCAGATAGCACGACCTAAAGAATCGTAACGAGCTACAAACGATGCTCTACCACTGACTGTAGTATTATTTGTAGGTAAAGAAACGATAATTCCGTTTACGAGTGTAAAGTCTATACGACCAGTATATTGACCGCAAACAATAACATCACCATTACCAGTGGTTGTAGCACCAGTAATAGTTGAGTTAAAAGGTACAACTGCCGCTGCAGTTCCTGCAGTATCTGCTCCAGCAACCCAACGGGCACTTTGAGAGTATGCAGATGTACCAAAACCGACGAGTACGAACAATAGCAACGTAACTATCAGCGGGGCTGAAGTACGCTTGTACCATTGTAGCAACAAGTTTTGAACATTCATCATGAGAGATTAACTCCTGAAAATCAACAAAAAATTTATATTATATATAGTTATGTCTTAAGTATAGAACGTAACAAATGTTACCATACAAAAATGGTGCCATCTGTTTTTGATAGAAAAATACTTCATCGCAATTCACAAAAATACAAAACCAAATTGTATTTACCTATTTTTTTCAAAGAATTTTAAGTAAACTTTGAAAAAAAGTTAGAATACAATTGAACCAGGAAGCAATTCTGCCCATCTGGTGTATACAATAACTCTATATCCTAATAAGGTCGAAAATACCAACAACGTAAACCCTGCAAATTTATGCAAACGGTCAATTAATCGTAATGACATTCTATCTTTATATTTGTTTGCAACTCTAATTAAGGAATATAACCAAATAAAGTTTCCTGCTCCAAAGGCAACTGAAAAAACAAAATTGTTCATTATTGTTAATGGAAACAGTCCCATTTTTTGAATTGCAGCAAAGAATGATGTCAAAAAAGGTAAAAAAGTTGGATTAGCTAAATTTGTAGAGGCTATACCCAATCCGATAAAGAACGGTCCTTTTTCTTGAATTTTCTTTAAAAAACGATGAAAGAATGTATTATTGGACTCAGTTTCTTCCATTTCGTTTTGGCTTTTATGCCGTATTTGGTAAATTCCATACGACAACAAACCAATAATGCAAGCTGTTTGAAAGATTAAAAATGCAATTGGATTTCCGTCGAAGAACTCCATAAAAGTACTTATCACCAAAGAACTTGCAGATATTGCTATTATACTATAGAGTGTATCTGTAAGACCGGCAGCATAAGATAATGCATATGCCCCTTTGACATCGTTACGCATAACATATTTGAACGATGCAATAGTAAATGGTCCTGGAGGCATTGCTAAAATAATTCCAATCACAAGACCCGTAAGAATAGCAGCTATCAAAGAAGACTACCTTTTTTAAACATTAACATTAAAATAAATTGTGTGTAAAAAAACTGACACATCGAAATTCAAACTGTGTAAGTAATTGAACATTACATTTTGTAATACTTTTTTTTTGTAACTTACAAATATACGGAATTGAAAATGGTTTTTCAACTTACTGAATTTTCTTATTATTTAAACACTTCATGGAATCAGTTTCAAAAAGTTCCTTCATACAAAGATTAGGGTTGTTTTCAACTATAATGATTGTTACCGGAAGTATGGTAGGATCGGGTATTTTTAAAGATCCTACAGATATTGCCGCAGCTCTTGGTATTCCTTTTTGGTATTTACTCATTTGGGTCATTGCAGGTATATTGACATTAATTGGTGCATTAGCTAATGCTGAAGTAGCTTCAATTTTCCCTAAAACTGGTGGACAGTACATCTATTTTAAAGAAATGTACGGTGATACAGTAGCCTTTTTTTATGGTTGGTCTATCTTTGCTGTTATCCAAACCGGTTCAATAGCCTCAATTGCCTATGTTTTTTCTGAATATAGCCAAACATTTTACACCTTTCCACGGTTTTCAGTCAGTATAGAACAAAGTTTTCAATTATACTTACCCTTTTTAGGTACCTTTTATCCTTTAAAAGAAATAGGATTAAAAGCTGTTACTATTTGTGTGATTTTCTTTTTATCTGGAGTAAATATACTGGGTGTAAAATCTGGAAGTGGACTTCAAAATATTTTCACAGTAGCAAAGTTTCTGGCAATTGGTGGACTGGTTCTTTGTGCCTTTTTATTTGCTCAAAACGGCATACCTCATTTTCAAACATCAAGTTCATTTCTTAGCCATACGAATATTTCATTTTTAATGGGATTCATTGTTGCAATTCAAGCAGCATTTTGGTCCTACGATGGATGGAATAATATCACCTATATTGCTGGAGAAGTGAAAACACCCCAGCGGACAATTCCAAAAGCCTTAATTATTGGAACTATAACCGTTATCTGTATTTATGTTTTAGCAAATGCAGCCTTTTTGTATGTTTTACCTTTGTCTACTATTGCGAAATCCTCCTTGTTAGCCAGAGATGTAGCAACGGTTATCTTTGGAGGAATAGGCGGTTATTTGGTTGCAGCAGCAGTTATGATTTCTACATTTGGAACTACTAATGGAACAATCCTTGCAAGTGCAAGAGTATACCAAGCAATGGCTGAAGATGGATATTTTTTCAAGAAAATGAAAGAAATACATCCACGATTTCTAACACCACATTATGCACTTATTTTACAAGCAGTCTGGACATCGATGCTTGTAATGACAGGTACATTCAGAACATTAACGAATATGTTAATTTTTGTTACTTGGGTCTATTATGCTCTTGGTGTAGTAGGTCTTTTTATATTACGTAAGAAAATGCCAAATGCTGATAGACCTTATAAAGTTTTATTCTATCCGTTTCTTCCCTTTATTTTTGTTATTTTTGCATCTGTATTTGTTGTATTAACACTTTACACCGATATTCAAATGTATTTAGAAGGAAAGGTAGAGATAATAAATTCCTTGTATGGCTTATTCTTAGTGGCAACTGGTATACCTTTTTATTTTTACTTTAGAAAAAACAAACAACTAACTTAATGGAAATAGTCTTTCAGATTTTACAGGTATGGCTGTGGGCTTCGCTTGGTTTTACTTTTGTAGAGGCATATTTAAAAGTAAATAAACTTTGGAAACGTAAACACGAACGCAAAGTGGCAGAAGCACAGTCGATAATGGGATCTTGCGTAGCATTGTTAGCAGGGATGCCATTTTTCTTTCGATATGTTACTCGTTCTGATTTTGAATCTGCAGTTGGTTCTTTTGTTTGGCTCAGTGTAAGTGTGTTTATAATTTTTGTTGGTAGTGGAATTTGGCTACAAAGGGAAGACAAAAAAATAAGCTTTTTTAGACTCATTAAAGATGCCTTAAAACTTGAAGGAACTGAAGTTGGGAATCTTGCGAAAGCACTTATTCGCCACCCAGTTGGCGCTAAAAACATGGTTGAGATATTAGTACAAATTGCCCATATAGACAATGAGTTTCATAAAAAAGAACGAGAGTTTATAGAACTCTTTATTTCAAAATGGAATATAAATATATCGTTGAATGACTTTCTACTTTATCATAATAAAAATGAAAATGTAAATTATACTACCCTATTAAAGGCAGTTGAAGATTATTTAGAAATACTTCCACCTGAAAAACAAGTTGCTCAGTTGATTGATACGATTAATGAATTAATTCATGTTGACGATACTATAACAATTGAAGAGAAAATGACCGTTTCTGAAGTAACCTCTATGCTTCGAGATTATATAAATCAAGACAGAGATATTAAAAAATTCGAAGTTTGTATAGTGCCTCGAAACCAAGAGCAAGAAGAAAGAGCATTATCAATATTGTTTGATTACAAGCGCAAAGAACTTCCCGGTGGTTACGTGTTTTCTGTTGCTGAATATTTTTCTGAAGACTATGCAGAAATGGTTTGTGAAGAATATAGGAAATTAGGGCTTTTTGCAATTTCATTGCGAATTCCTGAAGTTATTGAAGAAGCCTCTTAAAGTGTTTTACTAATGAAGTAGCATTTCAATTACAAGAAACCAAAATCTAAGCGATGGACCCGTTATTCTTATTACTACAAATTGGTATTTGGGTATCACTTGTGTTTACTGTTCTTGAAGTATATTTAGTAATAAATAAACTTTGGAAAAGAAAACACGAAAGAAAGGTTGCGGAATCACAGTCGTCGATGGCGGCATTAGTTGCTCTTGTAACAGGATTTCCATTTCTGTTTCATTATATTCATCTTAAAGATTGGGAATCATTTGTAGGTGAAATACTATGGTTAACGGTAAGTTTCTTCATACTCTTTGTGAGTAGTGGATATTGGCTATTTAGAGCTGACAAACGAGCAAGTATTTTTAGCTTATTAAAAGATGCAGTTCGATTAGAAGGCACCGAGGTTGGAAACTTAGCAAAAGCATTATTACGTAAACCTGTGGGACCCAATAGTATGGTTACTATTCTGATTCAAATTGCTTGCATAGATAATGAATTTCATCACAAAGAACGAGAATATATAGAAAATTTCATTAAAAAATGGGATATCAAACTTTCAATCGATGATGTAATTAACGATCAAGATAGTTTCAATAAAGGGAATTTTAAAAGTCTTTTATTCGCCGTGAAAGAATATATTTCTATTGTTCCTCCTGAAAAACAAGTTGCTGAAATGATTGATACCATCAACGAACTAATTAATATTGACGATTCAGTTACTGATGAAGAAAGGATGATTGTCTTAGAAGTTAATTCTATGCTACAAACCTATCTAAACACAGAAGTAGGATTAGAAAAGTTTGAAGTATGTATAATCCCTCGGTCTGAAGAACAAGAAGCAAAAGCGATATCTGTTCTTTTCAATTATAAATACAAAGAATTACAAGGGGTAAACGTCTTTTTAGTTGGTGAATATTTCTCAGAAGAATATGCAGAAATTATTTGTGAAGAATATAGATCTTTAGGATTATTCGCAGTCCCCCTTCGTCCTTCTCAACAAACAGAGCAAGAGTAACTAAAATGGCGTCAGATTATTTTTCTATACATACAACAACTCCTGAAGAAAGAAAAGTAACAGAAATTGTTCGACTTCTTCATACAGGTGCAGTAATGCTGTATCCAACAGATACCGGATATTCGTTAGGGTGTAGTTTAGAACAAAAAAGTGCGATTGAGCGAATTCGTTCTATTCGGAAATTAGAACCAAATAAAGGGCTTACGTTTATGTGTCATTCCCTTTCGAATATTTCCGATTATGCTATTGTTTCTGACAAAGCGTACAAGACAATTAAAAAACTAATACCCGGACCATTTACGTTTATTCTTCCAGCTACCAAAATGATTCCTAAATTAGTGTTAGATCCAAAAAAGAAAACGTCTGGAATACGGGTACCTGACCATACACTTTCGTCAATTTTGATAAAAGAGTTAGGCAACCCATTACTTTCAATTACAGCGAAACATCCTACAAAGGAACATTCCTATCCACACGAATTACTAGATTTACTTGCAGGGTTTGTAGATATTGTAATTGAACCTGATAGAGAAGATTTTGTAGGAGAATCTACCGTAATTGATATGACAACAGATACATTTGAAATACTACGATTAGGAGCAATGCATACTAACGTAGAATTACAATTACAATAGAACCGAATATTAAAGAAATTAGTACTATCCCTTGAAGAAAAAAATACTCATTACCTCAGCCTTATTATATGCCAATGGCTATTGCCATTTAGGCCATATTGCTGGTGCATATTTACCAGCAGATATCTTTGCTCGTTTTCATCGGCTTTTGGGAAATTCCGTCCTATTTGTTTCAGGTTCAGATGAATATGGAGCAGCAATTACGATGGCTGCAGAAAAACAAAATACTACACCAAGAGAGATTGTAGAATTATACCATAATGAAAATAAAACAGCATTATTAAATTTTGGAATGTCTTTCGATATATTCGACAGAACCACAAACCCAATCCATAAAGAAACTGCTCAAGAATATTTTTTATCTTTTCATAATAACGGATTTCTATCCACAAAAGAAGAAGATCAATTTTACGATGCTTCAGCTTCAATGTTCTTACCAGATAGATATGTTGAAGGTGTCTGCCCTAATTGTTCTTACGATAAAGCTCGAGGAGATCAATGCGAACGGTGCGGTGCCTATTACGACCAAACTGAATTATTACACCCTAAAAGTCTAATTTCTGGTACAACACCAGAAGCACGAACGACAAAACATTGGTATTTTCGTTACGATCTATTTCAATCATTTTTAGAAGGGTATATTCTACAATTTTCTAATGAGTGGAAAGAAAATGTATTGCAACAAACCAGATCTTGGTTACAAAAAGGACTTAGTGAAAGGGCAATTACACGCGATTTAGATTGGGGAATTCCTGTACCACTTCCAGAAACAACTGGAAAGGCAATGTATGTTTGGTTCGAAGCAGTATTTGGGTATATTTCGGCAACAAAGCAATGGGCATTAGAAAATAATTCTAGTTGGCAAGAATGGTGGAAAAATCCTGAAACTACTTATTATGCTTTCATTGGAAAAGATAATATAGTTTTTCATACTTTAATGTTTCCTGCTATGCTTTCGGCTTTAAAAGATGGCTATATTTTACCCTCGAATGTTCCTGCAAATGAATTTATGAATTTGGAAGGTAGGAAGTTTTCTAAATCCGCAAATTGGGGAATTGATCTACGTGATTTCCAACAGCAATTTCCCGATGAAGAATCTACTGATGCACTTCGGTATACCATTGCAATGAATTTCCCAGAAACAAGAGATTCTGACTTTACTTGGACTAATTTTCAAGTGAGAGTAAACAATGAACTATCAGCAATTTTAGGTAATTTTATTAATAGAACATTTGCTTTTACGGATAAAAACTTTTCTAGTAAAGCTCCACAAATTTCTAATTCTACCGCAATTAGTAATGAATGGAATGACACTCTTGATCAGCTTAAAAACCCAATGGAAGTTCTTCCTTCTAAAGATTCGATTTTACGTGAGGTAGATAGAATTATAATTGAATCTTTGTATACACATTATACTTTAGCAACTTCCAATTTTCAAAATTGTAAATTTAGAGATGGGATTCTTGAGTTAATGTCAATGGCTAGGGCTGCCAACAAATATTTTAACGATGCTGAACCATGGAAAACGGTAAAATCGAATCCTGAAGATGCAGCATTAACCGTATATATATGTCTTCATATTGTTCGAGTATTAGGCTTTGTTTTTGAACCGATTTTACCATTTAGTTCTAGAAGAATTCTCAATTCCTTTAATGATTCTGAGGTTAGCGAGTGGGAAAATTCTTTACAATTTTCAGTAAAAAAAACAACTACTATTTCAAATTCTGGAGTTTTGTTCACGAAGGTTGAAGATTCGTTAGTAGAAGAGTTAAAATCCAAATTAGGATCAAACTCTCAACTAATTATTACTACAGATTCTGACAATAAAACGAAAATTGACCACAGTGAATTGATTGAAAAACCAATTCAAATAGAGGGTCTAATTTCAATAGTTGATTTTATGAAAGTTCAATTACGAACTGCAGTCATTGTTTCTGCTGAACCTGTTCCTAAATCTAAAAAATTATTAAAACTACAAGTGACTTTTGGTAATGAAGAACGTCAAATTCTTGCAGGAATTGCAGCTTTTTATACTCCTGAAGAATTAATAGGAAAAGTTGTTGTTGTAGTGTGTAATCTTGCTCCTGCAACATTAATGGGCAATACTTCAGACGGTATGCTTTTAGCTGCAAATAGTTCTGAAGGAACTCTTTCCTTGGTCACTATAGATTTGAAAAATGGTGCTTTGTTAAATGCTGAGGTTCGATAATGGCAAATGAGTTAGAATCAAATTCAACGTCGAGTACAATTAGCCGCTGGGGAATGTTATTTCTTGTTAGTAGCATTGCTATTGTTACATCATTCTTTGTTTCTCAAGTGATTATTATTAACAAATTACTTTCAGAAATTGAAACAAAAGAACGAAAACTTTCTTCTATCAATTCTACCGCCGAAGCTTTACATACAAAAATTAGTGATTTACAATCTGCACCACGAATCGAAAAAATCGCAATCCAAAAACTTGGAATGATTCAACAAACAAAATCTCCGATTACTATTCCGTGATATTCTACACATTTACAATTTGTCAGTTTTCTTATGAAATATAAAGATTATTATGCAGTTCTCGGAGTAGCTAAAACTGCTTCGAAAGATGAAATAAAAAAAGCATATCGTTCATTGGTATTTAAGTATCATCCCGATAAAAATCCTGGTAATACTGCAGCTGAAGCAACCTTTAAAGAAGTTGCCGAAGCATACGAAGTTTTAGGTGACGATGAAAAAAGAAAGAAGTATGATACCGTAGGTTCTTCTTGGAATTCATTTTCTCAATCTGGTGGAGATTCTAATGATTTTGATTGGAATCAATGGAAAAGTCGGAAAAAATCTACGAAAAATACCGATAATTTTCGAGATACTTTTTCAGATGGTGGAGTTTCTGACTTTTTTCAACAAATGTTTGGGAACCGACGTGGTTCTGAATCCAAAATTCCTAAAAGTCCAGGAATACACTTTGAAGTAAATTTAGATATTAGTCTAGATGAGTCATTCGAAGGTGCAAAAAAAGTGATCTCAGTTGAGAATCGAAAAATTGAAGTTGCTTTAAAACCAGGAGTACAAAGCGGACAAGAGTTAAAGATTTCTGGAAGAGGTGGAAAATCTAATTCCGAGGGTCAAGATGGCGATGTGTATATCAAGGTTGTTATTCCTCCTCATCCAATTTACCAACGATTAGAAAACGATTTATACGTTGATGTCGATACAAGTATCTATACTGCAATATTTGGTGGTAGCGTTACGGTTCAAACATTTCATGGTAAGGTAAATGTAAAAATTCCACCTGAATCTCAACAAAAAAGTACTTTGGTTCTTAGAAAACTCGGGATGCCGATTTATGGTAAAGATAAATCGTTTGGTGACCTTTATGTTCGATTAAATATTCTTGTTCCTACGAAACTTACTGCTGAAGAGAAAGAATTGTTTAAAAAACTTTCGTCACTTCGAAAGGAATCATAGATGCCTACTATTCGCTTTGAAGAAGTATCAAAAACGTACGAAAATGGATATTTAGCGCTTAAATCCGTTTCATTTACTATAAATGAAGGGGAATTTTTTGTTTTAGTAGGTCCTTCTGGGTGTGGAAAATCTACTTTGTTACGATCTGTTGCTGGTTTAGAACAAATTCAAAGTGGAAACATCTATTTTGGAGATGAGAATATTACTTCCTATGAACCAAAAAATAGAAATATTGGAATGGTGTTTCAAAACTATGCATTGTACCCACATTTGACAGTTTTTGAAAACATTGCATTTCCGCTGCAAATACAAAAAAAACCGAAAATTGAAATTGATACCTTAGTTCGTTCTGTTGCAAAGCAAGTTTCTTTAGAACAACTTTTAGACCGAAAACCGAAAGAACTTTCCGGTGGACAACGCCAACGTGTTGCATTAGCACGTGCATTAGTAAAGAATCCAAATGTCTATTTGTTCGATGAACCACTTTCTAATTTAGACGCTCATTTAAGAGCTCAAATGAGGATTGAGATTCTTTCACTTCGCAAAAAATTTCAAAAAACATCAATTTATGTTACTCACGATCAAACTGAAGCGATGACAATGGCAACAAGAATTGCTGTTATGAAGGAAGGGAATATAGTTCAAATTGGAACGCCAACTGAATTGTATTCTAACCCTAAAACACATTTTGTGGCAACATTCATTGGTAGTCCAACTATTAATACGTTTGAGGGTGTATTCAAATCGAATAATGGAAATTTTTTCTTCGAAGATATACAATCTGGAATACAATTTTCAGTTCCAAGTATACCGAAAGATTATATTACAAATACGGAAATTCTTTTTTGTTTTAGAGCAGAATCGTGTAGAATAGCTTCAACACTAGAAGAGAGTGGTTCTATTAGTTTTGATTTAGTTGAATACCTTGGGAATGAATCATTAGGGTATTTTTCAGCAAATATAAGGAATATGATTGTTCGGTTACCCGCTGATTTTACAATAGTACCGGGTCAAAAGTACACATTACATTCAAATGGAACAAATTACTTTTTCTTTGATATTTTAAGTGGGGAACGTATCTTTACAGAAGAATAAAAATTACGTCAATGTATTCTTATAAAAGTCTTCTAGATTTAATTTCTAAGTATTTATTTATAACCTTCACGGTTAATTCTTTCGGTTCAACTAACAATGTTAAAATTCCATTTTGCTGTAATTCTTTAACAATGAGTTTCTTTTCTAAAGCAAAACTTTCAGCTATCGTTTTAGTATAAATTTCTTCTGTTGTTGTAGAAATTGAATTTGTTACATCTCGCAACTCTGTGTTTTCGAAAAATACAACTACTACAAGATGTCTCTTGGAAATCATTTTAAGATAGGGCAGTTGACGTTGAAGCCCAAATGATGTCTCGAAGTTCGAGAACAACACTATCAACGAACGTTGCGGGATTAACGAAAGCATAGAAGCAGTAACTAATTCAAAATTGGATTCTTTAAAACTTGATTTTTGATTGTAAAGGACATCGACAATTTTTTTTGTTTGGATTCTTTTTTTGTCTGCTTTTATAAATGCACCCGCACGATTTGAAAATGTAACTAACCCTGCTTTGTCATCTTTTATAATTGCAACATTTGCCAAAGATACAGTCGCATTAATAGCATAGTCGAGCAAAGTCATTCCTTCGAATGGCATTTTCATTGTTCTCCCTTTATCAATCACGCAATATATTTGTTGCGATTTCTCGTCTGTAAATTGATTCACCATCAACTGTTGAGATCTGGCAGTAGCTTTCCAGTTTATTGTTCTATAATCATCACCGGGAACATATTGTTTTATTTGATCAAATTCATTGCTTTGTCCAATTTTTCTAATTTTCTTAATTCCGTAATCTGTTAGTCTGTTGGAAATTGCCATTAATTCGTACTTACGCATTTGAATATAGGAAGGATACACCGCTACAGTTATAGGTGTTGCCGCAATTACTTTTTTCTTAACTAACGAAATTTTCGTACGAATAAAGACTATTACATTCCCAAAATTATATTCACCACGTTTTTTTGGAACTACTTCATATTGATAATACCCTTTTACAAAAGGAGATAACGGTATGGTTGTATGTATATCTGAACGGAATTGAAATTGTGATGGTAATTCGTCTATTAGATCAATAACAACTGGGATTGAATATCTACTTTCTATAAATAAATCCACAGGGTTTTTATCCCCGTTTGAAAGTTTTTCTGGAATTGAACGAGTAACGAAAATTGTTCCTGATCTATACACTAATAGGATATCAATAACAGTTAGAATTAACAGCATCAAAAGTGCTATTTTCCCAATTGGAATAAATATTGGTACAAAAAAACCAGTTACGAATATACAGATGATAAAACTAGATCCGTAAAAGAATTTAGAGTGAAAGAATAGCGAAGAAAGGAATTTTTTCATTGACTCTTTTAAATAAAAAAACTCTCAAAATACTTTGAGAGTTCAAATATAATACTATTTTGGTTTATTTATACCAATTCAGCATTTAAGGTTGTTGAAGTGGTTCTAAGAATTCGTACGGGAACTATATCACCAATTACATATCCTCGAATATCTTCATGATTGAAAAAGGTAATTTTATTGGAGTCTGTTCTACCAACCCATACTTCAGTATTTCTTTTGCTTGGACCTTCAATTAAAACGTGTTCAATTGTTCCAACGGTAGTTTCGTTTATTTGGCGAGCAATTTCGTATTGAAGGGTAATAATTTCATTTAGTCTTCTGGTTTTAACTTCATCTGAAACATCATCTCCCATTTTCCATGCTTTTGTATTTTCTCTTGGAGAATATTTAAACATAAAAGCACCGTCAAAGCGAACTTGTTCAACTATCCGCATCGTCTCTAAATGGTCTTCTTCTGTTTCTGTAGGAAAACCAGAAATAATATCGGTTGTCAACGCACAATTAGGCATCAACTCTCTAATTTTGGCAATTCTATTTAAATATCTTTCTATTGAATAGGTTCTATTCATTAACTCTAAAACCCTATTTGAACCAGCTTGAAAAGGAAGATGAATATACTTACAAATATTGTCAAATTCAGCCATTGTTTCAATAACTTGGTCGCTCATATCTTGAGGATGAGATGTGGTATATCGAATTCTCATCAACGGAACAGCAATTGCAGTCGCACGTAGTAAGTCGGCAAAGTTATGATTATGTTCTGTGTCTAAATAACTATCTACATTTTGACCAAGAAGCGTGATTTCTTTAAACCCAGAATCGTAAAGATTCTTTGCTTCTTCAACAATAGAAGACATCGGTCTTGAACGTTCTCTTCCTCGTGTAAATGGAACTACGCAATATGTACAAAACTTATCGCATCCACGCATAATTGAAATCCACGCTGATATGCCTTCTGTTCGAAGTGGTACTATATCATCATAGGTTTCAACCTTACTCAATTTAATTGCAATGCCTCTGTTACCTTGCAAAGCTGATTCAATCAATTGAGGAACCTTTCTATATTCATCTGGTCCTACAACAATATCAACTAAGTTTTTTTCACCTAATAGTTGGGCTCTCAACCGTTCAGCCATACAACCTAACAAACCAACAACTAAATGAGAATTTCTTTTTTTGTAATATTTCAAATGATTTAAACGGTCGTAAATTTTCTTTTCTGCATTTTCACGAATAGCACAAGTATTTAACAAAATAACATCTGCTTCTTCTGGTTTCTGCGTTGATTGAAAACCTTCCGATTGTAATACTCCACCAACTATTTCAGAATCATTTGTATTCATTTGACAACCATAGGTTTCAATATAAACCTTGGTTGTTTGAGAAAGAACTTTTTTTCCTTTTGTTTCAGGTTTTATTTCAGTTAATATCGGTAAATCTATCATAGAATCTGTTTCGCTTTTTATTTTTTCGAATTAAAAGAAAGAATCGTTTCTGTCTGTGAACTAGGCAGTACTGATTGTAGATACGTTTTTTCTTGTGTAAGAAACTGATCTATTTTTTCACTATTGTTCAGTTTAGTTTGGTACAAAAGATATTCAATTGCAAAGCGATATAACTTGTTGATATTCACATTTTTGCTTTCTTGAAGTAGTGCTTTTGTGTTTACATATTCTCTAAATCGCAATGTAGATAAATCTGAGAAATACTTCGTTGAATAAAATTCTTTCGTCGATTTATCTAAAGGATCTATAAAATCTAAAGAATCCACATAGAGAACAACCTCACTACGGGAAGTACCTTTGTTGAATTCCGAAGAAATTGCAAATGCTTTTATAGAATCTAAATGAAAACTTACTAATTTTGGGTTTCCGCCTTCATAAGAGCGTAAAACTGAAAACCCTTCAGGCAACAAACCAATAATCATTAAACCTCTTGAACCATTTATCGAGGTTCCACCTTCGTCTGTATACACAAGTATTTCTGGGATAGTATCTGAAGTAACACTTTTAACTTCTACACGTTCCCCGCGCTCAAATTTGTATTTAGGCGATTGTTTGTATGAATTAGTTGCAGGATTAAAGTGATACACTCTAATAGAATCGAAATGATTTTTCGCATTTGAAGTAGTACCAAATACTACAATTACATCATCATAACCATCTTTGTCAATATCGGGACGGAGTATGCGTTGAATGGATGTTGTGTCGCCTTCGTAGTTAAATGTTGGTCTAGGTACAAGTAAAAAATCTTTTAAAGGCTGTTCCTTGTTTTGAGAACGTTCACAACCAATTATGAACATAAAACATGAAAGCAGACAGATAAACTTTAACAACGATTTGGTAGTTACAATTCGATTTGGTATCATTTCGCTAATATTACATGAAGTGTAGTTGAAATTCTATTCAAATACAAATAATTTGGTGCAATTTGTTCTACAAAGGAAAGAGTTTCTATTAATTTAGATTCTGATTCTAACGTTACAACAATTTCATTTTTGGGAAGGAATGAAAAAGTACAACCTAACTCTGCATTCTCAATCAGAATTGTAGCATCAATTGTATAATCGACAATTAAGTCTCTAAAATATTTCTTTAAAACAATTAACACTTTTTGAAGTGAATCTTTTTCAACAATAAAATCATTCGAAAAGTAACTTTCTTCTAAATGGATAAGTACTATGTCGTTGAAAGTTGTTTTAAATATTTCTATTATTGTTTCGAAGGAAAGGATTACGTTTGAATTTTCGATAGAAACAGCTGTCAACTGTTCTAAGTCGAATAGTTGTTCTTTTAAAGTAGTTGATGCTACCAAAGAACGTTTTATACTTTCAGCAATAAGCGCTTTAGGTAATGATGATAAATTCATATTAATCAATTCTAAGATTGCAGTTAAGGCATCTAATTTAGGCTTAATTTGTTCAATAACAATTTCATTTACAACAGGCAAAATATTCAGTTTTGCTTCATTCGTTGGAATTGACACTGGATCAATTTCTTCTAAATTTTCCGCAAATACATTCAAAATAGAAGATTCCAATGGTTCTTCATATTTTTCTAGAGTATTAAATTCTTCAAAAATTGGAGTACTTATCGAATCTGGAATAACTTTTGAATCGATTAGAATCTCTTCTTCATTATTTTCAAAGCTGTAAGTACTACTTTTCGGAATAAGAGTGAAAATTTCTTCTTCCTTAAGTGGTTTAGTAATATAACCTTGAATACCAGTGGTATCGCACGACTCGTAATATATTTCATCTTCTTCATGAACTAAAAAGTACATTTGAAGTTCAGAAAAACCTGGGATACTTTTCATTCGTGAAAGCAAATCCAATCCACTTATTTGTGGCATAAGAAAATCTATAAAAACTATATCTGGCTTAGAAGTAACTATTGAATAAACAGCCTTGGAAGGGTCGTTTACAATTAACAATTCGTGGTTTTCCTTTGCAAGAATCAAAGAAAACTCGTCTGTAATCTGTTTTTGGTCGTCTATGATAACTATCTTCATTGAATGACAAACGTTGAAGTGGAAGCCCTATTCTTTACTTAAAGAAAAGACATACTATCGAAAAATAAACACAAAGATACAAAAAAAATGCCCAGCATAGGAAGAGGAACTCTTAGAACTATGCAAGGCAATCTAAAAAAACAGAAAATAAAATCTATTCTGTAGCAGCGTTTTCAGCTTCTGCAGCTTTTTCTTCTTTTGCTTTTACTTTTTTAGTTAGTAATTGTTGTTTTTTACGACTATAACGAGCGGCAGCATTCAATTTGTGGTTATCAACCGAAGTTGTAATTTCTTCAGTTTCTTTCCCTTTAAATTGCATTTGACGACGAAGTAAGACTCCATCGTAGCTCAATAATGAACGAACAATATCAGTTGGTTGCGCACCAACATTTAACCAGTAGATAGATCTTTCGTGATCTAAAACAATTGTAGATGGTTGAGTCATTGGATTGTAATATCCAACACGCTCAATAAATGCTCCATCTCTTCTGCGACGTGCGTCAACTGCAACAATATCATAAAAAGGTGCTTTTTTGCGACCGCGTCTACGTAAACGTAATTTAACCATAGAGAAATACCCTACTCTATTAAAAGAATATAAAAGTTATAAAAAATCCGTTAGTTTGAAAATCGTCCAAACCCGGTTGGCATTTTTAAGTTCCGAAATTTATTTGGAGTTTTTGTTCCCTTATTTGTCATCGACTTCATCATTTTCTGCATTTCTTCAAACTGTTTAAGAAGTTTGTTTACATCTTGAACAGTAGTTCCACTACCTGAAGCAATCCTACGACGGCGAGAACCGTTTATAATTGTTGGTGCTGCACGTTCCTTCTTTGTCATAGAAAGTATCATAGCTTCTACTTTGTTGAATGCAGAATCATCTACTTGGACATTTCTCATTGCTTTATCCATTCCTGGAATATAGCTCAATAAATCCTTTAAAGAACCCATTTTCTTAATAGTACGTAATTGTTCTAAAAAGTCCTGAAATGTAAATTGATTTTTGCGAATTTTTTCTTCTAAAACTTTCGCTTCTTCTTCGTCGAATTGTTGTTGAGCTTTTTCAACTAATGTTAAGACATCACCCATCCCGAGAATTCGAGATGCTATACGTTCAGGGTAAAAAGGCTCTAAAGTATCGAGTGATTCACCAGTCGAAATAAATTTAATTGGTTGCCCTACTACTTGGCGTATAGAAAGTGCGGCACCACCACGGGTGTCACCATCTAACTTTGAAAGTACTACACCAGTTAGATTTAATGAATCGTGAAAAGATTTTGCAGTTGTTACTGCATCTTGACCAATCATTGCATCACAGACAAACAATATTTCATTTGGTTTAGTTTTGTCCTTAATGTCTCGAACTTCCTGCATCATTTGTTCGTCTATTGTTAAACGACCAGCTGTATCGATAATAATAACATCTCTGGCATATTTACGAGCATACATTAAAGATTCAGTTGCAATTTCGACAGGATTTTTACCTTCAACAGTAAAAACAGCAACATTTGCAGATTGTCCTAAGGTTTTCAACTGGTCAATTGCTGCAGGACGGTATACATCACAAGCAACTAATAATGGCTGTTTACCTTTTTTCTTAAGGCTTAATGCCAATTTAGCACAAAAAGTAGTTTTTCCAGAACCTTGTAACCCTGCAACCATAATAACAGCTGGAGGAGATGAAAGATTTAGATCACTTTTCGTAGTTCCCATTAAGGCAACAAGTTCGTCGTAAATAACTTTTACAACCATTTGCCCAGGCAATACATTCCCTTTAACTTCCAAACCAATTGCTTTTTGTTTTACGTCTTCAACAAATTTTTTGGACACTTGGAAATTAACATCAGCATCAATAAGGGCTTTACGCACTTCTTGAAGAGCTTCTTCTATATTTTCTTCAGAAATTTTGTTCAGGCCACGAAATTTTCGTAGTGCCGTCTCAATTTTTGTACTTAAACTTTCAAACATGTATCTTTTTTGGTTTTTTAAAAGAACAACAAATATACGGATTTATTTTCACCTACCAATAGAGTATAGATTCTTTGGATAAGTTTCATTTGAATTTTATGTCAACAATTAACCTTCATCATCTATTCTAAAGGCACTTACTTGACGAATTTTTAGCATTCTTGAACTTGATTTAAAATCTATCCAAGACCCAATCCCTATCAATCGTGCGTTTGCTCTTAAGAATAGTTCTAAACAATGAAGATATGGTAGTAGTTTTCGAACAGAGCACCGATTCTATCAATACTATTCTGTCTCCAGAATGTAATTCTAATGGTTCGAGTATTGAAAACTGTTCGTTTTCTTTCAAGGAAAATGAAGGCAGCAAAATTCTCGCTTCTAATTGTCTTGCAACTTCTGATAATAGTAAAATAGATTCTGGAGTTGTAGAAACTACCACTTGAACATCTTGATCTAAAAAATGTTTTACTATTTCAAATGCTAATTTTCTACAAAAAGGAGGGAACTGACAAAGTTTATTTATCCGATAAGCTATTGTTTCATTTTGTAGAATTGGTTCAAGTACTGCTTCAGACTCAATACAAAGTTCCCAAAGTTTTTTGTTGTATGTACCAATAAATTTTATATATTTTTACTTCAATGGAACAAAAATGATGATTATGAAGTACTATAAAGTATAGTAGTCAATGATGCAATTTTAAAGTAAACACTATCTTGATACGCAAACTATTTCAGCTCAAATATATTTTTCTCTTACTTTTTTTCGGAACGAAAGCCATGCTTAGTTCTGAAGAAACGACTATTAATGGGCAAATAAATTTGAGTTCAGATATCTATTCTGCTTCAGGTATAGAGCCTCGACATCCTTCCTTTGTTTCTCGAGCAATTATTCGCTCAACTGTAACTATAGAAGATATTATTCAACTCCCATTTGAACTTTACATTACTACAAATCAAATTGGTTTTCAACAACCATTCAACCAATTTGGGATAAGTCCAAAAGTTGGAAAATGGCTTCAAGTTCATGGTGGTTATTTTTCAAAAAAACTTTCAAACCTAACCTTTGGCGATCTTCGAATTCTTGGTGGTGCTCTAGATCTTTCTCCCGGAGATTTTCGTGCTTCTTTCTTGTATGGATTAGGGAGAATTGCAAGATCTCCAGATTCCATGGTTGCTTTTCAAGGCGAATATTCACGTTCAATTGCAGCCGCAAAATTAGGATATGGTGATGAACAAGAATCGTTTGTACACCTAAACATTGTTCGCTCAATCGATGATTCGACTTCATTGCAAAGGAGAGAAGGTTTTATTTTGCCAGAACCAATGGCAAATACAGTTGCGAGCATTTCAACCGGACTTGTGTATAATTCTCTTCTAAAATTTAACGGTGAAGCAAGTGTTTCTGCAACTACTCGTTCATTAAAAGTTCAAAATATTGAAAGTGAGATACTACCTTCCATTCCAAATTGGATACTTCCAACAAATAGCACTACATCTTTAGATAAAGCTTTCAAAGTATCTGCAAATCTATCTCCAACAACTTCTTTTTCTATTCAAAGTATGGTACAGTGGATTGGCCCGGGTTATATAACTTCGGGATTTCCACAATTACAAAACGATGTGTTCGAATGGACTGTTTCTCCTTCATTACGATTATTTTCGAATTCCCTATTTTTAAAACCATCAATTGGAATTCGGAAAAACAACGTCTTAGACAATAGATTCTCGACTACGACCAGGACGGTAGGTTCGTTTGTGGGTGCGTGGCAACCGAGCCAGAATTTTTCGTTGAACTCTTCCTATACTAATTTCGGAATGTCTTCAGAACATAGGAATGACACTTTGTTTGTTCGGAATGTATTTTCACATTTTTCTCTAAATCCTAGAATAACTTTTCGCATTTCCGATGTAGCTTCTACCGTTGGGGCATTGATCTCTTTACAAGATGTAGAAGACAAAAACTCTATACTTCAATTTACTACCAGAACAACAGTAAAAGTAGTAAGTTTGTATCACTCCTTATTTTTCCCTTCGTCACTTTCTTTTAACACCAATTTATCGTTTAATTCGGTCATAACATCTTTAGTAAATACAAAGATATTTTCAGTTCAAGAAAAAGTATCGAAGACTTTTTTTAATCAGAAATTTCTGACAAGTTTTCAGTTTGGAATTAATTATTTAGAAACTACAACTTCTGATTTGCAAATGGTATCGATAATGCAACTTTCCTACGATTTCGGTTCAAATTTTGGAAAGCTATCAGTCAATAATTCTTTCAATTCTTTTGCTTCTCAAGACAAAACAATTCGACCAACTTTTAACGAATTACAGTCAACACTTCAATACTCAATCTCATTCTGAGCACTTTTAAAATGAACAACGAAATATATTCTATAGCTCAACAACGATATGAAGATTCTTTAGCAAAAGGCGAAAAGAACCTTAGTAGATTATCACTATTCAATGTTGTAGCGAAAGAGTTTTGCCAATCTAAACCTGGTTTAACATTAGAATTCACAGAATATGTTATAGATTTAGCAACTGAAGAAAAAAATTCTGTAGAATTAGCATTGGCACATTATTCTTCTGGTGTTTCCTTGTTTATGTTGTCGAAAGCAGATGAAAGTTTAGAAGAAATTAATAAGGCAGTAGATCTACTTTTACTTCAAGACTCACCTAATGACTTAGGTTCTTGTTACAATATGTTAGGAATTATATTCCGACAAAAGGGAATTTTTGCAGATGCTTTAATGTATTGGCAGTTATGCACGAATTTGTATCAGAAATCAGAAAACGAATTAGGAGAAGGGGCTGTTTTAAACAATCTTGGTGCGTTACAAACACAATTAGGCAACTTCACAGAAGCCTTAGATTCATACCAAAAATCTGTAAAAATATTTCAGGATCATGACAATTTGCCTCGCTTAGCAATGACTCTGAGCAACATTGGAATTATCTATGAAAATTTAGAAAAATACGATAGAGCACTTGAATATTTCAAACAAAGTATTCCTCTTCAAGAATCTACAAACGACCAACGTGGTTTAGCAATGACTTATCATAACATTGCAGGAGTGTTAAAATTCAAAGGTGAGTATGCTGAGTCGAAAGAAATGGCAAAAAAGGCGTTATCTATACGTGAAGGATTAGAAGATCGTTTGGGAATTACCACCACACAAGGTTTGCTTTGTGCTCTTTACAGAGAAATTAATGAAAAAGAAAAGTCAAAAGATTTTGGCAGAAAAAGTATTGAAAATGCAAAACTTATTGGTGATAAGTTTCGTGAAGCTGCTTCTTTAATCGAACTTTCTCGTACGTATGAAAAATATAAACAGTTTGATTCTGCTTTAGATTTACTTAACCAAGCAGTAACTATAGCTACCGATTTACAGGCAAAAGAGTTATTGTTTAAAACTCATAAAGATAGAGCGGTGGTACTAAAACAATTAGGTGATTTTAAAAATGCTTTAGATTCATTTGAATCGTATTTTACACTTGAAAAGGAAGTCTTTAACGTAAAATCTAACGAAAAGATGCAACAGCTCCAAGTAACATTTGAAGTAGAAAAAAAGGAACGTGAAGCTGAGATTTATAGACTTAGAAATGTAGAGCTTCAATCGGCAAACGATGAAATTCTTCGTCAACAAGATATTTTAGAAAAACAAGCTGCTGAAATTGAATTAGCGAATACTGAACTAAATGAAAAAAATCTTTTAATTGAAGAAGCCCATAGTTTATCTGAAAGACTGCTCTTAAATGTTCTTCCTCCTGCTATTGCAGCTCGTTTAAAAGCAAATGAAAACCCTATTGCTGATAGATTTGAAAACGTAACAGTCCTTTTTGCTGATATTGCTGGCTTTACTCACTTATCTTCTTCAATTGCACCAGAAACAATTGTAGGAATGTTAAATGATATATTTACAGAATTCGACGCCATTGCAGATAAGTATAAATTAGAAAAAATTAAAACAATTGGTGATAACTATATGTGCGTTGGAGGTCTTCCTGAGATAATGGAAAACAATGCTGAAGCAGTTGCTCGTTTTGCTTTAGAAATTCGAGAAACTATTAAAAACTTTGTAAGTGATAGTGGAATTAATATCAATGCTCGAATAGGATTTCATTCAGGTCCTGTTGTTGCAGGTGTAATTGGTAAACGTAAATTTGCTTATGATTTATGGGGTGATACCGTAAATACTGCATCCAGAATGGAATCTCACGGAGATGTTGGCAAAATTCACGTTACGGAAAAAGTATATTCTGTTTTAAAAGATTTATTTACCTTTGAATTCCGTGGACCTTTAACCATTAAAGGAAAAGGATCAATGAACACTTATTTTCTTTTGGATGTAAAATAGAAATGAAGTCAATCTATCTTTTAAAAGTATTCTTCCAAGAACATCGATTTATTTCAAGTTTTTTTTCTATGGCTTTTGTCATTTATATACTTGATTTGGTTGTGCAGTTAGCGTTTCCAACAACGTTTTTTCAAGAGGTATACTCATTAGCTCCAATTTTAAAAGATATTTCCTTTGCTCCAGAAGTTTGGTTAGGCGTCGTTGGTTTAGTACTTGGAACGTTAATAATAATAATAACAATTGCTTCGCAAATGATTCCCCGGTTAATAGACTTGTATATGAATGATATGCCAAGTTTATTCTTTGGATGGTTTATTATTCTTTCCGCACTTCACGCAATTCTAATAGTCGAAAATATTCGCCCTGCAAGTTCCTTCTTAAATGTCTACATTCTATTACCCATGTCGTTACTTTTAGTTTTCCCTTATGTATACTACATATTACGACAAACGAAACCAAGCGCAATTATAAAGAATCTTTATAAAAATGCTGGTACGGTTATAAAAGACTTAACAAAACCAGGTTTGAAAGATTTTATAGAAGTGAAAAGGAATGCTGAAGCATTTCAAATTTCGTTGTTAACTTCAATGAATCAATTAGACAATATCTTTCACTCTGTAAATTTCAAGGAATTCCAAGCGCAAACGGTTCGTAGCACTTGCGAACTTGTTCGCGATTTTATAAAAGTTAAAAAATCAATTCCTGATTCATTTTTTGAAATGTCTGAATTTATTCAACAAGATACTTCGTTCCAAACACTATCTGGACAATACAAAGAAATTAGAGATAATAAAACTTTTTTCGAAGTAAAATGTTTCCGATTACTTGGAGATGCATATTTCAAATTTTTGTTGATAAACTCATTCGATTTGGCTTCACTTTGTGGATCTGAATTGGTGAAAATAGGTAAAAAAGTTTGCGAAGTAGACGACAACAATTTGATCAGTTTAGTTCTAGTTCGATTTAATACAATGATGCGCTTTGCCATTAAAGATGGAAGTAGCAAAAATGATCCTCGTAACTTATATACCTTAGCCTATCATTATGGAAAGTTTATTGAACAGTTAATTGTTTCAAATAAAGTAGATGCAGTAAAACAAGCAGTTTGGTATTTACAATGGTATAGTTCCCAAGTTTATTTACAAAGTCAAGTTCAAAAGAACTTAATGTTCATAAGTGCTGTACTAACTGGTGAAATGAAGAATTTATTAATGTTAGTCTATAATTTAGAGTGGGAAATTGACACACAAAAAACGTTAGTTTCAGGTTTTTTAAAAATGGACAACCCTGCTTCAGGAAATGTAAATACTGGCGAAATTATATTAACTCAAGTTCTCCAAATCCAAGTTTCACTTTGTTTATTCTACTTAGAAGCAGATACAGAAAATTCTCACCATCTTTCTTCGTTGATAATTGAAGATATTCATAAAGATTTGAAATCATATCCCAAAGTTCAATCTGAAAAAATATTAAATGATTTGATCTTCCAATTCAAAATACAAGGTCCAATGTTTTGGGAAGATACCGAACGTGGTACTTCAAACATTTTTTATTCCCCTCATACGTCACAACTTGCTACCTTCGAAGATAAAATTAAATCTTTGCTTGCATAAATACTTAATTTCGTTACCACAGATATGAAAGAAACGGTTCTTGAAGAGTTAGCCTCGTCAATTGAATCTTCAAAAACTATTGAAGAAAAGCTTACGGCGTATGTAAAAGCAACGAATCAGTTAAAGTCTATATATCCAGAAGACACAATTACACTTCTGGTTGAAGCAAATATACTGTTAGAAAAACACCCTTCTAACTACCATAAAGCATTTTTCCTCCAAAATCTAGCAACAGCAAAAACGATTCTAAATCAATTGGACGAAGCAATCGAATTAGCGAATCAATCTTTAGAATTATGGGAAGAATTAGCTGATAAGTTAGGGATTGCAAATGTTTTTAATCTATTAGGGGTCATAAATAAATCTCTAGGAAACTTTGGAATTGCATTAACCTACTGGCAAAGTTGTCCAGAAATATTCAATGAAATTGGTGATGTACGTGGTTTAGCTTCTGTGTTCAATAACATGGCAGCTACGAATAATCAATTAGGGAATTTCGCAGAAGCCTTAACATATTATCAAAAATGCCCCGATTTGTTTGAACAAGCAAATTATCCCTTAGGTAGTGCAATTGCCTTAACAAATATTGGAATTGTTTATGAGAATTTGAAAGACTACCAAAAAGCTTTAGAATTTCACGAAAGAAGCATAGTAATTGTTAAAGAAATTGGTGAGCCTCGTCGATTAGCACAATCATTACATAACACAGCAGCAACCTTACGACTTCTAAAAAAATATGATGAAGCCTTAGAAAAGTCGTTACATTCTTTAGAATTGTCACAAAAGAATAATGATTCACAAAGCGTTGCAAATTCATTTCGTCTCCTTAGTGCCATAAATAGAGAATTAGGGAATTCAAAAGAAGCAATTGATTATTCACTTAAAAGCCTTGAGTTATCTCGTGAAGCAAAAGATGTTTTTAAAATTATTTCTTCTCTAATCGAAACCGCAACAACTTATAGAATGTTTGAACGTTCTAAAAAAACTGAAGAGTTGTTAAAAGAAGCTCTACTATTATGTGAAGGTATTAAAGCAAAAGAACTTCTTTTCAAAATACATGAAGAATTAGCACTTTATTATAAAGAAGTTAAAGAGTTTGAACATGCATTAGAACACTTTGAAGAGTTTCATAATTTAGAAAATGAAGTTTTTAATGAAAAATCTGATGAACAAATTCAGTCAATGAGAGTCTTGCATGATGTTGCCCAGAAAGAAAAAGAAGCTGAAATATACAAACTAAAAAATATTGAATTAGCAAATTTCAACGATCGGTTACATGAACTTAACGATGAAAAAAATGAATTTTTAGGAATCGCCGCTCACGATTTGAAAAATCCATTAGCTTCAATAATGCTTACTGCATCAATGGTAAAAGAATACCATCTACGGTTAAACCCAGATAAATTAGTTTACGAAATGAATAAAATTGAAATTACTGCAAAAAGAATGCGGTCAATTATTTCAAATCTTCTTGATGTAAATGCTATTGAAACTGGTAAATTGAATATTAATTTTGAAGTTATCGACGGTAGCGAAGTATTGAGCGATGTAATCAATGATTATATTGCAAAATCGAAACTAAAAGATATTAGATTAATCTTTAACAACGACGCTGAAAGTAGTTGTATAAATGTTGATAAAAATTCAATTCACGAAGTTTGGGAAAATGTAATTTCAAATTCAGTGAAGTATTCACCAAAAGGTAAAACTGTTTGGGTTCGTGCTTTTCAATCAATTTCAACCGACAAAGTTAAAATTCCAGATGCAAAACAAGATTGCCCTTATTACGTAGTTAGTGTCAAAGATGAAGGACCTGGTATTTCAGTTGAAGATCAGAAAAAACTCTTTTCAAAGTTTGGTAAATTATCTGCAAAGCCAACAGGTGGAGAAAGTTCTACGGGCTTAGGTCTTTCTATTGTGAAAAAATTAGCTGAACTGATGAACGGTATCGTTTGGTGTGAATCGAATTTTGGCGAAGGTGCCACTTTTTTTACCGCATTTCCTATAATAAACCTTTAATAGTATGGCATTTCAGGGAACACTAACATTTGAACGTGGTAGAATAGTCGAAATTATTCCGTCTATTGGTAAAGTTGTAATTCGTTCTGAGGTTGGAATTCACACCTATAAAAATGCTTTTGCATACCCAGGATTTTTAGATTCACATATCCATGTTTTTGGTTATGGAATGAGAATTACTGGTTTATCTTTTTATAGTGCTTTAAGTGCAGAAGAATGTTGCGAACGAGCTTTGCAACATACAATGTTTAGAGGTTCTTGGCTAACAGGAATGGGCTGGAATCAAGAACTTTGGAATGATTCTTCGATGCCAACAAAATCTATATTAGATTATTATTTTCCGTCGATTCCGGTGTTTTTCACTAGGGTAGACGGCCATGCTGCGTGGGTAAATTCACAAGCATTATCTTTATGTGGAATAACTTCGTCCACATCTAACCCCTTAGGTGGGAAAATTGGAAAAGACTCTACAGGAAATCCCAACGGAATTCTGATTGACACCGCAATGGAATTAGTTCGGTCTCATATCCCAGATTTCACGTATGCTCAAAAATCAGAAATCATTGAGTCGTCTTTAAAAGAACTTTCTTCATTTGGATTAACTGAAGTTCACGATATGGATGTATACAATGATGTACTTCCCATTTTTAGAGATTTTGCTGAAAAAGGAGCATTACCACTTCGAGTTCAATCCTATATTCAAGCTCAAAACGATGAATGGCAACACAATAGATTACTTCCAGCCGGAGGTGAATTACATAGAATCTGTGGTGTTAAATATTTTATGGACGGTGCTATAGGTTCGAGAGGTGCTTTGTTGTTTGATCAATATTCTGACGATGAAACAACCAATGGTATATCATTAATTGAAAAAGAGAGCCTTTTAACTAAATTCAAAAACGCCTTAGAAGAAGGTTGGCAAATTGCTACCCATGCAATTGGTGACAAAGCAAATTCTATAGTTTTAGATTTGTATTCACATTTACGCACTGAAAAAATCGCTGACATACATTCCATTCTTCGTATTGAACATTCTCAAACAGTAATACCTCAAGACATAGAAAAATTTGCTGCCTATTCAATAGGCGCGGCAGTCCAACCAATTCATTGTATTAGTGATGCTTCTATGGCATATCGAAGACTTGGAGATAGATGTTCATATTCATATCCATGGAAATCATTATTAGACGCAGGAGTAGTTGTTGGCGGTGGTAGCGACGCACCTATAGAATCACCAGACCCACGAATTGGTTTAGATGCATTTGTCAATAGAATTCCTTTTGGTACTTCAGAACCTTGGTATGGTTCTGAAAGTATTTCTATGAAACAGGCACTTGATATTTATACAAATCTTGGTCACCAATTAACAGATATTGGATATCGACGTGGACAAATTCAACAAAAATTTGATGCTGATATTACTATATATGATACTGACTTTGAAAATTCAAATCGCCAAAAAACCTTAAACGCCACTGTTTTGGCAACCTATGTTGCTGGTATAAAAAGATTCTCCTTGCCAAATCAAGATTAGAAAGAATAACCGATACTTGATTTTTATACTTGCTTACAATTTATCTAACATATCTTTCATTTTCGAAATCAACTCTTCATCTTGAATAGTTGGATCGTTATCTAATTGTGCTTTTGATTCCTTCATTGTTTCAATTTCATTTTGAAGAGACATAAATTTTTCTTGTTGAGTTTGTAACATCGAAGAAAAATCATCCATATTTTCTGACTGGTCTTTTGACAAGGCAGCTTGTGTTTGAGCCATTGAAAGAGCTATTTCTGACAAATGAAGTCTTTCGTTTAATGCGTCTACTTCTCGTTCTTTTTCTTCTAATTGAATTTTTAAAAGTTCCGTTAATTGTGCAGCATTTGAAAAATCATCTAATTTATTATAAAGTGTTTTCATTTTTTGTTCTAAGGCAACTTTTGATTCAGTTTGAGAAACAATTTCATTCTGAAGTGTAGCTATTACTTCTTCTGATTCTTTGTTTATATCCGCTAATTTCAAAGGAACATTTGCTATTTCTTCTTCAAGTTTTGACAATTGTAGTTGGTACCCATGAACAATTTCAAACGGCACCATTGACTCATTTTCATTTTTAATGCTATTAATTTGATCGTTTAAATTTGAAATCAATAGCTCCTGCTGAGCAATCGTAATCTGAAATTCGGAACTTGCCATAATCTGTGCTTCTTCTAATGAAGAATTTAACTGAGAAAACTCTATTAGTTTTTTTTCAAGTTCTTCTTTTGATGAAGTTTCTGAATTCATTTGTCGATTGAGTATTTCGACAGCTTGATTCAATGAAGAAATTTCCGACTTAGTACGTTCTAAATCTCTGTAATGTCCTTCTGCACGTTCTCGTAGTTGAGCATTATCGGCTTTGAAAATATCCAATTCTCCACGTAATGAAGCAATATGTTCCGCCGATTCTGCAGAGGAATGATATTTTGAATCAATAATCTGTTGTTGTTCAGATATTTTCAATTCCAAAGCTGACGATTTTGCTTGAAGTTGTTGAGAGTATTCTTCCATCAACTTAGTTCTATTGGTAGAATGTTCTAATTGTTTAACATGTTCTGCAACCATTTGTTGCATAGAATCTATCTGCGATTCCAACAATTCTTTTTTATCAGTCAAAAGGAGATTTACTCTTTCAGATTCTTGTAATTTAACTTGATAGTTTCTTACTTGAATAGTATTTTCCATTAATTCTTTTCGAACAGAATCTTCTTTTTCTTCGAGGTGAAGTATTTGTTCTAACAAATCTTCTTCATTTTTCTTGAACGATACTTTTTCGTTTTCTAATCGTTCTTCTAATTCTTGGTCTAATTGTTCATACAACTGTTTGTGTTCAGTTAATGTATAAATTTCTTGAGTATTACGAACCTTAAACTCTTCAAATTCTTGAGATATTTTCGACAGTTTTTCTAATAACACATTTGTATTATTTTGAGCTTGAATATCTTTTTCATTCAGTTCTTCGATGGTATGTAGCAACTTACTTCGTTCATTTTCTTTCTGTAAACGGTCAAGATTATGTTCATCTACTTGGTGAGCAAATCGAGTTTCAATTTCTTTCAATTTTAAAATAAGTTCGTCTCGTTCAACTCGCAACAATTTTTCAACAGAAAGAGAAGATTGAATTTTTTGTTCTGTGGATTGTTGTTCTTCCTTGTACAATTGTTCGTTAAACTCTTTTTCTTCAAAGATTTGAAGATATTCTTGTTCTTTCTGTTCAATATTCTTTTGTAAATCTGAATGAATTGTTTCTAAAAACGTGATTCTTTCTTTTAATACAACAATTTCTTCTGACTGTTGGGTAAAGGTTACCTTTAAGGACTCTTCTGTTGAAGAAAGTAATTGAATAGTTTCTTCAGATGATAATTTTGCTTTCAAAACTTCTTGAAGTTCTTGTTCAACGGTAAATCGCTCATTTTCTGAGCTTACTAAACGTTGTTCTACTTCGTGGTATGTTACTAATTTTTCTTCCGTTGCAACCAACAATTCATCTGTTCTTCTTTTTTCTTCTAATAAATGAAGAAGTTGTTCATGACGAGAATCGGAAATAGTTAGAATTTGGTCTCGTTCTTTACGTAATTCTTCAACTTCTTTTTTAATTTCTTCAACTTTTTGGAAATCAATAGAATGTTGTTGGCGTAGTTCACTAATAGCAAAAAAAGCTTCTTCTAACTCAGTATCCTTTTCTTTAAAATCACTTACATATATATTGAGAGCTTCAACACTTTCAGTTGCATCGGTTAACTCTTTTCGCAAAGAAATCACTTCTGCTTCTATTGCATTAAAGTCTGTAGATTTAGTTTTATAATTTTGTTTTATTCTATCTAATTCATTAACAACATTATAAAGAATAGCCCAAAATTCCTCCATAAAAACTTTAATTTCTGTAGAAGGAACATGGTTATTTCCACCTTCATTGTACTCGTGCGGAATCATTGTATTACCCTTTTATTCATAATGTTATAATGCTCTAATTTCTGCTGATAGTTGGTTTGAAACTGCAGAAACAATCTGTTCAACAGCCGTACTCGCGTCTTCTTCACTAAGAGTTTTATTTAATGCTTGAAAACGTAAAGAAAAAGCTAAACTTTTTTTGCCTTCGCCTAAGGATGTATGCTTGTAAAGATCGAAGGTCTCAACTTTTTGTAAATACGAACCACCAGATTTCCATATCAAGGATTCTACTTCAGAATGAGAAATGGAATCGTTGACAATAAAGGCAAGATCTCTTTTCATTGCTGGATACTGAGAAATTGGGATATATTTACCCAAAAACGGTTGTTTCCCGAACAATAATTTCGTTGATACTTCTGCAATATATATTACTTGGTCAATATCGAAATATGTTTTTGCAATTTTTGGAGCTACTTCACCAAATGAACCAATTATTGAACCTTCAACTTTAATATCGTACGAATTACTTGTAAGAAAAGGATTCTCCGATTTTTCAATATATATTGCTCCAGTTGACCTTGGTAGGAATTCAGCTAATACAACTTCAATTACGCCTTTAAGATCATAGAACGTAACATCAGTTGCTTTGGTTGACCAATGTTGAAGTCCGTTTTTACCCGTTAAAGCAATACAACACCGTTCATCTTCTACTACTTCAGAAACATATGTATCTATACTTAGATCGTCAGTGTGCTGAAAGGTTTTTCCAATTTCAAATAGAGCGACATTTTTTTGAAAGTTTTTACAGTTTCGCTCAACAACTTTCAACATTGATGGAATCAACGATGTTCGTAATGTTAAAAATTCACTACTTACTGAATTTGCTAAATATAGTGGTTTTTCTTTTGAAATTATTGAAGTACTTTCGTCTGATAAATTATAGGTTAGTATTTCATGAAATCCCAAAGTAGAAAGAAACGTACGAAACTGTTTCTTTTCAGGGGGCATTCGCAATTCACCATTTTCTATTATTGCTCCTTTTAACGGAATCTTAGCATAATCTGATGTTGGTAAATTGTTATAACCATAAACACGTGCAATTTCTTCAACAATATCAACTTGTTCTGAAATATCACCTCTATAACTTGGAACAGTTACAGAAATAGTGTTTTCTGATAGTCTTGGCATAAAACCTAATCGTTGTAATATCTCAAAAGAAGTATCCATTGGAATTTCTATTCCAAGTACAGAAGTAATTTTAGATTGCGGAACTTCAATTATTATAGTCTTTCGATTATACGTTGAAGAAAAAACAGCAGGTTCTGCTTCGCCACCTGCATATTTCAATAGTAACTCAGTAACTAAATCTAAGGCAGTTTCTACATTTTCAGGATCTATTCCTCTTTCAAATCTGTACGAAGAATCTGTAGATATTCCTAAATTTGTTCTTGTTTTTCTTACTGATGATGGATTAAAATACGCCGCTTCTAAAAACACATTGCGTGTTGAATCAGATATTTCACTGTTCTGACCACCCATTACTCCAGCAATTGCTAATGATTTTTCACTATCGCAAATAAGCAACATCGAATCTTGTAAAATTCTTTCCTTACCATCTAATGTAGTAAACGGTTGTTCGTGTTGTGCGTTTTTAACTATTATTTTTTTACCCGCAATTGTATCAAAATCAAATGCATGTATCGGCTGACCTATATGCATCATTATATAATTTGTAGCATCAACAACAATATTCTTTGGTTTAATTCCAATACTTTCTAACCGATGCTGAAGCCATTCTGGTGATGGTATAATTGACACATTTTTTACAACACGTCCTGCGTAAATAGGACAAAGATTTGGAGATTCTATAGTAATTGTAACAGAAGGATTTCCTTCTGTTTTGATAACTGGTCTCACTAATCCATTCAATATTTTGGATGAAGAAGCAGCAATTTCACGTGCGAAACCCAGATGAGAAAGTGCGTCACCTCTATTTGGCGTAACGGCAATATCGTAAGTTATATCTTCTTTTTGGACATATTTCGAAAGTTCTAAACCAATTGGTGCATCTTCTGGTAATACCCATATTCCGTCTGTTTCATCGTCAAACCCTAATTCAGATTTAGAACAGATCATACCACGCGAAATAGTACCTCGAATTTTTCTTTCTTCTATCAACATACCATTTGAAGGTACTATTGAACCCGGTTTCGCAAAAATAATTCTTTGCCCTTCACCAATATTTGGAGCACCACAAATAACTTGGTACAACGGCTCATCTGCAGAAGCGTTTACTGTACAAATAGATAGTTTATCAGACTTCGGTAATCTCTCGCAACTTATCACTTGAGCTACCACAAAACCGAGGAAAGTACGTGCTGAATTTTCAACATGTTCCACTTCGAAACCTAATTGAGTAAGTTGTTCAGCATTATGCTCAATATCGTCGGAAAGTTCGGTAAAATCTGAAAGCCAAGAATGAGAAACAATCATAAGTATAGAAATGGTTGGTATATGTTGCAATAGAATATTGGAAAATCTTTGCAAATAAGGAAAATTCTACCATATTAACAAATTTTTAAATTATATTTTGTTATTTGATAAAATTGTCGTATGTTTGTATTCTAATATATCGCGGGATGGAGCAATTGGTAGCTCGTCGGGCTCATAACCCGAAGGTTGTAGGTTCAAGTCCTGCTCCCGCTACAACGTAAAAGCCTTCAAGGAAACTTGAAGGCTTTTTTTGTGTTGAATTGCAAAACGCTACGATGAGTGTACACAATTCTATGGGACAAAAAGTTAGTCAAGTAGAAAACTTTTACGGAAAATCATTTCCTTTTAATAGAAACAATCTCTCAAGTAGTCTTTATTTCCTTCGCCTTCAATCAAACAATCCTCGAACAAACATTCGTAATTACTGACTAAAGTGTTTTTAGTAACTGTGAGCCACTAATTTTTCAAAATTATTAGGTTTAAAAGAGACGCCCAAAGAAGCGTCTCTTTTTTTTGGTAGGTTACACCAATACCTTCCCTCTAAAACTACGACCACCATAATAGGATTCTGCTCCGTTATGGTATGTAAAAACAGTGTCAAAACGGCGATCGCCAAAAATTGCACCACCTAATGTTCGAATCTTTTCAGGTGTTTTCAACCAGCTTGATGTTTTTAAGTCAAAAGTACCTAATGTTTGCAAATGCCGATATTCTTCTTCGGTTAACAAATCAATTCCAATTTCGTTTGCAAAACCTACGGCACTATATTTAGGTTTATTTACTTTTCGTGATGCTAATGCTTCAGGATCGTAACAAAAGCTTCTACGTTCTTTTGGCGATTCGGCATAACAATCCGCAAAAATATATACATCTGATTTTTTGCCCTGTCCTATCACATTTGGTTCACCACCAGATACTTCCATTTCGTTAATAGTCCAAGCCTTACTGGGATTCGATTCTACTTTGGTACGAATTTTCGACCACTCTAACTCTTGATGTAAGTGCATATTTTTAGTAAAACGATTCTCTAAAATGGTCAATAACTCATTCAGTCGTTCGTTTTGAAGAAGTTTATGGTCGTTCACATTCACGTTTGAAAAATAATAGAAAACATCGTAGGTTGTATTGACGATAGAATATGAACTTCATTAAAATACTCTATCAATGACAAGTTTAAAACTATTCAATATTCTAAGACAACTTCTTCTTTTCGGAATTGTTTCAAATAGCGTTCGAAAAGTATTCTGTGTTTGAGTAAGGATTGAGAGTTGATAACGCCAATTTTAACATTTCTGAGATTGACAATTTCTATTCGTTTTTTTTGAAGTGAATAGAGGAGTGAAAGTTCTCCAATATTTAACGTAAAGATAATTTTTTGAAAGATGTTTAAGCTTCGAGTTTCAAACCCAAAACGTTGAAGAGTTTTTTCTGAAAAATAATACATAGTGCCATAAAATTCAGAATCTTGACTAAATTTTCCATCTTCAATTGCCGTGCAAACTTCTATAAGTCCTTCGCACACTTTTTCTAAAGTTTGTTTCGAAGAATCATTTTTGAATAAAAAATCATAGGAAGTTCCTATATGAAATTCATACACTTTAAAGGCAACTTGTTGAGTAAATAACATTGATGACCAATATTGATAGTACCCAATTTTTTTGAATAAAGGTGTAGTTATCATTCTAAGAAGTCTAAAAGAAAGAATTCCAATTAGAAACCAAAGAAGTGTTGAAAGTAGCATTACGAGCATATAGATTCTATTTATTTTCAAATCTACCTATTTTTACAATTTGTTCAATATATGTTATGAAAGTCTAACAAGATTTGCCGTTGTGTATAAAGTTTTAATAATCAAGTATGTATTATTGACTTTGTCATTATCTTTGTACACTTTTATAAAAACATACTAAGCTTGTGAATACAACAATTCCTATAGAAGGTCTTACTTCTGAAGAAGCTCGAAAAAGGCTTTTACAACAACCTATTGTAAGAAAAACTCATTCTAAATCTACTGCTTCTATAATTTGGAAGAACTTACTTTCACCATTTACAGTTTTAAATTTACTTATAATACTCATTCTAATATCGTTGTATTTTTATTGGAATGATTCAAAACTATTGTTAGACACTGTTGGAATTATATTGGTAGTTAGTGCAAACACATTGTTAGCAACAATTCAAGAATTACGGGCAAGAAGGATAGTTGAAAAAGCTCGTTTGTTACAACAACAATTATTTTGTGTGATAAGAGATTCAAAAAAAGTGTTTTGCAAAAGCAATGAAATTGTAATTGGGGATACTGTTTTTGTCAAAAGGGGAGATGTAGTCCCTATAGATGGAATAGTGAAAACTTCTACAGGATTTGAAATAGATGAATCGTTGTTAACTGGGGAATCCGATTCAATAGCAAAGGAAAGTAACGATACTGTTTCATCAGGAAGTTTTTGTGTAAGTGGTGAAGGATATATTGAAAGTACAGCAATTCATTCGGAAAGGTATGCAGAACGTATATCGAATATTGCTCAACAATATTCCGTAACAACTACTCCACTTCAAAAATCGATAAATAAGATTTTCGAATATTCTTTTGGAATTGCACTACTAATAACGTTCGTTGAAATTGGGGGAATTCTATTTCAGGGTGGTGAATTTACTTTGGAATTTGTTCGTAGAACTGCGACAGTAGTTCTATCTTTGATACCAGAAGGAATAGTTTTCTTTTCGACAATTACATTTGCAATTGCAGTTGTAAAAGCACAAAAATTAGGAGTAATAATTCAAAAACTCTCTGCTATTGAATCCTTAGCTGGTATCGAAGTGTTGTGTTTCGATAAAACAGGCACACTTACAAACCCTACAATTCAGTACGATGGTTCAGTAAATTTACAAAATACTCCCATATTTAGTGAAGGTATTATTGAAAATTATGCTCAAATAAGTTCTGAGGATTCCCCTATACTTTCTAGCCTTAGAACAGATGAATTTCAATCATCCTACACAAAAGTCAAGGAACTTCCTTTCAATTCACTACGAAAATACAGTGCCTTAGAACTTCTTGATAGCAATAAAAAGCAACAAACATTCTATTTAGGTGCTGTAGAAATCCTCCAAAAGCATTGTATTAATTACGAGCAAACTTTTACTGCAACATTGCAAGAAATTCCCAAAAGAACCATGCTCTTGTGTTCAACAGAGCACTCATTGTCTGATTCAATGATTCCAAAAGAACTTACCCCACTTTATTTGCTCTTGTTTGATGAAAAGATAAAGTACGATGTAATTCCAACTTTGGAACTTTGCAAAAAAATGGGCATTACAACTGTTATTATCACTGGAGATTCTGCTCCATATTTGGAAACTGTTTTAAACAAATTAGGGATCTTCACTGAACAGTCAATATTTGAAGGTAATTCTCAACAGTCTACTATGTTCGTTCCTTTGGTGCAAGCTTATGCGAGAATGAGTCCGGGGCAGAAGGTTGATGTTGTGAAAGAATATCAGAAGATTGGACGTGTGGCTATGGTTGGTGACGGAGTGAATGACCTACCCGCTTTGAAACAAGCCGATTTATCCATAGTAATGAATTCTGGAAGTTCTATTTCACGTGAAATTTCCGATATCGTTTTAATGAACAATTCTTTTGATGTAATACCTGAATTGTTTATAATGGGGAGAGCTATAATTGCAACGTGTTTAGTAACTTCTCAATTATATTTAGTTAAAAATTCTATTATTCTCTTGTATAGTATTGTTGCTTTACTTTCTACAATTTCATTCCCGTTCACCCCCCGTAGTTCAGGTTTGTTAGGGTTATTAACAACGGCAATACCCGCATATTTTTTCTCGGTGTATAGTAATGCTGAAACAACAACAAAAGAATTTTTTGTAAGAATTTGGACAGTATTGATACCTACAAGTTTTTGTGTTACAATTGGTTCTGTACTCGTTGGGTATTACTGTATGATTTTATTACAAACAACAACGGAAGAGACTTCCACCATCATATTATCTGTGTTAGTTTTGTCACTACTTCTACTATTTCAGTACCTTGCTTGGTATCAAAATTCAATCAAATCAAAATCAGTATATTTTACAATTGGGCTTGTGGGTTTTTATATGATTTTATTATTACTGCCTGAGGGTATTTGGGGAATATCGGTCATTCAATCGTTTTATGAAATTAGATCGTTAGAATCTAAGTTTTTGTTGGTGATTTTTTCAAGTAGCATTGGAATTGGTTTGATACTAATTGGATGTTTGTATGTTGTTCGAAGATTTGCTAAAATCACATTACCCTTACAGTAAAACAAACATTACGAGAATTTAAGCAATTCTTCTTTGTCTGAAAAATGCAACTTTACTCCCTTAACAATTTGGTGTTCTTCGTGACCTTTTCCAGCTACAAGAATACAATCCCCAAATTCAGAAATTTCCACAGCTTTTTGAATAGCTTCAGCTCTGTTTTCAATCACTTGATACTTTTTAAATCCAGAATCAAAGCCAGTGCAAATATCTTTAATGATATCAGTAGAGTTTTCATCTCTTGGGTTATCATTTGTAACAATAATTATATCTGCAAATTTAGAAGCAATATTGCCCATTTTTGGTCTTTTAGCAACATCTCTGTTACCTCCACAACCGAAAACAAGTATCAACCTACCATTGGGATTACTTTCTTTTGCAGTTACGACCACTTTTTCAAGCGCATCAGGAGTATGTGCATAATCCACAAAAGCTCTGACCCCTTTTGACAACAGAATAGATTCCATTCTACCGGGAGCTGCCGTGATAGATTTGCAAACTTCTGTAAAAAACTTTAAAGGAATATTCGTAAAAATGGTAGAAACAACTAAACATAAAGCCAAGTTTTCTATATTAAATTTACCCACTAAGGTGGAAGAAGAAAAAGTATTGGAATCACTGTTGAATTGAAGGTCGAATGAAATTCCATTGAATGAACTTCCTTCATTAGAAATCAAACTTCTTTCGTATTCTATAGCTTCTACTTGTGGAGTTCTTGTAACAAATATTTTTTGGATAGAACTACAATCACTTGACATATAGGTTGCCCACGAATCGTTTTCAAAAAAAACTGAAACAGAATTCTTTGGCATCATATCGAATAACATTTTTTTAGCAGATGCATAAGAATCCATTGTTTTATGAAAATCTAAATGATCTTGGGTCAAATTTGTGAACATACTTACCGAAAAATGAAGCCCAAATACACGAAATAGCGACAATGAATGCGAACTAACTTCTATTATGACGGTATCAATACCATATTCCAACATTTGCACTAACAACGCACAAATGTTCGGCGATTCTGGTGTGGTATGAGTAGAAGGTACAAAAACATCAGCGAAGTATATTCCTGTAGTTCCAATAATACCTACATTTTTTCCAGAATGGGTAAGAAGACTTTTTAATAGAAACGAACAAGTAGTTTTCCCGTTAGTACCAGTAATTCCAATTAAAGACAGTTTGGTACTTGGGAAAGAATAATAAGCATTCGAAATTTGTGCAAGTGCTTTTCTTGCATTTTGTACAAGAAGTAAGGTAATGTTTTCAGGCAAGTCAATTGCTAGTTCTGAGACTATAACAACAGCTCCATTTTCAATGGCATTCTGTATAAAAACATCTCCTGATACTTTTTCACCTTGAATTGCTACAAACAAACTTTGTTCCGTTACTAAACGGGAATCATAGAAAACACCTTCTATTTCTATATCTTTAAAATTGACAAAGTTAGAATTCGTTACAGTAGTTACTATTTCAGAAAGTAAACGCATAGATATGTTCCAAGAATTTGTTATTTATTTACAAGAAAATTTACACAAAGAAGGGTTTTTACCAGGAATTCCAGTACAAAGAATTATGGCTCCTTTTAGAGATGATGTAGCTGACAGAGAATTTTTGCCACCTTCATCCTCAAAGCCTTCTTCTGTGTTGGTAGTTATGAAACCCGAAGAAGAAACTTTTTCGTTACTATATACAGTTAGAAGTACTAAATTACGCAACCATACAAAACAAATTAGTTTCCCAGGCGGAAGAGCTGATAAAAACGAAAGTGTAGTCGAAACAGCACTTCGTGAAGCAAATGAAGAAATAGGTTTAGAACAATCCAATGTACAAATACTTGGGAGACTTTCTCCACTTTTTGTTCCAAATTCTAATTCTGGGATAATTCCTGTTATAGCAATATTAACATCAAACCAAGAATTTCACTTAAACACAGATGAAGTAGAAGAACTCTTTTATACCAATATCAAAGAATTAAACAATTCAAATATTAGTCATTTCCCTTTAGAGTACAACAACAATTCATTTTCGGTTCCATATTGGAAAGTACATCCCACAATTCCTCTTTGGGGAGCAACTGCAATCATATCAAAAGAATTACAATGTATCTGGGAAGAATTTTTTAACTTAAAGTCATAGGATTGTTTGTTTAAA
>Ga0209591_10000906_pt1 | contig 38177 bp, 26 predicted proteins | sample MAT01_FD_187207 | JGI IMG/M metagenome (GOLD analysis project Ga0209591, IMG submission 187207) | Freshwater microbial communities from Lake Fryxell liftoff mats and glacier meltwater in Antarctica - MAT-01 (SPAdes) (version 2) | ecosystem: Environmental > Aquatic > Freshwater > Ice > Liftoff... | reverse complement strand
GTTTTCCCGCCAACTTTTCTTGTCCACCTCCATGCTCTCGGAGGCTGGGGCATGACACTTCCCTGGCTCAATGCTTCAAAGCCCGCAATACGCGAGGCCAGCACCCGATAACGGGCTTTGAGTTGCTGGGTCTTATGGGGAGTCAGTTGTGTTTTTTTCACGGCTTTCCCGCATTTTATGCTTGCTGTCAATGATGCGTATCTATACGCATAAGTCATGAGCAACTCAACTCCTTTCTTTCATGCCTTCGGCCCCCTGCTTTTTGGCAAGCCGCCGATCTCTGGCCTGACGGAGGCTTTCGCCAAGTTTTCCGAATTGAGCTCTCTTTCCCAACTCCGCAAGACTTTTGGCTCCTACATTCCCCTGGCATTGCTCTCGCGCACCAGCTCGGGCGAGAACAGCCGTCGCCGCATCTTTTCGCTCGATGTCGTTTTCTGGAGCTTTTTCGACCAGGTTCAAACGCCAAACGGGGCTTGCCGCGAAGCGGTTCGCAAGGTCATGGCTTTCACGCGCCGAAGATTCCCACGCGAGAAGGAGACCCCCATGAGTCCAAAGACCGCTGCTTACTGCAAGGCCCGTGCGAAAATCCCCCTCGATGTGATGGATAAGATCAATGCCCATTTGGTTGATCGCATCCAAAGTCATATCCCCCACGACCAACTCTGGCACGGGCGTCACGTCAAACTCGTCGACGGCACAGGCCTCTCCATGCCTGACACTCCGGCCAACCAAGCCCAATGGCCTCAAAGCAAGAGCCAGCAGCCGGGCTGTGGTTTTCCTTCCATGTCCCTGACCGGCATTTTCTGCCTGCTCACCGGGGCACTCGTCAAAGCGGCTCACGGCGACCGGCACACGCACGAAAGTAAGCTTTTCCAGAGCCTCTGGGGCTCTCTCAACAAGGGAGATCTGCTTGTCGCCGACCGGGGGTTCTGTTCCTTCGGCACCTTCGCCAGTCTGCTCGCCCGCGGCGTGGATTCACTCATGCGCCTGCCGGAAACAAAGATCCGCAAGGCCATCGGCTCTCTTCTCCCCACAGCAAACACCTTCGATGTGGTGGTAACTTGGAAACGCCCCGCGCAACGCACTCCCTCGCAGACGCCCGAAGAGTTTGCTCTGCTGCCGGAAAGCATCCCCGTGCGCGTCGTTCGCTACACAATCGCCCAGCGCGGATTTCGCACCCGATGCGTCACGCTCGCGGCTTTTTTGAAATTTCGGTCCATTCCAGCCGGAGAATTTCGATGCTCCGCAATCCTGCAAAGCCTCCCAGTGCCACAAAAGGCAAAAACCGTTCGTCCACACATTTCAGCAGAACGGCGAACTGCTCCAGGGTGTCGATGCCGATTGCTCCGCTTTTTATGTCGTCCAGTCGCGTGGTAAATTCCGCTTCGGTTTGTTCTCCCCGCGGGAGATAGTTTTTGTTGCGGGCATAGCTCTTAAAATACGGCCCGCCGCGCCAGCGGCTTCGTTCAACCCCATGCGGGCACCTAATTGGCCCAGCCATTGTCGGTCCAGGGGAACTTCGTGTTATCGGTGGGAAAGTCGTTCGTGCTTTTTGGGTTCCGTTGCTCGATGTGACCGTCGAGGAACAGGACATTTGCGTTCTTCCCGAACAGGCGTGCGTCTGTTGCAATGGTGGCCGTACTGACCATCTGGGCTTTGTTGGTCGCGACTCCGCTCGAGACCGCGAAGAAAATTGTCCCAAGCCGACTGAGCGAAGTTTGCCTAGTCGGCTTGTTGGTTTCGGAGGCACTGCCGTTGACCGCGAGCATACGGTTACGGGCGTAGTCGCTGGAGATTTCCCATACATTGGCAGCCACGCGGGCTTTCCCGCCGGGCGAGGCGAAAACACCGGGAGGGCGTTGACCTGCGACGAACTGGTTCGTTTGTAAGTCAAGATAGGTGGCAATGTGACGCTCCCACGCCCCCCGCATTCCGTCCGGGCCAATTCCCCCTTCATTGATGAGCGGAAGTTGACCTCCGAACTCAGCCGCATATTGCTGAACCGCAACTCCGATGGTTTTCAGGTTTGAAGCATCCTTTGTGGCGTCCGCGCTGGTCCGTATTCTCCCAAAACCAGCTAGAAGAAGTGAGGCAAGGATTGCCATGATGGCGATCACGACGAGCAATTCGACAAGGGTGAATCCTTCAAAAAATCTGCGGGTTGCTTGGGGAGACGACATAAAAAAGATCTATCATCTGACGTAATTAGTTACATCACGCATTCAAGTCAAAACGTTGAACTCAATCGCTGCATCACTGCGAACCAGCATTATTCTCGTTGAGTTCACGGTCACCCTGGCGGTTACGGCGTTTTCTCATTTCACCGGCATAGCTCTTCTTCTTGTGGCTTTGAAATCGTTGAAAATCTCATCGAACCGGGCGAGGCTTTCCGCTCCCGCATGCCGCCTGGCGCATCTTTCCGGGTGTCGTCGCTCCCGGAATCCAAATTCCATCGATCAAGATCAGCTTGGGCGAGGAATTCATCCCCCGCTCATTCCTGTGCAGTTGGGCCACGACGCTGTCCACTGTTGCCGCTGCGATTTGTTCCGCGCGGATATCGATGCCGGAAATCCCATCCTTGAGTTCCTCGCTGGCGAGTCCGATATGGGCCACCCCGATCTTATCCGTCCCGCCGGGAATGTTTGCTCTCACAATATCGGGCACGCGGTTGTCCACGCAGAGTACCGCGTCGGGTTTGTGCCGTTTTAGCCACTTTGTCAGCATACTTCCGACCTCCTCCGATTTTGCTTCAACGCATTCGAGCGGCGAGCACAGGCCATCCGGCATAGTCCTCTGCCATTGCAGAAACGCGGAGGTCATCCCGAAGTCGGTGAAGCGGTCCTGCACTTTGGTCAGGAACATTCCGATCTTATTGTACCCCAGCTTGCGCAGCTCGCGCAGTGCGGTGAGCGTGTTTGCAAAATAGTTTGCGCTCGTCCGGTGCATGGACGGTCGAACGATCCCGTGCTGGAAGGTCGCGGCCGCGAACAGATTGAGATCCAGCGACACATGGCTGTAGGCCCGGATGGATTGCGTGATGACCACTCCCTCGATGCTTCGCGTTTGCAGAATCCGCTGAAGTCGCTGGGAGGCCATGCCCGGCTGCCTGATCCAGAATTCTTCCAGCCGGAAACCCAACTGCTCCGCCCTCTGGCTCGCGCCGCTCAAAAACGGGCGGGTGTAGGGGTGGCTGCGCCAAAAGCCCTCCTCCCTGGTGTTGTTCAACCACCCGATCACCGCGCTTGCGGACACCCCGGCCGCTGGCCTACCGCCCTTGATGTGCGCCATCAGCGCACTCACCATCGCGTTCGGGCGATATCCAATCTCGTCCGCGATCCGCCGCACCCGTTCCTGCGTTTCCGCAGAAATCTTCGAGCTGCCGCGCAGGGCTAGGGAAACGCCCGACACCGATAGCCCGGCCTTCAGTGCCAGGGTCTGTAGGGTGACGGGGTTCAAGGGGTTAGGCATGGCGCGCAACATTTCACGGACGGCCCGGACTGTAAAGTCAACGTTTTGACTGTTGTTTCCGTTGTGATCAGCCGTCGCTTCGTAGAGGTTCGCATCGTAGGGAATAAATCCACACCAGAACCATCAACCCTCAATCCATTCACCCTATGAAAATCAAAAATGTCCTAGCCCTCGGAACGGTCGCTCTCTTCGCAGTCGGCACCGCTCACTCGCAGACCCTCATCGAAAACTTTAACTACACCGCCGGCGTGCTCGGCACCACAGCGGGAACGGGGAGTGGTGAATCAGGAAACTGGGGCAGCACGATCGCCGCAGGCGTGGTCAGCGGATCGGCAATCGGGAGTGCTGCCAATTACGCTTTCGCGGCGCCCACAGGTTATACGAACTCCGTCGGGGCGAATTCTTACCTCGCCGGTGGGGCTGCCAGCGGCAACAGCCTGATCAAACTCTCCACTCCCATCGACCTCAGCGTCACTCAGACGAAGTACATGAGTTTCTTCATCAATCTGGGAACGGTGACGAATACCGCAAATTCCTTCGCGGGCGCTTACCTCGGCACGGATGCGGGGGGCTTCAACGAGTTTGGCTTCGCTAAGGGATCGAGCGGTACGACGTTTGGAGTTCAAACAAGCAGCGGGCTTGCAACCGCAGGTGCCCCAGCACTCACCGCCAGCACCGATTACTTTGTCGTTCTGAAGCTCCAAACGAACGTTGCGACAACACAGGACCGGCTCTCGGCAGCGATCTTCACTAGCAGTGGGAACGTCACGACGGAACCCGGCAGCTTCAATATTGTTTCAACTTCCGGGGCCGGATCGAATTCCACCCTGACTAACCTCGCCCTACGCAATGGAAGTGGGCAAACCTCATTCCGCATGGATAACGTGATCATCGGCGACACCTGGGCGGCCGTGACCGTCCCCGAGCCATCTACAACGGTGCTTCTGGCCGGGAGCCTCACCGGTTTGATGCTGCTCCGCCGACGCCGGATGCGCTGATCTTCAGAACTCCTGATTCCCTTGGGATATTTTACAGGGGTGTGGAATTACGCTGAACGGAGTTGTGCCGGTCGATCCTTCATTGGCTCATCTTCAGCCCAAAGGGCTCAACTATAGTAGCCGAGGGTGCCGCCCTCGGAGTGGCGAAGTTCGCACATTTGCCCTGAAACGGACAACCCACAGTCGTCGCGGGGTTTGGATTGCCCTATTCAGGGCAAATCGCCCATCCTGCAGAAATCTGCGAAATCTGCGGATAACTCGTCTCACCGTTTTTCGACCGTCCGCCTGAAAGCACGAGGGAGTTGTTCTCGCACGAAGCCACGAAGGCACAAAGTGAAATTCAGGGAGGCACCAAAAATCCTCTTTCTTCAAATCCTCGTGCCTTCGTGTCTTCGTGTGAATCTTTTCTGAAGGGCAACCCCTATTTGATGGTGGACACGAAACACTTCGACTCCGTCTTCACCCTGCGATTTATAGCGGGTTGCGCTTCATTCCGAACATGGCCCCCGGCCCCAAAGTGCCCTTCGGACTTTTCCGAACATGGCTCCCGGCTCCCAAAATGTGTTGCGGACTTCTCCGAGCGTGGTTCGCAGCCCCCAATGTGTCCCGCGGACGTTTCCGAGCGTGGTTTCCAGCCCCCAAAGCTGAACCGAGTTGTGCCGGTCGATCCTTCACTGGCTCATCTTCAGCCCAAAGGGCTCAACTATAGTAGCTGAGGGTGCCGCCCTCGGAGTGGCGAAGTTCGCATATTTGCCCTGTGCGGGACAACCCACAGTCGTCGCGGGGTTTGGATTGCCCTATTCAGGGCAAATCGCCCATCCGACGCAATCGGGGGCGCGGCCCCCGCCTACTATGGTTGAGCCCTTTGGGCTGAGATTTACGGTTAAGATCAAGCATCTAAACGCCAATAGATTGAGCGGAAGTCACGCCCAAAAAAATTCCTCCAAAAAATCTGCGGAAATCTGCGAAATCTGCGGATAACTCGTCTCACCGTTTTTCGACAGCCCGCCTGAAAGCAGGAGGGAGTTGTTCTCGCACGAAGCCACGAAGGCACGAAGTGAAATTCGGGATCTTAGAAGATTTTGGGGGTGAAACGCCTGGACGGGAAACCGCCCGGGCGCTTTTTTGTTTTGTCCTGCTCCCAACTGCGTCCGGTCAACGAATTGACGTATTCACATCGTGAATCGCCGCCTGCTTTTTGTAGGATGTTGGCATGACACGATTACTTCCCCTCATTTTCATATTTGCTCTCGCTCTGCACGCCTTAGCAGAGGACACCAAAAACATCGTTCCCAACGGAAGTTTCGAGGAGATCGGGGACAAAGGGCTGCCGGCCGCGTGGACGATGCCTGAAGAATGGCGCAAGAAGACCTATGACGAAGACTGGATGGCTGAGAGCGAGGACGGTAAAAACTTCCTGCGCCTCATCAAACGGAACACGACCGACAGCTTAGGCATCAAGATGGTTGTTCCGGTCCAAAAGGAGTGGACTTCGCTCGAGGTTTCTCTGCGCGCCAGACTCGCGGACTTCGAGCAAGGGCCGGAGAAGTGGAACGGCGCGTTGATTTGGTTGGGATTCCTCGACGCGGACGGCCAGCAGATTGGGAATTTCCCCAACGCCAGCCTCGGCATCCAAGAGAATTGCCAAGAGTGGTCCGAACTGCGCAAAACAGTTACTGTTCCCCCAGAGGCCGCCGAGATGACGGTGCAAATCATTCTCGCGCGCAGCGCAGGAACATTCGATGTGGATGATCTGGAAATCGTCCCGGTTGAGTAGCATGAACAACCTGCTTAAAAACCCTCTTTCCATGAAGTTCTCCATTGTTGCGCTCGCGCTGTTGGCACTAGGCACCTCCGCGCTGCAAGGCGGATCGATCCTTACCGATACGGATTTTTCCAAAGCCGACACACCGGTCGTTAGTGTGGATGAACCCGGAAAAAAAATCAGCGGGATCCTGCCTAATGGTTGGGGCGACGATTCCGGATTTAATAAGGAGATCGACCTATCCTATGAAAAGATGGAGGAAGCCGGCATCAAATTCCTTCGGATCAAGCGGGGAAACAAGGGTCATGCGCAAATTCGCTTCAACCCGAACCGTTCGCAGCGCGATACCGCCGTTTACAAAATAACCATCCGGGCGCGTACGCCGGACAGCAGGAACTTCCACGCAATCATGATCGCAACCGGTGAGAAGTCCCCGTGGCGGAGCGATGTCCACCTGACCGCCGAGTGGGCGGAGCATGTTTTCGAGTTCGTCGGGCCGCCAACCAAAGAGGCTCCCTATTTCCAGTTTCAGCTTCCCGGCAGCAGCGCGGGCAGTGTGGATCTTGCACGGATCACGATCGAGCGCACCGACCGAGTGAAAATGATCGAGGAAATGAAGCTGGCGGTTCCCGACGGCGGGTCGCCCGGCAACCGCGCGCCGGTCACAAGGTTTCCACTTGGCAGGCCGCCAGCGTGGGTGCTCAGCCGGGATCTGGATGATGCCGAGGCAACACTCGCGGCGGATCCCAAGGAGACATCAGGTCCCTCTGGCCTTCCCGCTTTGAAATTTGAGGCGCCGGAAGTGGGAAGGTTTTTTTCGTCGCCGATCCCCATCCCTTGGTCATTCGATGACCACACGCTAAGTGTTTCGGTCAAAGCGGCTGCACCCGGGAAAATCCTCATTCTAAAAGGCGGCGACCCCCGCAACCTTGCCAACATCCTTGCCAGCGGGGAATTTTTTGCGCGACCGGATCGCTGGCAGCGGGTGACGATCCCGTTCACCCCTCAACTGCGCGGCAAGGTTCACTTGATGGCTGTGGAATCGAAGGGCCCGGTGTGGATCGATGCGGTTCAGCTCGAATACGGAAAGACCGCCGGGGCCTGGATAACTCCGACTGCGGAGGTGGCGCTGGCGCTGCCGGATTCGGAGGCTTCCGTGGCGGGAATCCAGTTTCTTGATGAACCGGCGAAAGTGAGGCTTGCCCTCATGGGGCCACTCCCGAGCGGGATGAAGATCTTCGCAAAAGTTACCGACCTCTACGGAAAGGAAACGCCGCTCCCGCCGATCACGGCAAAAAGCGGAGCCAAGCTCGAGGTGTTCGAGTTGGAGCTGCCCGCTCGTCCGGATCGCCCGATCGGCATGTTTCGCGTCGAAGCCTTTGCGGGACTAACGCCCCAGAAGTCCATCAGCCCGGTCGCGGAAATCCTCGTGACCCGATTGCCCAGGCCGAAATTCTGGGGGAAAGATGCTCCGGATTCCCCGTTTGGAATCCACGTCAACCCGACCCGTCGCGATCTGATCCTGGCGAAGGCCACCGGGCATAACTGGGCGCGTTTGCACGATACCGGCAACAACATCACAAGCTGGTGGTATGTCGAACCCGAGCAGGGGAAATGGACATGGCGGGACGCCCTCCTGAAAAAATACCGCGACCGGAACCTGCTCGTTCTTGGCATGCTCTCAACCTCACCCGGCTGGGCCAATGGGAGCCCCGGAACATCGTTCTGGGATCACGCCTACCTCCAGCCGCAAAATCTTGAGGCATGGGATACCTATGTCCGCGAAGTGACAACGCACTATGGTAATGACGTCGCCGCGTGGGAGATTTGGAACGAGCCATGGCTGACAACTTTCTGGCGGCGGTGGGATCCGGATAAGCTCAAAGAGTCCCCGCGCGGCGTTCGCGACCCGCTGGATGTTGTCGCCAAGGGATACGTCGAACTCACGCACCGTGCAGTTCGGGTCGCAGCGGAAACAAATCCCGGCAAGCTGATCTTCGGGTTCAATGCCACCGGCGACCACGAAGGCGTCGAATGGGTGAAGGCAATCCTGGCCGGCGGCGGAATGGAGGCGCCCGCACCGACCGGATTTTCCTATCACTCGTATGTCGGTGCTCCAGCTGGTTTTCCGGGCGATCCCTGCTTCACAAATGGCCTCCCGCTTGTCTCGGGTCCGCTCCGGGATCTCCATGACGGGAAGTTGCCCCTGCCTGCTTGGATGACCGAGGGAGGATCGAACCGCGACTCCACCCGAGACGGGTTCTGGAAGTGGACGCCCGGCTACGAAAACAAGGACGACTGGAAACTCGCGGCCAGCGAGGAGGTCCGATACCGGGTGAGCACACTCGCTGCGGGGGGGGACAAGATGTTCCTTTACGCGATGCACGGATTTGATGTCTTCAATGGCACCGATGCGTCCGCCTCATTCATCGAGGTCAAAAGCAACGGCGGTGGCCCCCATCCCAGCGCCGTCGCCGACGCCGTGCTCGCCTGGCAGATCGAAGGGCTCAAATTCGACAGGCCACTCGATCTCGCTCCCGGAGTTTTTGCTTTCGTCTTTTCCGACGGAACGAAGTCTGTTGCCATCATCTCGACCGCGCCGCAGTTTTCTCCGTGGAAACTCGCCGCCCGGCCCGAAAGCTGGGAGTGCAGGGACATGTGGGGCAACTCCGCTCCCGGCGAAGCTTCGGATACACTGCTGTATCTCAGCGCCGGATTAAAACCGGATGAAATGGCGAATATTCTTAAAGCCGCGTCCGGCGTCCCTGTTTCTTCGGACCCTAAGCCTTAGCGCACCTAAAGCATTATGAACAAACCAGAAATCCTCACCACCACGGTGGGATCGTATTCCCCCATCGACTGGCTGGCCGCGCTGCCTAGCGAACAGGCCGTGCTGGATGCTACTTCAGTTGTCATCAACACCCAGCGGCGAGCGGGCATCGACCTTCCTACCGACGGCGAACTCTACCGCTTCGACGTCAACCACCCGGATACGAACGGGATGATCGAATACTTCATCTCCCGCATGGGCGGAATTTCAACTTCCGTCGGACTTACCGATTCCAAGGCCTTTCGTGCGAAGGAGGAAATGGGCTTCCGGCGCAAGCCTGCGGGCGTGGTAAGGGACGCCATTAGTGAGGGCGTGTTGGATTTGCAGGAAGACTGCTCGCGTTCGGCCTCGGTGGCTGGCGGAGATTTCAAGTTCACCCTCACCAGTCCCTACATGCTCGCCCGCACGCTTCTCGATAATCACTACCACGACTTTGAAAAGCTCACGATGGCGATTGCTGACGTGATGGCCGCCCAAGTGGCGAACCTGCCCTGCGCCTGCATACAGGTGGATGAGGCAAATATTCCCGGAAGCCCAGAAGGCGCTCCGATTGCCCAAGCGGCAATCAACCGAATACTGGATCAGGTCAAAGTCGAAAAGGCGGTGCATTTTTGTTTTGGGAATTATGGAGGGCAGACCATTCAAAAGGGGGAATGGAAGGCGCTTATCAAATTCCTCAACGGTCTCCACACGGACCACCTCGTGCTGGAGCTCGCTCATCGACCAGAGTCCGACCTGGACGTGCTCGCCGAGATTTCTCCAGACATCGCGATAGGGATCGGGGTGGTGGACATCAAGGTCAACCATGTGGAGTCGGCAGACCAAATCGCCGGGCGCATTGAGAAGGCCGTAAAAAAAGTAGGGCCGGGCAGAATCCGTTGGATTCATCCCGATTGCGGGTTCTGGATGCTCAAACGCTCGGTGGCCGACCGGAAAATTGAGGCTCTTGCGAAAGGCCGCGATCTCTTCTTAGGAAGATGCTGAACGAATACCTCCAGCATCCACGATGAGCAGTAAAAAGGACTATCAGTTTCCCATCCAGCGCCCGCATTCAGGCATCCCTCTGTCAAACGGCCGTCAGGGTCTGCTCATTTGGGGCGGTGGCGACACTCTCAAAATCACGGTGGCCCGCGCGGGATTTTGGGACCATCGGGGCGGGACGCCTTTTCGCGCGGCAGTCACCTATGCCGTCCTCCGCGATCTCCTGCTCTCGGGACGCGAGGAGGAATTGGCGGAAAAGTTCCGTTCGGAAAAGGACGGACGTTCTTATGCCAGACCCTGCCAGATCGGGGCGGGACGCATCGAAATCGTCCTGAGGGGAAAGATTCTCCGCGCATCGCTCGGCCTGCGCGATGGCGGGGTCTCGATCATCGTTCAAGATCCGGATGGCAACGAGAGAACCCTGGTATTTTCACAAAGCCGCAACCACGAGGCCGCATGGCTGGAACTTGCGGGCATCGAGGTCGAGAATATCGCGGTCCGCCGTACCTGGGAATGGATTGGCGAACGGTTGGCAAAGGATGGCGTCGAGCCGCCGGATCGAGCCGGGGAGGCAAACTGCGGAGCCGTCCGCCAGCGGCTCCCGGAGGATGCCGCCGTTGCCTTTGGCTATCGGGTTTCTGGTGATGCGCTGGAATTTGCAACCGCGCTCGGAGAGCAAATCGCCGGAAGCGATTGGGCCGAGCGGCTCTGGAACTCTGTGCCAGCGCGGGGGGTTGATGCCGCTGCGCGGACTGCCTGGTGGGGTGGTTTTTCCGCCTCGGTGCCCAGCCTGAAAATTCCGGACCCGGTCCTCCAGCACGCTTGGGATTTTGGAATATACAAAATGGCCGGAGCCCACCCGCCAGACGCACCCGCCGCCACGCTGCAATCCGCATGGATGGAGGACCACCGGCTGCCGCCGTGGTCGAACGACTATCACTTCAACATCAACCTCCAGATGATGTATTGGCCCTGCCTCGGCGCGAACCGTCTGGAGCACTTTGCGCCGCTCTGGAAGATGATCCGCGGGTGGATGCCGCAGCTTCGCGCAAATGGCGAGGCGTTTTTCGGGGTGCCGGGAGCGCTCATGCTTCCACACGCAGTTGATGATCGCTGCCAGGTCGTCGGTTCGTTCTGGAGCGGAACAGTCGATCATGCCTGCACCGCCTGGGTCGCGCAAATCGCGTGGCTCCACTACCGCCACAGCATGGATGAGACATTCCTCCGCGACCTCGCGTGGCCGCTCCTCGCCGGCGCGTTTGAGGGATACTGGGCCATGGCGGAGGAAGTGGATGGAAAACTCGCGCTGCCGGTGAGCGTGTCGCCGGAATACCACGCCCGGAAGCCTGATGGAATCAAGGTCTGGGGCCGGAACGCCAGTTTTCAACTCGCAGCTTTCCACATGCTCGCGCAAATTCTCCCCCGCGCCGCCGCGCTCCTCGGACACCCCGTAGATTCCCGCTGGCAACGCGTCGGTGACGAACTCCCCGAGTATTCGTTGATCGACGGAGCCGTGCGCGGGTGGGGGCTTCATCAGGAGACGCGTCCGCGGATCGGACTTTGGGACGGCCTCGACCTGGAGGAAAGCCACCGTCACCACTCACACCTGGCCTCGATTTATCCCTTCCAGACCCTTGCTCCCCGCGATCCCCGGCACCGCCAGATCGTCAAGGATTCCGTCACCCACTGGCTGGCGCTGGGAGCCGGGCAGTGGGCGGGTTGGTCGCTGCCGTGGACTTCGATTCTCTGCTCGCGCTGTGATCTCGCCGACGCCGCTGTTTCCTGGCTGCACTGGTGGGGGAGCGTGTTCACCGATCCCAACGGGGCCACGCTGCACGACGCCGATTTTGCCGGATGTGGAACGATCCACCCCGGTCCGTTTCTGGACGATCCCGCCCCGCCGCGCGAAATGGAAACGATGCAGCTCGACGCCACATTCGGCGCGATGCAGGCAATCTTGGAAATCCTCGTCCAGCAACGCGGAGACACGCTTCACATCCTCCCGGCGATCCCGGTGAGATGGCGGGATTTTTCCTTTGATGGAATTCTCGTTGAGGGCGGATTTCTTGTGGGAGCCACCGCCAAGAATTCGCAGGTGAAGGAAGTCCGGATTACGTCTCTCCACGGGGGAAGCCTCCGCCTTTGCACCGGCTCAACTTTGGAATCCCCATGGATTCCTGAAATGGCACTGACACTCAGCAAGGGCGAAGAAAAGCGGCTTCAGGTCGCCGCGCGTTGAGACGTGATCCGATGTCTCCCTCACACGATTTCCGGCGTGTCGCGGGCGGCATGCCAGATTCGAAGCACCTCGATGAGATCGTCCTGGAGGCGATAAATGATCCGGTAGGGAGCAACAAGAATCTCGTGCAACTCGTGGTGGCCGAATTCGGGAACCACGCGGCCGATGCGAGGGTGCTCGTGAAGCATCTCGACCCTGGAAACAATTCTGTATCCGAATTGCTCGGCCCGCTGTGGGCTGTCCTTTGCAATAAATTGCACCAGACTCCGAAGATCCCGCTCAGATGTTTGGGACCAAACTATTCGGTGAGCCACGCCGCCAGATGCTTTTTGACTTCCTCATGGGGGACGAAATCCCCCTGGGCGATGTCATCAATGCCCTTTTGAATGGCTGCCATGAACTCCACTCGATCAGCAATCTGATCAATTGAAACATTGTCGGGAAGCTCCAGAATCGCTTCAAGGACAAGCTCTTTTTGATTCATGGAACTAGGCTACCATTCCATGATTCTCCCGGCAATATCTTCCGCTTGGTCGAAGCACCACATTCGGCGCGATGCAGGCGATATTTTCCCATCAAAATCCGATGGATGCCCCGCCATCAACGGGAATGAGAGCGCCGGTGACAAATCGTGCCGCCGGGCTGCACAAATAGACCGCCGCCCAGCCGATGTCCGATGGCTGGCCGAACGCCCGTTGCGGCGTGCGTGAGAGGATTTTATCCTGACGCGAAGGATCGGTCCGCAGGGCGCCCCACATCATGTCGCTTTCGATCCAACCGGGGGCGATGGCATTGACACGCACACGGTCCGGCCCCCACTCGACCGCCAGCGAGCGAACCAATCCGGTGAGCCCGGTCTTGGCGGCGCTGTATGCGGCGACGAGCGGGATGCCGAAAACGGCGGCCATGGACGAGGTGAAAAGCACGCTGCCGCCACCGCGCTGCACCATGCCGGGATAAAATGCGCGGGAGAGCGCGAAGGCCCCGGCAACATGGGTCTGCCAGACTCTGGAAAATTCCTCGTCGGTGATCTCTGCGGAGGGTTTTTTGAGATGGATTCCGGCATTGTTGATGAGAATGGAAACAACGCCCTCGGTTTGCGCGATGTCCCCGGCGAGCGCGATTGCGAGACCCGTTTTCGTGACATCGTAAACCCGATACGATGCGGCGGGCCCGATGTGGGAACATGCGGCTTGAAGCTCCGCTTCGCGGCGACCGGCGAGCACGACCCTGGCACCTGCGGAAGCGAGGCAGGTGGCGATGGCGAGCCCGAGTCCTGAGCCTCCGCCTGTTATCAATGCCAGTTCACCATCAAGGCGGAAGGCTTCGGGAAATGCGGCTGGCTGGGGAGGGAGTGGCAGAGGGTCCATGATGATTAGGAGCGGGGTTGCAGTTGGGAAAAAACACGGTTCATCCAGCCCATGGCGAAGGCCATTCCCGCATGCCATGGGGCGTCGCAACTCATCTGCGGCGCATGGTCTGGAATCACAACGCCTTCAAAGCCGCCATCGCAGAGGATTTGGAGCACTCGGGCAAGGTCCACTTCGCCGTCATCCACGAAGGTTTCTTTGTAGTGCGGGGCATGGCCGGTGATGTTGCGCAGGTGAACGTAGCCGATCCGTCCTGAGGCGGTATGCCGGGCGACGGTCTCGTAGATATCGTGGTTGGGCATTTCCGCGAGCGTTCCGACGCAATATTCCATCGCCCACGAGGGGGATGACTGCTCGCTGAGCAGGCGGTCGTAGCGGTCCGGCCTCCAGACCAGGCGGGGTTGCCGGCGAACCCGCTCGACCGGAGGATCGTCGGGGTGCAGCGCAAGTTTGACCCCGGATTCCTCGGCCACGGGGAGCACATCGCGGAGGAAGTTTTCATGACGCCGCCAGAGTTCCGCTTCGGAGATTTCCTGAAGAACGCCCTGCGGGGCTTGCTCGTCATAGACCATATTCCAGACCATCCCGTTCGGGATCGGGGTTTCGTCGGTGCCGTCCATTCCAACCGCGCCCGCCCTGCCGCGCGCGAAGTCCCCCTTGATCCGGGCGGCAACGCCGGCAAGCGAAAAATTGTAGCCGATCACTGCGATGCCGGCCTCTCCACTGCGGCGGATCAGGGTGCGGACATTGTCGATTTGCCGCTCCCGCAGCGGGCCGTCCAAAAGGATGTCGTGCCAGTGGGCGGGGTCAAAATTCTCGATGGCGTGCAAAACAAGTCCCTCGTCCGCCATGTCGCGCTTCAGTGCTTGAATCTCGCCGGTGGTCCAGAGCTTCCCTGGATCGCCGGCGCGGCCCCATCCGCGGGCGCCCCCAACGGGCTGGTCGCCGCGCGGATTCTCGCGGTTTTCTGCGAAGTAATCCACAAGATGCGCGACAATGTGGGTCGCTCCACACTGGCGCGCGAAGCGGTAATGATTTTGGTCGAGTTGGTGGCGGTAGAGTCCGAATCCGGTTTTCATAAAGTTAAGGCGTGTGCAAAAATGCGGCTTTCTCCGGGTTGAAGATCAACCGTTGGCGCGTTTTGAAACCAGAGCGAAGAAAGCGGGGTTGACGCAGCGATGGGATCTTCCATGAGCACTTTGACGCGGGCCGCAAAGCCGGTGGTATTGGTCAATAGCAGGGAAAATCCGCGCCACTCCGCCTGAATGTGATCCAGTGCCCAAATGCGTTGCAGATCGGTGCGGGCATAAATGCCGGGCACTTCCATTGCCGTGAGCAGCAGGGAGACCTCGCACCAGCAGGCATCGTAAAAGACACCGCCCACATTCTCGTCCCAGTCGCTTGTGTTGACGCGTTCGTTGATCCAGCCGGATGGCAGCGCGCGTCCGTCCTGGGCATGGATCGGACGATCCGGGCGCGAGACAAATTGCGGGAGGGCGCGGGCGATGGATTGGAGGAGGCGCATGATGCGTTCGTCTCCGGTGGCGCGGAAAAGCCGGAGCAATCCAAGCCCGGACCCCGTGCAGAGGCCGGGAGCAGAGTGCTTGTTTTGTGTGTTGGCAAAAACGGTTCCCGGCGTGCGCAGGTCGAGACGGTGGAATTCGCTGCCCTCTGGAAATGTGAAATTTCCCGGCATGATCCAGGTGGCGAGCAGCGCCGTTGCCGTGCGTCCGTAAGCAAGCCATCGGGCTTCGCGAGTCTCGTCATAAAGCGCCGCGTAACTTTCCACCAGCGCGGCCGCTGATTCGCTGTCAGGATTCTGGCACGCATCGCCGGGGCCGCCAGTTGTGATACCCCGCGCAAGAAACTCCCGGGCGAAAAACTCCCCGGCTTCGCAAGCGACGCGGAGGTATTCGGGTTCGTTCCAGACTTTGGCCGCCCGGCAAAGCGCGGCGGGGATCAACGCTCCCGAAGCGGAGTTGCCCACGAGGATGTCCCCGGTATGCTGGTTCACGAACTGACCGAACTGTCCGTTGTGCCGCCAGATTCCGACGAATGTGTCCGCGCATCGCCGCAACGCGGCCCCCCATGTGGCGGGCGCGTCGGTTTCTAATATCTCTATTTGTGGAAGAAGAAAAAACAAGGCGTCCGCCGAACGTCGGATCAAATGCCATGCCCGGGTGTGCGGCCGCGCGTGATCGTGCTCGAAATCGGCTTCCCAGACACCGTCGGGCCGGCATTTTCCAAGAAACAAACCGCATTTAGTCGGAGCGTTGGCAAAGAACACTTCCAAGTTTCTCCTTGCGCGTGAGCGGCTTTGCGGATTCCCCGATGTGAGCAGCGGCAGAGTGGAGATGAGACCGCCGCACCAACCCGTCTGCGAATAGTAGGCGGACGCCGCGCTCGCTGTCGTGGCAAAGACGCCGAGTTTTTCATTCCAGAGATCCCGATGGTAATGCTCCCCGACCAAGGCGGATGCTGCGTAAAAAGAGAGGGTTGCGGGAACAGCCTCCGCAGGCGCGAAGAGTTCCCGGAAGGAAAAAATGCGGTCGAGAAAATCCGGGATGTCTTTCGCGTTCCATTCCTCGACCCGCACAGCCAGCGTGTTGCCAGCGATTGCGCGAGGCAGGGGGTCGGGGGATGGATGTGTGAGGGTGATCATTCGGTAAACGGGGGAAGGCCGCACACCGGGATGGGAAATTTGGAGGGTCGCCGCATTTCGCGCTTCATTCTCCACCAGCGCAAAATGCACATCGCCGCATTCCGCGCCTCCTGTCACAAGGACGGCCCATGCGTGGCCGGTTTTTTGATCGAACCAGGCACAGAGTGGGAATGCCAGATCGCCTGAAAGCAGATGCAGGGCCGAGCAGCCGCGTTCGTTGTTCAAGCGGGGGACATCTGTAATGATGGTGGGAATGTCGCGTCCGCACTCCTCCTCCGGCAGGCGCGGAGAGTAGGGAAGCCTCAGCGAACGGAACCGGTTCCCGGCGTAAGCACCCGCTGGCAGCAGGACATAATGCTCAGCGCTCCAGTCCGTGAACGTCCACTCGAAGGCATTTTTTTCGATCCTGAGGCTCAAGGCTTTGCCTTTTGGGGTTGCCAGTCTTCGCGCTCCGCGGACGTGTTTGGAGGTGTCCAGGGATTTGCTACGGCGTCATCCATTCCGGATGTGGGCGGCATTCCAGGCCAGTTCCAATACTCCCCGGTAAACCCCGTCGCCCACGCGTTCGGGGCCGAAGTCATTTCCAAAACCCGCGCCCTCGCCGCCTCGTAGGAAGCCAGATCCGGCGGGCTTGTCATGGGGTTTCCCATACCCGAGCGCCAGCGCGCGACCATGATTTGCCACCCCTCCGCGACCCAGGCGAAAAGATTGGCCGCATACTCCGCCGACCATCGGACAAATGCCGTGCGGGCCGGATCAGCAAAAGTGATGCCGGCCGCGATGCCGGGCATGCGGGCCGCCAGCTCGGCGGCGTGCCGTTTTTCTTCGACCGCCTCATCAAGTCGTCCGGACGCTTCCAACGCGGCGAACGTATCGGCGAGTTGTCCAATGCCGCCGAGCCGGTCGTCACGCATCCAGAGGTTGGTCGCCTCGTAGCGGAACCCTTCAATCTCAGCGGCGGCAAGGCAGTAGCGTCCGTGGAGGATCACATCTTCACTAAGGATGCTCAACTCTCGCAAGGCGCTTTGAGATTGGGAATCTAGCCCGTAGGCGTTGGCACAAACCTGCTCGAAGAGTGTCGCCTCATCCGTGTCCGGCGAGGCGTGCCAGGCTGCCAGGACGCGCGCGTTCAGCTCCGGCCAAAACTCATCACGAAGATAGGGACCGAACCATCCCCCTCCTCTCGTCCAGGTAAAAAGGCCGGCATATTGCGGGGTGGCGCTCCAGTGCCTTAGTCCGGTTTTTTGAGGGTGCTCGTCAAACCCATCCACCACCCCCCGGGCGATATAGCAGGGGATGGCGCCTTTGCCTTCATACTCACGCTGGCACTGCACTTCGACGATTTGCGGGTGACGCCCGATCCCCAAACATTTGTTTGCGTGGGAGGCCCGGAAAAAATCCGAACCGGTGTGTTTAATGGAAAAAATAAGGTGCGGGTGCGGTTCAATGGCATCGGTCACCGCGAGGTAAAATTCCGGATCGGCATGGAAGCGGTCGGTGAAATAATCCCATGTCCGGTGGATGAGCTTTTTGTTGTGACGGACGCAGATTTCCTCGCGAAGGAATTGCAACAAGGCAACAAAGCGTTCGATCTGCGCCTCGCGGCCCACGGCTGGATCGTGGAGCGGCACAGCGGTGTTTCCCGCATGATGCGGCGTGTCAAAAAGATAGGTTTCGCCCACCCGGATCATGAGTCCGCCAATACCGGGATACCGGGCGAAAAGAGCCGCCAGCAGTTCGCGGTGCAACTCCATGGTGCGCGGGCGAAGAGCGTCAATGCGGCCGGTGACAGGATCGCAGATTTCCCCGCGGAGCTTCTCCACGACGAGCTTTGGGAGGACGAACAAATCCGTGTGGTAGAGAATTTCGATACCTGCCCGCATCGCGGCTTGCAGTTCGGCATCCTTGGCTTTGGCCTGTTCGTCGAGCCATTCCCGTTCAGCGGAATTGGCTGGAAACAGTCCCGGCAGGATCGTGTCAAAGTCCAGCGCGGTGTTCAGATTCTTGCAGACCTGTCCGGTGTAGCCGAGCGAGGCCAGCTCCCCGGGATTGCTGAATCGTGTGACGAAAGGGATGTCGCCGGGGTTGTGATAGACCATGTCCAGCAGCAGGCGGTGCGGTGTTGTTGGGGTAATCTTGGGGACCATAAAATAGAGGCAGGAAGAGAAAAATTTAATGCACCTGGCCGTCGTCCTGCGCATCCACGCGCTCCGACTTCAGTTTGTGTTGCAGGCGGAAAAGGTCGCGCAGGGCGCCGCTGGAAAACCAGAATGTGTTGATCACGCAGATGACGAGCGGCATCGCGATGTTTTGGATGAGAACGTAATTCCACCACCAATGATCCGGCCATCGGGCGATGAAGAAGTTCCACGCGAGAACGAGCAAGAAGACCACATTCCAGAGAAGCGAATAGAGGAAAACCATGTAGGCGAGAGCCCGGTCGCCCCTTGTAAAATGGCCGTCGATTTGCAGGAATCGCGCCAGCCAGTTCCTTGGGGCGGCCTGTTCGGGGGCGGCATCTATGTCCTCCTGGACCCTGTGAACGCCACGATGCAGAAGCTTGTCCATATCATGCGGAGCGCGGCAGGTGACAAGAGAAACCCCGATGAAAATAATCGAGCAGACGGCCGCTGTGATCAAGCTCATGAGCTGACCGTTGAGGGGAAACCGCCCCGCAGATTCCAGAAGGATGCGCGATGCCTCTGAGTCCCCCAGCATCGAGGCAAGTGCGGGAGCGATGCTCCCCCAGAAGGATTGCAATCCCCATCCTGTCGCCGCCAGACCTGCTCCTGTAATCAGAGCGGCCCAGGCTCCCTGCGTCGTCCCGCGGTTCCAGTATAGTCCAGCGAGGATCACGATCCCCGCCCCGCCTAAATAGATGGAGCCAATCAGCAGCATCAGCATCTGTAGATAATCGGCGGGCTTAAAAAACAGACTGAAGAAAACCGTGAAGATCCCAAACCCTGTGACCGACCAACGAAGCCACCGCACTTGACGTTCAGGCTCCAAAGCCCTGCCACGGAGCGGCAGCACGACATCTTGAATAAAGCCCGTCCCCATTTGCATGCAGTAAGCTCCGATTCCCGCAATCGTGCCGAGAACGCCGATGACCAAAAAGCATCCGCGAACGCCTGCCGGGAGAAGATGTCCGAGCGCGCTGGGCATCATCATCTGGGTTTGGAGTTGGGAGCTGGAGATTCCGGAAAGATCCTGCACAACGAGCGACTGAAACTCCGAGAAGTCCGAGTGATGAAGAAGCGTGAAGGCTCCAACGGAAAGGAGCGCCGCCATCGCCGCGGTTCCCACGCCCCGCCAGGTGCCCAGAATGCCGGCCATCCGGCTCTCATGCGCGCTTGAGGCTGAACTCGCGGACGCGCTTCCCCGGTAGTTGTAAACGAAAAGGAAAAAACCAATGAGGACATACCAGCCGTTAAAATCCTGCCGTCCTCCAATATCGAGGGGATTGACAAACGAGCCTCCCGCCGGACCGCTCAACAAAGCCTCTTCAACCTGTTTCAAGGTCACAACGGGCGTGGAGAACACCCCGAGCAGGACGACGGCGACCACCAGATACATCACAAGCGAGATGATGAATTCCAGGCTGTCCGTGACCATCACCCCGATCTGCCCGCTGGATACCGTAAAAAACAGCGCCAACCCCAGTGCAATCACCATGAGCAAGCCGAATGTCGGAATGGAAAAGCCGGCCATCGAAACGGACTCCGGCAGCCCGAGATAATAGACAAAAAACCGCGCCGAAACCCCCGGCACCACCCCAAAGAAAAATGCCCCGGAGACGAATGTCAAAAGGCTGGCAAACACGCGGAGGCGCTTGCTGTATCGGACTTCGAGAAACTGGTGAAGCGTGAGAACGCGGGTTTCCCTGAGCCGGTAGGTGACAAACCCGCTGATCACCACGAAAAGATAGAGCAGCCCGGTGAGCCCGCTCCAGAGTTGGATGGAAAATCCGGCTTTGGAGAAGATTTCCATCGCAACAACCAATCCCATCACCCCGGCAGCGGTCTCGCCGCTCGCCGTGGCAATCAGATAACGTCCGGCTCCGCGGCCTGCGGCGAGAAAATCCGCCACCCCGTGCATATATCTCCGCAAATAAAGAGCCACTCCGGCCATCAACAAAATGGGGGTGACCAAAATCAGCAGATCAAGCGGGGTGAGATTCATGGGTGTATAATCTTCAGACGGAGGAATCTTTTGGGGTTGGAGGAGACATTGATCGAATCGGTGAAGGTAACGCCCTGGCCGGTCGTTCCGGGGTTGGTCGCCAGATCCGACCATGGTGACGAAAGGTTGTTGCTGCCCTGGATGATGTAAGTGACATCGCTTCTGGAACGCATGAAGGAAAGCGTTAGATAGGAGTTTCCAGTGACGCCTAGCACGGGCGCGGGGGCGGACAGGGCACTGCCCGGATTGCCACCGAGGGCGTATTCGACAAGGTTCGGCAATCCATCTCCGTCAGGGTCCGCCGAGTCGGCAGCGTTGCCGGAATTGGCGGAAGAGCCAAAGTATGTCTGCCTCCACGATTGGATCGCTGTGGGAGAATAGGTAATGGTTGCCGTTCCCTGAACAGCCCCGCTTTGTGCTTGCACTGTGGCGCTGCCGCTGCCGGTCAAAGGCGAAGAGTAGAGTCCAGACAGGCTCACCGAGCCGTTGCCCGATGCGAGGGTCCATGTGAATGCAGGCTGCACGGAGAGCGGAACGTCGAACTGGTCAAAAGCCACGGCGGCGAATTGCTGCGTTGCCCCCAGGGAGACGTTAGCAGACGAAGGACTTAGCGTAATTCTCGTCAGCACTGGGGCAATGCTGGCGGTCGTGGAGGAAGCCTCCGCTGAGGCTGCACCCTCCCCGTCCGGGCCGAGCGCGACCACGCGGTAGAAATATGTCGTGGAACCAGGCAGTCCGGAATCGGTGTAATAGCGCGTGGCCCCATTCAACGTGGCGAGCGGCGTGAATCCAGAGCCGGAAGCCGCGCTGCGCTCAACCCGGTAGCCGGTCTGCCATCCCTGTGGGTCGGCCCATGCCAGCTCGATGGTTCCGAGTCCAGAAGGCGTGGCTGATAGCCCGGTAGCGGCAGGTGGAATCGTCGGAACGACCGCCGCGTAGCTGGCCCCGACACGGATCTCGTCAAATAAAATGGAACCCTGCGAGCCGGCGCGGAGCTGAATCGTATCAAAGGACGCATCGGGCGTGGTCCGTGTGAGAACTGTCGCCGCATTGAGAGGGGAAGAACCGCGCGGGTCGGGATCGGCATACATCGTGACCGTGTCAGTGCCGCTGGCATAAGCCACTTTGAAGACAAGGAGCCGGGTGACGCCCTGCGCCGTGGTGACATTACTTGCGAAGCTGTTTCCCGTGCTGGTGCCGGTGGTCACAGTCGTGAGCCCGAGGTTTGTATTCAGGCTGTCCACACGCCCGCCCTGGAAGCCCATCGTCGGAGCCGTGGGACTTCCTCCCCGCCGCTCCGCAAGCAGAATTCCAAAGTCGTTTGTGACAGCGTTATTATCCGTGTAGAGCACTGATATCCAGATCGTCGTGCCATCCGCGCCGATGCGCCCGTTGGCATCGCGGAAGGCGGAGAGCGGGCCGGACACCGAACAGTCGAGCAGGCGGTGGGCAATGGTGTTGCTTAAGACCGCCTGGTTGTCGGCGGTCGAAACAACCGCTCCCGACTTGCTGAACGATGCCGAACCCGGCGTCGCGTTGACGCGGGTCGTCGTGGAATTGAAGCTCTTCCATCCCTCGGCCCAGCCGCTTCCCCCGTTGGCTCCGGCTGTGCCGCTGCTGTTCGCCAGGATGGAATTTGTGGTGTAACTAAATCCTTCGTAGGCGAGGACTGGAGGCACTGCCGCAGTATAGGAAATCTCATTCGACCACGCCGACGAACCGGTATTGTTCACCGCTTTGACATGATAAAAGTAGGTGGTTCCTGCCACAAGCCTCTCATTGGTGAGCGATGTCGTGGTGCCATCGACCGTGCTAACGACCGCATAGGTTCCGCCCGCACCGGTTTTACGCTCGACGACAAAGCTGAGAGCGTCCGATGCATTATTGGTCCAGGACAAGTCCAAACGCCCTGAGCCAACAGGCATCCCCGTGAGGCCGGATGGTGCCGCAGGCACCGTTGCGGCGGTCTGGACGAGCAGACGGGGCGCGGAACTTTGATAGGCCACGCCTTCGTTGATGACCTGAGTCGTGCCATTGTCGCGGGAATAAAACCCATGCATTGGAGTGGAATTCGTCGTTCCCACTAGAGCGAGTGTCACCGTCTGGTCCGCGCCCCGCGCATTGAGGAAGTTCACCAGCGCGGAACCATTCCCGCCAGAGAGGCTGATGCGGGTTCCCGCCCGTGCATCGGCAGGGACAGTAAGCGTGCCGATCAAGACCGCCTGCCCGGAATTCATCGCTTGGCCCGGGGCGTTGGCCGGCGCGTTGTTCCATGTGATTCCCGTCTCCGACCATCCGTCCTGCCCGTCGTTGATACCATAGACAAAGAATGTCCGCGACCCCCCGTTCGGGATGCCTATATTGACAATATCCAGCGTGGCCGACGAAGCGGTTCCAGAGAACCCAGCGAGACTGAACTTCAAGTAAATTTTGTTGTGAAGGCCGCTTCCGTCAGGATTGAATCCGTCAAAGAGGAGCCAGTAGGTTCCGTTATTGTTGTCGGCACCATGTCCGTCACCGTCGTAACGCTCGATATAGCTGTCCGCCGATGCGGGCACTTGGAGGGAGCCGGACGGCCATGTTGTCACCACAACCGCCTTGGTTGCGACCGAAGCACCATTCGCATTCGTTGCTTTGACCCGGAATTCATACGTGGCAGCCGCGATAAGCCCGGTGACTGTGTAGGTAACCGGATCACCAGTGCCTGAAACCGCACCCGCATTCGCTCCGGCCGACGACCATGTAAGCCCGAAATTAAGCGATTTTTCGACGATGAAACCCGTTTCATTCGGTGAGTTGTCCTGCCAGGTGAGCGTGGCGGAGGTGGAGCCGGACGGTGCGGCGAAAAGTGCGGACGGAGGATCGGGGATCGGATTGGCCTGAGTGGTCACCGCCTGGGATGCGGCATTTACGGAAGATCCCACGCCATTAACCGCCTTCACTTGGAAAGTGTATTGAGTGTTGCCGGTGAGGCCGGTCATCTCCAGCGTGGTGGTATCAGCGGGAACGCTCGCAAAATCATTCCATGAGCCGGTTCCGATTTTCCGCTGGATGACAAACCCCGTCTCATTGCTGCTGTTATCCGTCCACGCGAGGTTGATCTGATTCGGTGAGACGACGGTGGCAGTGACTGCGGAGGGCGCTGACGGAGCGGCCGCCGGCAGCGGCGGCGTGGCCGTCGCTGCCGGCGTGTAGGCACTGTATCCGTTAGGTGTCAGGACGCGGAGGCGATACGTGTAGGATGTTCCGCCGGCGAGACCGGAATCCGTGTGGCTCGTGGAATTTGCGGGAGGAGCGGCCAGTGATGCGAAACTGCCCGCACCGGATTTGCGCTCGAGGTAGAAGCCGAGTTCGTTGCTTGTGGCATCTGCCCATGTCAGCGAAACCGAGGACGAGGAGTTTGCCGTGGCGGAAAAACTGGCCGGGGCGGCAGGCGGGGTGGGTGATCCTGATGTGTTTCCAGAAACCTCGCTGGATGGGGCGCTGTCGCCGTGGATATTCCATGCGACCACGCGGTAGGAATACGATGTCCCGGAAGCCAGGGCGGAGTCCGTAAAGGCGGTTGAGCCGGGCGGCAGGCTCGCAACAGTCACCCACGATCCGGCACCGATGCGACGCTCGACGCGAAATCCGCGCTCGTTGGCGCTGGCATCGGTCCATGTGAGCGCAAACGCCGCCGAGCCGGGAGCGGAAATTTGCAGGGCGGCCGGTGAGGCAGGCACAGCCGGCGAGGGCAGGAGAGCGGTTGCGGGAATGACCTCGTCCGGCAGCGACGCCGAAGGCCCCCCGGCATCCGGGCGGGCCCAGGCGATTTCGACATGGTCGCTGGCATCATGGGCCGTGTTACGGATTTCAAAATAATAGGACTGGCCGGCCGTGAGCGTGAGCCAGGATGCCGGGATCGCAGGAGACTGACCGGACGAGTTCTGGTCGGCCCGCGAGTTCCAAATGCGATAGGTTGATCCCAGCGCCTTGCAGATCGGCTGGGAACGGAGGTTTGACGGTGATCCATCCGAGCTGATCCAGAACTCGCCCCGGAACGCCCCCGCGATCCAGAATTTATATTGTCCCGATACCGGAGGCACAATGAGCCCGCGGATGCGCTGGCCGTAGCCGGTGGAAATCCGTTGAGGCGACTCCGCAAAGGAAGGCGAGCTGATCCCATGCGGACGGTTGGGATAATCGGGGAAAGCGAGGAGATCCGCCACTTGAAGCGCGCCGCTCGCATTCGAGGGAATTCCATACCAGTATTCCCGGGTGACGCCGGAATCTTGGACGTTTCCAGACGTGGTGACATAGGGAGTGATGGCGGAAGCGGGAACCGGCTGCCGCGAGAGGCCGCTGGTCGCATCCGCCACGGGAGTCTGCCATGCAAGAGACCAGGTTTTCGAGAAGTCCGAGGCGCCCATGTGCCGGATCTCAAAGTAGTAGTTCTGTCCTGCGGTGAGCGTCATGCCGGAGGGATTCAGGGCATCGGAGCACTGCCCGGCCGCGAGGTCATACGCGCGAAGCTCTGTATTCGTGTTCGGTCCAACCGAGCAGACGGGGAACGCTCCGGCGGGTGTTGAGCCCGAGGTGTTGAGACGAAATTCCGCGCGTCCCTCGGCCGCGATCCAGAAGCGGTAAACGCCCGTGACCGGCACATGCAATACGCCGCGCACAACCTGCCCGGCTTTTTGCTCAATCCCCTGGGGCGGGCTTTCCGTCCACGGCAAGTAGAGGGCCTGCCGCGGGCGGTTTGTGAGATACGAGCGGTCGAGAGTGATGTTCTGGAATGGATCCGCCGCAGGGCCGTTGCCGCCAAGCCCGCTGAACTGCTGCAGCTCGATGTTTCCCAGGGCTGTTCGCCTCGGGCTCTCTGGAGCAGTGGCGCCAAGGGTGCTGCCGGCATCCAGCAACTGCCCGCCCTTCCCGGCAAGCGCCCGCCATTCCTCAAACCAGAGTGACGAAGCGTCGTTGGCGGTGCGGAAACCGCGGCCGGAGGGATGGCGGTAGGTGTTACTGTCGGCTGTCAGCGTCGCTATCTGCGACGCGCTCGCCGGAGTGAAAAACGGAACCCGGTCGCCGGGCGAGGTGATCGAATTCCCCCGGATCACCCAGTCGCGCGGCACGATCTGGTTCGAATAGCCGTAGCTCACAAGCTGGCGCTGCGCAGGATCGTTGTTCGCGTAAATGTAAAACTGGATCGGGTCGGCGCGGTTTTGATCAATGCGCGAGCGGATCTGCCAGCCGCCGTTATTTTCAATGACGTTGTCGAGAATCTGAACCTGCTCGGTCTGCATGGAAGTGATGCCGACAGTATTGCCCCGGATCGCGCTGTTTTTTACGACATAGGCTCCCTGTCCCGGTATGACCAAGCAGATTTCGAATGCAATGCCATCGTTGTTATCCTCGACGGTGCAGGCATCCACGGTGATCCCCCCGCCGCAGGTGTCGAACCAGATTCCCTTGGTGCGGTTTGATCGCACGGTCAGGTTGGAGAACGTGCAGTTGTAGATGTTGTTAAAACGCAGCGCGCCGTCGGTCCATCCATAGTAATTACCCCAAAGCCAGCGCCAGCCATTGCGCTCGAAGATGCTGTCGCGCACCACGGAATTCGGACCGATCTGCGCGATGCCGCCGCCGCCGTTGTCCGAGGATGTGACGTTGCGCACCGTGGTGTTCAGCGAGGCCAGCCCGATGCCTGATGCGTTGTTCCACCGAGCGGTGACGTTTTCGATGAGCACATTTTTCGGAACGATGTGATCCGTTGCTGAGAAGGGCTTTGTGCGAACCTGGAGCGCGGGGGGATCATTTTCCGAATAGGCCGCGTGATGCTGCAACGTAAGGTTTCGGATGACCACATTGGACACTCCCATGATCTGCAGCCCGTTCGTCCGGCGCGCGAATTGGACCGGATGCGACGCAGGGGCGAATCCGGATGCCGGCTGGATGTAAACGCGGCTAGCGGCAGCATCGATGAAAAATGTCCCCCATGTCACCTCCGCGAGTGCGTTTTTTTTGCTCCAATAACTTGCCCTGCACGAAAAGCATTTCCTTGCGGTAAGCGAGCGCATTCGGCGTCGAGACTCCCGCCGTGACGCCGGACAACTCACTTGGCATGGGACCGAAATTCGCCGGGAGCGGAGCCCACCACCGGTTGCCAACCTGCGTCCATCCCGTCAGCGCGTCGGCCCCTTCAATGACGACTCCGGCCTGCGACTCGCCCTCGATCACGATGACCGCGCCGGCGTTGCGCGCCGTCGAAGCCGCGAGTTGCGTCGCGGTGAAATTGTTGATCACCCCGATATCCAACTGGGCGGACTCCCGGTAGGTGCCGTTCCGGATCACAACCTTGGTTTTGAGCTGCTGATCGCGCCAGACAGTCCGCGCCACATTGAGACCTTCCTGGATTGTCTTGAAGGGGTTGGCGGCTGTTCCGTTTCCACTCGTTGCCGCCGCTCCATCCACATAAAAAGTTTTGGCGGTGAGAATCCCGGATTCATCCACATTGGACCCCTGCTGAGCCCAAACCGCTGGCACAAGAAACCATGGCGCGATGAGCGCCAAGGGCAGAAGACGCAGATGGGGGACTCGCACCGTGGAGAAAATATCCACCGTTTGATCCTCTGCACGCGAATGATCAGTCGAACCGTTGACTTCCCGGTTTCGTCAAGAAATCGCCCGTCAACGTATTGACCATTCCGCTCGTCGCGGACTCGCTACCTCGCTGCCATGTTTTACGTGCCATGCCAAATTCCGTTTCCTCGTATTTGGAACACCCCGCAAAACAGCGGGTTCCAAGCATTCCCAATACGGGATTTTGCTCCCTGGTTGATCCTGTTTTCAAAGAGTGGATCGATGTCTGGCAAACAGGATCGCGCGGTGACGGGGCGACGCTCGAAAGGGCATTGTTTGACCGGTTGCTAGCAAAGCTCACGGAGTTCCGCCCGGAGGAGCCAAACGCCCAGGCACCAGGCGACCAAGCGCTGGCGGCATGCGACTTGATGGAGGGCAGGCTCTCCCTGCTTGGGCTGCCTCCCGTAGAAATCGGAAACCCTGTAAACTGGTTTGCAGAGTTTGAGACCGAGAGCCAGTGGAATGCCCATCTGGGATATTTTTACGGATTTAACTCCTTAGTTTCTGCCCACCGCGAGACGGGTGACGAAAAATTTGCCGAGAGGTGGTTTGAGATCGTGGAGGACTTCATCGACCGGGTCCCCTACGGATCGGGAGACCTCCGTTGGTTCCCCTCTCGACCCATGGTTTTGAATGATACCCAGTCCTGCGACAATGGCGAGAATGCTCACGATTCCCCGATTCATTGGATCTCCCTTTCGTGCCACATGCGCTCGGAAGCCTGGCTGGATGGCCTGATTCAATTCGCCTCAAGCAGCGCACTGACACCCGTCCGGCTGGAAAAAATTCTCGCATCGCTTTACGGCGACCACTTTCTTTGCCTCGTCAACAATCCGCGCGAGAATACGCCGAACCAGTTTATTTCCACTTCGGCCAGCCTCCTCCGGCTCGGCTTGATGTTCCCCGGACTTCGCAATGCCTCCGCAGCCTTTTTGATTGGCCAGGAGCGGTTCGAAAGAGCGATCCGCAATGTTATGTTCCCCGATGGGTCGGACCTCGAACAATCGCCGAATTACAACGCGGGGCTTCTCGCAAAAATTCGCCATCTCATCGGCATGCTCGAACAAGCTGGCGCCGCGGAGGGCCGCATCAAAGGCCTGCGCGATGACGCTCGACGGCGGGCCGCGTTCCTCAACGAGATGTTCACGCCCGATGGACGGATGGTGGATATCGCCAAAGCCCACGCAGCCACGGGGGACCGAAGAAAAATTTTCTCCGGCTGTGGGGACCTCGTCCCGGCCAACACTCATCTGAGTGCCTCCATGCCATGGGGCGGCTATACCGTGCTGCGGAGCGGATGGGGAGCGCATGATGATTACATGCTTTTCAAGTCCAGCAGGCTCGGGGTTGGTCACGCGCATGAGGACTGCCTCTCGATCATTCTTTACGCACGCGGACGCCGCCTGCTCGTGGATTCGGGGAATTTCAGCTATTCCGAGCAGTCGGAGAAAGACCGCCTGCTTAACGCCTATTGCCTGAGCACCCGCTCGCACTCAAGCATCCTCATCGATGGAGAGGGTCAGAATCGAAGATTTTTACTTAAGGACAAACATCCTGGACGCAAGATGTGCGATGTCCCTCCGTTACGGGCGTCCGAAATGCCGCCTCTGGGCGACGCATGCGGCAGCGGCGGACCTTTCACCTTCGTCGAAGGGCGATATGAGGATGGTTATGGACCAGAGCGCGTCAACTCGTTCAAGCACCTCCGACGCGTTGTCTGGATTGAGGGCGAGGGATGGATTGTTGTGGACTTTCTACTTGCGGAAGCCCGTAACGGAAGCGCTCATCATTTCACACAAGCCTGGATGCTCGCGCCGGAATTCCCGGAAAGCTCGGTGCAGATCCGGCAGATGGATGGCATCACCTTTTGCGAAGCCTCGCTGGAAGATACAAAAATCACTATTTTGTCGGGCTCTGCGCAATCGGCGGCAGTTTATTCGGGAAAAATGGATGAGGTGGCCACTGGCTGGTTCTGCCCAGAGTACGGAGTTGCAGAACCGAAATGCGATGTCCATTTCCGATGGAAAGGTGCCGGAACACAATGCGTTCTGACCTATATTGCGGTTTCCAGCTTGGACAAACCCACGCCTTCGCTTGCCAAAATCAGCGGAAACACCTGGAGGATCACGTCCGATAAGGAATGGACAGTCGAGATGGATGCAACAGGCGGAATCGAAATTTCCGGAAATCCGGCGTCCCTCACATGGCCCGCCGGATCGCCAGCAAAGTGGGGTAGATCCCCGGATGCATCACAAGAATGCCTCCCGCTCCCTATCGTGAACTCCTAGTGTTTTTTTGAATCCTCCGATTGCCGTCAGTTTATGAATCCCGTCGTTGTCACAACATCCCAGGTAGCCCCTTATTAATGTCCGAACTGACCGAGGATAAAGTGATAGCTGCCCTGCGGCGCACCTGGCAGCCCGTGGCAAATGCCGCAGACCTGCCTGCAGGAGAAATTCTGAGCTACCAGCTTCTGGAGACCCGACTTGTGGTGGCGCGTTTCCCGGACGGGCACCTGCTGGCCGCCGATGTCAATTGCCCTCACAAAGGCGCCAGCCTCGCCGCCGGCTGTTTTCGAAATGGCCATCTGATGTGTCCCTATCATGGCTGGGAATTTTCCGCTGAAGGCCAATGCCAATCCATCCCTTCCCTACTCGAAGCCACGCCCGAGAAACTTGAACTCTCCCATCTTCGGAATTACCGCATCCAGGAGCGTTACGGATTCGTCTGGGTAAAACTTGACGATGCACCTATGGGCGATGGCACGGTTCACGAACTGCCCTCCGTTCCAGAGTTCGAGGATCCCCGGTGGACTTATATGATCGGGCCGCCGATGGCCTTTGCCGCTGGCTGGAGGCGGGAAGTGGAAAACTATCTGGACATGACGCATTTTGCTTTTGCCCATGCATCAAGCCTCGGCGTCTGCGCAGATCCGAGGATTCGTGATATGAATATTTCGATTCACCCAGATGGCGGATACCAAATGGACGCTCCATTCCCCGCGCTGGAGTCATCCCATGAAATGCCTGGCAAGTTGCAAAGCGCGCACCATCGTTGCCAGCGCTCCTGGCTGCCTAATTTCACAACGATCCGGCAGACATTTGCCGACGGTGACGAGCGGGTGCTCGTCCATGTCCCTTCACCCAACACGCGGGAGAGTTGCACGTGCTTTTGGTCTTTGGCCATATCGCCGAACTTCAAAGGGCCTCCGGCTCCCCAGCAGATAGAGTTTGCGATCCGCGTGCTTGATGAGGATCGACTTATGTGCGAGCAACAGTCACCCCGGGAAGTCCCCATCAACCCCGGACGCGGCGGATGGGGAGTGCTGGTGACCCCGGGTGACACGCTGGCAAACACCTTTCAGAAACAGCTCCGACGCTGGCTGACAAACGAATCCGCTAAAGGCGCGGGGTGAATAATTCCAATTCGCCCAATCGCTCCATCGGTTTCTGGCTCGATAGCGATATCGCCGACACCACCATCGACCACCTCATCGCCAAATATAACTGGGAGGAAGGCGTCCACTTTGAAGCAGCGGACGGGCCCATCTATCTGCGCGACTCCATCGTTTGCGCCAATCACAAAGCGGGAGTTGCTGGTCGTGATGCCGATAACATCAACCTCGAGCGCTGTCTCATTGCAAACAATGCGGGTGCCCAACTGGAAGTGAAAGGCGAACAATCCATTGGCGAGGTAGATCCTGAACTCTTCATTGGGCGCGGAAAAACCCGCGATGCCCACCGTCGCTTTCCACGCCATTACGTCCTGCGCGACTGCACGCTCGGCTGCATCGGTCCAAATCCGAACCCGCTTATTTCGGCGCGACTAAAAGGCGCGAACATGAGTGCAGAAAAACAACGCGAACTCCACGCTGCCTTCGTCCATACCCTCTCCACCGTCCGCAATGTTTGGTTCGCTGGCGAAGGCGCGTGCGCTTTCTACGCAGAGGACGACACCAATCTGGATTTTGCTGGCTGGCTTGGCCTCGCCCCCGACCCCGCCGCTCGCTGGGACGAGTCCGCTCTCCGAGCCCGCCTCCAAGCGGCCGGTCTGCCCACCTCTCTCACCGCCAGCGCGGACGGTCCTGCCGCTATCCAGGATTGAAACAGAGTTATGCCATTGCTCTGGCAAACACACAAAACTTGTCCCATCCAAGGCACGCGTCTTGTTTTGATGGCATGCCACGGGCCTCACACATCTACGTTACAAACAGGGGCGTGTTGGGTCCCTCCCGCGCCGGAGCCAATTTGATGAGGAAGGAAGAGACGGTCACATGCAAACCCAGAATAGGGATGCCCTAGCCACGGATGTGCGGTAAGCTCCCGGCATGACCAGCCAATCTTCGACCGTTTTTTCCGCCGCCGCAGCCCTTGCGCTCGGGCTTGGATTTCAAGCGACCTGTTTAGCAATGCCTGAATATTCCAAAGAACGCGTTACCTTCGTAAGCCACGACATCGAGTTGGTCGGCTGTCTTTATTTGCCAAGTAGTCAGAAAGGGAAGGTCCCGGGCCTGACCATTCTCGGGCCGGTCGCCTTCGTGAAAGAGCAATCGCCCGCGCAGTATGCAACGCGAATGGCCCGCGCCGGATTTGCCGTTTTGATTTTTGATCCGCGAGGCCACGGCGAAAGCGGCGGAGAGCCCCGTCGGCATGAAAGCGGCGTGATGAAAGCGGAAGATGTGAGGGCAGCCCTCGACTACTTGGCGTCACGCCCGGAAGTCGCCGCAGATCAGTTGTTCGCGCTGGGTGTTTGCCAGGGAGTGAACTGGATCGTTGATGCCGCGCAGGCGGACACACGCATCCGGGCGATTGCTTTGGTGGCGGGCCATTACCTGACGCCCGAGACGGCAAGCCTCTACCTCGGAGGTGCCGACGCCGTGGCCGCACGCATCAAGCGTTCGCAAGCCTCGCCGCTGCACCCGGCCGACGGCTCACCAGTTGATTATATTCCCATCGTGAGCCTGACCGATCCCGAGGCGTTGCTCACCGCCAAACCGATCTACGAATGGTATATCCGCTGGGCCGATCGAGGGCCGGCCTGGGGATTTCACGGCCTCTGGGAGAACCGGATCACCCGGGCAAGTGAAGCGGGAATCTGGGGGCACCGGGTCGATCACGCTTTGCTCAAGCTCACGACCCCGACGCTGATGGTGCATGCCGACCGTGCTGCGAGCGGCCCGGTCATTCCGCGCAAACTCTTCGATCTCATTCCGGCGGATCGCAAGGAACTGGTATGGCTCGGCGATCAAGTGCAGTTCCAGTTTTACGAGGAGCCCGAGACAATTGATCGGGCAACCGAACACGTCGCCACCTGGTTTCGGGCCGCTGCCAAGGCGGGTGACTGACTTACCTGAAACTATGAACACCCGCTGAAATTCCAATTATTTTCCATTCTATGAAAAACAAAAGTCCTTACGTGGTCCTGGGTGCAACCGGTCACACCGGTAGTGCGGTTGTGGATACTTTGCTCGCTGCCGGGGCACCGGTTCGGATCGTGGTTCGCTCGCCCGAAAAAGGCCTGCGTTTTGCGCAACGCGGGGCAGAGGTTGCGGTCGCTGACGTCAAGGATGCCGTTGCATTGACCGCCGCGTTTCGCGAGGTGGCGGGTGTTTACGTGATGAATCCGTCGAACTACGCGATTGCGGATATGTTCGCCGATGCAGAAGCGGTGATAGGGGCGGTATCGACCGCACTTTTAGCGGCCGATGTGCCCAAAGTAGTCACACTCTCATCGGTGGGGGCACATCTGGAAAACGGGACGGGAAATATTTTCACGACCTCTATGCTTGAGCGAAAAATGGGCGCGGCATTTCCGGGAGCGACGTTCGTGCGCTGCGCGTGGTTCATGGAAAACTGGGCTCCGCTCGCGCCCCTAGCGGCGTTGCAGGGCATCATGCCGAGTTTTCTCGCGCCCTTGGATACGGCGCTTCCGATGGTCTCAGCCAAGGACATCGGACGCCAGTGTGCCGAAGAGCTTTTGAGGACGGGCGCTGAGGGCCGGATCGTTGAGTTAAGCGGTCCTGCGGACTACAGTCCTGCGGACGTGGCCCGCGCCTACGCCAAGGCGCTCGGCAAGGCCGTGGTGCCCATGGCGGTGCCGGAGGCGGGTTGGTCCGAGGCATTTTCCCACATGGGAGTGCATCCGGGCTAAAATGGAACTGATTCTCATGCCTGTCCGCAAGGCCGTGATAAAAATCGCCCGCTCGCGGGTTGCGGCCGGCTCCGCGAAGGCGGCGAGCACGCGATTGATTTCGTCTTGGGTTAGGGGGCGGCATCCTCTCATGCCAGGCAAGATACCGGCGCGGATTTCCCGTAATTATGGACCGAATCTCCACCGCAAGCCCGCCTCAAAAAGATGCAGGCCGCCGCAACGAAAGCTGCGGTGGCCTGCTGTTCCCCCCAGAACACAGATAATTTTGCCCAGCTTCTAGATTCCGCAAGGGAAAATCTTTCCTCCCGGCCCCGCCACCCAGGCCGAGGCAACGTTTGCCCTCTTTTGTTGCCTCGTTGCGCACCTGTCATGAAGACGAAATTGGGCGATTATTTCTATTGTGAGGTATTAACTCCCATGTGAATATTGAACTCTGAACCAGAAAGAGGTTGTCGAGAGATTTCACTTCGTATTCCTGCGGCATTTTGCAACAGTGGTCAGCTCCGGAACGATTTGTCTAAAGGGCGGGGTCAATCTGCGTCTCTATCACAACAGCCCGCGCCTTTCCGAAGATATCAACTTGGCTGCATACTACAGCACTTCCGAGGCATGGAAACGCATGTCGGAGCAAGTTTGGAACGATCTTTCTGCGGCGCTGCCGCCCTCTGCGTCATGACTTCCGTTGCATTCTATCAAAAACTGAGAGGGCATCAGCGAATTACGACTCGCGACGCCGCGCAACTGACGGGCTTGAGTATTCCCGCCGCCTCCATGGCCCTGCGCCGGCTGGCGGCCGGGGGTCTGAGCACTCCTCTCAAAAAAGGCAACTGGCTCCTGGGCGTGCCTTCGTCCAAACCGGGCGCTCTGGTGACAGCCGCGCCCGAGCCTTATCAGGCCTATCTCTCCGGATGGTCTGCCTTGCGACTGCACGACAGAATACAGCAAATCCCGCAAAAGCACTTCGCGATGACACTGGGCCGACCTGGCGAGATGGACATCGCAGGAACACGGATCGCCCTGTATAGCATCACGCCCGCATTGTTTGGCGGCTACAGCTTCGATAGCCGGGTGGATGGGTCTGTCGCAACGCCAGAGAAAGCGGTGTTCGACCTCGCTTACCTGAAGGCGATGAACAGAAGCCGGGTCAGCGCGAGCTTGCCAGAAACCGATCTGAGGGGCCTGCGGTGGAAGGATGTGCGCCATTGGGTGCGCCTCATTCCCACCTCACGTGTGCAAGCAGCCGTTGAAAAAAACTTGGAAGAGATCCGCCGTCAACACGCCGCAAACGCGGACTGAACCGGCGAGGTGCTGCTCCCGGCCCCTCTCCAATCGGAAGCTCGCCGCGGCCACTCGGGGACGCTGAAAAATCCCTCTATATAGGATTTGCAAATGCGCGTGGGATACCGGCGGGACGCTGTCTTGAAAGCCGTGTGGACTGGCTTTCTGGAGATTCTGTGCTCCCGCCCAAGACGCCACGCCTGCATTTCCTGGTGAATCCATTCGGCGAGCGAGTAACTCCCGCAAATCGGTTCCCCGAGAGCATTGTAGTCAAGCCAGGAACCATCAGCAAAAATCTGGCGTCCCAGCTTATCACGGCGCAGGGGTTGGGGTGATTTGAGCACTTCCTCCGTGGTAGAGGCTAAGGCGGCGTTTTCAGCGAGACTGCGTTGGTGTTTCATAGGAAACACCAAGATACCGGCCTAAATTTGGGGAATTTACATCAGTCCGGACCAACTCATTCGCGAAAGAAAAGACTTAGGGTAATTGCTCCTCTGAGCGCAAAGCGCGAAGAAAGAATTCCGTGAGAGGCTACGGCTTTAAGGTCAAGGTCGTCCCGTCTTTGAGGCGGGTGCTCCAGCGGCCTTTGTCGGTCTTTACCGAGCTTCGTACCCCCGCGGCCCACCCGAGATTCAGTTCCTCGAGGCTGCTTTACAAATTCTTGGATTCATAGCGCTCTGGAAAAATCGGCCGTTTTCGCGTCAAACCCAGCTCAAATAGTCGACTGTGATCAGAATGCTCCGGCGTGCCGTCGGTGCCTATTGCAGCAATAAGCGCCGTGCTTCGTCAATTAGCGGGTGCTCAAAGGCGGAGGCATAGCTTTGTAGGGTGCCTGACGAAAGTCGCAGTTTTTTCCCTACTTTCTTCCACTCCGATACCACGGACAGAACTTCTCCCAGAATCATTGTGGCCTGAGCCGGCTTGAGTCCAAAACGGCCAGCCACAGCCAGCGCGCCTTCAATACTTGGTTCGGCTTGGTCCTCAGAAATTGCCGTCTTATTGACCTGGGAGCGGTCTATTTCCGGGACTGGATTGATGTCATAAGCGGGAGAAAGCGCCCAGTGTCCGGGTTTGCGCAGGAGGAACGCATGATTCCTCATGTGGTCGTCGTAGTTGCTGACCAGAAGAGAAAAGACCAAGCGCCGCCATAGTTCCCGAAGATCGGCACCCACCTCATCACCGAACTGTCGGATTCCATCGGCTAGAATGGTGTAGGCCCCGGCATCACCGGGAGAAAGCCCCAACAAGCTGTTGGCGGAAAGAAAGGGAATACGCTGGTCTCCCTCGCGGTCAAAGCGGGTGATGACGGCCACGCTCTGGCTCCCGACTGCAATCAATCGATGCCCAGCCGTCTGAATGCCGGCCGCAGCAGCAAGAGAAAGGGCAAGAGTTTCGCCGGCGGCAATATCTCTCGTATCGTCTGGTTTGGGAAATTTGGCGATGCCGAGCTGGCCATCTGGCAGCAAGATGGCCGACTTCGGACGGGCGCCACCGAGAGGCGAACCTGCTCCCAGCAGGAAACGTAGATCCGCCGCCGTCTCGCTCGAGCTGTGAATCGCCTCGGTCGCTCGCAGAAGCGCTTGCAGCTTCACGATAGGAGGCAGCTTTCCGTCGCCCTTCGCCAAAAAGAAACCCTCTTCGCGGAAGCGCAAAGCCCCAATCCGGGAAAAATCTTCCAAGGCTAGAACATAGTCGAGGTCACGAAATGGTTTGCTGGCGAGAACCTGCTTTCGGACCGCTCGCTCAATTAAGAGACGCCCCCACCTGTCGGGGCCGCAATCCTGAAACGCCCCAAAAAGGGCGGCCGAGTGATAGGCACCGAGACGCAGGGGTAGAGCCGTGGGATCGATGGAAAATGCATCGGCGCGCTCCAGCCACTCCAACGCATACTCGAAAGTGACCGCCTGACCGCGGTCCGCCATGTGAAGACGTCCGACGAAATGGGTTTCACCCCGCCAGTCGATATGGACTTCGGTTGTCATTTGCTGGTGCGGCGGATTCGACGAGGCAAACGTTGTTCGTCCAAGCTCACGCCTAGAGAATCAGTCGCCGGAGCAGCAAGGTTGGCAATCCGGTCGTGCAATCCCAGCACAAAGGCCGCTGTGGCAAGCGTGCCTAAGGACACGGTCGGATCTCCGCTCTCCAACCTCCACAACGTATCCCGGCTGACAAAAAGACGCGCCGCCATATCCGCAGTGGAGATGGCACGTTTGCGACGCGCGACGGCCAAGTCTCGCCCCAGTTTGCGCAAGCCATTGCTGACTGGAAATGGGAGCGAACTCGATGTTGGAGACGAAACTGGCATAGTCTTATATCCGATATAGCGGTCATATTGTCAATTTGCGTCTTCTTTATCAGACATTATAGTGCATCACAACGCCCGAAGCAGGTTGTCGGATTTTGTATCCAAATCCCAGCTCAAATAGGCGATGGTGGTGAGCACGCTCCGATGTCCGAGCATCCGCGAAACCGCAATGAGGTCATGCCCCGAAGCTTCATACGCACGACGGGCCGCCGTCTTCCGCCAGGTGTGCGTTCCAATTCCGTCCGCCAATCCGGCCTTCCGCGCCGCGGCTTTCATGAGTCGGAATGCCACGCTCCGGTCAATCGGCCGTGGCACCCCACCCTGACGGCTCAAAAACACCGGCAGCTCCGGCTGAAGAACTCCCTTCCTGCGCAACGCCACAAACCACCGGCCGAGCGCGAACGCCGCCACCTTGTTCAGAGGGATGCTCCTTCCGCTCTTCTTCCCTTTGAGGTTTCGCCTGAACAAGTAAATCCGCGGCTTGAACCGCCCCGTCTGCGTATCGAAGACATCCCCCACCCTCAGCGCCAGCAGTTCGGACACTCGCAGCGACGTTTTCAGGCCGGTCGTGGCCAGCGCCCGATTCCGCAGGACAGACGTTCCCGCGATGGAATTCAGGAGTACTCGCTCCTCCGTCTTGCTGGAAAGTGGTCGGCATCCTCGTGACATGCCGAAAAGATACCGGCCCCAATTTCCGCCCTCATCGAACCCCGGTGCACCGTTTAACCTCATTTGGTGCAGTCGCAGGCGGTCGTCAAATCAATTCCTACCTGGGTAGCCGGACGAACTGCATTTAACTCCTAAAGTCGAACTCTCTGATGTCGGCGAGGAGTTTTGGTCTGATGTTTTCGCTGGAGTCGTGAACGCCGCGCCTATTTCCATGTGACCCTTGTTTCGAGTTCTATGGCAAAGGGGGAGCCGCAATGATCGAAACTCCTGGCAGACCATTGACGCTAGCCAGATTCTCAGCAGAGCCACTCCGGCGGGGCGGAGGTTTTTTCGCGACAATCTCCCGGCGCTTTCCGAAAAGCATGTCCGAAAGACGGGCGAGCATCTCGGTTTTATCGACCGCAGATTGATTTTCACGGGCCGAGGCAATTTGGGCAAAATCGTTCTCGAGAATCAAAAGAGAACCTAGCTCTCCATTCGTCGCATCGATCACACGATTCCAAAGAGAATCGTTGGCCGGATTGAGAATCCCTCCCAAACAAGGAAAGGCCAAGCGAATCGTCTCTATTGGCAGAGCGGATTCGACAACCGGCATCGGAATACTCCCTAGGAAAAGGGCGCAAGGCGGCGCATCGGGCCGATAGGCCATCTCCCAACCCGGT
>Ga0209591_10000904_pt1 | contig 38197 bp, 29 predicted proteins | sample MAT01_FD_187207 | JGI IMG/M metagenome (GOLD analysis project Ga0209591, IMG submission 187207) | Freshwater microbial communities from Lake Fryxell liftoff mats and glacier meltwater in Antarctica - MAT-01 (SPAdes) (version 2) | ecosystem: Environmental > Aquatic > Freshwater > Ice > Liftoff... | reverse complement strand
ATTACTCACACTCCAGAAGGGTTCGGGTGTTTCTAAGACAATGGTGCGATCGCCCCACTGTTCTAACCACGGTAGCAATGTTTGTGGCGCTACTGGCGTACATAGCCAAACTGCTGCTGGAGAAAGCGTTTTGAGAGCAGTTGCCGCTACCGCTATTGTCATACCCGTAGCAATGCCATCATCAACTAAGATGAGCGTAGCATCCTCTGCATTCACCTGCGGACAAGCAGGAATTAATTGAGCCTCAAGAGACTTAGCAAGGTTTATCGCTTTATTTAAAGCTACTTCTCGCCACCGCGCATCATGTTTAGGGCGAAATAGCTTTTGATCAGCCCAAAGAACATTTCCAAAGGTAGTCACTGCACCAATTGCTAACTCTGGGTTTTCTGGATGGCTGATCTTTTTTGCCACAATAATTGTCAACGGACAATCTAAAAAACGTGCTATTGGTGCTGCTACAGGTACACCCCCTCTTGGCAAAGCATAAACAATTGGTACAGGCTTTACCCCAGAATCAATGGTTTGCTGAGTCAAAACATCATGAATCACTCGCGCCAATAACTCACCCGCATGGGTGCGATCGCTAAAAAGCGGGTTATGTGACATGGTTTCCCCCAGCATGTCAGGATGGTACTGCTTTTATGATGACTGAATTTTGTCTGAAATTAACTGATACAATAATATTTGTATAAATAATTAAGTATTCAGCAAAAGTCTATTTATTCTGATAAATCTCCAACCAAACCAGTATTTAACTCAGATAAGACAGATGGTGCTGATACAAAAATCCTAATTTTCATGAGCAGCGAAACCCAACTCAGCCTCTTCGACGACTCAACCCTTAACCAACGAGAACTAATTCCCACAGACGCTAAAATTGCGATCGCTCCGGGAACCTATTCTGACATAACGGAGTTGGCACAGCATTGCGATCGCTGTCACCGTTGTGCATTGGGAGACACTCGGACTCATGCTGTCGTCGGACGCGGTAATCTCAAAGCCCCAATTCTGGTTATAGGGGAAGCGCCTGGTCAAAATGAGGACGAAACGGGTTTACCATTTGTAGGCAGATCGGGGCAGTTGTTGGAGAAAATTTTGGCATCTGTAAATCTAACTACTGAGCAAGATGTATATATTGCCAATATCAACAAATGTCGCCCACCAGATAATAGAGTTCCTACACCTGTAGAAGTGGCGGCTTGTCTACCCTACTTACTAGAACAAATTCGCCTAGTTGACCCCAAAATAATCCTGTTAACAGGTGCAACTGCTGTCAAAAGTATTACTGGCGATAAGCGAGGGATTACGAAAATTCGCGGACAGTGGCTGGAGTGGAAGGGGCGTTTATGTATGCCAATTTTTCATCCTTCCTATTTGCTGCGTAACCCTTCTAAAGAACAAGGTGCGCCTAAATGGTTGATGTGGCAGGATATTCAAGCAGTGCGGGCCAAGTTAGACGAAATCCAAAATAACAGCTAATAACATATTTTATATAATTAATATACGCCCCTTAATATAATTCCCCACCTAGTTATAAGCTGTTGCGTATTTAATTTGTATATGCGACGCGGGCAAGATGCCCGCACTACAATAATTTTACGTTTTCGCGTTATACAATTTAGCTGCACATCAGCTTAGGGCAATACGCTTGGGTTAAGAATTTCTTTCTTCTCTCTGCGTACTTGGCGCCTTCTCTAACGAGACGCTGCGCGTTGGCGGAAGCCTCTCGTAGAGATGGCGGTTCGTTAAAAAATTGACTTTGATAACAGAGTTTTGGCCTTAACCTAAGCGTATTGAGTTATAGAGTGGGTTAGCCGACAGTCGTAACCCACCAGAATTATTCCTCATCAGATTGATCTATTATCGGTTTTTGAGCAGCGTGTCGCACAAACAAAATCTGAATATTATCATCAACAATAGTAAAAAGAATCCGATAGGTAAGCTGGTAATCTTGTAATTTGCAAATTGTGATTTATTAAAATCATTGTAGTGCGGGCATCCTGCCCGCGCCGAGGGTGCAAATTAAATGCAGAACAGCTTATTTCGTCCCTCTGTAATTTTTGTATTAATTAACGTGACTTCGATGAACCTCTCCCTGACTTGAACTAAAGTCCAAGTCTATCCCTCTCCGACTCGGAGAGGAACGGTTTTGCGTAGTAAAACCAGGGAGAGGTCTTTTGGCTGTAAGTTCAGTTTGCCCGATCGCGAGTCCCCTTTTTCAGTTCTTGCCATCTTTGCCGTAGTCGCTTCAAGTTAGGCGTATGACCACCATAACGCCAACTAACATAGGCTTGGCTAATCTCATCTATTACCTCAGCAGTTGGTGGGGCATGATGCTGATATGATCCTTTAGCATACTCTAAAGGTGTTTGTGCTGGATGCTTACCTAAACCTTTTTGGGTTGTCCATTGCAACATTTGTTGATAAAGGCTCTCCATTGCTGGCAATTTCTTTAACCATCGGCGGTTGCGCCACTCTCGCCACTGACCCCAACCCAGCCAACCGAAGAAAGCTGCCGTAGTTGCCAAGATTAAGCCAGTCAATACGCCCAACCAACCTTGAGAGAATAAAGCTAAAAACCAAGCGATCGCTCTAATCACCCAACTCAATATTGTCCCAAATACATTATTTAACAAACCTGTCACTGGCGATGGTAGCCATCCAGCAACCCATTGCCACAACTGGCGCAACACACTAAAAGTCTGAGTATCTTCCACTGATGGAGGTATGAGGGGATGATTGGGAATCGGATCAAAAGCAAACCAGCCATATTTAGGAAAATATACTTCTGTCATCGCATAAGCGTCAGTATTACGGACAACATATAGCCCTGTAAATGGATTAAATTCTCCTGCACTAAACCCTGCTACCAACCGGGCTGGGATGCCAATGGAACGCAACATTACCGTGAGAACTGTTGAGAAGTGGTCTGGATAACCGCCTTTATATTTGAATAAAAAAGCTTCTACTAAGTCTTCTTTTTCACTTAAATAAGGCAGTTCTAAGGGATTTTGGGGAAGAGAGTAACGTTGCTTTAGGTATTGAGCTAAGTAGAGAGCCTTTTCATAAGGTGAATCCAGGCTTTTAGAAGACTTTGAGACTCCTTCTCGATTGTAGTTAGCGAGAATTTCTTCGGTACGTTGCCGGACTTTTTCGGCAATTTCGGGAGGAATTTGCAGATAATGCTGTTTAATGTGTTTTGGATAATTAGTCGAAGCTTTACCTAATAAAGTGCGATCGCGGTATGGTACTTCAGAAATTACTGTGTAGGTGAGTCCTTCTGATAATTCCACAGGCGATCGCAATCCGTCTTCCTTATCAACAGCGATCATTAGTGTGGGAAAGTAAATCTCTTTGGGATAAGCCATCGCCGGAATTAAGTTAGGTAAATCCGCTACCACTGTATAAGTTTGTACTATCTCTTGAGTTTTACCAGTAATCAGAGGTCGGTTTAGGAAAATTTGGTAAGACCAAGGCGATCGCTTGATGGTTGTAACATCCTCGTTACGGGAAACTTCCCATCCCTTACCCGTATAACGGTCAAATCCTAGTACTCGCCAAAAACCCTCAGCTTGCGATCGCACCCGCATCACAACTTTCGGTTTCATCTCGCCCCGCAGATTTTGGTTAATTTGGCTATTAAAACCGTAATAAAAGTTATTATCTACTTTACCTGGTTGACCATTTTGATTTTGTCCCGTACCACCGCTACCACTGCCTTGATTATCACCTTTACCTTGGCGGACATAACCGGGATTAATGATACTACGTCCGGTGAAATTACTTTTTACTTGAATCGCAGAACTTACAGGAAAGTTCCGTAACTGATAGCCGGGAAATCTGGGTAAAACAGCAAAAATTGCCAGTCCCAGACCGACAATTAGGAAGAAATTCAGAATTAAAAATTTAAAATTAAGAGTTGAGGAATTCTTCTGATTTAATTTTCCCTTTTCAGTTTTTAATGGCTGTAAACCCAAGCGCGAGCGATAATCTAATACTAAAGTTGGGAGAGCGATCGCTAAAAATAACAGCAACACAGGTGCAAATGCTAAAGTCTGGCTTAACGTTGCCGCCACACCCAATAAAATCAGTCCTATAACAATCGAATAGCCCAAATTTTTCCGGCGGGGTGTATCAAAGCTATGCAACACCTGGAGTTGAATTAATAACTCTGCCAAACCCAACCGCGTATCATTCAACTCTCCCACTAACCGCCCAAAGAAAGCACCCAGTGCTACTAACATTCCGATGGCGATACAAAACTTAATGGCAACATTGCGATCGCGGCGACGATAGTAACTCCAAATCCCCCCCAACAAACTCAAGGGTAACGCCCAAAAACTGAATGAAGTTTCAGCCGCGATATCCGTCGCCACAATTCCCAAAACAACCAACGCTAGCACCAGCAACCGCAAGGAAATTGAATCTTCCACCTCTATCAAAGGCGATCGCTGCTGATTTTGCCGCCAGAAATTACCTATAGGGACACGCCAAAACCGATTCATCCTGGATAAGTTAAGCATTTCGAGTCTAAGTGAAAATTCCACGGAAATAATGCTGAGGACGAAACTGTTCGCCCTACTTTAAAGTATTCCCGTTAGAAGAAGCTTTATTATCCTGCCTTCACCCATCTATGAAGGTTTAGCGCGTATTTGACAAATTTAAACCCTCCTGGGAGTTTGAAAACCCTGTTATCAATCTTTGCTTCCCTTCTGCTGACGGAGAATCTGTGCCAAAGGAACAGCTTTAGCTTACTTTTCCTTAGAAGTACATAACGCAATACACTTGAGTTATAGCGTTTCCTAATCACATGATGTACATCATAGCCCCCTCATCGCTTGCGGGGAGGGGGTTGGGGGTGGGGTTCTTGTACCTCACTCAACTGACGCTATAAGCATTTCTTGCTTCTCTCTGCGTCCTCTGCGCCTCTGCGGTTTGTTAAAAAAATTGACTTTGATAAAAGCCTTAACCCTAAGCGCATGAGGACATAACGTTACCGCGAACTGTAACGCCAAGCGTGAACATAATTTTGTATAAAAAAACAACCCAATCGAATAAATTCGTTGTGAAAAATTGGTGGCTTGGTAAAATATAGGCGAGGCGAAACCAGCACAACACAAGAAACTAACTCGTTCCCCAGGCTTTGCTAGTAACCGATTGGACTGACGAGTACCCACAAAAAATCACTTACGGCGTAGAGGGTAAGTCTACTCCCACCGATTAGTTATAACCACACTTAAAGTATAAGTAAGCACCCTGTGGCTAGTAGTACTAGAGACAGAAAAAGCCCCAAGGCAACAGCTAGGCAATAGTTACCTTAAGATATTCAGCATTACGTACTAGCGTTGGCAATTAAGGTTACACAGTGGGATTAATGACAAACAAAAGCGGCTGTTCGTCTATTTCTGGAAACTCAACTTCCAAAGTATAAGTTGAGTTAAGTTGCTCGCAGCCTAACTCTACACTTAAGTATCCCGGAGTTGAAGATGTTGCCATTGCTAAAGTTCCACTTGTGCGAAGTGTCAAAGTTCCTTTAACGGGTAACTCAGCCTGAACAAGTAACTTCGTAAGTATACCTACAGACTGATACTCTACTCTGATGTTCAAATTACCGACAGTGGTTAGCCATTGTCTTTCTACCACCGGACTAGCTGCTGAAAGTGGTAAAGTCAGATTTTCCAGCAGTTGTTTCGCTGCTAGCAACGACAAAGCCATTTGTTGACGCGGCTGTAAATCTGAATAATCGCTCTGAATATTGGGTATTACCTCCAGAGTACTTGCAGACCGATAGGCGCTTCTTAGCACCAATCCAGCTATATCGTTTAATGCTTGAGACTCGTTGGGAAAAAAGTTCTCCACCACTTGAACTAATTTTGCTCCCAGAGGCACAGAAGATGTCACCATTGCCTGACATTTTTCCAGCAATTGCTGAAAAACTTTCTCCGGTAAAGGACGCGGCAGGTTCAGTTTCGACTGTTGTACCATCCACCCCCAGGTAGGAACGAGCGTCATTGACGGCTCATCAACAAAATCGGGATAGTCGATTAATTGTGTTTCCCAAGGAAACAAAGGTGGGTGGTCTTGGGCTTGGATTTGTAAGCGATGCTTAAGGACGGATTGGAAACGATCTAGCACAGTAGGAATTTCTCCCAATTGAAAGGTCTGGGGCGTTCCTCCCAATTTTGGCTCACTGCTTTTTGAAGCAGTGGCTTCATTGTGGAGGTTTTTTACCCCGTCATTTTCCTCACATTCTACAGATTGGTCGTTATTTTTGACATCATCAGTCAATAACCAACCGAGACACTGAGATTGTAAGGATTCTGAGTCACTATTCATGAGTAGATGCACCTGATCCGGACACTAATGAGTTACGAATTTCCCAAGCTTGCTCAAGAATCTTAAACCATCGTTTTTGAAGTTGTGCCATTGACAGCCCTAAAGTTTTGGCGATTTTTTCATCGGCTTGTCCTTGTTGCTTCAACTCTAGTAAAGATCGTTGCTTATTGTCCAGCTGTGCTGTGTATACTTGCCATTGCTGGGGAGTTAAACCCAAATTGGTGTGCAAAGAAGCTTCCAGCCACTCGTGAACTAATTCCCAACGATGTAACAAGGCAAACCGAATCAAATGATACTTGAAGCGCTGTTGTAAGTAATCTCTCTGACGAGGGGTTAAACCTAAAATCGACTCAATTTCCTGTGCTGAGAGATCCTGGAGGCGGAGGGAAAAGTAATCAGCACAGTCAGATTGTTGCCGTTGTTCGAGATAATTCATTAATTCCGTAACCACAACGGAACGTAAGGTATCTTCTTCAGGTTCAGGTTCGGCTTGCGTTGCCATTGTGGAGCGCAATTGATGCACTGCTGGTTCTTCCCAACAACCATCGGCTTCACTATTGCTGCCTTCTGCGGCTTGTTCTATATCTACGCTGGTTTCTGGGGGCTGCTGTTGAGAAAAAGTTTGCGCCCGCAAGATAATTAACTGCTGCTGACGACCTGGTAAGGGAATGCGTCGCTTGCCGTAGCGCTCGGTAAATGCCATGTACTCGGACAATTCTAAAAGCGTCTGAGGGCGATAAGTAGCACCAAGTTGATTTTCTCGCCGGAAAGCGTTTAATCCCTCCAGATAAAAACTCTGTAAGAAATCTTCAATTATAGTCAGTCGCCCTTGATAACTCAATTGCTTCTGAGGCGGGTTAATGTATCGATAAATAATTGCACTCAGAGTACTGTGTAATTCTACCCTGCCCCGATTTGAACCCAACTGATAGTACCTGAGACACTGTTGTAGCCGATGCCGAGCTAGGGTCATCGCCGAGCTTTCTACAGACCCAGAAGCTTGAATACGTTTGCTTTCATGGCAAATCCGATAGACTTCGGTGGTAATACGTTTTGCTACATCGTGGCAATTCTGTTCCGAAGCTTTGGTTGATTGTTGAAACTCCCTGGACAGGAGTTGAAAGATCACCTCCACGCCTTTAGAATTTTCTCCCAGAATATTTGCAGATGGAATAGTTGCGGTTGCGGCTGAATTCATAGTCTCAGTTTTCAAACGACCCTAAGTATTTAAATACAACCTGTACGACTGTGGGTATTGGCTTTTTTGATTTTACGTATAAGCTAAACGCAGACCAATCCTACATTGAGAATGTGGCTGATTTCATTATTCCCAACTTCGATGGGATTGTTCACACTTTGATAGATGTTATTGCCATTACCCAGGAGCCGTATACAAGTCATTATGGATTTAGAAGCACAAATTCAATTGCTGATTGACAATGCACCCCGCGATGGTATAACACCAAATCTGATTGCAGCAATTGCTCCTGGACTTAGAGCGATCGCTCAAAAATTACGTCACTCCCAGTACTATATTCTCCAAAATTCAGAGTCAAGCTGGGTTTTAACTACTTTGAGCAATCTTACTAATCCAGGATTGGAAAAGCGCGTTGTTTACGCTTTCCCTACCATACAGGATGTCTCTCTAATTTCCCCTGCTGGGCTTGACCCTCAAATGCTAGCTAAAATTACTCCTGTCACCCATATTTTGTTCCAATTGGTGGCATTAGAACCCGTAGATAGCATCATTTTTTTGGAGACGCCGGGTAAGACCACTCATACCGTTGAAATTGGGCGAACTGACCTAGAGAAACTCATGCAGAAACAGCTACGACAACAGCGATCGCCTAAACAGATACCCCCTGATATTGCATAGAAAAAACTTGGATGTGAGATTTTTTAGATACAATCCCACATCCAAAATTTTAAATCTCAAATTTGTTTGAAAAAGTTTTTGATGAAAAGAAATTAATGCCAGTTACTAACCTTCTAGTTCTTTAAAGAACCAAGCGATCGGCTTAATTTTCCGCCTAATCTAAAATTGGTTAACAAACAGTTATCAGTGAACATTTTTCAAATTTTAGCTGACCATTGAGCAAAATTTCCCCACCTCAGAACAGGCGAAAGGTTTCGCTTGGGGTCTAAAGTTCCATTTTGTACCTGTTAACTGGTAAATGATTTAATAGAGGCGGCTCAGTGTGTACTCAGCTATGTTAATCAATGCCTGGTGGGATTCTGAAGGTGGGAGAACTGCAAGATGTTCAATTGCTAACTTCGCATGGTGAGCAGCTAACTCTCGCGCCTGCTGTATGCCTTGACTATCTTGAATTAGTGCTAGTGCTTGCTCTAAATCCCCTTCTTGAGCAAACTCTCGCTCAATCAGCACTTCCAAAGATGGTTTTTGGGCTAAAGCAAATAAAACGGGTGCAGTCAGATTACCACTTTTAAGATCCGACCCCACTGGTTTACCCAAGGTATCTGTTGTACTGGTGAAATCTAGAATGTCGTCAACAATTTGAAATGCTATACCAAAATGACGACCGTAGCTATACAGATGCTCAACAGTTTCTCGCGAGACTTCACTGAGTAACCCACCAGCTTTAGAACTGTTGGCAATTAACGAAGCTGTTTTGTAATAACTCTTCTGGAGGTAAGCTTCAATAGAGATACCAGCATCAAAACGATTTAGTCCCTGCTGGATCTCCCCAGTAGCCAGATCCATAATGACTTCTGAGAGGAGTTTCACCACCTCCAAATTGTCCAAGTTTGCTAAATACCAGGACGATTGGGCAAAAAGAAAATCTCCTGCTAATATGGCAATGCGATTACCGAACAAACTATGAACGGTGGGAACGCCTCGCCGCACGTCTGATTCATCAACCACATCGTCATGTACCAAGCTTGCTGTGTGAATCATTTCTGTAATCTCAGCTAGGCGGCGATGACGCGGTGTAATCTCTTGATCTAACATTGTTGCCCGCGATATTAGCAGGACAATTGCTGGTCTGATACGCTTTCCCCCAGCACCGAATAAATGTTCGGCTGCTGCAAACAGAATGGGGTGGCGATTTCCAACTAGCTGTTTTAGGTTATCTGCTAGTAGTCGCAGGTCTGCTTCCACAGGGGTAAACAGGGAGGTGGCTGGGGTCATGGATGGGCGGACTCTGACTTAGGTTACGAAAGTTTACATATCCTACACTCATTTTAAGATAACCCTGTGCCAGCGCAAAGTTTTCATAAGGTAATCCCATTTTCATGAGTCTATGGGTGATAATTAAGGTTAATAGCGCGTTTGTCAATAAGCAATTACGCTTAATTTTTGGAAATCCAGGTTTTAAACTAACTTAAAACATGAGTTTTCAGTATAGGGGAATAAATACCGACTGAAATTATATCTAAGTAGTTTATTGGTACACGTTTCCTGCCACAGTTCAAAGCACAATTTAAGCAATATTGCCTATTGACAAAATGGATGGGACTTAAAACAAGACGCTAACGGGTAAGACTAAATTTATTCAGGACTGAAGTGTAGCTATTCAAAAAATTTGAAATTTAGCAGTCGAATAAGCTCAAAATTTAAGGTCGTTGTGTTACGCTAAAATATAGGAATTTTAAATTTTTCAGATATTCACACCCCAAAAGTAAGTCACCTACTAGTTGATTTTACTGGCTCGGTGATGTAAATCTAAAATAATTAGTCCTAGCTTAATATTAAGGAAATAATTCCTTTTATTTTTCCTACGTCCCGCGAAACTCCTGGTTTGGAGCTATGCGATATCCCTATGGGAAGCCGCTACACGTCTTCAGCGCACGTATTGCTCATTTCACAGCAATGTGAGCAAAAATAACGCAGATCAAGTATACCGCAAAGAACCGCAGTTTTAGATTGCCTTTTAGCAATCTAACTGCTGTGGGCTCTATGGTCTGCAAGAAGTCGCATTAGACAATAAATTCTTTGTCTGTAGAGAATTTTATCTCTATAGGTAATTTTACCATATTAAACTACAGCCATCAAGAATGTACTTGCTTGGCTGAGGTTCTACTAATTTTATGGAATCTCGTATTCGTTTAGAAAGTTGGTGGTAGAACAATGATTTACGGAAGTATACCTATGATGATTTTTATTTTAGCGTCTGGATATTTGCTCACAGTTTACCTGTTATTAGCACTGGCAAAGCGAACGGGTACAAAGACTGTTCCTACAAGTTTCCCTTCATCTGCCGAAGGAAAACATAAGCAGGAGATATCAGTTAATAGTCAATAGTGAGGAGTGAGGAGTTATTAATTTAAAACTACTAACTCCTAACCCTTCTCTACGAGACGCTGCGCGAACGGCAGGCTCAGGGCATCGCTCCTAACTCTTAACTTTTTAAATAGTTTTATTGGAGTTGGGAAATAGCGGTATCAGTAAAGCAAACCTCTTCAACCATTGGGGTATAGCCTAGCCACTGCACTCCTGACTGGGAAAACTGTTGGGGACAACCGCTAACGGCGAAGCGAGTTGGTAGTGGGAGATGAGTATTTTTTAAGCCTAGTAAGTCTAGCTCTTGGGCACAAGCTACCACAACATGAACAGCTGGGTCAACCAGTTGGACTTGAGTGGGGAGGAGCGATCGCAATACTGGTGTAAGGTGGGGATAATGGGTACAGCCGTGAACTAAGGTGTCGATTTCCTGCTCTAGTAAAGGCTCCAGATAGGCTCGTGCTACTTCAGCAGTGTAGGGGTCGTGAATCCGGTTTTGCTCGATGAGTGGCACAAACTCTGGACATCCAACTTGCCAGACTTGGACATCAGGAGCAATTTCGAGTATGGCGTGTTTATAAGCATTACTTTTAGCTGTAGCTGGAGTAGCAATTACACCAATCCGCTTTCCTTGTTGCACCGCAGCTTTTGCACCTGGTAGGATTACTCCCAAAATGGGTATGTTGAATTCCTGACGCACGGTTTCTAAGGCTAGGGCAGAACTGGTGTTGCAAGCCATAATCACCATTTTTACCTGCTGCTGTTGTAGCCAGGTAAGAATTTCACGCGTGAATTGTAAAATTTCTGTTTGGGAACGAATTCCGTAAGGAAGTCGAGCCGTATCCCCAAAGTAAATAATTGATTCATTGGGGAGTTGCCGATATAGTTGTCGTAGTACCGTCAGTCCACCCACACCACTATCAAAGATGCCAATTGGGGCACGTTGGGGTTCTTGGTCAGAAAAATTGTCAAGATTCGCTTCAAAGATCGAAGATGAATACACAGGCAGATATTAATTTAGGTTTTGGGATTTAAAATACAGAATTTAGCAGACAATGTACAAATTGACTACTAAATTCTGGATGCCAAAGGAGTCTAAATACCACCTTTTAATAGTAATTTGTACTATATTATCGCTGTAAGTATTTTAAGATGCCACGAGCGATCGCTTCTGCCATCTGATTTTGATACTCTGGTGTTCCCAATCTGGGATTATCTTCTCGACCACTCATATAACCTGTTTCTACTAAAATCGAGGGCATAGAGCTTTTCCTGAGAACGTAGAATCTGGCTTTGCGGGTTCCCCGGTTTTTGATTGTACTGATGTTCTGGAGGATGGTATTGCGAACTACTTCAGCCAGAGCATAACCGCTATCATAATAATATACTTCTAATCCATTAACATCAGGACGATTATCAACAGAATTAGCGTGAATGCTGACAAACGCAGTCGCATTAACTCGCTCGGCAATTTCTACCCGTCCCTGAAGTTCTACGAAAAAGTCAGCATCCCGTGTTAGTACTGCCTGTACACCATTTTGCTCTAAAATTGCTGCTACCCTTTTACCAATAGGCAGAATTACGTCTTTTTCTAAAAGTCCGCCTAGACCTGGGGCACCTGAGTCTTTTCCACCATGTCCTGGGTCAATCACAACTAGTAATTTCCCTCTAGGAACTGAGGGGCGCGGCTGTGGCTGGGAGATAGGACGGGGATTATCTGTGGGGTTTGGGAATTGACTTAGATTCGGCGATGGCAGAGGAGGTAAACCAATCGAAGGTGTGACGCTACTAGAGCGTTGTAATTCTAAAGCCAAAAGCTGGTCGCCAACCTGATTGAGTTCCCCAATTTTTACTCCGGCTGCTGGTTGAACCAAAACAACGACAGTATTGAATTCTTGTGGTTGCAGGCGGACTCGCAGGATAGGGCTATTAGCATTAAAAGTCGGGCCTGTAACTCTGGGGGCTAACCGAGCATTGTTGATGGTAATGCGGAATAGACCAGAAGTTCTATCCCAGCCTCCTGTAGCAGATAAAGCTTGGTCGCCTTTAATCAGAAGTTGTGTCCCATTACCAGCCAATTGCACAGACTCAATGGTAGCAGGTGAGGTGTTAGTAGATGATATTGGGCGGGGACTATTACCTCCAGGTAACTGGGTAATACCACGACTGGGCAGAACTACAAAACCACCAATACTGCTACTTGTTGCTCGCCAATTTTGACTATTTTCGTCCACCTGTAAAGTCATGCGAACAACAGATGGGCTTGTTTGTAGTTGGCTGAACTGAATGCGGCTGACACCGTAGCGATTAATCGGCAAATCGCGCTGCCCTAGATTTGGTGATAAAGTAGCGCCAGTAATATCGATGTTAACTGCCCTTTGATCGTTGCTACGATTTATCTGAATCTGAGGATTACCACCATTGGTGCGGATGAAAAAACCATCGCCTGTAACTTGTAAGTTCTCAATTTGAGTAACCCTGGCGGCAACCATTCTGTTTTTAACTTGATTGACAGGGTTTGCTGTCACTACGTTGTAAATATTTCTTGGGGGGAACAGTGGTGGAGATGTTCTTGGTGAAGTCTCTGTTGCTATAGCTTGTTCTTGTTGACCCCCAGTATTGGATGGTACATTTTCAGCTATTGGCGTAGGTAATTGCACCATCCAGCGTTCACGAAGTGTCCCCGCAGGGGATTCGCCAGTTGTGCCAACAAATTGTACTCCTTTGGGGTCAAGAGTATAACCAGGAGTCAGTTCAACGACTATGCGCGTTGTTTGTTCGTCAAACTGCCCAACACGGATAGCACGAATTCCGCCGCCCACCTGTTGGGTTAACTGCGGACGCCCAAATGTGGTTCCTGGCAAATCAATTACTAGCCGAGTGGGGTTAAAAATTAATTGTGCTTGGGGTTGAACATCCCCTAAAGTATTAATTTCGAGACGATTTTGGTTGGTATCAAAACGCCAAGATTGGAGTCTCGCGGCCATTGCCGGCGACGACAGCATGAAGATAGTTCCAATAGTACTGGATAGTAACCAGTGTAATTTCACAGTCCTTTCTCCTAATTCACATTCATGGGAGCCGTCAGCCCCTTTGGGGAAGTCAAAAGTCAAAAGTCAAAAGTCAAAAAATTTACCAAGCCCATAAATAAATTTATTTGCTCTGTACCTTTTTATTTCTGGTCAACATCTCAACATATTGGCAAATCCTCACACCGTCACCGCGCACACTTGAGTTTTGCGCTGTTATTAAGACACAGCTAATGGCGTAAAATATAGCACGCTCCCCTGATTACAGGGTGAGTCGTGGGGCTTCTTTTCGTTTAAGCTAAATTGGATAAAAATGGTAAAGATTAGATGTATTTACTCAATAATTTCGACTAAATTACTTATCTTCTCTTTAGATACTGAAGAACGCCACGAGCGATCGCATCTGCCATTTGATTTTGATAAGCTGAGGTTCTGAGTTTAGCGTTATCATCTCGACCAGTCAAATAACCTGTTTCTACAAGAATAGAAGGCATGGAACTTTTTCTGAGGACAAAAAATCTGGCTCGCCGCACTCTCCTATCTTTGACATTTACACTTTGGAGAATACTGTTATGCACAGTGCGAGCTAGACCCAAACCACTGCCGTAATAATACGTTTCTAAGCCATTGACATCCGAACGACCCGGCCCAACTGCATTAGCATGAATGCTAACAAAGACATCAGCATTCGCTCGCTCTGCTAATTGCACCCGTCCCGGAAGGGTAACGAAATAGTCAGAATCCCGCGTCATAACGACTTGTACGCCATTTTGCTGCAAAACCTGAGCTATTCTTTTGCTAATAGACAAAATAATATCCTTTTCGCGTAATCCCCCAAGACCTACTGCTCCAGGGTCTTTACCGCCATGTCCGGGGTCAATGAGGACTACTACTCGTCCATTGGCAATCGGGCGTTGTGGTTGTCTTAGGGGCTGGGGATTGGGATTGTTTGGATCTGGGAATGGCCCCCGGTTTGGCGGTGGTAGTCCAGGTAAAGCAAAGGGTGGTCTTCCGGGGAGAGCGACAACTCGCCGAGAGCCTTGTATTGGTACCAGAAGCTGGTCGCCGATTTGCTGGGGTTGCCCAAGTTGCACTCCGGCTGCTGGTTGAACTAAAACAACTACTGTGTTGGGTTCTTGGGGTTGCAGACGTACCCGGAGAATGGGGCTATTAGCAGCAAAAGTCGGGCCTGTGACTCTGGGAGCTAACTTGGCATTGGTAATTGTGACGCGGAACAGACCAGAGGATCTATCCCAGGTTCCTGTAGCAGATAAACTTTGGTCGGCTCTAATTAGCAGTTGTGTGCCATTATCAGCCAGTTGCACAGACTCAATTGTTGCTGGCGAGTTGTCGGCAGATGGTCTACTGGGAAAGGAGGGTAGTTGTGACGGATTGTCAGAATTATTATTTCCAGGCAATCTGACAACGCGACTAGGTAGAACTACTAAACCACCACTGTTAGTATTAGTTGCTTGCCAGTCTGGGCTATTTTTATCTACCCGCAAAGTCAGGCGAACGCCAGGAGGTTGGCTTTGTAGTTGGGTGAATTCGACGCGGCTAACACCATGTCTGTTAACAGGAATATTATTCTGTTGCGCTAGACGTGGTGATAAAGATGCGTCAGAGATATCCATGAAGATGGTAGCGCGATCGCGGCTCCGAATTACCTGAATCGGAGGATTACCACCACTGGTGCGAATGAACAACCCATCGCCTGTTACTTGTAAGTTCTCAATTTGAGTCGCCCCTCGTGTAGTAGTGGCAACCTTTGAAATATTAGGTTGAGGCTCAGAGTCTGGGGTAACAACAGTGTAAGCACTTCTGGGAGATAAAGTGGGAGATGAGGCTACTCTATCCACTTCTGGTTTAGGTAATTGCACCGTCCAGCGATCGCCAGTTGCACCAACAAATTGCACTCGTTTGGGGTCTAAAGTATAGCCAGGAGTCAGTTCCACAACTATACGGGTTGTTTCTGTATCAAACTGTCCAACCCGGATCGAGCGAATTCCACCGCCCACTTGTTGGGTTATCTGCGGACGCCCAAATGTAGTTCCTGGCAAATCAATTACCAGCCGAGTCGGGTTGAAAATTAGTTGTGCTTGGGGTTGAACTGCACCCACAGTATTAATTTCCAGCCTGTTTTGATTGGCATCAAAGCGCCAAGATTCAAGTCTCGCAGCCATTACCGGCGACGATAGCATGAAGATAGTTCCAATAGTGCTGGGTAGTAACCAGTGTAATTTCACAGTCCTTTCTCCTAATTCACGTTCATGGGAGCCGTCAATATCTCAACTCATTGGTAAATCATCACACCGTCACCACCTAAACTTGACCTTTGATGCCTTTTTTGATTTTTTAAGCTGGTATAAAGACGCGCTTAAATCAGTTATCAGGTTTCATATTGGGTTTGAATCCCCATGTGAAACCTTCTACCTTTAGAGGTAGGAACTCTGACTTCCAAGGAAGCTAGAAAACTAATAACTGATAACAGTTCACTGATAACTGTTTTTTGTTTCTGGCCATCAATGTACTAAATAGATAATTCCCATTCCTGTCAGATGATCTAGCAAAATTTATGGGTGTTACTCCCCAATTACCTGGAAAATATTCAAATAAAGGCTCACAAGCCAATGGAGACTAGAAATAAATAACATTCCAAATGCTGGTAGAAATTATAAACAGACGATTATTCTACAATCAGACGGGACGGAAATTTAGGGAGAGAAGTTTCCACTGCATAATCGCAAAATCTTCAAAGTACGGTGATAGTACTGAATTCAGATTCCTGAGTTCTGAGCAAAAATCACTCAGAACTCAGTAAGAATTTACCCAAGACTTTGTATTAGCGATCGCTAGATTCTGGGGTTACTTCCAAATTTCCACTGTCATTTGATGCTGGCACCCTCAACTCAGGCGGTTCAATTACCAACGAGGTTCCAGAGGAACCGTCTAAAATCAGTTGGTCTGAGCCTGAATCCACAGTTTTTGGATCTGGAAATACAAATCGTAACAAAGGAGGAGCTAAAAAGGTTGTCAAGATAACCATCATGATAATTGCCGCTCCCAGTGGTTTCGAGAGAGCGCCACTGGCTGCGCCGACACCAGCAAACACTAATCCAACTTCCCCTCTGGGAATCATCCCCACACCAATCGCTAAACGGTTGATTTCCGGTTGACCAAACACGCTTAAGCCTGTGATTACTTTACCGAGAATGGCTACTACGATCAGGAAAGTTGCCATAATTAAACCTTCCCGATTATCGGGAATTGCTGGGTTTAACACTCCCAAATCGGTTTTTGCCCCAACAGTCACAAAGAAAATTGGCACTAACATATCGGCAATCGGAAAGACTTGCGTTTGCAGTTCTTTGCGCTTCTCTGTCTCTTCTAGAACTAAACCCGCCGCAAAAGCTCCTAGAATTGCTTCTAAGTGGATGACGGCAGCAAGGTATGCCATAGCAAAAGCGAAGATGAATGCTGGTATCACCAGTCCACCGCGTGTTTTGAGTTTATCAGCGATCGCTAGAAAGGACTTATTGAAAACATTCCCTAGTAGGATTGCTCCCAAAATAAAACCAGTGGCGCTGATAATCAAATAAATGACTTTGCTGACATCCACCACGCCATCTTTAGCTAGGCTGGCAACTACCGCTAAAACGATGATTCCTAAAACGTCGTCTATTACCGCAGCACCCAAAATAATCTGCCCTTCTTTAGAATTGAGTCGCCCCAATTCTGACAGCACTTTAGAAGTAATACCGATACTAGTGGCAGTCAAAGCCGCCCCTGCAAAAATTGCCGGTACAGCACCAATCCCAAACAAAGTCATCAGCCCCACAGTACCAGCAGCAAAGGGTACTACTACCCCCACTATTGCTACGACGGTGGCTTGGATACCAACTGCCAATAAATCTTTTAAGTTCGACTCCAAGCCGATTTCAAACAGTAGGATGATCACACCCAATTCTGCTAAAATCGAAACCACCTCAGACTGGGCTGCAAATACGGCTGGAGTTGCTTCAGGCGTTAAACCAGCAGTGATTTGAAGGAAGGACATGATCAAAGAGTTAGAACTGTCTGTGCTGCCTTCTGGAAACACTAAAAGGTGGAAAACAGAGATGCCCACTACGACACCACCTAGTAATTCGCCTAAGACAGGCGGCAAACCTACTTTGTTTGATAACTCTCCACCAACTTTACTGGCGAGATAAACTACTACTAAGCTTAGTAACACTGCTGCTACTACCATTGAACTATCTGCGGCTTCTGTTACCGTAGCCAGCAGAGGAAAAGAGAAGTTGATTGGATTTAACAAATACATGGGTTCCGTGAAAATCCTTCTCTTTGATTTTGACGCGTTTCTGAAAAACGTCTATCTATTTCCGCTGTGGCGTACTAGTGTAATTTTTTAGTTTCCAAAAATGTAACCATTTCAGCTTTTGACTATGGCAGTATCAAAGTAAGAACATACAAATTGTATCTAGCGATCGCACTTGAGTTGTGAAAAACTTGTGGTGACTGTTGACTTTTAACAGCCACCAGAAGATTGCTACATACGGTTATTAAAAACATCTTTGGATACTTTGAGGAGTGCAAATCTTATGACTAGAGCCGCTTTACCCGGTTCTCAGTTTCCCAATGGAAACTTGTGGAAAATACTGCCTTTAGCAATGCTTTTATGTGTAACATTGACACTACCTGCGTTGGCACAAGAAAAAGAGAAATTGTGGCGAACCCTTAGTGTAAGTGGTCGTGGAGTAGAAACAATCCCTACAACCTTGGCCCAAGTCAGTTTAGGAGTGGAGATCCAGGGGAAAACAGCCCAGGAGGTACAGCAAGAAGCTGCCCGGAGGTCATCGGCTGTAGTTGCGTTCCTCAAGAGCCAAAATGTCGAAAAATTACAAACTACTGGTATCCAGCTCAATCCAGTTTACAGCTACACCAATAATGTACAGAGGATTACAGGCTATGCTGCCAATAACACTGTGAGTTTTCGCATTCCTACCGAGAAAGCTGGTACATTATTGGATAATGCAGTGAAAGCGGGTGCGACACAAATTAATGGTATTAGTTTTGTTGCTAATGATCAAGCGATCGCGGCTGCTCAAAAGCAAGCATTAAAAGAAGCTACCCAAGATGCCCAGCAGCAAGCTGATGCTGTTTTCAGTGCCTTGGGTTTCAAATCTAAAGAAGTGGTGAGCATTCAAGTTAATAATGCAAGTGCGCCTCCACCACCGATGTTTTTAAGGGCTGAGGCTTCAAAGTTAGCCAACACCGATGCTTCCACTCCTGTCGTTGGTGGTGAGCAGCAAGTAGAAGCATCGGTAACGCTGCAAATTAGTTATTAGTTATTAACGCGATGTGCAACTTATTCTTAAAACCCCGCTTCCATTCCTCTCCCCCACAGGGAGAGAGGCTTTGATTCTTGCTCCCCTTCCCTTGTAGGGAAGGGGTGGGGGGTTAGGTTTGAGAGAAAGTTGCACACGGCGTTTATTAGTCATTAGTGATTTGTGAGGATAAAGGACTAATGCCCCATGCCCAATGCCCAATGCCCAATGCCCCATGCCCCATGCCCAATTAAAAATGTTCTGAAGACGTATCTCCTGTACCGCCCTCTCCATCTCGCTTAGAGCCTAATAAATCTAGTTGGTCTACTCTAATAATCGGTGTAGAACGGTTTGCTCCTGTTTGGCGATCGCTCCATGTGTCAAACTTTAAGGAACCTTTGATGCCAATTAAGCTTCCCTTACGCACATAATTACCTGCTACCTCAGCCGTCTTATCCCATAATTCCAGCGTGAACCAGTCAGGTTCATCGCTGTTGCGCGATCGCCTTTTTACCGCCAGTGTCAATCTACACTTCACACTACCGGATTCAAAATACTTTATATCAGGGTCGCCGCCTACACGACCAACAAGGGTGACAATATTGATACTCATGTGCGTTACCTTTTAGTACATGCGTACTTAGTAATTTAGACTTTTATCATAGCGAATTGTGAAACACTTGAAAATAATGTGTTAAACAGTTAACAATATAGTTGACTTAAAAAATTATACATACTAGTTGGAGAAACACATAAAAATATACGTATATACTAAGTTAACCAGAGAATATCAGAACATACATACCTGAGACATAGTAAATATTCCTGGGAATCATATAAAAATATAGTCTAGTTTACTTAACTCAGGATACAAACATAATCAAATCAACTCTTACCGTTGTAGTCAAGAAGTATCGCACATAGGGGGCTTAGAAACGCGTGGGTATTTTTAGGAACTTTCGCACATCATGGGATATGGGTATCGACCTCGGTACCGCTAACACCCTCGTTTATGTATCTGGTAAAGGTATTGTACTGCAAGAGCCTTCTGTAGTTGCTATCGATGTCAACGAAAAGGTCGCACTAGCAGTAGGAGAAGAAGCCAAAAAAATGCTCGGTCGTACACCGGGAAATGTGATTGCCCTCCGCCCCTTGCGTGATGGTGTAATCGCTGACTTCGATATAGCCGAGCTAATGCTGAAAAGCTTTATTCAGCGTGTAAATGAAGGTAGGTCTTTGATTTTACCCCGGATTGTCATTGGTATTCCCAGTGGTGTCACAGGAGTAGAAAGGCGAGCGGTAATGGATGCAGCTCACCAAGCAGGAGCAAGAAAAGTTTATTTAATCGATGAACCTGTAGCTGCTGCCATTGGTGCAGGACTACCTGTTGCCGAACCTACTGGCAATATGATCATTGATATTGGTGGTGGTACTACAGAAGTCGCAGTACTGAGTCTTCAGGGTACAGTAATCAGCGAATCAGTACGCATTGCTGGAGATGAACTGACTGAAGCGATTATTCAGTATATTAAGAAAGTTCATAACTTAGTCATTGGTGAACGTACTGCCGAAGACATCAAGATTCGCCTTGGTTCTGCCTATCCTACTCATGATGATAATGAAGCCATGATGGAAGTCCGAGGCTTACACCTGCTTTCGGGTCTACCGCGAACTGTCACAATCAAAGCCCCAGAAATCCGTGAAAGCATGTTGGAACCACTATCAGTAATTATAGAAGCTGTGAAGCGGACACTGGAACGCACACCTCCAGAACTGGCAGCAGACATTATTGACAGAGGTATTATGTTAGCTGGTGGTGGTGCTTTGCTCAAAGGCATAGATACCTTAATTAGCCATGAAACGGGGATTGTAACCCACATTGCCGCCGATCCTCTCTGCTGTGTTGTGCTGGGAACAGGTCGTGTGTTAGAAAACTTCAAACAGTTGGAACGAGTTGTCACCGAAAGCTCTCGCAATATGTAGCAAAAAAAAATATCATATTTGAGTTGTATTTGAGTTCTATTTGGGTTCTATATAAATAGAATCCAGGTAGAACTTAATTTATATAAGTATACATAGGTATATATGGTTACAATACGGCGTTGGTGGGATCGTAAAGGGTTACAAATCGGGTTGTTAGCTCTAGTAGTTGGTAGTGCTTGGATATTGCGACAGACTCAAGCTGAACTAGTGCTTGAGACATACCAGGCAATTACCCGTCCATTAGAGATGTTGCAGTCAGGGCCAACTCCAGAAGAACGTCTTACAGATGCTCGGATATTGGAATTGCAAACCCGTATAGTAGATTTGGAAACTCAAAAGACAAAGCTACAAGATTTATTAGGCTATGTGGAAAAAGAGCCACTGGCATCACGGCCAATTCCAGCGCGGGTGATAGGACGTAGTGCTGATCAGTGGTGGCAACAAGTTACTCTGAATCGCGGTACGAATGCAGGGATTCAGGAAGGCTTCATAGTCAAGGCAGAAGGCGGGTTGGTGGGTTTAGTGGAGAGTGTAACTCCCAATACTAGCCGCGTATTATTAATCAGTGATCTCAAAAGTCAAGTGGGTGTATCAGTTAGCCGCACGTCAGCTAAAGGCGTTTTGCGAGGAGATTCTTCAGCAGAAGCTGTGCTGGAGTTTTATGAAAAAGTCCCAAATGTCAAGGTAGGAGATTTAGTTTCTACTTCTACTTATAGTCAGAAATTTCCATCTGGTTTGGCAGTAGGACGAATCAAGTCGCTGGATTTAAAGAAACTTCCCGCATCAGTAGCGAAAATTGAGCTTTTTCCGCCAATCCGCTCTCTCGATTGGGTAGCTGTTTATCCAAAGCTAGAAAACCAAGAGTTGGAAACTCAAAAGTCGGTAAATCAAGTGCCGCAAAAGTCTAAGTAAATTCTTCAAAAAAATCCATAGAAAAATGAAGATTCCTGCATTTGGTGCTAGCAGGCAGAAAAAGCCAAAATCGTCAGAGCGAAAATCTAAATTCCGATTCCAGCCACTTTCTCGCTGGCATCCCGGTGTACGTCAGTTGTTGAGTTGGATAGTGACGGCTAGTTCTGTACTGTTATGTTTACTATTATTGCCAACCCGCTTGCCGGGTATGGAATTATTGGGAATTGCCCCTAACTGGCTGTTAATTTGGGTGGTAGCTTGGAGCGTGAAGCGCACGGTGTTTGCTGGAGCATTAGCAGGTATAGTTCTGGGGCTACTTCAAGATTCAATGACATCACCTAACCCTACTCATGCCCTCAGTTTAGCTATAGTGGGAATTTTAACTGCTCTGCTCCAGAAGCAGCGTTTTATCGAAGAAGATTTTATTTCGATTGCTGTAATTGTCTTTGTTATGGCAGTTTTGGCAGAAACTATTTTTGGGTTGCAATTAACTTTGATGGGGAATGAGCGCAAGGTAACAGATATTTGGACATATTACCAGCGTGTCGCCTTAGCCTCTGCCATTCTGAGTAGTCTGTGGGCACCTGTGGTCTATTATCCGCTAAATCGTTGGTGGCAGCGGATGAAATTGCTGGAACAATAGGAAAGAGAGCTAGTAGCGCTGCGCGAACGCGCTCGGCGGGAGTACCCCGGAGGTTTAGATGGATTCAACAAGCTACATTGAATCAAGCAACACCGTATGATGGTAGTTAGTAGCATCTATGTCTGATGCTTTCTTTTTTGCCTTAAAAAATATCAGGTAACTCATCTTCTGATTTCCTGACGGCAGAATATGGAAGCTTTGACTGATTAACCTAGTTGGAGAACGCAGATGTCGAAAGAAAGAAAAAGTAATAAAGAAGTTAAAAAACCTAAAAAAGATCCCAAAGACAAAAAGGAGAAAAACGACCCAAATAAATAGGACGATTTAGGTAAATAGCTCTAGCTAAGACCAAGAGTTGCATTTCTTTAAATTGACAATACTTAGCCCACTAGCATTGAATAGGAGAAGTTATGTCAAAAATTTATTCACCCTTGGTCAAGCCTCAAAATTTCATAATTTAGGTTAGTGCGTGCGATGTCTATGACGGGCTACGCCTACGCAACTAAATTAGGCAGGAGTAAACTTCAACGAAACCCCATTCATGCAATAGCGCTTGCCAGTGGGTGCAGGGCCGTCATCAAAAACATGACCCAGATGCCCACCACAGCGACTACAATGCACTTCAGTTCTACTCATAAACAACGACCGATCTACAGTAGTAGCGATCGCACCTTCAATCGGGTTAAAGAAGCTAGGCCAGCCAGTACCACTGTTAAATTTGGTATCAGAGGTAAACAGTGGTAGTTCACACGCAGCACAATAATAAGTACCACTGTCGTATTCCTTATCCAATGGGCTGGTGTGAGGGCGTTCAGTCCCATGTTTACGCAATACATTAAATTGTTCTGGCGTTAAAATCGTGCGCCATTCTTCTTCAGGTTTAGTAATTTCAAATCCACTCTTAGAAGTTGTCATCTTTTCTGGGCCCCATTTGATATACCTTGATAACAATGCTGTGCCGACTATTACCGCACTAGCCTGTAAAAAATATCGTTTGTCCATATATCTATTATTTTCTATTTTCCGGTTAACTGGGCAATTAACTCTAGTACGGGATTCCCTACATTAATTACTATAATCAGCGATCGCCCTGAATTACCCCTGATAAACTGATTAAAATTAGCTAAGAAATAACAAAATACTACACTGCCTACGGCGGGCTACGCCTACGCTAGTGGTGAACAAGCTAATCTCCAAGGCGACTATCTTAATATCCAAGATGGTAAGCTGCTGTTTCCACCCGTCCAGAAGCCATATCCGCCCTTGTGGTTTGGCGGTTCCTCTGCCGTTGCTCAAAAAATTGCTGCCAAGCACGTAGATGTCTATTTGACTTGGGGCGAACCACCGGCGCAAGTAGCCGAGAAGATTGCATCAGTTCGCAGACTTGCTTTATCAGAAGGCCGAACTTTGCGGTTTGGGATTCGTCTACATGTGATTGTGCGCGAAACTGAGGGTGAAGCTTGGGATGCGGCGAATCAATTGATTAAGTATGTGGATGACGAAGCGATCGCTAAAGCCCAAAAAGCTTATGCCCGGATGGATTCAGAAGGACAACGCCGGATGACTCAATTACACCACGGTAATCGTGAGGCATTAGAGATTAGCCCGAACCTGTGGGCGGGAGTTGGTTTGGTGCGAGATTGTGGCAAATGAAGATTTCCCTAAGCAAGAGCATCAGGAAAGAGCAACGTCTATATCCTAGCAATTAAGAACTAGAAGATTACCAGCCATGTTGCACCAACAAATTGACCAAGAAATCTCAGAACAAGAAGCGTGGGCATTGCGCCGCCCCTACAAACGTCTGAGTGAGAAGATCAACACAGCATCAGCTATGAAGACCAAAACCACAAAATATACTGAACCCATTTTAGAAATTGGGAGTTTAATTGAATGACAAATATTTTAGCGATCGCTGGTAGTCCAACCCATCCATCTAGAACTTACGGTTTTGTCGAATACACTGCCAAGCTTTTACAACAAGAAGGCTTGCATGTAGACATTATTTCAGTTCGGGATTTGCCTGCTGAAGATTTAGTTTTTGGACGTTACGACAGCCCTGCTTTAGAACAGCCAAAAGCTTTATTAGCAAAGGCAGATGGTGTGATTATTGCCACCCCAATCTACAAAGCTGCTTACACAGGAGTGCTAAAAACATTTCTAGATTTGCTACCACAAAAATCATTGACAGGTAAACCTGTGTTACCAATTGCTCTGGGTGGAACGATCGCTCATTTATTGGCAATTGAATATGCCCTGAAACCTGTGTTATCTGAATTAGGAGCGCGGCATATCCTAGCTACTGTTTATGCAGTAGACAAACAAGTTCAACGACAAGCTGATAACAGTGTCCTATTAGATGAGGAAATTGAGCAAAGACTCAAAGACGTTCTCAAGGAATTTGTTAAAGCTGTAGAATATGACGCCGCAGCACCTCAAGAATTGGTTCATGCCAATTAAATAATCAAGTTTATACTTCCGCTTGCTTGTAGCAGAGGGGTAATTTTTATCCATCTGCTACTTTTTTTTAAAGCTAATCAGAGCAACATAAATTTATTCTCAGGAATTACACGTCATCCGTGGTTGTAAATTTTCCCAAATTATAGGTCAATACAGTTCAGACAAACCCAAAACTCTAATTGTAGAGACGCGATTTATCGCGTCTTGAAAGACCAATCATCTACTTAATAATTTATCAGGAACAAAGAAGGTGTTGTTAATATCGTTGAACCATTAGTTAAAGACGTTAAAGTTACACACTGCTGCAAAAATTATATTGTCAACGAATAGCGATCGCCTGAAAAACAACCCTTTTTTTATTTGCTTAGATACTTCCAGCTAAACAAACATCCCATCGTAGGAGCGCAAGGTCTTGCGCCCCTACAAATGTACAAATAATTTAAGATAATTTATTTCTTGCAAGTCCCTTAGCAGTCAGTGCTGATTACAAGCTGGCAATTGCTCCCTATATTGAAGCCACCATATATTGATGGCGATGTGCTTTTTTGGTCAGTTTAGCCAGTAAATTAGATGTAGGGCGTAAAAAAATAAACTCAATGAAAGCAATGTCTAACGACAGGCCGCAAGCCGTCTGCGCTTCTGATTTTGCATCTATCGTCGGCGAAGAAAATGCTGTTTGTCTTTGGGAAAATATCGAACTCGGTCAGCAAAAACGTATTCAACAGGCTATAGCTTCTGGAAATTCCCCCAGTTGTATTGTCTATCCCCGTAGCCAAGAACAGCTAGCCGCAGTCATTGCCACCGCTCACACAAATAACTGGCGCGTCCTTCCCTGTGGTAGTGGCAGTAAACTTAGCTGGGGCGGTTTAGCTAAGGGCGTTGATGTTGTAGTCAGTACAGAACGCATGAACCAACTGATTGAACACGCTGTTGGTGATTTGACTGTCACGGTAGAAGCTGGGATGAAATTCTCTGAGTTGCAAGCACTTTTGGCAAAGTCGCGGCAATTTCTCGCCCTTGACCCCACAGCATCACCTGTGGCAACTATTGGCGGTATTGTTGCCACAGGTGATACAGGTTCTCTGCGGCAACGTTATGGTAGTGTGCGCGACCAGTTACTAGGTATTACTTTTGTCCGTGCTGATGGACAAGTCGCCAAAGCTGGGGGAAGAGTAGTCAAAAATGTCGCCGGATATGATTTGATGAAGTTGTTTACTGGGTCTTATGGCACATTAGGCTTTATTAGTCAACTAACTTTCCGTGTATATCCGCTACCAGAGGCATCGGGGACGGTGGTACTAACTGGTAAAGCTGAGGCTATATCTCAAGCAGCTGATATCCTTCGGGGTTCGGCATTAACACCAGTTCAGGCTGATTTGCTATCAACTAAATTGGTGTCCAGCTTAGGTTTGGGTCAAGGACTGGGATTAATTGCCCGCTTTCAAAGTATTAGTGAGAGTGTTAAGGAACAGTCAAACCGAGTTTTGGAAGTAGGACAAAAGTTAGGTTTAAATGGGGCAATTTTTGCCGATGGTGATGAGGCTAGTCTATGGCAGAGATTGCAAGAACGAATACATACTAATGCTACAGAATCTGTAATTACCTGCAAAATAGGAGTGTTACCTACTGCTGCTGTGGAGATTTTGACTCAGGTGGAGTTGGGTTTGATTCATATTAGTAGTGGTTTGGGTTTGTTACAATTAGAGAGTAAAAATCAAGTTTTAAAAATCCGCGATGAGCTACGCTTTGCCAGAAGCCATCGCACTCAAGCTAATAGTGGTTTTTTAACAATTCTGTCAGCACCAGTGGCGGTTAAAGAACAAATAGATGTTTGGGGTTATACGGGGAATGCTTTGCCTTTAATGCGCCGTATTAAGGAACAGTTTGATAGTAAGAATATTTTAAGTCCTGGGCGGTTTGTGGGTGGGATTTAATTTTAAGAAAACGAACCGCAGAGGCACAGAGAACGCTGAGGTAGAGAGGGGAAAGGAGAAATATGCAAGTTTCAGAAAATTCTGTTAATAATACGGCTAGTTTAAAGAATTTGAAGGGGTTTGATGAAAATCATCCGCCTGACCCGAAGTTGATCGATAGTTGTGTACATTGTGGTTTTTGTCTCGCAACTTGTCCTAGTTATCGGGTGCTTGGCAAGGAGATGGATTCTCCTAGAGGACGCATCTATTTAATGGATGCAATTAATGAGGGTGAGATTGCTCTAAATACGGCAACTGTAGAACATTTTGATTCTTGTTTGGGGTGTCTTGCTTGTGTGAGTACTTGTCCTTCTGGTGTGCAGTATGACAAGTTAATTTCTGCAACTCGTCATCAAGTTGAACGAAATTATCCCCGCAGTTTACCAGATCAATTTTTTCGTCAACTGATATTTTCTTTGTTTCCTTATCCCAACCTTTTACGGATTTTATTAGTTCCGTTGTTGGTTTATCAAAAGTTGGGGTTTGCTAAATTTTTTCGCGCTACGGGTTTACTCAATAAAATATCGCCTCGTTTGGCAGCAATGGAATCAATTCTGCCAGAAATTACTCTCAAATCTTTTCAGGATAATTTGCCTACTGTTATTAGCGCTCAAGGTGAAAAGCGCTACCGAGTCGGGGTGATTTTGGGATGCGTGCAACGGCTATTTTTCTCCCCTGTGAATGAAGCAACGGTGCGGGTTTTAACAGCGAATGGTTGTGAAGTTGTGATTCCGAAATCTCAAGGTTGTTGTGCGGCGCTTCCCGAACACCAAGGACAAACAGAACAGGCGAAAGCTTTAGCAAGGCAGATGATTGATAGTTTTGCTGACACGGATGTAGATTTCGTAATTATCAATGCTGCTGGTTGCGGTCATACTTTGAAAGAATATGGTCACATTTTAGAAGATGACCCAGAATATCGGGAAAAGGCGAAGGATTTTGCAGCTAAAGTTAAAGATGCTCAAGAGTTTTTGGCAACTGTTGGGTTAACAGCGAAACTTTCGCCACTGACTGATAAACCCTTGAATTTAGTTTATCAAGATGCTTGTCATTTATTGCATGGACAAAAGATTAGTGTGCAACCACGTCAAGTGTTGCGGCAAATTCCAGGGGTGAAGTTGAGAGAACCAATAGATGCAGCTTTGTGTTGTGGCAGTGCTGGGGTTTATAATATGCTGCAACCGGAAGTGGCTGATGAATTGGGTCGGCAAAAAGTGCAGAATTTGTTGAATACTGGTGCTGAGTTAATTGCTTCTGCTAATCCGGGGTGTACTTTGCAAATTACTAAGCATTTGCAGCTGCAAGGTAAGAAGATTTCAGTTATTCACCCGATGGAGTTGTTAGATTATTCGATTCGCGGTGAGAAGTTGGGAATTTAAAAAAAATCCAGAGGCTAAAAGATTGGAAATAAACACAAAGCTTGTCTGCACGAGCTTTGTGTTTATAGCGGTTCTCGGTTGAGTGAGGTACAAGAACCCCACCCCCAACCCCCTCCCCGCAAGCGATGAGCTTGCTCTGATGTACCTCATCTGATTTGGAAACGCTATATGCTTATCCGCGAATTGCATCTTCTATAGATTGAAGGGCATCCCTAATTTCTTGTTTTAGAGTATCTACCTCTGTAGCGATCGCATCGCTATTTTGACGTAGATTTTTAATGTATGTGTTGATATTTGTAATTCGCTTGAGTGTTGTGTGAATGCGCTTAATGTGGTCTTTAACTGCGATCGCATCTATTTCTGGTTGGACAGCACGTAGCGCAGTTAATCTTTGCTCTATCAGTATAAACCGGATAGCCGTATTTAAAAACTCATGTGTTGTTGCTACCCAACGACCTTGCCCAGATTGTCCTTCAGCCCATTCGCCAATTTCCTGTGCTAACCCCTCACGAGAATGACTTAGGAAGATGGCGGCATTTGCTTGACGCTCAGTCATAGCTTTAGTCAAATGCTCAGAAATGCGTTTGCGTCCCCAAGCATCAGACCCTCTATCTCTTGCTTCAATCACAATTGATAAATCTGTTCCCACACCAGATGTACTAGTGATGTTGACGAGAATATCACCAGGCTTGTTATCAGTGCCTACATAATTAATTTCAAATCCCATCAACTTTGACCACTTTTGCAGTTCTATAACAACGGCTTCTTCGTAGGTAATGCCTTTAGCTGTAGTATGTTGAAGTGCTGCTTCGGCTGCGTCCCTACCGCGAATTTCCTTTGCTAGTTTGTCAACTTCATCAGCAAGAGGTTTGACAGCTTCCGAGACGACCATTTTTACAGATGTAGCGAGAGTCCCATTTTCAGCAGTTGCTTTTTCAAGTGCCACTGCAAACATACCTTGCACAGAGTCTTGGCGTTTGGGATCGAGTAGATTTTTCATATCCTTGAGTGCTTTACCAAGGACTGAAGACTCTTTTGCTGGATCGATATCCTGGGAAAGGAAATTTTTCACTTCATTCAGGCGAATCGTGAGTTCCCTTGATATCAAGTCTACCTGTGTTTGAATAGGTGCTAGAACTTGACCGTCAGCCGTACCAATTTTACTGATTAATTGCTGTTCTACTGTTGTTGGTACACCGCCAACAATTTGAGCAACTTCTGCTAGCAACGACTGAATTTGACGCTTGACAAAATCAATATCTTGAGTATTTTGAGTTCTTTCTAGACAAAAAATACCAACTTCTAGAGCTTGAATAATAGCGCGATCGCGTTCTTCCTGTGGTAATCGCTGTAAGTAATCTGCTGTATCTTTTCCAGTTATTTCTAAATTATGAATTAGAATGCGATCGTTTTTGATTTCGATGTTAGAGATAATATTCTTACCGTTAGTTGAAACCATGAGTGTTTTTTGTTCTGATAGATTATGTCAACAGTAATTTGTAGTAAGGTGGGTATCGACCACCTATTCTGCTTTATTGGCTAATTAACCTTTAAGGAAGGTTTTGGCAGGCTCTTCCATCTTTATCGCCATCTAATCTAAAACGGTCATCAGGAAAAGCACTTAATACTCTTTGGGCTTCAGCTTGAGTTTTAAAATCATCACAATTACAGTCGCTATTGACACAGGGTGGTAAGTTACTTGCTCTAGCTGGACTAGGTGAATATGTAGGTTGATTGCTGCGCTTACCCCGTCGGAAATCCCAAGGCATTACTGGATTTTGCTGGTTCCAAAAACCCAATTGCTGTATTTTGGCATACTCCTCAGCTTGAAGATACTGGTTTTTGTTAGAGGCGCAGTTCTTTAGATATTGGGGATAAACTACAGCGTTTCCCTCTTTAACCATCTGTATATTTACTGATTGACCAGCAACAAAAATTTCGGCTACAGTCCTGTTATAGCGGTCTTTTCCGCTTTCTCGCAACTCGACTTTTTGACCTAGAGGTAAAAGTTGTTCTAATTTTGTTGTAGATTCTCGACCCCAAAACTGTTTTCTTTCTGGCGCGTCAATACAAGCTAATCGCACTTCGGTTTTTTTGCCATTTTTGTTAATCCAAATTGAGTCTCCATCAGTGATGCGCTCGACTGCATAAGATTGTTTTGCTTCAGCGATTAACAAATTTGGAGTTACAAAGGATTGATTTATCAAAAACGAGGAGTTGATTTGGCTTTTGGCTGCTACTAAACCTAAAGTAGATAGTGCAGCAAGAGAAAAAGCTGTTTTCAAAATAACTGATTTCATTGGTATAACCTTCAGCGAGTTGTTGAATTTCATTAAACAACACAGACCATACCCGGAAGCAAGACAGCCAAAAAGTTAAGCTAAATGTTCTGAAAATACCAGTAATATCAGGCTTTTGTAAGTTTGGGATAGTTAAAAAACTTCAGGTATACCTGAAATGCTTTATAAAAAATTTATATATTGAGGTTTCTCTGCCAATGACAAAATTGAATACAGGTCAGACAACGCAAGTACGAGCGAGGCGTTTACTAGAGTCATTATTAGACTATGTAAATCCTCTGGCAGATAGCAAAAAATTGGATAACAAACTCCAATCTTACGATCGCTTTACGTGCGTTAATCATTGTTATAATACCGATAGAAATTGGTAGTGGTATTATATATGATTATTTCAAGGATATTTATCAAACAAATAATTCTTCAGAGTCAAAACCAGCCAATACAAATAATTCTGCTAGTAATACATCATCAAACAATTTCCCTGATTTATTCAAACAGACAAATACAGCTTCTTCTAAAAGTCAAATGGAAAAACCAAACTCTGAGTCAAAACCTGAAGGAAACTTCAAGTGTCCCTAATATTTAAATGTTAACGATTACTTTTAATAAATTTATAAATTCGCATAAGCAAAGGCAACTTGTTGCCACAATCGCTCCCCTCCCCAAACCATCGCGGAGGGGTTGGTGGTGGGGTGTTAGGGACTTTTGCAAGAGGTTTATTTATCAAATTTTGGGGAGCTTTTGAGTTACATTTTCTAACAAACTTAGACGGCTAACTGTTAATAACCAACAGCTAATCATTACAGCACTTCCGGCGGCTATGAGGTACATCCTCAAAGCTGAAAGCTATGATAGGAGAGGGGCAAGAGGAAAACTGTATTGCATAATAGCCGGAAGCGCTGTATAGAAAAATTAGCAATTAGACATTAACAATTAGCCGTCAACCCCCAAGGTGAGTATTTAAAATTCAAAACTTAATTTTGAATTGGAGTGCAAACGCCTGTCAGAATCGTTTCCGCAGGATAGTAACTCTCAAACACGCTCATCAAATTTAGTGTATGCACTACCGGATTTTATCCAGTATTGTTTCAAAGTATGATGAGGCGTATGTAAACTAGCTTTTGCCTGATATAAAATTACTTGACGATGATCGCCCATCCAAATTTTATTAATCGGTTCAACGCATATTACTGTTCCTCCTAAAGAAGCGACACATTGAGAGAATCTTTCAACGGTCGTATATTCTAATGTCTCGAATATAAAAAAGTTGCCCGAACAAATCAAGTGGCGACTGCGAATCCAGCAGCGCATTTTTTTCTCAGCTTGTGGAGGTAACATTTTAGATTTAATAGATTCAAGCTGAATCGACATAAAGCGGTTATCAGTTGAGTGAAGTACAAGAACCCCACCCCCAACCCCCTCCCCGCAAGCGAGGAGGGGGCTATGATGTAACTCATGTGATTAGGAAACGCTATAAAGCGCTCACCGCACATAAATCATCAGCAAAAATTTCCCGTTTTTCAAACCGCGAACGGCCGGAGGTTGGCCCCCATATTTGCTCGTGGGTTTCAATATCCATACCTTTATCTAGATTTATCCAAACAGATTTCTACCACCGCCGACTTATCGACGGATAGAGGCTCAATGTCAGTGTTAGAAAGCACTTGTTTAAGGTGAGCGAATGCTAGATAATGATTGCTATGGTGCGATCGCCCAATTGGAAGTTCAAAGGATTCAGTAATTTCCATTAGAAAAGTGGTTTAAAAAAGTAGCTTACAATCCAAAAGGTATCTTGGCTAAAAAGTTATTCTCCCAGCCGAGATCCTAGCCTCTTTGATCATAACCGCATTCAGATGTGCTAAGTGCTGTTGGCAGTAGCGAGGCGTTGAGCCAGTACTGAGTTAGGAGTACTGAGTTATTACTCTGCCCATTGTGTTACGGCCCACAATACCTTTTTCATCTATACTTAGGCAAATCTAAGCAACTTTAGCGATACTCATGATTTTGCTGCCCGTCCTATGGATGTTTTGCACATGCCCAGACAGTTGGTTGTAGTTAACTACACATTCGACGTTGCTCAAACAGTTACGCAGATTAGCTTTTTGCATTGTTATGCTTTTATATCATGTCCGCTTGATCACTTATTAAAAGTGAAGAACCCCACCCCGCCAAAGCTACGCTTTGTCTCCCCTCCCCGCCTGCGAGGAGGGGTTAGGGGTGGGGTTCTTTTATTATGAGTAATTTGGCGGATATGCTTTTATACATTCTGATCTGATGCCGAAGCCATATTTATTAAAATTTGTTAAGTTAAATAATCCTAAAGTAGCTAGCGCCAAATGCTGTGCTGCTTTGATGCTAATTAGGAAATTTGACGATACGGACAACGTATAAGCTGAGGCGGCAAATTCTTTACCGCTATTTGGCAGAGTAGCAATTTATCATCTAGCTATGGCATTTATCACTGGCTAGTTAGGCAAAGCATTTTGGCCGCGATCGCCGAAATGAATTGCCCTAAAAAACCAATACAGTTTAGTTAAGGCAAAAAACTATTGTCTAGCGACTGTCTTAAAAGTCAAGCGTATTGCCGAAAAAACTATTTGACATCTGCGTTCAGGGTTTAAAAGATGAAGATGTCACATTGAATTTTGGATTTATCTCGCCCACAAGGAGCGCGGCTTGTACCTAAAATCTAAAATTGGCACGGTCAAGCACTTAAACTCTCACGAGTTATTGTGCGTAAATCTGCATTTCCTAAACAAGCTGTGTTGAGAAAAGCAGCATTGAGATTAGCAAGCAGATCCCAACTTAATTAGGATACAGCAACACTCTTGAGGATGGTCATCGGGCCTTGGGCTTTGAGAATCTCCATTTCTGCTGGATTCCGCACTAGTAAAGCACCAGCGAATCCTAATGAATTCACAGAGATAGATTGAAAATGCTCCTGCGATCGCGGTACGATCAAGATCCATTCTCGTGTCGCTAGCAAATTGTAAGCACCAGTTCCCACAGAATGTAGCAAAGTACGATAAACTTCTAAAGTTGCTTGTGCCCCTGCAAATGGCGATCGCACCCAATGGGGATTTAATGGTGCGAAAGCATGTACAAAAGGAAGTTTTGGTATTACGTTGGTAAAGCCTACCGTTGGCGTAGCAGATACATCAGAAGCTATCGATTCCTGAAATTGTGCTGCTGTTAGCAGAGGTTCAATAGGTATCTGCGGCCCCGAAGGTGCAAGTGGTAGCGGCACTAATTGCAAGTGCTTGTGTCGCTGACTAGCACCTGCGGTTTTGCCACTGTTGTAAAATGCTAAACCATCAAAATCAGCCAAACATGCCCACATAGCCGTAAAATCTTCCAGGGTGAGTAAGCTTTCCTGTTCCTCGAAGGCACGGGTGATGATTAGCAAGTGATAATCAGCAACATTGAATTTATTCAAGATACATACATGAGTATCGGAAATATCCGCCACAAATAAATCCTCTTCGTAGGGCAAAAAAGGATTAAACTCTTCACCAGAAGTAGCAGATTGTTTTTCCTTAGCTGCTTTTTTGCGATTCAGGTTAGACAAAATCCGCACCAAAAAGCGCACACCATCTTGTTCCACAAATTCAAATTCTGTCGGAATCGATAATAGCGCCCCGCATTGTAAAGCATGTTCAGTCCGTTCTTTAACACTTGTCCATAAAGTGCCAGGTTTAAGTAAGATTTTCCCCTGTGCCATTTTTATCCCTTCAGGCATGGTACAGAACACGCAGCGCAAAGCTGTGCCCCTTTAACAAGACTATATTCCAATACGGTTCAGCAAAATACCAAACTTTTCACAACAACGCAATACCTTTGCAACAAAACTGTCACAAATCATATCTACATTAGTAATAGATATAAATATCGTTCCAGACAGCAATGCAAAACGAATCTCGCGACAGAGAACACCCATCAAATAGCATTTTACATAACCCTACTGAAGCCAAATACCATAATCAAGCGCCCTGGAAAAAGGCTGCGGCCTCTCTATCGCTGGTGCTGCTGGGATCTGGTATGACATTGGCAGGCGGCTATATGGCTGGAAACTCTCGGCAGGTGTCTGAGAGTGCATCTAATTTGGCAGTTAGCCGAGTAAATGCTGCTCCTCCATTACCAGCTGCCACAGATCCTAACTTTGTAACACGGGTGGTGCAAAAGGTCGGGCCAGCAGTAGTGCGGATTAACTCTTCCCGAACAGTAAGAAGCCGGATACCAGATGAATTTAACGATCCGTTTTTTCGCCGCTTTTTTGGCTCCCAACTGCCACAATCAAGAGAAAGGGTAGAACGGGGTACTGGTTCAGGTTTTATCATCAGTGCCGATGGTAGAATTCTGACAAACGCCCATGTGGTAGATGGTGCTGATACAGTGACAGTGACACTCAAGGATGGACGCACCTTGCAAGGTAAGGTGTTAGGAAAAGATGAATTAACCGATGTCGCTGTTATCAAGGTTCAGGCACAGAATCTACCTTTTGTAGCCTTGGGTAACTCAGATCAGCTGCAACCGGGAGAATGGGCGATCGCGATCGGCAACCCCCTTGGACTAGATAATACAGTAACTACCGGAATCATCAGTGCTACCGGACGCAGTAGCAATCTAATCGGCGCTCCCGATAAGCGAGTAGAGTATATTCAAACTGATGCAGCAATTAATCCCGGTAACTCCGGCGGCCCCCTGCTAAATTCCCGTGGCGAGGTGATTGCCATGAATACAGCGATTATCCAAGGGGCACAAGGATTAGGCTTTGCTATTCCTATCAACACAGTGCAACGCATTTCCAGTCAACTAATAGCTACAGGCAAAGTAGAACATCCTTATTTGGGAATTCAGATGGTGGGATTAACGCCTCAGCTAAAACAAAATATCAACTCAGACCCCAATAGCGGTTTGAGTGTGAATGAAGATAAAGGTGTATTAGTTGTGAAAGTTGTGCCAAATTCACCAGCTGCTAAAGCAGGGATACGTGCTGGGGATGTGATTCAAAAGCTTGGCGGCCAAACAGTCACAGATGCCAGCAGTGTCCAAAAGGCAGTAGAAAATAGCCAAGTCGGGGGCGATTTACGCATGGAATTACGTCGCAATGGGCAAAGTCTTAACATAGCTGTGCAACCTGGTGCTTTCCCCACTCAAGTGCAATAAAAAAATTTTCCGATCAATTGAACAAAAGTTAATTTTTTGGGATGGGTATTTTGCCCGTCCTTTTATTATCGGTAATTTGGCGGACATGATATAAAAGGGACTGGGGATTAGGGACTGGAGATTGGCTCACAAGGTGATAAATACAAACTTTTACTTGCCAGAAGTGCTTCTGCTGTCTCGCAGCTTAGGGGCTTAGAGAACAAGTAACCTTGAGCAAATTCGCATCCAAGTTGCTGTAACCATTGAAGTTGCTGTGGTGTTTCGATACCTTCTGCAACAACGGCTAGTTCAAGTTGATTGCTTAAAGCAATAATGGTACTAACGATCTGATAATTGCGGTTCCCTTCCTGCATCTGACTCACAAAGGAGCGATCAATCTTCAAATTATCAGCCGGTAAACGATGGAGATAATTGAGCGATGAATAACCAGTACCAAAGTCATCAATGCTGATTTGAATCTTTCTGTCCTTTAATTGGGTTAATAAATCAATTGTTTTAGTGATATTCTGAATTAGCATACTCTCGGTGATTTCTAGAACGATGAAATCGCCTTGTAAACCCGTTTGGGCTAGTATTTTATCGATGTCTTCAATTAAGCTGGCTTGGCGAATATCTTGAACAGAGAGGTTAATACTAATCTTGAGCGGAAAGTGACTAGGAAACTTGGTTTTCCAGTTTGCCATTTGTTGACAAGCTGTGTAGAACATCCAGCGATCAATTTGCACAATTAGCCCCGTTTCTTCGGCAATAGGAATAAATTGCTCCGGTAAAATAAAGCCGCGAGTTGGGTGTTGCCAGCGTACCAATGCCTCAAATCCAATCAGCCGATATGCTTGCAGCTGCGTTTCTCTACAAGACGCTTGGCAAATGCTTTGGCTTTGCTCGTCGTAAGCATCGCCAAGTATGTCAACAATAGGCTGATAGTATATAACGAACTCTCCTCGTTCTAGAGCTTTACGGATATCGGTTTCTAAAGTTAGTCGCTTTACGGCTTGAGTGTGCATTTGTATATCAAAAATTTTGTATGAATTTCTTTCTTCAGCTTTGGCTCTATACATGGCAATATCGGCATCTCGCAGTAAATCGGAGGCTTGAGAATAGTCCTTTGTTCCTAAGGCAATACCGATGCTTGTACTGATAACCACTTCGGAATCATTAAGTATCAATGGTGTTTGAAAATCTGTCAGGATACGTTCAGTAATTTGAATAGCTTTTTCAAGATCCGAAATATCTTCCAGCAGAATTACGAATTCGTCACCACCGATCCGAGCGACTAAATCACCCCCCCGCAGATGAGTTTTTAGCTTCTGAGCAATGGTCTTTAGTAGTTGATCTCCAGCTAAGTGTCCTAAGCTGTCATTGATCACTTTGAACCGATCTAGGTCGAGAAATAAGACGGCGTAGCAATAGGTTTCTAATCGTTTAGCTCGGTTAATGGCTAGTTCCAGCCGCTCCACTAAAAGTGTCCGATTTGGTAAATCCGTCAATGGATCGTGCAAAGCGTTGTGAGTAATCAGTTCTTGTGCATGTTTGCGATCGCTCACATCTAATAAAACACCATGCCAGATAATATCCCCGTTTTCTTGAGACTCTGAACGAGCACTTGCCTGTACCCACTTAAGTTGGCCAGAGGGTGTAACTAATCGCCATTCATAAGAAAATGGTTTTAAAGTTTGAGCGCTTTCTTTGGCAGCTACATAACATCCAGCCCGATCATCAACGTGAATTTGTTCAAAGCAAAGAGAGGCATTTTCTAAAATTTGATCTGGTGTTAACTCTAGAAGGTCTAGACAGCCTAAACTGATGTACTCAAAGGCAACAGAACCATCAAAATGATGCACAAAGCTGTAAATGATTCCCGGAATATTAGACGCTAATGTTTGTAGCAGATTTTGGGCTTGTTTGCGCTCTACCCGCACTTGAGCATCCCGAAGTTCTCGACGCACCGCTACTGGCAATCGATTTAAGTTGTCTTTCATTACATAATCATGAGCACCCGCTTTCATCATTTCCACAGCAGATACTTCGCCGATTGTGCCGGAAACCAGAATGAAAGGAATATCTTTCTGACTCTGCTTGGCTATTTCCAGAGCCATAGGAGCATTGAATCCAGGCAATCGGTAATCTGAAATGATCACATCCCATGTACTGTTATTGAGGGCTGTGTATAGCTCTTGGGCCGTTTGGACACGTTGCCAGATTGGATTGAAACCACCGCGACGCAGTTCACGGATAACTAACATGGCATCGGTTTCTGAATCTTCAACCATCAGGACATTCAAGGATTCACTCATATCTCATACCTCATATCCTCATACCTCAAGAGAGAAATAAGAAATATTTTCTTTTAACAATACCCACTTAGTTAACTCAGCACTGCCCTTAATATAGTTCAGCAGGAGCTTGCCTACCTTTAACCAGTTGCTCTGAGCAAGTTGTCTGGTTAATT
>Ga0209591_10000902_pt1 | contig 38218 bp, 32 predicted proteins | sample MAT01_FD_187207 | JGI IMG/M metagenome (GOLD analysis project Ga0209591, IMG submission 187207) | Freshwater microbial communities from Lake Fryxell liftoff mats and glacier meltwater in Antarctica - MAT-01 (SPAdes) (version 2) | ecosystem: Environmental > Aquatic > Freshwater > Ice > Liftoff... | reverse complement strand
GCAGCGGTCCGGCTCGCCGGAAGGCGATGCCGAAGTCTCCAGGCCGCCGCGCCCGCCCGTGACCGCACACGGCTTCTGGTTCGCCCTTCTGGCAACCGCGGTGGTGGTGGCGCAATGGGCGGCCTTCACTTCTTACAGCCTCGATGCCGGCATCTCGAACTTCGATTCCGTCTGGTACCACCTGCCGTTTTCGGCCGACATGTTCCAGACCGGTTCGACCCTTGGTTTCCACAAGACCGAGACGGTCTTCCTCAACTGGTTTTACCCGCAGAACTCCGAGCTGGTCCACACGGTCGCAATGGCGCTGACCGGAAGGGACTTCTTCTCCGTCCTGCTCAACATGGGCTGGCTGGCGCTCGCCCTGCTGGCGGCCTGGTGCATCGGCCGGCCGTACGCCCGGCCCCACCTGACCCTGATCGCTGCTTCGATTTTGCTCGCGACCCACACTCTGGTGGTGCGCGAGCCGGGGATGGCGAAAAACGACATCGTCGCGATCGCACTGATCCTGTCTGCGATCGGCATCCTGATCAACCGCGGCGCCGACCCGTCCGACACCCGCGGTCGGATCGGCCCGGGCTGGGCGATGGCCGCGGCAGGGCTGGCCGTCGGCCTGGCCGCCGGGACCAAGGTAACCGCCCTCGCCCCGGCGGCGATGATCACCTTCGCAGTCCTGTTTTCGGCCCATCACGGGACCAGGCTGCGCTCGGCCGGGGTCTGGTTCGGCGCGGCGTTTGTCGGCGGCGGTTTCTGGTACCTGCGCAACCTGCTGGCTACGGGAAATCCGATACCCCAGGTCAGGAGCATCGGACCGATCAACCTGCCGGGCCCCGAGCGCCTCCAGGAGGGCAGGGCCGACTTCAACGTCTTCCACTACATCGGCGATACCTCGATCTGGCGCGAGTACTTCTTCCCCGGGCTCGAGCAGGGCTTCGGAACGCTCTGGCCCGTGCTGCTCGCGGTGGCCGTGATCGGACTCGTCGCTTTGATCTGGCGCGGTCCCGGCCGCCTGACCAGGGCCCACGGGCTGGCCGCGCTGCTGGCTATAGCCGCCTACCTCATCACTCCGCTGAGCGCTGCCGGGCCGGAGGGCTCACCGGACGCTTTCGCGATCAATCTGCGCTTTCTGGTCCCGGCGCTGGCAATGGGCCTGGTCCTGATCCCGCTCGTCCCATGGTTCCGCAAGCCCCGCCCGCAGCTCGGGCTCGGACTGCTGTTGTTGTTCCTGTTCTTTGCCACCGGCCGCGGGGATGCGATCTGGTCGGAGTCGGGCGGCTACTTCGGCATCGCGTTTGCGCTCGCCCTGGTCGTGGTTCCGTCGCTGGCCTGGCGCTTCCGGGAGCGGCTGTCGGCCCTCAACCCGGAGAAGCCGCTTCTTGCCTGGGTCGCGGGCGCCGCCGTCCTGGCAGGCCTGCTGCTTTCCTGGCCGCTGGCGAGCGGCTACTTCGACTCCCGCTACAACGATTTCGAGGCCGACGCAGGCCTGGCCGAGCCTTACCGCTGGGCGAGCGGGGTGGAGGACGCCGAGATCGGGTTGGCCGGCACCACCGCCGGATTCCGGCAGTTCGGCTTCTTCGGAGAGGACCTCTCCAACCACCTCACTTACATCGGCCGCGAAGCGCCGGCCGGAGGCTTCGACGTGATCCGTAGCTGTCCGGAGTTCAGGCGGGCGGTCAACGAGGCCGAACTCGATTACCTGGTCACTTCGCCTTTCCTCAACTTCATCGGCGAGCGCGAGCCGGTCTTCTCACCGGAGCGCAGCTGGGTTGCCGGCGATCCGTCGCTGAGCCTCGAAGTCGGACCCGGACCGGTGGAAGTCTGGCGGGTCGATGGCCCGCTGGATCCATCAGCCTGCGACCCGTCCGGCCCTGGCCCTGAATCGACTCCCGGTCTGGTCGAAGGTTGAGCTATCCGCTCGAGAACGCGCTGTTCAACTGGGAAGCCGGCATCGAGCGGCTGCGGGAACTCGAGCGCGAAGGAACGCTGCGTGGCGATCAGGTGACCGTGCCGGTGAGGCTCGAACTGCGCCGCCGCCTCGGTGCCACCTTCACAGCCGCAGATCTTGCCGAAGTCTACGGCGCCGGCACCGACTGGGTTCTGCAGCTGCCGGGCGTCGACCCGGCCTCGTCCGATCTGCAGGAGCTGGTCGACGCGGCCTTCTGGCTTCACCTCCAGGCAGCCGGAGACTTCGCCGGCGGCCGCCGCATCGAACTCGACTTCTGACCCGGTAGTCGTGCTGACCGCAGCGTGTTGCTGCGGCTTGCCCCAGGGGTCCCGATCGCAGCGTGTTGCTGCGGTTTGCCCTAGGAGTCGTTGCGGCGGATGATGATCTGGTCGGCTTCGACCGTGACCGTCACGTCGCGCTTGCCGGCCCAGGATTCCTTGTAAGCCGGGATGTCCTGGACGGCGGGGTCGAGCCACAGGCCGTAGCCCTCTTCGCCGTGGTCGAAGGTGCCCTCGAGCTCGTTGCCGGTCTGCTCGCGGCGCCCACCGCGACGGCCGCGGCGACGGCGACGGCGCGGCCGGCCTTCGGCTTCGCTGCCGTCGGACTCCTCGTCAACTTCGTCGTCCTCGTCGTCTGAATCCTCTTCGCCGTCCGGTTCGCTCTCGCCGTCCGCTTCGGCTGCGGCCTTCTCTTCGGCCTCGGAAGCTTCGCGCTCCTTGGCCAGAGCCTCTTCCTCGGCTGCGGCAGCTTCGATCTCAGCTTCAATCTCGTCCCGCAGATCGACATCGGCACCCGATTCACCCTCGCCGTCGGGCGAGAGGTCGTGCTGCCGTCGAAACTCCCTGAGCTCCGAGGCGCTTACCTCGAGTTGGTGGGCGATCCAGGCATCGGTGCGGCCTTCCCGGACCCAGGCGCGGATCTGGTTGAGCTGGGGGCGTAATGAGCGTCTAGACATATGGCTGCGAGTTTATTCAACCCACCCGCAGAGCGTCGCTCGACCGGCCGGGGCTTCGTGGCCGACGTGTAACCGTCCAGGCCGGGGGTGCGGGCAGATATAGTCTGGACAGATCCTCCTACCTAATTTTAGGTAGACCCGAATTTCCTACGAAAATACGAACGGAGCCCAGATGCTGGTACTGACCCGCAAGAGAGAACAGAGCATCATCATCGGCGAGAACGTCGAGATCATGGTGCTGGGAGTCTCCGGTGACAAAGTCCGCCTGGGAATCACTGCGCCCCGAGAGATCGAGGTCTTCCGCAAGGAAGTGATCGACGAGCGCGGCACCGGAGCGATCAGCGCCGATTCAGACGAAGAGTAGACACGCCGGGGTCGGCAGACACGCCGGGGCCGGAAGGCCCCGTTCTCAGGTCATCAGGAAGGTCAGGGCCTCGAACATGGCCACGGTGACCACTGTCACCGTCGCGGTGAGGCATACGGCCAGCACGCTGAAGCGCACCTTGCCTTCCTGCTGACTGCGAGACACCCGGCGCTCCCGCGAACGGTTCGCGGCCCGGTGGCGAAGCTGTTCGCGCCGTCGCTGCTCCAGCACCTTCTGCTGCTCGAAGGCACTTTCAAACTGGTTTAGGCTCTGGCGCATTTTCATGACGGTTGGCCTGGGACCGGAAGGGACCCGGAAACAGACCGTCCGAACGTTAGCAAACCCTGATAATTACGCAAGTCAGCTGCAGCCCCCCGCAGGCCTCCACCGGCCCAGGTCCGCCTTACGGGCCTGCCCTTCGAGTCGATCAAACTGCTCGGACCTGGCGTCGTTGGGCGGAATGGTCAGGGTTTCGGCGTAGCCGAGCCGCAGCAGCTCGGCGTTGACCATGAGATCGCTCACATAGACGTATGCGAGCAGCCTTCCGAAGCGGTCGCGCTGCTCCGGGCCGAAGACGAGCCGGACGTCCTCGCCTTCGATCAGGCCGGCGTTGGCCTCCGTCGCCTGCTCGCCGAAGCATTCGACCGGGCTGCCGGGGTCGACCGATTCCGGGGTGTCGATGCCGATGTAGCGCACGTAGACGCTCTCCCCCCGGTAGAAAACCTTGGCGGTGTCGCCATCGACTACACGGTCGACGGCGACCGTCACCGATCGCGCCGCCGGGCCACCATTCATGACCCGCTCTTTCCCCCGAGGCGGATTCGTATCGTCGCCAGCCAGGTAGACCAGGAGCAGGCCTACCAGGCAAAGCACGAACACCACCAGCCCGAACGCCCCGCGGGGGGTAGCCCAGCGGTTCGGATTCGGGTGCACCTTCCGGGCCTACGGCGTGCGCTTGACGTTGGCCAGCAGGGTTTCCTTGATCTGCGCGACGATCTCGAGCGCTTCGCTCCACTCCCGCTGCCAGACGTTGCGGCCGAAGATGACGCCCGAACCGCCGGCGTCCATGACCGACTTGACGTGGCCGAGCACGGTTTCGTCGTCGACCTTGGAGCCGCCCGAGAGCACGATCAGCGAACGGCCGGCCGACTCGACGCACTGCCTCATCGCCTCGTCCTGGGTCACCTGCATCTCGTTGTACGGGGGCTGGGCGTGCTTGTCCTTTTCCGGGTTGATCACCGGGTAGTTGACCTTGACCACGTCGGCGCCCATCTCCATCGCCATGCGCGCGGCGTAATCGATCGCGTAGAAGGAGGAGGCGCCGCCCTTGGCATCGATCGCCTCACCGCGAGGGTAGGACCAGACAACCAGCGGCATGCCGAAGCGGTCGCAGTCCTGGCGGACCTGCTTGAGCTGGGCGAGGTCTTCGTCCTGGCGGGGGGAGCCGACATACAGCGTGTAGCCGATCGCGTCGGCACCGAGCCGGACGCCGTCTTCGACAGAGGCGTTGCAGGCTGAGAATGAGTGGGCCGACGAGGGGATGTCGGTCTTGCCGTTGACCTTGAGGATCAGCGGCACCGAGCCGGCGTAGTCGGGGTAGTACTTCTCGGCCATGCCGATCTGGCAGGCGAGCGCCGAGTAACCGGCTTCAGCGGCCAGACGGAACTGGTAGTCGGGATCCTTGGATGCCGGGTTCGGGAAGAAGTCACGCGGGCCGTGCTCGATTCCCTGGTCGATCGGCAGCAGCATCAGGGTTCCGTTTCCGGGGCCGAACTCGTAAAGCAGGCGGTGAAGGCGGGTGCGCTTTCCCGGGGCTAGCTCCGCCAGCAGGGACTTCTGTTCGGTCAGGCTTTGGGCTTCCATGTACTCCTTCGACCTCCTCGGGGAAAAGTATTTGAATGTGCCTCCAGTATGCCACCGCGGAAGCCACCCGGTCGGTGTGGTTATCCTCGCTGTCAGCGTGCGATGAATGAGACCGAACTGAGAGTCGTCTGCAAGTCCTGTGGAGCGGAGGTGAGCCCCTACGTGACCGAGTGCCCGTACTGCGGATCGCGGGTGCGAAAGCGTGCGCCCAAGCTGGAGCGCCGGGACGGCGGCCTCGAGGCGACCAGGACCAGGCGCGAGCTGCGCCAGGGGCGCCGACGGGAGCGCAAGGAAAAGCGGCAGGCCCGCATCGCAGGCCGTCCGCTGGTGACCTACGCCCTGATTCTGATTCCGGCCGTCGCGCTACTGGTCCGGATCGCCAGCGGTGGCGACCTCGAGGCCTTCGGTGCGGTCGTGGTCCCCTTCGATTCCGGCCCGTGGCGCTTCCTGACCGCCCAGTTCGCCTACCTCAGCGTCGGCTACCTGTTCGCCGTGTCCCTCGCCCTGGCGATTTTTGCTCCTGACCTGGAGCGCAGGCTGGGCTCGCCGGCGACCGCGGTCCTGCTGGTCGCCTGTGGGGCGCTCGGCACGGTTGGCGCGTGGGCGATCGAAGAGCAGACCGGAACCTTCGGCGCGATCGCCGGTGGAAACGGCATGGCGCTAGGGGCGATCGCCGCCTGGTTCGTGATCCGCAGGCCGGAGGCCACCCGGCTCGACGAGGATCTCGACAGCATCGGCGTACTGGTCTGCGCAGCGGTGATCCTGCTGCTGCCGGTGGTGGTGGAGTCGGCCGGTTTCTGGTCCGGGATAACCGGCGGAGCGATCGGCGCCCTGGCCGGCGTTGTCGCGGCAAGGACCCTGGCGAAGGCATGAGCAGGGACTGGAGTGAAGAGCAGCTCAGGCGGGCGGTGGAGCGGCTCTCGGACCCGCAGAGCTTCGCCGAGGCCGAGCGGGTCGTGGCGACCGTCGCGCCGGATCTTCAGGGCGTGCTGGTGAGTGCGCTCGGCGCCGGCGGGTGGTTCGGCGAATCGCATCTGTCGGAGACTCTCAAGGCCGCGACGATCCCTGACGAAGACGCCCGCCTGACCGCGATCCGGGGCCTGCTTACCGAGGAGACGCACATCGGGATGATGGTCGGCGTCGCTGTCGGCTGGGCGATTCGGGAGGACCTGGCCGGAATTTCAGAGCACGCCGACGGCACCGAACCTGCTGATGGCAACAATGCTGCTGATCACACCGAAAACCCGCTTCCAAGCGAAAACCGAGAAGGAGAGGTCTGAGAATGGAAATCCACTACCACGGGCATTCCTGCGTCGAGTTCCATGACGGTGAAACCAGGTTGCTGGTTGACCCGTTCCTGGCGCCGAACAACCCGCGCGCCACCGCAACGGCGGCCGATGTCGAACCGACCCACATCGCGCTGACCCACGGCCACGCCGATCATGTAGCCGACGTGGTCGAGGTTGCCGGGCGGACCGGAGCCCAGGTCGTGGCAATGGTCGAGCTGGCCAACTGGCTCGAGGAGCAGGGCGTCGAGAACGTCTCCGACCCCAACCTCGGCGGCACAGTCCGCTTCGAATCGCTCTCGATCAAGATGGTTCCGGCCTGGCACACGAATACGACTCCCGGATCAGCCGAGCGGCCGTTCAGTGCCGGCCAAGGCACCGCGATGGGCTCGGCTGCGGGCCTGATCATCGAGATGGGCGGGATCACCATCTACGACGCCGGCGACACCTGCCTGTTCGGTGACATGGAGCTGATCGGCAAGCGCCACGGGGTAGACCTCGCACTGCTGCCGATCGGCGGCCACTACACGATGGACCGCGAGGACGCGGCGTACGCGGCCGGGCTGATCGGCGCGAAGCAGGTCATGCCGATCCACTACAACACGTTCCCCGTCATCGAAACCGACGTCGAAGCCTTCAGCGAAGACCTCGTTTCCAAGGGGATCGAGCCGGTGATCATCGAGCCCGGCGGCAAAGTCAGCCTGTAGCGGGAGGGTCAGCCCGTGGCGGAAGGCCAGCCCGTAGCGGAAAGCCAAACCGTAGCGAGAGCGTCAACCCAGCCTGCAGGGAAGGGAAGAGCCGGCCCAGCGGCCGCTGTCTACTGGCCAGGGACCTGCGGGGCGGTTCCAGCCGGGGGTACCGGGGTGGGGGTGCTCGGCAGCGGTGCTTCAGGCTGGGCAACCGGTGGGGTGGGCGGAGGAGGCTTGTTGATGATCTGGCCGACGGTGCCCGGCTTGGTCTCGACTGGCACCGCAGGGCCGCTCGGATCGGCCGGTAGCGTGGTCGGAACGTCAACGACCTCGCCTTCGAGTCCGTCCGACGGGGCTACGTTGGTAATCGGGGCCGGGTCCACCACGGGTGGCGCTTCGGTGACGGGTTCGGCCGGCGCGGCCTCGGCAACCACTTCTTCGGTGGCGACCGGCGGGGCGACCGGTACGACGACCGGCGGCTCGGCGGAAGACTTGACCAGCAACGCCACCTCGACCGGGTTGTCGGCTCCAGCCGAGTTCAGCTGGGCGACCGGCGGGGCCGCGGCGACAACCCGCGATGGCGCTTCTACACCTTCATTGGAGGCGTTCGTGGAAACCTGGTTGGAAACCTCAACCGCACCGGCCGTGATGACAGCGGCGGTGACCACGCCGGCCAGCGCCTTGATGCCGACCGCGCTGGTGACGGCTCCAATGCCGGAAGCGGTAGCGGCACCCGCGCCGGCCGCTGCCGCGGCACCAGCAGCACCGGCACCAGCACCGGCGGCACCACCAGCACCGGCTGCACCAGCGCCCGCAGCACCAGAACCGGCGACTGAAGCGCCCGAGCCGGCGGAGGCTCCACCGAAACCGAGCTTGGCTGCGATTGCCGCCTTCAGGGCGAGCAGCGGACCGACCGGCATGATCATTGCCAGAACCTTGGAGTCGGAGCGCAGCTGCTTGCGGAAGGCTTCGCACTCTTCGCAGTCGCGCACGTGGCGGCGAACCGGACCGGAAGCCTTGTTCAGGCCTTCGGCCGCTTCGGCCAGCTCGACGCGGACCTCGCCGCAGGTGAGCATGCGGGCCTGGCTCGCCTCGGCCAGCGAAATCCGGGCGCGGACCAGCAGCGACTTGACCGACGGAATGGTCGTATCCATCGCTTCGGCGATCTCCTCGTAGGAGAGGGCATCGATCTCGCGCAGCAGAAGAGCGGCACGTTGCGTTTCGGGAAGTTTGGTGACGTCATTGAGCAACTGGCGGAACTCTTCGCGGTTGTGAACCTTCTCCGCGGTTCCGCCTTCAGCGACCATCGGAACCATGTCCATCGATTCATGGGCGTCGGCCTTCGGCTTGCGCAGGTGGTTCAGGGAGCGGTTGCGGGCGATCCGGTAGAGCCAGGGCCGCAGGTTGATCTCGCGGTTGTCGGCGAGCAGCGCCTTGTAGGCGTTTACGAAGACCTCCTGGAGAACATCTTCGGCGTCTTCGGTCGAGCCGATCATCTGGCGGCAGAAGCCGAGCAGGCGGGCCTGGTAACGATCGACGATGATGTCGAAGGCGCCTGAATTGCCGCTTCGGACCATGGCGACGAGCTGCTCGTCGCCCTTCAGTTTCAGCAGCGGTGACTTGCGCGTCAAAAGACCGCGACGCGCCGCGTGACTGAGAGTTGATGCTTCCACGGTTCTCCTTGGGACTGGGTGCGCCGGTGGACTGAGCCGACTTGACACTGATAACACCGTAGCAACGCATTTGTAGCGCTATCTAAAGAATTTTTTCTCTGATCGGGCTCGCCCCTTTACTATCGGGGGGCCCGGATGGCGGAACGGTAGACGCTGCGGCCTTAAAAGCCGCTGCCCCGTCAGGGGCGTGCGGGTTCGAATCCCGCTCCGGGTATCTTTCCGACCGGAAAGCATTGCCGGACCGGCGAAGCGGCTGACAGTCAGTGTCCCGAGCAGAAGAACAGGCCTTCGACAGACCAGGCCCGCAGCGGCCCACACACCCTGAACAGAGCAGCAACCGAGGAGGAAGAGTTGGCAACAGAGAGACCGAACAAAGGCTGGGTCCGTTTCCTCACCGTTCTGGTGGGTTTTCTGACCGTGCTCGCCATCCTCTCCGCCTGGGTGGATCGCCAGATATTCGACACCCAGGAGTGGGGCGACACCTCACTGAAGATGCTCCAGAACCCGGAGATCCAGAAGCAGGTCGCGACCTACGCGGTCGACGAACTCTATGCCAACGTCGATGTGGAGGCCGAACTCGAGAACATCCTGCCGACCGACCTCGAGCCGCTGTCCGGTGTCGCAGCCGGCGGGCTCAGGTCCTTCGCCGACCAGGGCGCCCAGCAGGCGCTGAACAATCGGCGGATTCAGGACCTGTGGCGCCAGGCCAACGAGAGCGCCCACCGCACGCTGATCGCGATCATCGAAGACGACAGCGCGGTCGTCAGCACCACCGGTGGCAAGGTCGAGCTCCAGCTCAGACCGTTGATCATCGAGGTCGCAGACCAGGTCGGCCTCGGCGACCAGGCGAGGAAGAACGTGCCTGAGAACGTGGGACAGGTCGAGATCGTTGACTCAAGCCAGCTTTCCGAGGTTCAGACGATCGCCAAGCTGATTCACGGCACCGCTCTGATCAGCGCGCTCCTGCTCCTGGTGCTGCTTGGCCTGGCGGTCTACCTGTCGAAGGGCTACCGATGGCTGACCCTGCTCTGGATGGCTGCGACGCTGATCCTCGGTGCCTTCGTGGTGCTGATCCTGCGCTCGGTCGCCAGCGGCGTGCTTGTGCCGGAGCTGGCGACCGTCGATGTACAACCTGCGGCAACCGCCGCCTACGACATCGCCACTGAACTGCTCAGGTCGATCGCCTGGACGGTCGTCTGGAGTGCCCTGTTACTGGTCCTGCTCGCCTGGCTGCTCTCGCCGACCAGGCCGGCCGAAAAGGCCCGGGCTTTGCTCGCAGTCCCGTTCGGCCGATACCCGGGCGCGACCTTCGGCCTGCTCGGGCTGGCCGCCTTCATCTTCCTGTTGATGGGGGCAACCGACCAGCGTGAGTTCCTGATCCGGCTGACGATCGTGATCATGGCCGGGCTCGCGGCCTTCTTCTTCCGGAAGACTCTGGTCGAGGTGTACCCGGATGCAAGCATCGACGGGCTGAGCGATTTCGGCGAGCGTGCCCGGGCGCAGGCGGGAGAGCTGTGGTCGAAGCGACCGAAGAGCCTGCCCGGACGCAAGGGGGGTGGCGATGGCGGCTCGGCCCCGGAGGCGCCGGCCGCCGGCGGGCCGGCTCCCGGATCCGGTTCCGCTGCCGGTCCTTCGGCGGAAACCGCGGACTTGCCCACTGCCGGCGGTTCGTCTGCCGAAACCGCCGTCCTGCCCACCGCCGCAGACCCGGAAACGGCCCGGCTGGATCAGCTCGAACGGCTCGCTGACATGCATGGGCGCGGAATCCTGACCGATGAGGAGTTCGCTTCCGAAAAGCGCCGGACGATGGGTGACGGGGGCTAGCCGTCCAGCGACTGCTGACATGGGCCTATGAGAAGTCGGGCCCCCGGTATCCGGGACTTTTCCTTGCCATAGAACTGCAGTCGGCGTGGCTGATCGCCTTTGCCACTCTCGGTGTCTTCAGTCTCTATTACGACACGCCGATCGGCGAGTACGTCGAACTCGCCCTGATGATCCTCGGCCTCACCGTCCTGGCGATTGGGGTCAGCCTGTTCAGGGCGCTGCGCTTCATGAAGCCGATCAGCCGGTGGATCGGCAGCCCCGAGAAGCGCGAGAACCCGGTCCTGGCGACGGCGGCCTGGGAGACGGCCGTGGGGGTGCCGACCGAGGTCGCGATCAGGGAGATGATCTGGCCGGTCATCTTCGTCGCGATCCCGGGAGTCGTCGCCTCGATAATCGTCTTCGACTTCAACCCCTTCTCGGCGATCCCGCTGATGGCCGGCTCGCTGATCGCGATCGCCTACGGCGGCGTGCTCCATTACTTCGGGATGGAGAGCGGCATGCGGCCGGTGCTCAAGGACATCAACCGCCAGCATGCGCCCTGGGCGAGGTCCGACATCCAGGTCCTGCCGCTGCGGGTCAAGCTGATGGTCTCGCTGCCGCTGATCAACGTGATTACCGGACTCACGGCGGCCGCCCTGTCCGGGAGCGGCGGGGGCGGGGCGAGCCTCGGGGTGGATGTGCTGATTGCGATCGGGGTGGCCGTGGCGGTCAGCCTGGTGCTGACCTTCATGCTGGCTGGCTCGGTGCTGCGGCCGATCAACGACATCGAAGAAGGGATCGAGGCCGTTCGCGCGGGCCGGTTCGGGGTGACTGTGCCGGTTACCACTCCGGACGAGATCGGCAACCTCTCGGCCGCCTTCAACCAGATGTCGAAGGGGCTTGCCGAGCGGGAGCGGATCAGGGCGGCTTTCGGTACCTACCTCGACCGAAACGTGGCCGAGCACATCCTGAGCGCCGACCCGGATGCCGGCGGAGTCGACCTGGACGTCTCGCTGCTGTTCTGCGACGTGCGTAACTTCACCGCGTTCGCGGCGACTTCCGATGCGCGTCAGGTGGTCGCCAGCCTGAACCGGCTGTTCGAGGCGGTGGTGCCGATCGTCGCCTCCCACGGCGGCCATGTGAACAAGTTCATCGGCGACGGCCTGCTGGCGGTCTTCGGAGCCCCCGAACCGCATGCCGACCACGCCGAGCGTGCCGTGCGCTGTGCGATCGCGATGGCCCAGCGGGTAAACCACGGCGGCAGCGACCTGCTCAGCGTCGGCATCGGGGTCAACTCCGGCCAGGTTGTGGCCGGTTCGATCGGTGGTGCCGGCCGGCTCGACTACTCGGTGATCGGCGATGCAGTCAACGTGGCGTCGCGGGTCGAGAAGGCGACCCGGGACCTCGACGACGAGATCCTGATCACTGAAGAAACACGACGGCAGGTCGGCCAGGCGATCGAGCTGTCCGGCCGCGGCCTGATCACCGTGCGCGGCAAGCCGGATCCGGTCCGGGTCTGGGCACCGGTGGTCGAGACGGCCGAGCGCCACCTGCCGGCCAACACCACGGTCGGCTGAGTTCGCGGCCAGGGATCGCAGCGCGCCGTCAGAGATCAGGGCGCCCGTCAGGACCCCGGGGGGACTCATGGTCAGAGCGAGCCGGCGAGGGCCCCGGCAGCTCGCCCGGTCAGAGGGCAGCGGCGGCACGGATCGCGCCGCCGTAGAGGATGTCGTGCTCGGATACCTCGACCTCTTCGAGTCCGAAGGTCCTCATTATCTCGATCAGGATCACCAGCCCGGCGACGATCGCCTCGGCCCGGTCGGGATGGAGGCCGGTGACCTGCTTGCGCTGCTCGAGCGGCATCGACGAGAGCTTCGAGAGCCAGTGCTGGACAGTGCCGAGCCGGAGCACATGTCCCTCGACCTGCTCGGGGTCGTAGGGGTCGAGCCGGAGGTCAACCGCGACCAGTGACGCCGGGGTGCCGGCGACCGCGACGCCGTGTTCGACCTCGGGGAGCTCCGCACCCTCAAGCGCCTTCGCGATCAGGCGGCCGAGATCGTCGGCGAGCCGCTCGAGTTCGGAGGCGCTCGGCGGGTCGCTGGTCAGCATGCGCTCGGTGTGGCGGACCACTCCCGCCTGCAGGGAGCGGTGGAAAAGCGGCCGCTTGCCCTGGCCGATGATCAGCTCGGTCGAGCCGCCGCCGATGTCGGCGACCAGCAGGACTTCGTCACCGGAGCGCCCGGCGGTCGTGCCGAGGTAGGTCGTCTGCGCTTCGAGGTCGCCGTCGAACACCTCGGCGCCGAGCGCGAAGCGTTCCCTCAGCTCGGCGACAAAGGCACTGCCGTTCTCGGCGTCGCGGACCGCACTGGTGGCGATCACCGAGGTCGTCTCGGCTGCCGATTCAGCGATCAGCTCCACATACCCGGCCACCGTCTCGCAGACGGCCTCGATCGCGTCGGCGGAAAGCCTGCCCGAGTGGTCCACGCCGCGCCCGAGGCGGGTAACCGTGGTGCGCCGTTCGACCTCGTCGACCGTGGTGCCGGTTACGTCCGCGACCAGCAGGCGGGTCGAGTTGGTGCCGATGTCGATCACCGCCACCCGCCGCGAATGCGGGCCGTCCTCCGGTTTCTCCGGGGGGTTGTTCGAGGGGGTCGAGAGCAAGCGGCAAGGTTATTCGGTCGGGTAGGTTGGAGACGAAGCCGGCTCGCGGGCAGATGAAGCCGGCCAGCCGGAACCCCAGAGTCCAAGGAGAGTCGATGTCAGAAAGTTTGAAGGGCGCAGTGGCGCTGGTCACCGGAGCGAGCAGCGGCATCGGCGAGGCGACGGCCAGGACACTCGCGGCCCGCGGCGCCAAGGTCGCCCTGGTGGCGCGCAGGGTGGAGCGGCTGGAGAAGCTCGCCTCCGAGATCGCGGCCCAGGGGCACACTGCGCTTGTGATCGAGGCCGACATCACCGACCAGCAGCAGGCGATCGGCGCGGTCGATCGCACCGTGGGTGATTTCGGCCGCCTCGACATCCTGGTCAACAACGCCGGCGTGATGCTGCTCGGGCCGGTCGCGAGTTCGCCCACCGAAGAGTGGGACCGGATGATCGACATCAACCTCAAGGGCCTGCTCTATATGACTCACGCGGCGACTCCGCACCTGCTGGCCGGGGTGGAAGACTCGCCTCGTGGTGCCACCGACCTGGTCAACATCAGCTCGGTTGCCGGCCGCACGGCGTCGGCCGGGGCCGGCGTCTACAACCTGACCAAGTTCGGGGTCGGCGCGGTCAGCGAGTCGCTGCGCCAGGAGTTGAGCCGAAAGGGAGTGAGGGTGACGATCGTCGAGCCGGGAGCAGTATCGACCGAGCTGGTCGACCACCTGCGGCCAGAGATCCGCGACTCGGTCCGGGAGCGGTTCGACGACATCAAGGCGCTCGATGCTCAGGACATAGCCGACGCGATCGAGTACGCCGTAACCCGCCCGGCCCATGTGTCGATCAACGAGATCCTGATCCGCCCGACCAGCCAGCGCTGAAACCCCTGACCGCTCATCTCTCGGCCACTGGTGATGAAGGTGGTCGGTACGTGGCCAAGGTAGTGATCGCTGTCCGTATGACGCTCACCGGGACGGCCATCCTCCGCCCGTCCGGGCAACCGGTGCTAGAATGTTCGGTTCCGCCGCGGGGTGGAGCAGTCAGGTAGCTCGTCGGGCTCATAACCCGAAGGTCGCCGGTTCGAATCCGGCCCCCGCTATGACCGCAAGGTCGACACACCGCCCCCTCTCGCCAGGGGGTTTTGTGTTTCAGGGAGCGTCGGGAGAGGTCTTGACGTCAAAACCACCGGCGTCGTCGGTCAGGGTGATCGTTGCGGTCTGGGTGGAGCCGTCGTCCAGGGTTGCTTCACAGTCGACCACGGTTCCCTTCTCGACCTTGATCACCGGACATTCGATCGAGGTGATCGCGAAACCCTGCTGCTTCAGGTTTGCGGTGGCGGCTTCCGCGTAAACCGTGCCGTCCGAGGTCGAGCTGACCAGCGACCAGCTGAAATTGAGGTCACCCGAGTCCTCGTTGACCTCGGTGACCGTGGCTTCGATGTCGAGCGTGAGTCCGGCATCGTTGACTCCGGAGCAGGAGAAAGTGGCATCGACTTCGGCGTCACCACTGTCGCAGCTGATCGACGTAAGGGCCAGGCCGCCGGATTTGGACGGGTACTGCTTCTGGATGGTGTCGGCGGCGTTTTCGGCATCGACAGTGGAACCCCCGCATCCGGCCACGAGGCCAGCGGCGGCGACGATCAGGACGAGACAGAAGGGCTTGTGAGTGGAGGTCATGCGGGTGAATATAGGGACAGGCGCAAAGGCCCGTCCGTCCGGGGGGTAAGGGTCCTCACTACCCGGTTTCCTCATCGAGGTTGCCTCGCGCTTCGGGGGAGCAACCGGTTTGATGGGACCCGCTGCCAGATCCGGTGCTTCCCCACTGTTGTATTAGGATCGTGGTGACAAGACAAGCAAGGCTGGGGGAAAAGGGTTCAGATGATCATCAGGTCAGGCGGTAACCGCGTTGCGGTACTCGGAGTAGGCGCGCTGCTCGCAGCGGCCGTGTTTGCAGGCTGCGGAGGGTCCGATTCGGGCGAGTTGAGCAAGGACGATTTCATCACCCAGGCGGATCAGATCTGCGCCGAATTCAACGAGACGGCGAAGGCGGATCAGGAGGAGTTTCAGGCGCTGCTCGATCAGGGCGACTTCGAGGCCGCGGCGGACAACTTCGACCAGACGGCGGCGACAAGCGAAGAAGCCCTCGCCCAGATCGAGGAGCTCGCCCCGCCCGCCGAGGACCAGGCGACGATCGATGAGTGGCTCGCGATCCTCAACGAGCAGCCGGCCCTGACGGAGGAGTTCAGCGCCGCGCTTCGCGCCCAGGAGATCGGCACGATCAACGCCCTCGCGCCTGAGGTCGAGCGGCTCACTGCCGAGAGCGATGCGATTGCCGACGATTACGGCATGGTCGACTGCGGTAGCGCGGGCAACGCCAGCTGACGGGCAGGTGGCCAGCGCCGGTGCCGGTTATGGCACCGGCGCGGCCCTTGGCCGACCTACCCGTACGGGTACGAAGACTCCTTGGCTTCGATGAGCGAGTCGATCCAGACCGGCTTGGCATCACGGAACGCGTCGAGTCCCCCGGTACCGAGTTCAACTCCCGGATCAGGGCTCCGGATTCAGGTTGCCACCCGCTCCAGTATCCGGGCGTCCCCCTGAGAAACGAAGCGGGCCCCGCTACGTACGCAAGGTCGACACACCGCCCCCTCCCGCCAGGGGGTTTTGTGTTTAAGGGGGGGTGGGGGTGCCAAGCGGCCATCGAGCGCCGCTTGGTTCATGAAGCGCTTGTCCGCTTTGCTGGGGAAGATCAGAATGTTTCTTCTTAGGGGAGAGGCTGCAGCTACGGCTCAGGCAGGAGGCGCTGCCGGGAGTGTCGCCAACCACGCTCTCGGAGCGGCTGGAGCAACTCGAAGCGGTGGGGATCGTCGAACGACAGGCCGTCGCCGGACGATCCCCACCCCGAATACGCCCTGGCCGAGCGCGGCGGACATGTCGCACGCGCTCTGGCCGGGCTGCTTCAGTACTGAATCAGGGCGATACGCACATCACGTAGGCCTGAACGGCATGGGTAACTAACGAGTTGTTGGCGACCCAAACCTTCCAGCCGGTGGCCGCGACTCCGGTGAGGGTGTTTGTGGTGTCTGTCCCATTCGGAATCGGGTAGCTGGACGTGATAGCCATCGTGAAGACCTGGCTCTGGTTAAAGACGCCGCCGCCCGTGGCCTTCTCGCCGGCAAGACAGTTCGCAGTTCCAGTTTCGAAGTTCCCCGCGAGGATGTTGAATACGCTGCCCTTCCTCATGACTACAGATGTGGCTCCTGGGGCTCCGTTGGCACCTGGGGCCCCGGTGGCACCTGGGGCCCCGGTGGCACCTGGGGGTCCTGCGGCGCCAGCCGGAATCTGTCCTGGCTTGAAATCAGTCTTGAGCAGTGACTTGTTCCTGACTTCTTTGGTCGTCAAGGCGCTCTTCTTGATCTTGCTGCCAGCGATCGAGCGATTGCTTATGTTCTTGCCGTTGATTTGTATCGCCGCGTAGCTGGTTCCCCCGAGGGCGACGAACAGCGCGAGGATCGAGATGATCAGCGCCGGTGAAGGTCGTTTCCCTGTGACTTTTTCCCTGAACGATCTCAAGACAGCCTTTCCGTGGATTGCATCGACTGTATCCGACAGCGGGAGGCTTGTGGAAACGAATCGGATTGCTTCACCCCCCGGCAGGTTTCACCGAGTGGCGGCTCGGTGAAGGAGCGCCGGAGGATGGGGCGGGTGCAGGGTAGGGCGAGCTGAAGGTCGGTCAGCTCTCGGCTTGGACTCAATGATGAAGCCGCTCCAGAGAGGGCCGATTTCGACGACGATCAGCGCAAGGTCACCTGAGATGTCGTCCCTGTCCGTCCGATCGTCCCGAGAACGGAGGGACGGCGGGGACGCGGGGGCGCCCGTGGAAGCTGCACAGGTTCTGGTGCGCGTTCGGCGCACACGATGGCTACACGCTCTGGGAGGCCCCGACAACGTGTCGATGGCCGCGGTCGCGCTGGCAATTGCTGGCGGAGGTGCGCTTGGCTCGCTCGACCATTCGGGCGTCCCCCTGAGGAACGAAGCGGGCCCCGCGACGTCCCTCGGGACCACGCTTAGACCTCCTCTCGCCAGGGGGTTAGTGGTTCTCGAAATACAGGCTGTCGGGGGCGTCCAAGCCGGTCTTCTGCGGTTCGGGTGGGGAAAGGTCGAGTCCACGGCCTCACCTTGGTCCTACCGTTCGGCGCCGAACCTGCCCTCCGCTTGCGGACTGATCTGGACTCAGCCACTTGCCAACAGGGTGTGGAGGTGACATGATCGCGTCAGAGCAAGCATTCGAGTCTGGGGAGTTTGAGTCGTCTTGAGTTTGGGCACACGCAGGAACAGCAGTCGAGGCAGGCGCTTCTTTGCCGCAATCGCAGTGGTCATGGTCGCGACCATCTCCTCAGTCGAGGCCGCGTCGGCCGTGACCGTGACATCGACTGGCGAAACCGGCGCGTGCACGCTTCGCGGGGCGATCCAGGCCGCTGCCGCAAACAACAGCGGCACGCCCTGCGGTGCCGTCGTATCCGGCGATAAGACTCCGATCAACCTCCCCGCCAACACCTACACGCCAACCGACGGGCAACTGGTGGTCCCGGCCGGTGCGAACATCTCGATCAACGGGGCGAATGTGAACGACCCTCTCTCGACCGTGATCGACGCCAACGGCGCCAGCCGGGTCTTCGAGATCGCGCAGGGTGCCAGCGTCACACTCTCGGGCCTCACTGTGACCGGAGGCCAGACGCCGGACTCGCCGGAGGCGCCGAGCTTCTACGGGGCCGTTCCCGTGCCCCCCGGTGGCGGGATCTGGAACAAGGGATCGCTGACCATTGACCGTTCAGTGATCACCGGAAACCGGACCGGAACCGGGAGCCAGGGGGCGGCGCCTCTCCCCGCATCGGGCGGTGGCAGTGGAGGAGAGGGTGGCAAGGGCGGTGGCATCTACAACAACGACGGCGCTTCCCTGACTATCACCAATTCCACGGTCAGCGACAACGCGACCGGTGACGGCGGAAGCGGCGGTGCCGGAGCCATCGGTTTGGGGGGCCTCGGAAACAATCCGAACGGATCGGCGGGCGGCAACGGCGCCTGGGGAGGCGACGGCGGCGGCATCTTTAATTCGAACTCCGGATCGCTCGCGATCAGCAACTCGACCGTAAAGGACAATCACGTCGGCCGAGGTGGCAACGGCGGCGGCGGCGGACCTGGCGCCGGTCCGTCTCCCGCACCAGGTGACCTTGAGCTCAACGGTGGCACGGGTGGGGACGGCGGGGACGGCGGCAACGGCGGCAGACAGTACCGAAAGGATCAGGGCACCTTCTGGAACGACGTGCGCGGAGGTGGTGGCATCTACAACCTCGGCAACGCAACGATCACCAGCTCGACGATCAGTGACAACACCACCGGCGCTGGAGGTAATGGTGGTTCCTCGGGACCGGGTGGAGCTCAGAGTGGTGCTTCCGGCAACTTCCGAACCAGCGGTCGGGCAGGAACCGGCGGCGGTGGAGGCCGCGGCGGAGGAATCCTCAATGGCGGTACCACGGCCAACCTGACCCTGAGCAACGTCACTTTCAACCACAACCGGACCGGTGACGGCGGCAACGGCGGCTTTGGTGCCGGCAGCTCCGGTTCTTCGCTCGGTGGGGGGCTGGGAGGTTACGGCGGTGACGGCGGTGGCCTCTGGGCTCAGGGAGCACATAACGGACAGGCACTCCTGACCCACGTGACAATTGCGGCGAACTACGTGGGTGAAAAGGGGGCGGGCGGCGGTGGCTCCTCGAGCGCAGGCCCCGGAGCACGCGGCCGGGGAGCCGGCCTGGCCACCGGTCCCCGGTTCAACACCGGGGGAGCCGGAGTCAACCTCCGCAAGACACTCGTTTACCTGAACGGGGCCGCCCCGCCATCAGGGGACATGAACTGTTTCGAGTTCGCCGGTGCCGGAAGCGACATCGCCAACCAGAGCTACAACCTCAACTTCCCGAACGACAGCACCTGCCCGGGTTCGACCAGTACCGATCCGGGACTCAGCCTGCTTGGGAACTACGGCGGTCCGACCGAGACGATGGTGCTGGCTGCGGGTAGTAACGCGATCGGCGGAGTGCCGCTCGCGCAATGTGACGTGACCACGGACCAGCGCGGATTCCCTCGACCCGGAGCCGACGGCAGCAGCTGCGATATCGGCGCCGTCGAAACTGGTTCGGCTCTGAGTATCACTCCGACCACGGCTTCGCTCACTTCCTCGGCGAACCCGTCTACCCCAGGCCAGCAGGTCACCTTTACGGCGACCGTCTCGCCACCCCCGAGCAGCGAAAAGGTGTCATTCACCGATAACGGGACCACGATCCCCGGATGCGCTGCGACCGACCTCAATCCGGGCGGGCAGTTCACCTGTTCGACGACTTACCCCTCGGCCGGACTCCACTCGATCGTGGCCACCTATGCGGGCAACAGCCTGTTCGGCCCTTCGACCTCACTCGCCTACAGCCAGACCGTTGGAGGAGTCCCTCCGGTGAAGAAGGCGATAATCGGCAAGGTGAAGATCACCGGTCCCGCCAACGTCAGGAGGGGCAACAAAGGCACCTTCAGGGTGACCGTCACCAACTCGGGCGATGCCGCGGCGACCGGAGTCAAGGTCATGGTTCGCTTCGGGCGAAGCCGGATCGAGAAGATGCTCGGATCGATCGGCGCCGGAAGAACCGGGACCGCGAAGGTCACGATCGGGTTCACCCGAATGGGTCAGACGAACGTGCTGGCGAAAGTAACGTCCAGCAACGGCGGAGGCGGGTCCGACAGCACGTCGGTGAAGGTCAAGCGGCCCTAGCCTCGCGCCAGGCGAGCCTCAAGGTCGACACACCGCCCCCTCTCGCCTGAGGGTTTTGTGTTCATGGGGCCGCGGCTCCCCGGAGTTGGATTTCTGTACAAGGCGTGTAGATGCGTGTGGGGTGGAGCCATGGCTGAGCCGAACCGTCGAATCAACGTCACCCTCGACCCGGACTACGCCCGAAAGCTCACCAGGCTGGCCGAGCGCACGCATGTCCAGGAGGGGACGCTGGCCAGGTCTCTCCTCTCCAGCGCCCTGGACGAGGCCGATCCGGAAGCCGCTCGGATCACCGAGGTTCTCGACGGGATCCCCGGAGCGTGGGAGCGCGCACAGGAATCGATCGAGCAGGCTCGACAGGGCGACACCGTGCCCCTCTCCGAGCTTTAGTCGATAAGGAAGCTCTCCGGGCCGTGGCGGGACTGCCGCGCTCTGATCGGCCCCTGGGGCTGGTTGATAGTCGTCTACGTGTACTTCGAGGCAGAGGACCGGGCAGTCGTGATCGCTTTTCACGATGCCCGGACATCCGAGGCTGCGACGACGCTCCCCTGAAGGTGAGCGCAGAATCGGAAGGTTCGAGTAGCGTCCCGACAGTGAGTGAACAGATCGATCCAACTTTGATCATGACGCTGGGTGCCGGCTTCATGGCGTCGAAGACGGTCCTTTCGGCGGTTGAGCTCGAGCTCTTCACCCGGCTCGGCAGCGACGCGATGACGGCAGCCCGGATCGCCGAGCAGCTCGGGCTGGACGCTCGCGCTGTGCCGGACTTCCCCGATGCACTCGTCGCGCTCGGGTTGCTCGATCGTGAGGGTGACGGGAGCGATGCGGGTTACCGCAATACGGAGGCGACCGCCGCCTACCTGGATAAGGCGAGCCCGACCTACATCGGCGGGATCCTGGAGATGAGCAACGCGCGCCTGTACCCATTCTGGGGAGACCTGACCGAGGCGCTGCAGACCGGCGAGCCCCAGAACGAGATCAAGCACACCGGCAAGCCGATATTCGAGGAGCTCTACAGCGACCCGGACAGGCTTGAGCAGTTCATGCACGCCATGACGGGTATCTCGATGGCAGGATTCCACGCGCTGGCGGAGGAGTTCGACTTCTCGAGGTACAGGACGCACTGCGACGTCGGCGGCGCGACCGGTCAGCTGTCGATCGTCGTCGCGGGCCGACACCCGCACATCCGCTCCACGAGCTTTGACCTGCCGGTGGTCGAGCCGATCGCCAGGCGAACGATCGAGGCCGCGGGGTTGAGCGACCGCGTGAGCACCGCAGCCGGCGACTTCTTTGCCGATCGTCTACCGGGGGCCGAGGTCATCACGATGGGGCAAGTCCTACATGACTGGAACCTCGAGCGCAAGATGCAGTTGATCCAGGCCGCCTACGACGCTCTGCCCGACGGCGGGGCATTCATCGTGATCGAGAACTTCATCGACGACGCCCGCCGCGAGAACGTCTTCGGGCTGTTGATGTCGCTGAACATGCTGATCGAGTTCGGGGACGCGTTCGACTTCACCGGCGCCGACTTCACCCGGTGGTGCTCGGAGGTCGGGTTCGAGCGGGTGGAGATGCTGCCGCTCGCGGGGCCGACGGGCGCCGGCATCGCGTACAAGTAATTTCGAGGGGATCGCAACCCGGGTCCCCCGCTATTGACTTTCGGGACCACGCTCAGGCCCCCTTGCCAGGAGGTCTCTGCTGCCAGGCGCCTCTGCGACGGACTCGGAGACGGTTGCCGAGATCTCCACGCGCCCATCAGCCTCAGCGATTTCAAGGCTTAAGCGGTACCACTGAAATCCTGATTCAGGGCGCAATCGTCGGTTACCCTTCCGGAACGAATCGTCCGAAGGCCGGAGGCCGCCATGCTGAAAACACAACACATCCTCTGTCTCGCAACTGTGTCCGCTGCGCTTCTTGCGCCAGCGGGCGCCTCGGGGGCGATCACCACTCAGGACCTTGCCAGCGGTCCGACGGTCGCGGACCTCATCGACCAGATCGCCGGACCGGGAACCACGGTCTCAGGGGCAACCTACGTCGGCAATCCGGCGGCCGCCGGCAGTTTCAGCGGCGGGACCGATGTGGGGATCCCGGCCGGTGTAGTCCTCGGCACTGGACTGATCGGGAGCATTATCGGACCGAACGTCGCGGGCGACACCTCGACCGACCATGGATTGGACGGGACGGATGACCTGGAGGCCCTGGTCGGATTGGTCACAAACGACGCCGCGATCCTCGAGTTTGACGTGGTCCCCGACGGCAACCTGCTGACCTTCGATTACGTGTTCGGCTCCGAGGAATACAACGAATACGTGGGCACCGGCCACGCCGACGTCTTCGCCTTCCGGGTCAATGGCAGGAACTGCGCCCAGGTTCCCGGCGGTCAGCAACCGGTTTCGGTCGACACGATCAATGCAAACAGTCATTCCGAGCTCTTCCACAACAACGACATCGAGCAAGGTCCGGCGACCTTCGACACCGGCATGGACGGATTCACGACCGTCCTCTCCTGCAACGCCGCCGTGAACCCCGGGGTCAAGAACCACGTTCGTCTGGCGATCGCTGACGCCGGTGACGCGATCTCGGACTCGAACATCCTTTTCGAGGCCGATTCACTGGTCGCGAGCACTGTTCTCGACAAGACCAGGCCCGCTCTCAGCAAGGTCAGGTTCGGGAAGTCCGGCAGGAACTACTCATTGGGTATCACCGTCTCGGAGGCATCCTCGATCAAGGCCACCTTCAAGCCGACACCCCGGAGACAGGGCGGCAAGAAGCTCAGGACGGTCACGGTAAACAAGAAGCTCAAGCCAGGTGCCAACACGGTGAAAGTCAGGAAGGGTGAGCTGAAGCCGGGCAGGTACAAGCTGAGCATCACGGCCACTGACGCGGCCGAAAACAAGTCAAAGACGCTCAACAAGTCCATTCGAGTGAAGTAGACGGAAGCGCAGATTGAACAAATTCACACCGGTGTCGGTTCGGGCTACGACGAGCCGGTCGCCAGTCCGGGGGCCGAGGCTCCCTCGACCTGCTGGCATCTTCGTACTGGCAGCGCTGATCATCGGCTTCGGACTGGCCCCGACGGCATCGGCCGCAACCCTCAACCTTTAGCTTCCCAGGCCGACGGGGAGTAGCGCGGTGGGGAGCCGCACTGAACTCGCTGTCGACAAGTCACGGGATATGGGCTTTGCGGATTCCGGCAGGAGGAAGCTCATGATTCGGCTGTTCTACCCGCGTGCGAGCAAGAGTCCGAACGGCAGGAAGCTTAAGTGCCGGCCGGCCGGCTACGCACCCGGCGCGGTCATCGACCGGCTTGAAGAAGAGACCGTTGCCGGCCGGCAGGTCGACATCAAGACCGGAGTGTGCCAGGGAGGACAAGTTGCCAGGGGCCTTCATCCCGTGATCTTGCTTTCACACGCCTATACCGCCACCGGGTTTATGTACACATCGCTTGCTTCTGATCTGGCAAGCCGCGGGTTCATCGTGGCGGCCATTGATCGTACGTACGAGGCGTTCGCGGGCGGGTTCCCTTCGGGTCCGGTGCGCGAAGGTGTTTACGGCGGACCCTTTGACTCGGTCGGGGCTCCTGCCGACCAGTCGGCGGCCCTCGAGTCGATCAGAGCCGATGACGCCAGTTTCGTCCTGACTTTCGTCGATGGTCTGTCCGACAGGAGATCGTCACCGCTGTGGAAGCACGTTGACCGGAAACATTCCGGCATCATGGGCCATTCGCTGGGCGGTGCTACGGCTTTCGAAACGGCCAACAAGGACTCTCGCTTTGATGCTGCGGTCAATCTTGACGGGGAGGTCTGGAACGATGAACTCGCCGCGAGGAATCTGAAGACTCCGCATCTGCTTTTGCTTTCAGAAGCCGCACTCCGTGACACATTCCGGCTCACGCTCGCCCGCGCCTACTATGGGCGCCAGACCGGGCCAAAGCAGGCTTTGCTCTTCGCAGGCACCAAGCACTACGCGTTCAGTGACTTCCAGTCGCTGTCACCTCAGGTAGTGGCCCAGTATCCGGAGTGGCCGTACGCGTCGCAGATGCCTTCCTTCATCGGAACTGCCGATCCGGCGTCGACAGTCGCTCTTGAGCGACGGACTTTGGCCAGGTACTTCAAGTTCTACCTGGGCAAGAAGAAGAGTGGCGCGCCTCAGCTGGAGAGCGGTCCGGCGCTGACGACCTACGCACCACCCACCTGTCTGAGGCCGGTGCCCTAGCGCGGCCTGCTGCTTCTGCCGGTCGGCATGATCATCACCACACTGCGGCAGGGAACCGCCGTTCCCGGGAACCGCCGATCAGGAACGAAAAAGGGGGCTGATCGTTTGGTGTCAGCTCCCGTCCGAGATCGTCCAGGCTCAGGAAGCGACGCTGGCCACTGTCCAGACTGCCATCTGGGCAATCATCAAGCCGGCGATGACGATCGCAGCTGTTGCCAGCCCGACTCTCTGGCCGGCCCGATGGGCACGTACCCCGATTACGATCGCCGCGACACCCAGCGGGAGGCCGATCCAGAGGCCACCCAAGGGCAGATCCCATGCCAGGGTTGAACCTGGAACGGACAGCAGGGCGAGCACGAATGCGATCGTTCCGTAGGGCCGGTCATCCGTCTGTGTGGCCTTTGGTCCGACATCGATTGCCTCGTTGTATTCAGTTGCTTTGTCCATCGATCTACCTCCCGGGTTGGCTGTTTCACGACAACCTAGGCGCGAAACTGCGTCGGTTCATCCGGGTCAGCACTTGAATTCTGTGGCAGGGTACGGACCTCGTTCTAGGCGCTAGTACTGAGCCTGGAGATACCTGAGCACCGCGAGCACCCGGCGATGTTCGCCGTCCCTTTGCGGCAGATCCAGCTTCGATAGCACGCTTCGAACATGGCTTTCGACGGTGCGCTCGTTCAATACGAGACGCTCGGCGATGGCACGGTTGGTCAGTCCCTCTGCCATCAGCGAAAGCACGTCAAATTCACGCTTGCTGAGAGCTTCAAGGGCCCCACCCGGGCCCCCGCTCACCAGCGCGGCAACAACCTTCGGGTCGAGAACGGAGCCGCCACCGGCCACCCGCTCGGCCGCCCCTATGAATTCATCGACATCGAGGACCCTGTCTTTCAGCAGGTACCCGAATCCGCCCTGGCCGACCAGATCCACCGCACCAGCGGTCTCGATGTGCTGCGAGAGCAGCAGTACCGAGACCTCGGGGTATGAACTCCGGATCCATCGGGCGCCGCGCAACCCTTCGTCGGTGTGCGTCGGTGGCATGCGCACGTCGACAACGGCCAGGTCCGGGACGTGCTCGGAGACTGCTCCGCGCAGCCTCGTCGCATCCTCTACGGCGGCCAGGACTTCGTGTCCGGCGTCGCGAAAGAGTCGCGTCAAACCCTCCCGAAGCAGCGCCTGATCTTCAGCGATCACCAGGCGCACGGTAGGTCCACCAACACCTTGGTGCCGTAGCCGGTGGGACTGAGAACTTCCAGGCTGCCACCGAGTGCCTCAATGCGGTCCTCGAGCCCGGCCAGTCCGGATCCGGGGGCTCCTTTGGCCCCTCCCGATCCATCATCTGAAACCGAGAGCAGCAAACTGCCGTTCCGACGTGCGGCCTCGACCGTGGCGAGGGAGGCCCCCGAGTGCTTGACGCAGTTCGTGAGCGATTCACTCACCGCGAAATAGGCCGCCGTCTCGATCCGCTCGTCAAAGCGCTCGGAGGTGGTCATCAGATCCACCGCCAGAGGGGATCTGGCCGCAAGCTCCCTCAGGGCCGGCTCCAGGCCACCGTCGAGTGCTGCCGGCCTGACGCCGCGAGCGAGTTCACGAAGCTCTTCGATCACCCCGCCCACCTCCTGCACAGACTCATCGAGGTGGTCACGCACTTCGGCTTCCGAGGTCGGCAGGGACCTCTGCAGGTGGCGAAGACTGAGCCCCAGCGAGACCAACCGCTGTTGTGCGCCGTCGTGGAGGTCCCGCTCAAGTCGAAGCCGTTCGTCTATTCCTGCGGCTACCATCCTCGAGCGTGACTGCTTTACCTCGGCCAGCCTCAGGTTGACTTCAACCCTGAGCCTGGCTATCTCGATCGCCAGGCTGGAAGCCGCGATAACACTTCTGAGCAGGTCCTGCCGCTGATGAAGTGAAGGGTCATGTACCACCACTGCGAGATTCAGATCGCCGCGCCGGATTGGAATTTCAGCCCGGCCGTTTCCTGCGGAATCTGCCAGTTCAGCGCCGGCCATATCGACGTACTTTCCTTCGTCCCCGAGCCATAGAAAAAGCTCAAGCGTTGGATCTTCCAACGCCTCAGCGAGGATCAGCGCCGTGTCCTCGGGCGCGGCGCGACCGGCACGAAGGTCTTCCAGGAACTCCTGGACCCGTTTGAGTCCGCGGTACTTCTCTGGATTGAACCTGCGGTCGACCAACCTCTGGACCGACGATCGAAGCGGACCGAAAGCGAGTGCCACGGCGAGCGTTGCCGCGGCCGTGGGCAGGGTTGATCCCGACCCGGCCCAGGTGCCCACCAGAAGCGTCACGGCTCCAAATGTCACGGCCAGGATGGCGGTCAGGCAGGCATAGACGAGCGACCGGTTGGCCAGCCGATCGATGTCGTACAGGCGGTACCGCAACACCGCTACGGCAATCGAAACAGGGACCAGCGAGATGACGGACATCACCGCGATGAACGTGGCTGGGCCGTCCTCACCGGTCATCGCAACCTCGATCAGGCAGACGACCATGACTGCGGGGATGAATGAGGCCGAAAAGGCAACCCAGCGAAGTTGCAGGAGTTCGATGCCACTGGCCGCCTTCAGCCTGGAGCGCACCGACAAGGCTGCTCCGGCCGTGCCTGCCAGGGCACCCACCATGGCGATCACCAGGAGAAACGAATAGGCACCCGGATCGATCTCAGGTAGCGGATTTTCAACCCCCGCGAAAGGATCGGCAAAGGCCTCGGCCGTGAACGGTGTAAACAGCAGCAGGACAAGGAACGAACTGGCGGTGATCCAGGCTATGGGTCGCCAGCGTCCTGCCGGAAGAGAACCGGTGGGAAAGAGGTAGGTAACCGCGGTGAGACCCACGAAAAGTGCCGGCCAGGTTCGATCCCCGAACATGACTGCCCACTCGGTCGCCGGCAGGGCGCCCGGGTGTTCGAGCACCCCGTAGTTGGCGTAAGAGGAGGTCAGGCCGAGAAGGCCGAGATACAGGCCGCTTGCCAGAAGGATCCATCCGATCGGGTTCTTCTCCTGTTTTTCGGATAGAAGGAATCCGACGCCCGTCGTTGAGAGAGTCGCGACGGCAAAAGCCACGCTTTCGAGCAATCCGGGGGAGTTGGAGCCCGAACCGGCGTCAAGAGCAATTGCGGACCCGACCAGCATGGGCGAAACTCCCAGAGCGACCCAGGCCAGAATGCTGCGAACGGGGTACACTCGATGATTATTACCGCGGAGCCGCCGGCTTGCAACAGTGCTTGTACTGAGTCGGTGGCTCGAGGGACAACCATCCCGTCAGGCTCATCCACGATGCCTGCCAGCCGATCGGCAGAGATGCCTATCGCTTCACTCCATTTCTCTCAGGGCCACGCCTGGCCCTCCTCTCGCCAGGGGGTCTTTGCTGTTGAGGGCACTGGCGATGCTTTCCGGGACCCTTGCCGGTTTAGCGGCTAGAAGCGCTCGAGGCGGATGGTTGCCTTGCGGCCCTTGATCCGGGTGGAACGCATCGACTTGATCACCCCGGCGGCGGAGGCACTCGGTACATCCACGAGGGAGAAGTTTTCTTTGACCTCGATCGCACCGATCTGCTGACCGCTGATGCCGCCTTCGTTGGCGATCGCGCCGACCAGATCCTTCGGGGTGACCGATGCGCTGCGTCCGACGCTGAAGAAGAGGCGGGTGCTGTCGCCGGCCGGCTGACTTTTGCCCTTGCGCCCCGGTTTGCCGGTGGGACGGCCATTGCTCGAAGGACGGCCGTTGCCGGCGGGCCGACTGCTGCCAGCGGGCCGGCCGTTGCTGACCGGCGGTCGCTTGCCTTTCCTGGGAGCCGCAGCCGGGGCGATCTCGCTCTCGTCGATCGGACGACCGCTGGATTCGTGGGCGAGCTTCAGCGCGGCTGCCGCGATCTCACCTGGCTCAAACTGTGATGCCAACGATTCGACTGCAGCACGGAAAGGAGCGAGATCTTTATCGGCCTTGCCCAGTTCCTCGGCCAGTGCGGCCTCGGTCTGTTTGAGCCTCTTCTCTTTGAGCGCAGCCACCGTGGGTAGCTCTTCGACCGAAAACGGCGCTTTGGTCAGGCGTTGAATCGCTTTGATGTGGCGCTTCTCGCGTGGCTCGGCAATTGTGATCGCGATTCCGGTCCGGCCCGCACGGCCGACCCGGCCGATCCGGTGCACGTACTGCTCCGGGACGGTGGGAAGCCCGTAGTTGAAGACGTGGGTGAGGTGATCGACGTCCAGTCCGCGAGCGGCGACGTCGGTGGCGACCAGGAGCCGAGTGGAGCCGCTTCGAAGCTTGCCCATCACCCGGTCGCGCTGCTCCTGAGTCATGCCGCCGTGGAGTGCGTCCGCCCGGTAGCCCCGGTTGCCCAGGGTTTCGGTCAGCTGATCGACTTCATGCCGGGTGCGACAGAAGACGATCGCCGACTCGGGCTGTTCCAGGTCAAGCACCCGGGCAAGCGCGGCGGACTTGTTGTGGCGTGTGACCAGGTGAGCGGTCTGGCGGATCTGCGGGCCCGCTGCGGCCTCGTTTTCGTCACGCTTGATCCTGACCCGGACCGGGTTGTTCATGTGTCGCTTGGCGATCGATTCGATCCGGGAAGGCATCGTCGCCGAGAACAGCATTGTCTGGCGTGATTCAGGCACGCCTTCGAGGATCGCTTCGAGTTCTTCTGCGAAGCCCATGTCGAGCATTTCGTCGGCTTCGTCCAGAACGAGAACCCGCACCTTGTTGGTCTTCAGCGATCCGCGTCGAATGTGATCGATGGCCCTTCCCGGGGTGGCGACCACGATGTCGACTCCGCGCTTGAGCGGGCCGAGTTGACGCCCGATCGGCTGCCCGCCGAAGACGGCGAGAACCGAGGCACCCGTGCCACGGGCGTACTGCTGGGTGGCCTTCTGCACCTGGACCGCGAGCTCTCTGGTCGGGACCAGAATCAGGGCGGACGGGGAACCGGCATCCGGCTGCCCGTTAAGTCCGGCCAGTACCGGCAGAGCGAATGCGGCGGTCTTGCCGGTGCCTGTCGCGGCCTGTCCCAGTAGGTCACGGCCTGCAAGAAGCGGCGGGATCGCCTCCGCCTGGATCGGTGTCGGCTTCTTATAGCCGAGTGAATTCAGCGTCGCGATGATCTGCTCGGGAAGCCCGAGCTCCTCGAACCCGGAGCGCTCGGGCTTTCCTCCGTCCTCGTTCGGATCCAGAGTCAGTTGAGTGGGGACGTCAGACGTCGGAGAGGCGATCACAGGAGGGCTCAATTCAAAGTGTTGCGAGGGGAGGTGTGGCGGATAGCACCGCGGCCAGCGCCGTGCGAACAGACCAATCTAGCTTAACTGCGCGCTTCTACCTCAGCTGGCGGTGGGATCCTCGAATACCGCCGACTCTTTGCCGAGGCCGGCCGCTACTTGCCCAGGGCCTGGCTGAAGAGCTTTGTATCCGTGTACTGGACGAAACGCATGACCTTGCCGTCCCGGATAGTCCAGACATGAGCGAACGGAATGTCCACGGCCCCTTTGGCTCCCTGGCCCCCGTATCGCCCGAGGCTCACGACTTTCTCATCCCCGGCGTCGAGGACCTCGTCCACGTGCGCAATGAACCCCTCGATGTCCTGGCTGATTGGAGCGAGGACGTTGCCGAGGATCGCCTCGGCGCCTGTGAAGATCCCTCCGTATGGCATTCCCTCTGCTTCGTGCCACTCGGTCTCCGCGAGCATGCCCGTCACGATGTCCATGTCCCCCCGGGCGAAGGCCTCATATGCGCTGTGGACCAGATCCACGTTCTGTTCGCTCATGCGGTGCTCCTCAAGGGTCGAAGGGTGAAGATCCATCCTCACCGATGTGTCTCGTCAGCGCAATCCGGCTTGCCGAACGCGGGTGGCGGGTAGGCTTCGGAGTCGCTGTGCGTGCCCTTGATCCAACCCCTTGCGGAACTGCGAAAGAACGGAAAATGAAATGAAACGCACCTTTGTGTATGAGGAGCTGTCATGACTGCGATCGCGCAGCTGAAGCCGATGCCCCGCCGGGCGATCTTCGAGGACGAGCATGAGGACTACCGCGAAAGCTTCCGGTCCTTCCTGGCGGCGGAGGTAACCCCGAACTTCAAACAGTGGGACAACGACGGCTTTGTTTCGCGGGGTCTCTTCACCAAGGCCGCCGAGCACGGATTCATGAGCATGGCGATCCCGGAGGCCTACGGCGGCGCCGGGGTGGACGACTGGCGCTTCAACGTGGTCCTGACCGAAGAGGCGATCCGGGCCGGGGTCGGCGCAGCCTTCGGTGCTCCGATGCTGACCACCGACATCTGCCTGCCTTACCTGCTGACCACTTGCACCGATGAGCAGAAGGCGCGCTGGCTTCCCGGGATCGCATCCGGAGAAACCGTGATGGCGGTGGCTATGACCGAGCCGGGGACCGGATCCGACCTCGCCGCAGTACAGACCCGGGCCCTGAAGGACGGCGACCACTACATCCTCAACGGACAGAAGACCTTCATCACGAACGGCCACCACGCCGACCTGGTGATAGTCGTCGCCAAGACCGATCCGGACGCCGGCCACGCGGGCATCTCCCTGCTGGTGGTTGATTCGCACTCCGAGGGGTTCTCCAGCGGAGCCCAGATCGGCAAGCTGGGCCAGCACGCCTCCGATACGACCGGGCTTTTCTTTGACGACGTCAAGGTGCCGGCCGAGAATCTGCTCGGGGCAGAGGGCAGCGGCTTTATCCAGCTGATGGAGAAGCTGGTGCCCGAACGCCTGATCATCGGAGTCGGTGCGCTGTCTGCCGCCGAAGCGGCCTTCGAGATAACGCTCGAGTACGTCAAGGAGCGGACCGCTTTCGGACGGCCGATCGGCAGCTTCCAGAACTCGCGCTTCGTGATGGCCGAGATCAAGACCGAGCTGGCGATCGGGCGGGCCTTCATCGACCAGTGCATCGTCAAGCACTGCGCCGGCGAGCTGACGATCGAAGAGGCGGCGATGTCGAAGTGGTGGACGACCGAGCTGCTCGGCCGGGTCACCGACAGCTGTCTCCAGCTCCACGGCGGATACGGCTACACCGACGAGTACGCGATCTCCTCGGCCTGGGCGGACGCCCGGATTATGCGGATTTACGGAGGCACCACCGAGATCATGAAGGAGCTGATCGGCCGCGGCATGGGCCTCTGACCCGTATCTTCGTGGACGTGAACATCGACCGCTTCAACCCACTGGCCCCCAGCACCGAGAAGATCGCGGACGGGGTATGGCGCCACGCCGGTGACATCAGGCGGGGGATGAACGTCTACCTTGTTGAGGAGGAGGACGGTTCCGGCGTGTTCGCCTTCGACGCGGGCACGAGGGCGATGGCGGGCGGCATCCGCAAGGCGGCCGCCGGGCTGGGCGGCCTCAGCCGGGTAGTACTCGGTCACAGCCATGTCGACCATCGCGGTTCGGCCGCAAAGCTCGGGGTGCCGGTTTACTGCCACCCGGACGAAGTGGCTGACGCGGAGGGTGACGCCGGCGTTCACTACCAGCCGCTGGGGGAGATCCCGGTCACCTATACGCGTTGGCTCTTCCGAGTCTTGTACCCGATCTGGGACGCCGGTCCGGTGACGATCGCCGACACGCTTTCCGAGGGCGATCGCATCGCCGGCTTCGAGGTCGTTCACTTCCCGGGTCACGCACCGGGGCAGATCGGGCTGTGGCGCGAGAGCGACCGGCTCTGCCTCTGCAGCGACACTGTCTACCTGACCGACTCGATGCGCCCGCTCGGCCATCACCCCGGCATTTACCCGCCTCATCCGGTCTTCGACCACGACCCGGAGCAGACGCTGGCCAGCCTGCGCAAGCTCGCGGCACTCGAGCCGATGACGATCGCTCCGGGCCACCTCGAGCCGTTGGTCGGAGAGCGCGGCGAACTTCGCGCCCGACTCGAGCAGGCAGCCGAGCAACGCACCGGTTGGTGAGAGGGTTCCGTTCCTATCTCGCTTGGCGAGAGCCGGTCACGCGGACGGTTCTGACCGAGGAGCGCGCGGCGTCGAAGCCAACGGTTACGACGGCTCGCGCTCTGAAGGCAGTGTTCCTGCGGATCTTCCTGACCGTCACCTGGGCTCGACAGCTATCGCCGCCGACGATCTGCGAGCCGGCCCTTCGCCAGACCTGGCGCTTGCCCCGGCTGACCCGCCGCTCGAATACGACCCGTTGCCAGGTTACGGCAGGGCAGGGACGCAGCGTGGCGGTGATACGGACCGTCTGCCCTCGACGGGTCTTTCTGACCCGGTTGCGGCTGGTCCTGATCACGAGACTGCGCTTGACGTTGCTGAAAATCTGCGACGGCCCGAAGCTCAGGTCGGTCCCGGCAAGGGGCTCCTCGCCAAGCCCCGGCCTGGTCCAGTCGCAGACTCCGTCGGGGAAAGTGGCATTGAGCCGGTCGAGCTGGGCTGGGCTCGCAATCCCGTAGTCGGAGGGGTCGAGCGGCTCGAGGCTGCACTTCATCACGTTGGATCCGAGAGGCTTGCCGGCCCTCATGTCGGGCGTGCTGAACGGGGGGTAGTTCTGATTGCAGACTCCCGGCTGACCGATTTCGGCAGGCTCGTTGTAGCGCTGGCCGTTGTTGGCCCAGCAGGCGTCGGTGGCGCGGGCCGGCCTATTGGCCGCGACCTTCTGGGCCGGCGTCGCCTGGCTGGAGTCGGTGCTCACACGATCAAGCCACTCGCTCATCGCGTCCACCGCCTCTTCGCGCATGGGGTTGACGTTCGTGTTGCCCCTGGCCCGGAACATCACGTAATTCGACAGGGATCCGTTTGTAGCCCTGAGGCGTTCCCGGAACTCGAACGCGGGGGCCGAAACATGCACGTTGGTCACGTTGTCTGCGTAGGCGCGTACATCGATGAACGCGACACCGGCGGCGCCACCGCCACCCCGGTTAACCCGCCCGCTGCGGTAGGCCGTGCGGATGGCTTCGAGGTCCCCGGCGGTGCGCTGCGGAGAAAATTCCCCGTTGTCGTCGAACCCGCCGATCGATTCGTTCAGATCGATGAATTCGTCCAGGCTCAGGTCTGCGTCCCGCAACCCCTCGAGGCCGTACTGGCGACCCACGTTGTCAAACGTCCGGCGAGCGAACCCCGTATCGGGGTCGCGGCCGTAGACGTTGATCAGGCTCTCGAAGATCGTGCATCTGATGCCGGCCGGGTTTGTCAGAGGATTGAAGATCAGCTCCGCCGGTACGGCCGGCGAGCAGCCGTCAGACGCGTTGATCACATTCGCTGTTTTGCTGCCGAGGCCCCGGCAGGAATCCTCGACGTTAATTCCCGAGATCGAGATGCGCTGCGCGGCGCTCAGTCCGGCTGCGGCTGGTGAGTCGAAGTATTCGTAGAGCAGGCGGCAATGCGGCTGGATTACCAGGGTGTTGTCGGGGAAGCTCGCGGAAGGCAGGACTCCGTCGAAAAGGCCCGGATAGTTCTGGGCAGTCATCTGGACAAGCATCGAACCGCCCGAACCACCAAAACCGATGGTCCACTCCGGAGCCTGACCCAGACTTTCGATCACATGCTCCTTGACCATCGAGGCGGTTTCGGCCGAGAGGACGTCATTGCAGGCGGTCCCCATGACGTTCAGCGAGGAGCTGAGTACGGCGAAGCCGCGCTTCAGGTACAGGTCATCGAGGACCAGATCCTGGTCGGCCTTGCCCTGCTGGTGGCCGGCGGTGCAACCTCCTCCGTGGCTGTAGGCGAACCTGCCATTCCATCCGGCCCGTGGATCCCCGCCGGGAACAAGCATGGCCCAGCGGTAGACGGCGCGATTGATGGTGCCCGATTCCATGCGGATCAGGTAGTCGACGGTACGGCCGTCAGACGTAGTGGTCTGAGCCATGTCGGCAGGCCGGGACTGCGGATCGGCGAGCGGTACGATGTCGCCGCCCGTCGTCTTGTAGAAGTACTCGGTTTGAGATGGCACCGAGCAGTTACCGTCGGCCACCCCTGCCAGTCCGTTATCGGCGGTCCGGCAGATGTACGGCGACTGCTGCGGACCCGAGAAGACCGGCCCGGCTTCCGGACTGTTGTAGATCCGGATTGACGCCGCGGAGCTCAGACCAGGTGCCCACGCCGTGATCCAGTTGGGCCCGGCGCTGAGGCCGCTGACCAGCCCGGTCATTCGGCGCCCGTTGCCTGGCTCCGGACTGAAGGACGTGCGCACGCTGACGCCGTTCAGGCGAATGCCAAGGCTATTTTCGTTGATTCCGGGAGCGAGATTGACCGCGACCAGCGCGTCGCCCCCGGTTACCCGGTTGGCCTTGCTCGAGATCACCTCGATGTCGATGCTGCCCGTGGCGGCCTGGACCTGGCCGGGGACGCAGGCAAGCAGACCGATGGCCAACGCTGCGATCGTTGCCCGCTTAAGCATGATTTCCTGAGACGAGTATTTCCACTACCCCCTAATCACCGCTAAACGGGCAAAGTATCGGTTTGACTCGCCGGATTGGAAAGGCAGCTCAACGGCATCCGCCTCGCGACGGTCGCCCCTGGTGGATGACCCGATCAGGTCATCCGGGCCGGTTATCTGCGACCGGCCTTGGCTTCCTGGCTGGAACTGTCCAGATAGGGTTCTGCGACTGATGTTCGCAAGACCTCGCAAAGGCGGTTCGGGCGACGGTAGGGACCGTGCTCCGCGACTCGAACTCACTGCCCGGCAGTGGGTGGTGGCATTCCTGATCGGACTGGCCACGGTGTTCGCGGCCGCTTACGGCTGGCGGGCCGCGGCGATCGGCAGTACCGCGGCATACGACGACCGCCAGTCGATCTCCGAGACGATCGCAGTCGAACAGCAGACGATCGACATCGCTCTCGCAGTCGGCAGCGATACACGCGAATACACGAGTTATCTGGCGGACTATGCGGCGGCAGCGGAACTCGACAACCAGGCGGGCGCGCTCAGGGAGGCCGGACAGAGCGCGACTGCCACCGACGCAGTTCGACAGGCCCGCTTCCTGCGAAGGTCCGCCACCGAACGTGCTGCGGATTCGGGTGTGTTCGGCCGTTTCACGATCGCCGATGACCTCGCCCGGCCTGGTGAGGCCCCGCGGCCCTTCAGCTTCGAGGATCAGCTCAAGGCGCGCACGGCCGAGCAGCAGACGGAGATCGACTCACCGGGCAAACTGGACCCCGCAGTCTGGGCTGCCGAGGCGAACGGCATCCGGGACCGGATCAATGGGCTCGCCGCCTGGGCGCTGGTCATGCTGGCGGCCGTCCTTCTGTTGACGGTCGCGGAGGCAAACTCGGTACGGAGGCGGGTCTTCTACCCGGCGCTGAGTCTCGGCGTGGTGGTTCTGCTCATCGGTGCCATTGGCGGCATGACGGTCGACTTCTTCGCATGAGCGAGGTCGATGACAAAGCCGGGCCGGTCAAGGCCGGGGCAGAAGAGGACGACGAGGGCAAGGGCACCCTGGGCCGCTGGATCGCGATCTCGCTGGCGGCGATCGCTTTCCTCGGGGCGGGAATCGCGATCCTTCAGACCGGTGCCAGCGCCAACGAGTCGAATACCGCTCGAGAGACGACCCGGACTGCCGCCGGCGCATTGCGGGCGGGCGTCATCGAGCAGGCCGCAACTCTGCTCGAGCAGGACATCGAAGCCGAGCGCGGCTCGCTGAAACGCGAGCAGACTTTCCTTTCTCGCCAGTTCGGAAACATCGCTCAACCCCTGAGCTTCGCTCAGCTTGAGTCCGTAATCCCCCGGGGTGGCGAACTGCCGGGCGCTCGCACAAGCCGGGAGCTGCGCCGTCTTTCTTTCGAGAGCGAACAGCTTTCGCTGAGCCAGTCGGCCCTGGCAGAGACCCGGGTCACCTGGAACGATCGCAGCACGCAGTACACGACCGCGATCGCGGTTCTTGCCTTTGCACTTTTCCTGGTCGGCTTCTCATTGGTTCTGCGCGGCTCGCGGCGGATCGTCTTCTACGTTTTCGGACTGCTGACCGCCCTGCTGGTTCTGGGGGCGGCCGTCTACATCCACCAGCTGCCGATTCCGGAGACTTCGAAAGAAGCGATTGCGGCAACCGCTCGCGGAACGGTCGCCTCCGATCGCGGCGAACAGAAGCGCGCGATGGATCTCCTGGACGAAGCGATCCGGATCGACGGCGACTACGGCGAGCCCTATACGCGGCGGGCCATCGCCCGGGCCCTCGAGGCGAATCCGGACTTCAGGCGGACCGGAGCCATCGTCGGGAGCGACGAGGCGCTGAAGAAGTCGACAGACGACGCCCGCCGGGCACTCGACCTTGAGGGCGGTCGCGACTCTCTCGCACTCTCTTTCCTTGCGACCGTAGCCTTGTACGCGGGTGATTACGAACAGTCGATCAGGTCGGCTGACGCGGCGATCGCCATAAACGGCGAGATCCCGGATATTCGCCTGAGCAAAAGTGCGGCCGAAGTCGGTCTTGGAGATGCCGAAGCAGCTGACGGAGCCCTCGATGCCGCGCGTGAGCTGATTTCGGGCAGCGACCCATCGCAGCGGACCCGTAGCCTGATTGCGAGCTACCTGACCGGGCTCGAACAGGTCGTCTACCGCACTCCTGCGAGTGCCGGGCTGGCCGAACGGATCGAACGGCGTGTCGTCGGCCTCGAAACCTCCTTCACGCTCGACCGCAAGATCAGCGGAACGGCACCGGATAGGGGGTCGCTCGGGGTTGACGGGCTGGAGTACCGGGGTGGAAGCTTCAGGCTTCGCGTCAACTGGCAGGGTCTGCCCGCGGATACCTCGCTGACCCTGATCGGCTTCGAGCGCCCCGCAACGGGCAGCGCATGGGTCCAGCCGCGCGAGCTGGCGCTGTTTCGCACGATCGGCGGCAGCGGGCAGCAGGCCGCCCAGGTGCCGATCGAGCGCGCGTGCACCCCGGTTGAGGTGAGGGTTGACGCCTATCTGGACGGCGCCCGGGTCGATTCGTTCACCGGACCCGGCGGCACAGCCACCTGCTGACCGGCTGGGCGAACCTCAGCGCCCCGAGAGTCCGGCAGGGGCTGCCGGGCCGGTCACCTGCGACCGGCCCGGACCCGGGTTGATCAAGCGACTCAATCCAGGTCGAACCGGTCCAGGTTCATAACCTTGTGCCAGGCGGCGACGAAGTCTGTGGCGAACTTCTGCCCGGCGTCTTCGCTCGCGTAGACCTCGGCGAGGGCGCGCAGCTCGGAGTTGGAACCGAAGACCAGGTCGACCCGGCTGCCCTGCCACTTGACACTGCCGTCTGCGTCGTGGGCGACGTAGGTGTCGGCTTCGTCCGGGTTCGGCTTCCAGGTCGTACCCGGGTCGAGCAGGTTGACGAAGAAGTCGTTGCTCAGTGACTCGGGCGTGGCGGTGAGGACGCCCTGCCCGGACCCTTCGTAGTTGGCGCCCAGGACACGCAGGCCACCGACCAGAACGGTCATCTCCGGCGCGGTCAGGGTGAGCAGGTTCGCGCGGTCTACCAGCAGGTACTCGGCTGCCAGCCGGTGCTCGCCCTTGAGGTAGTCGCGGAACCCGTCTGCGCTCGGCTCGAGCGCGGCGAAGGACTCGACGTCAGTCTGTTCCTGCGACGCGTCCGTGCGCCCCGGGGTGAACGGGACCCCGATCGGGTGGCCGGCGTTCTCCGCGGCCTGCTCGACACCGGCACAGCCGGCCAGAACGATCAGGTCGGCCAGCGAGACCTGCCTGCCGCCGACATTGGAGCTGTTGAACTCCGTCTGGATGGCTTCCAGGGTGCTCAATGCCTTCGCCAGCTCATCGGGTTCGTTTACCTGCCAGCCGTTCTGCGGCTCGAGGCGGATGCGTGCACCGTTGGCCCCACCGCGCTTGTCGCTGCCGCGGAAGGTCGATGCCGATGCCCACGCGGTGGATACAAGCCGGGAGACCGACAGGCCTGAAGCGAGGATCTGCGCCTTGAGCGATGCGATCTCCTCCGGGCCGATCTGCTCGTGGTCGACTTCGGGCACGGGGTCCTGCCACAGCAGCTCCTCCTCCGGCACCTCCGGCCCGAGGTAGCGCGCGAGCGGTCCCATGTCGCGGTGGGTCA